>Ga0207138_1117_pt1 | contig 13440 bp, 15 predicted proteins | sample Alteio_BWMinHeat_6_FD_153589 | JGI IMG/M metagenome (GOLD analysis project Ga0207138, IMG submission 153589) | Enriched cells from forest soil in Barre Woods Harvard Forest LTER site, Petersham, Massachusetts, United States -... | ecosystem: Environmental > Terrestrial > Soil > Temperate forest >...
TATAAATACAAATATACCGGCACAAAAAAAATAAATAATAAAGAATGTGATGTGGTAGAATTAGTACCTGTGAGCACCGCTAAGCAATTCACTAAAGTAGAATTGATCATAGACAAAAGCACTGCCACTATTGAAGGCGGCAATATCTGGCAAAAGAACGGCAGTAAAGTGCAATGCGATATCAACAACTTTAATCCTAATGTAAATATCCCAGATACGTATTTCACGTATGATGCAAAAGCGCATCCCGGAGTGGAGCTGGTTGATCTGAGGTGATTAGAATAAACTATTTAGTAAAAGCCCCGAAACATTTCGGGGCTTTTTAAATTAATTAATCCCGTTCGTCACCGCTTCTTTGTGTATCTTTTTCACAAGTCCCTGCAATACAGACCCCGGGCCTACTTCAGTAAATTCCGTTACACCATTAGCTACCATTTTTTGTACAGTTTGTGTCCAGCGCACAGGTGAGGTAAGCTGGTTGATGAGATTTTGTTTGATGTATGCAGGTTCTATATATGGGCTCGCATCTACATTCTGATACACAGGGCAGGTGGGGTTACCAAAATGCGTGCTGTCAATAGCCGCTTGCAATTCTTCTTTTGCAGGATCCATAAGCGGAGAATGAAAAGCACCTCCTACCTGCAATACCAATGCACGTTTAGCACCTGCAGCTTTCATTTTCTCGCAAGCCTGTTGTATACCATTTATAGAACCGCTTATTACCAACTGGCCAGGGGAATTATAGTTTGCAGGTACCACCACTTCGTCGGTAAATTCGGCGCAAATTTTTTCTATCACCGCATCATCCAGTCCTAATATCGCCGCCATAGTAGAAGGATTTATTTCGCAGGCACGCTGCATAGCAGCTGCACGCTTTGCCACCAAACGCAGCCCGTCTTCAAAACTTAATACTTTATTTGCAACCAATGCAGAGAATTCGCCCAGTGAATGGCCCGCTACCGCATCAGGCAGCAGATCGGGCGTAGTCAGAAATAAAATAACTGAATGTAAAAAAACGGCGGGTTGCGTTACTTTAGTTTGTTTCAACTCTTCATCTGTTCCGCCAAACATAATATCCGTAATGCGGAAACCTAATATCTCATTAGCCTGTTCAAAATATTCTTTAGCCAGTGTATTTTGTTCGTACAGGTTCTTTCCCATTCCAGAGAATTGTGCTCCCTGTCCCGGGAAAATATATGCATGTTTCATCGGGCAAAATAACGGTTGCAAATTCCAAATTCCAAATTCCGGATCCTAATCGAGCCATTGACAGCTATATCGCTTTCCCTCTCCATCTGCCGCTTCGCAAATAGAAAAAAGAAAAACTGATAAGCGCCGTCCAATATACCCCTTCAGATATCCAGCAGATATATAAAGGGCTTCTCATGCGCTCAATAATAATATAGCAATAGATGAGATAAATACCTACGCTGCTTATTTCCATTACCAGGTTAACTACGGTATTACCTGTGCCTACTACACCATTAAACATAACAGTTGCCAACGCCATTATGAACAAAGCCGCTAATATTATATAAAAACTGGGTTCTGCAAATGCTACCATGCTTGCATCATTTGTATATAAGGAAAGGAAGGCATGTGAGAAGAAATACAATAATCCGCCTACGATGATCGTATACAATAAACTAAGTTTTGCAATTTTAATTATTAGGCTGATCACCTCTTTTTGCCGGCCCTGCCCTATAATATTGCTCACCATGGCATTGCAGGCAGAGGCCAGTGCCCATGTGCCTAAACCAATAATACCAAATAAACTGCGCAATATCTGCGATGCAGCCAATTCTCTTTGCCCTTCGTGCTCAATAAAAATAAAAAATACTTGCCAGCCACCTATACTAAAAAGAAATTGAACGATAAGCGGCGATGCCACAATAAATGCCTGTTTGCACAACTGCAGGCTAAAGTTTTTAATGATATGCAACTGGTAGGTTATATGCAGTTTACGGAAATAATACATTCCTGCAAGCGTGACCAAATAAATGAATTCTGCAATAATAGAAGCAATACCAGCGCCTTTTAAACCTAATTGCGGAAAACCAAAATGCCCGAATATTAAACAGTAATCGAAAAATATATTTGCTGCAGTTGCGGTAAGCGCTCCCCAGATAATTAACCTGCTTCTGCCGATAGATATATAAAACGCATTGAACAATTGAGTAGCCATCCAAAAGGGCAACCCCCAGCTTCTTATATATAAATAGCTGACGCTAAGTCTTATGTTCTCAGGATCGTGCAGGCTGTAACCGAAAATGAGAGGGGCCAATAATAATGTGAGTATTACAAGCGATAATGCCAGCCCTACAGACAATACTATACCATTGGAGAATATTTTAGATAAGCCTTCTGTGTCATGCTCTCCGGCCCTGCGGGACATTTGTATTTGCATACCACTGCTCAACCCGTACCCGATCATAGATAATATGAGGTAATAAATACCTGTAATGCCGTTCACACCCAGCTCTCTTTCACCAAACCTGCCCAAAAAAGCATTATTAGTAATAAAATTGATCTGCGGTATAAGCATAGCCAGCGATATGGGCGCTGCCAGCTTAATAATGTCTTTACTGGTAACCGAAACTTTCACACGCTATTTTTCAAAAGTCCGCAAATTTATTCTATAATTGCGTGCATTACGCGTATGACTGATGTAACTACTGGAACGGCTGCCAAAAGACAAGAATATTATGCAGGTAATAACAGCAAGATCGCTGATGAGGTAAAGCGTGTTATAGGTATTTTTTTACCAAGAGCATTTGTATTGGGCGGCTTTGATGAACGGGGCAATTTGCTTACCGTGCAACACACGGATTATAAAAAACAAATACAAAGCTGGCTGCCGGATTTTTTTGAACATAGCTTTCTTACAGAGCCCTTATTATCTGATATACAAAAACTAACTACAGTTTTTATTGCTACTGATAAATATTTGCTGACACCGGGCATATTATACAATGAGATCGCGGCCACGAAATGGTTAAGTACAATTCATTTCATTGAGGCAACAGAGACTGTAATTAATCATTATGACAAGGAAAGCGATGTGTATTATACTTATACATGGCCCTCTGCTATAAAAAAATTATTGCTCAGCTATTTTCTAAAGACAACCGTATTGCCACTGGCTGCATACCAGTTGAATACAATTGATACACGCGGGTATCAATTACAGTGCTGCATTTCAGGAGAACAGGTAATTGCCACATTAAATCATAATGGCACTATTCAATGGCACCAGTCATTTAATTATCAAACCGCAGAAGATATTGCCTACCATATAAAGCTGCTTTGTAAACAATATAACATTACAGATGATGAATTACAGATAACATGCACGGCTACCAGCAACGAGCAATCTGAAATAATAAGCCGCCTGGGGCAATACTTTTCGCAATTACAACAGCCAAATAATGACTGGGCAAATACCATTTCTTTGTTTCAACAATTATATACATGCGCATTGTAGGCGGCGAGTTTAGTGGCAGAAGATTTAGCCCTCCTTCCGGTATTCCTGCAAGGCCAACTACCGATCTGGCAAAAGAAGGGCTCTTTAATGTATTGCAAAATATGATGGACATAGAAGGCATTAGCACTTGCGATATATTTGGCGGCACAGGCAGCATTAGCTACGAACTGGCCTCCCGGGGCGCAGCGCATCTTACCATTATAGAGCGTGACCAGCAAAGTATAGAATTCATAAAAAAAACAACCCGCGACCTGGGTATTGCAGATAAGATGCACATTATTCGCGGAGATGTGTTTAAATTTATGAAGCAAAGCAAAGAGCTGTATCGGTTTATTTTTGCTGGGCCGCCCTACGCATTGCAAAATATTGACGACCTGCCAATGCTGGTATTTGAAAAAAACATGCTGGAGCCCGAAGGTATTTTTGTGCTGGAACATACACCACGCAACGATTATCAACAGCATCCGCACTTTTTAAGAATGAAAAATTACGGAACAACTGTTTTTACTTTTTTTAAACAACCTGCTTCCTGATATATGCAACGTATCTGTTTATTTCCCGGCACTTTCGACCCACTGACACTGGGACATGTAGACGTGATAGAACGCGCTGTTTCATTATTCGATAAATTAGTGATTGGGGTGGGCATTAATTCCGGCAAACAACCCATGTTCACACCCGAACAGCGCACCGGCTGGATACAGGATATTTTTAAGAATGAAAAACGTATAGAGGTTATCAGTTACGAAGGGCTCACTGTTGACTGCTGCAAAAAAGTAGGTGCACATTATATCCTGCGTGGCATCCGTTATGTCAGCGATTTTGAATACGAAAAAGCAATTGCAGATATGAACCGCATGCTGGCGCACGAAGTAGAAACCATATTCCTTACCTGCTCACCGCAGTATTCTACTATATCATCTACACTGGTGCGCGATGTAATACGCAACGGGGGCAATGTAAGTATGTTCATACCCAAGCAGGTAAAATTTTAGGTATGCGAAAATTTATACCCTTCCTGCTAATATTTTGCATATACTTTCTTGGAAAATTTTGTTTGTATGTTCCTCTGGCTGTTAGTGATGGTGTTGTTGTTCGCATAGGAACATTTATAGATAGCAGCATACATCCCCATGCCGCTGCTGCTACAAATTATCCTGTAATATTGTTTAATGATAAAGCAGGAAATACCGATACTACAACTGATACCGACCCGGGTTCTTTTTTTCATACCTATAAAGTTGGTGACAATGTGCAGGTTTGTTATAAACCCGCTCATCCTGAGAAGGCAAGACTCTATTCATTCTTTACATACTGGTTACCTATAGGCAATTTAGGCTTGCTTATTTTGGCATGCCTCATATGGATAGGCATCAGCAGAATTTTCTCAAAAAAGCTGAACGATTAGATAGGATATTAGTTTCAGGAAGCCATTGCTTAATCAACTATTCAACTTAATTAACCTTATTAACTAATTTCCCCTGCGTCTTTCTGCTGCTTTGAACATAACGTAACGACGCGTTTCAAATTGTAGTCTTTTCAACATGAGGAACAGTACAACAATATCATCTATCCAGCCTATGATAAAATAATGATCAGGTATCAGGTCTATCGGAGAAATGATATAGGCCAACCCCAATATGATAATAACGATTGTAAGTAAAGACATTTTGTACTCGCCTTTCAATACTGCACGTAACATCTGTCCCATCATCTTCCTGCTTTTCCACATGCGCCATTGTCCCATAATTCCCTCCTGCCTCATTTGTATATTTTTTAGCATCTACAATATTTGAGTGTAAAATTACCCCGCTTATTGTTGCAGGCGTGTTAATGGAATGAGTGTGAAACGTTAAAGTGCAGGCACGCTTTCACTTCACTTATGTAAGAGACATAAATATATAATTTCATTTCTAATAAATTAACTACAATAGATATGGATTGTCTAAGGTTTGACGTTGTATTCTTTGGTAAATTTGTAAGATGCCGTATCTGAAGAAATTATTGCTATTGCTGTTCTACATGTCTCCTGTGTTAGTAAACGCACAGTCAACGCAGGACATTTACCTGGGCAATGAAGCATATCGCTTTTTTGGTGGCCTGGTTTGCGGCGCTAATTTTAGTCAGGTAGATGGCGATACCTATTCAGGATACAATAAAGTAGGACTTAATGCGGGAGCTATGGTCTACACAAGGCTTTCAAGCAATTTTGGAGCAAGTATCGAATTTAATTACACTCAAAAAGGCAGTCATGGGGTTTCATCTACCGCTTCTCCGGCTTTAGGAGCGTATGTATCTGATTATCGGTTGAAATTGAATTATGTAGAGGTACCCGTTATATTGCATATACTCACAGATCGCAGGCTGCATTATGAAGCAGGCGCATCATACGCGCAGTTGCTCAATTTCAGTGAAAGCATCTATAGCGACCCGGGGATGAATATTGACCCTAACATTTTCTATTTCCGCAAAACAGATATTTGTATTATCGGTGGGCTCTGTTACCAGTTTTATAATTGGTGGTTCATAGAGGGTCGTTACCAGTATTCATTGGTTACCATACGCGATGCACAACGCATACCCATTGGCGGGCCAGTGCAGTATAACAATTTGTTTTCTATCCGGCTTATTCGTTTTCTCAACAAACAAGCATCCAAAAGCTAACTATTTCTTTTTCCTGAATAGTGTTTCTGGCCGCTGCTCATAGGCGGATGGCTTTTACAACTGTCCAGCGCAACAGCTATTAATAACAGAGCAGCAATAAATAATGTGTATCTTTTCATAGAATGATCTTTCCAATAAAGCTAATTATTTTGATTTGAAACAGCACTATACTATTTGAATATTCAGACTTTGCATCTTAATTTTATTAAACTACATCAACACACATATTTATGGCAAAAGGATTAGACAAAACGGATTGGGGCTTATTCTTCCTTCGCTTAGGCATTGGGTTCGGCTTTGCTTGTATACATGGCTTACCCAAATTATTGGGAGGTGTTAGTACATGGGAAAAGCTGGGTGCCAATATGGGTCATTTCGGTATTCACTGGCAACCGGTGTTTTGGGGTTTCATGGCTATGTCTGCCGAGTTCTTTGGCGGCATATTATTAATGCTGGGGCTTCTTGTTCGCCCTGCAGCAGCTATAATGATCATTAATATGATAGTTGCAGCAGCTACAATGCTGTATGGTGGCCACACCCATAAGGACATGGCAGAGATCTTTGAAATTTTCGGTGCTTTATCATGCCTGCTTATTATGGGCGGAGGGAATATATCATTACGTGGATTGCTCAGAAAATAAAAATTATAGTTTTCAAAATAAAAGCGCAAGGCCTATAAAGCCTTGCGTTTTTATGAATCAGTACCCGGATCAATTCAAATACACTTTGCCATTCCCCACTTCATACCCGTCATTATATACTTCAATAGTATAAGCGCCTCTTTTATACACTACACCGTCGTTTTGGCGCCAGTCTGTTGTTACATCTTTTATTCGTTCGTTCTTATGCAGATCCACATCTTTCTCCACACTATATTGCATACTCCTTCCATTATTATCCGTTATACTTCCCGATCCCATATTATTGGCAAGGGTATTGCCGTCAGGCCCTATTATTACAATGTATAATTTTTTAGTACCGTTGTCCGCAACCCTGTTCTCATCTATGTCAAAAGTTACACGCATTATTTTCGTTTTTCTCGCCTTCACTGTTTTTTTCTCTTTTTTACCATGATGTTTCAGGTTCAAAGTAGCCAGGCGCATATTAGATATATCCAATACAGACGCCAGGTGCTTTAAAGAAAAATATTCATTCATTATAGAATCTCTTTTTTGCAAAACCACTCTCTTATCATTCTCCAGTTGATCTATTCTTACAAGATAATTTTTATTATCCTCTTTCAGGTTCGCAATTTCTTTCTTTGCTTTTTTAAGTGCTGCTGCATATTTCCTGCTGTTTTTCTTATACTTCGCAGCCTCTTTTGTCAGCTTGCTGATACTGGCTTCTTTTAAGGTAACTGCCGTATCAAGATTTGCCACCTGGGTTTTCAACTGGTCTACCTGCAGTTTATAAGCATCTAAGGCTGTCCTCATGGTATCATTGGCCCTTGAGGTGTTATTCAGCTGGTCTATCACCTGTTGCGGTGTAGCGCTTGAATCAGTCCCGCTTTTACTGCTGCAGGAATATATCGTTGTTGCAAGTATTATTAATAATACCGCGACATAATTACTTTTTTTCATTTTAATGATTGTATTTATGAATTGTATATCAATAAGCAGGTGTATTAAAAATGTATCGTGGCATATGCTGCATCACCCGCATAAAATTATGAGGGTGTTTATTATCCTGCTTTAAATAATAGTAGCTAACACTGCTTTACGCAAGCGCGCAGGGAGGTCCCCTGAGATAAAAAGAAGAACAGGCATTATTGTCAAAAAGGAACGCCTTATAAAATACAACCGCCTTATCGGAAAGTATCTCTTTTGCGGGTTTATCGTAAACAATAAAAGGATCGTATCTGCATTCTGTTGAGCGGTAACGTACTTTTATTTTGTCTTCAAATACAGTGTGCGTCGTCTTGGCTACACAATATCTTTGAGATAAGGTGGTAATGCTTTTATTGGATAAGGGTGGATTATAAACAGGATGCCAAAACAAGCCGAGCGCTAATATCGGCACCAAAAAAAACATCCATATGTTTTTGCTCTTATTCAAGTGAGTATTTGCAGGTCAAAATTAATCCTACTCAGGGGTTAAAGAAGAACATTAGCAAACATTATGAAATTTTTAAGAATTAATTATTTTAATTATAAGGGCTGATTTGACGTTTTTCTCAGCCTTCTTACGTATATCACATAAGCTGCCAGTATTAGTCCTTCTGCAAATAAAAACAGTGGCCAGTCAAACCACACAGGTACATAATCTACCAGTTCCATAAACAACGACCGTGATGGTGTAGTTATATTTTTCCAGAGTGTTATTCCCTTATGCGCTACATAGTCCTGCATAAAAGAGATAATAGCAATAATAGCTCCCGACCATAATAATATGCGCTCTACCCGTTTCATAGACACAGGCACCTGCTTATTGGTATAATGTACAATGGTCACTGCAAATAATGCCATGGTGGCAGCCAGTATCACCGGCGTTAGCACTGGGCCTACCCAGGGCAATGGTAATAAAAAAAGTATATCCCATGTCATCAGCGATTCAGGCCAGTTGATAAATATCTTCAGGAAAACATAATAAAATACATCCCACACAGCAAACGAGTATAAAAAATAGCCGAATCGTTCTGCTTTATTCCTCCCGGCAAGCATACCTGTTGTGATGAGCATGATAATAGTAGCAGCCTCTCTGTACAATTCCGTAATAGATATATCCTGGTGCACAGGTGCCAGCGGAAAGGAAAAACCATGAGGATAATACAGTTTGCGCAGGTATATAACTACAGCGGTTTCTAAAAACCCCATTGCAATACTAAAAATGGTAACGATGTAAAATGTGCGGTTCAGTTTCATGGCTTAATAACTGTTTACCTTGTCAGCTTAATATCCCATTCATCAACTTTTATCTTTTCAGTTTTTAACTTTTCACTTATCATAACACTCTTACTACAATATTGTCAATAAACCGCTTTCGGCGTTCCACTCTTTTTAGTACCCTTTCAAATCTCGGCGAGCCTGCCCAATACAATTGCGCCAGTTTCATTTGCCTGCAAATCCACTTATACAAATATACATTACCCACCCATTTCACGGTTCCTATACTGGCTATATGCAGAAACAGCAACTTGTCATTCTCTTTATACCCTTCGCGGTAAATTGGCGTATACAACTTGTTCATCGTTTTTCTAAAGATGCCGAACTGCGGCCTGAATCGCTTCATCTCTTCTGCAGTAAAACTATAGGTAAGTGCCTGCCACAATTCGCCATTCAGGTGAGCATTGGCGCCCAGTAATTTGTATTGGAGTATATCCAGCGTAGTATCAGCAAAATAGGCTTCCCAATAAGGAGAAGCGATAGGGTGGCCTGTCTCATAAGCATGTGACGCGTCTATGAAATAATGCGCGAATACCTGCTCAAATTTTCTTGCCATTTCCTTGTCGGTAGAATCATCCGATTTTAATTGTGTTTCAATGGTTAGTAAAAAGTTCACGTACAATCCGCCAAAGTATTTAGCGATCGTATTGCTATGCTGTATAGAGTCGAGTTGAGAGAGCGTGTGTACAAGCGGGTCGGAATTTTGAGCATTACTTTGAACAGACCAGGATAACAATACCAGAAAAAGAAAGCAATACTTCATACCTCTTGTAAAACAAACAATTTACGAAATATTAGTATGGCAGAAGGCAAACACGCATCTATACCGCCTATCCTCATCATCAGAACGGGAAATATAGTGGTTGAAGAAATAATTTTAACCTATTTCAAGTGGCACTTACAATTTCCTATTCATCTTTCTTACTCATGCCCACCAATACTTTTCTATTTTCTGATGGGCTTCCACAAATCCATATATAATAGCCCGTGGAACATTTCGCAAATACCGCTTAGGCGCAGCGTAGATTCCATTTCTTCGTCCCGTATTTTTTTATGCTTACCGTCATCGTACCATATTTCGAGTTGTGCTTGTGAATATCCGGCATTCATATTATTCTGATCAGACAGAGTATCAAATTCCAGCGCATTTATCTCATCGTTTATTACATTAAGTAGGTCCCTGTTTATCCTTCCATTATTTTTATCATATCCATCAAACTCCAAAAAAGAACTCCCGTCTTGGTGTATCTCAATATTAAAAGTAGGGCAGCTTGGGCATCCGTAATTATCCTTAGCATGATAATAAAGCTTATTGATTTTATGTTCATGCTTATTAGCATGATAAACAAACAGCATACCATACTTATATACTATGGTATCTATCCATCCTATTCCTTCAACTTCATTATCCCTCCAAAGACTGTCATAGTAAACTAGAGCGGTTAAATTACCCAATTTAATTGCGCCATGATATCTATTTGCTGAAATATTTATACTTGCGTATTTACCGTTGCCTTTGTCTAAAATTACCAAGGCGCGCGAAGCATCAATTATTAAGTCATTTGATCCATCGCTGTTGATATCTACTATGTAAAAGCTGTCAGTACGGCAACCGCAGCAAAAGATGCTATATGACCAATAAGAAGAATCTATTTTTTCAGCCAGAAACTTATTCGCCTCTTCCTTTGTTCTAAGGCTATCTATTTTGTTTTTTGCAAAACAAATATTGACAGTAAAAAAAGCGATTATTATAAATATGAATAATCTCATCAAGCCCTTAAATTTACAAAAACAAATATTTGTTACCCCCTCCCGAACATTCGGGACCCGTTTCGTATCTTTACATCTAACCTATAAACTTATTAATATGCTTTATCATTTGTTCCCCTTTGTTCCATCTTCTTACTTGTCAATTATTCAAATTCCCACATAACTTCCGCTTCCGCTTTTTTCTCAAAACCGGAAGCTATCCAGCTGAAACCCTTTACCAATCACCATATTAAATATTTCACTAGCGGAAGAATGCGGAAGCAAAGCGGAAGTTTTAGGAAAATTCACTGCCTCCCTCAGCTCAGCCGATGGACAACTTTTTTATTACCAAAGCTTTATTAAATGTTCAGATGTCCAATAAAGAACTGCGTTACACTTCCCCTCTCCTCCCGATAACTATCGGGATAGGGAGATGGGTCAGGGGTGAGGTTTAACACCATATCCACACTCTTAATAATCATTTTAAAATCATGTAAATCATGGTTACTTTTGGCATAACATGGTAATCAGAAAGGAATCAGGGAAATCGTGGTAGATCAATACATAGTTTCAGCACGTAAATACAGGCCCCAAACCTTTGACACGGTTGTGGGGCAGGAGCATATTACCACCACGCTCAAAAATGCCATTCGCCACCAGCACCTGGCACATGCTTATTTGTTTTGCGGTCCGCGAGGTGTTGGTAAAACCACTTGTGCCCGCATACTGGCTAAAACCATCAATTGCACCAACCCCACTGCCGATATGGAAGCCTGTGGTGTTTGCCAGAATTGCCAGAGTTTTAAAAATAATACTTCATTTAATGTATTTGAACTCGATGCTGCCAGCAACAATAGTGTGGAAGATATTCGCGAGCTTACCAACCAGGTGCGCTTCGCCCCGCAGAGCGGTAAGTATAAAGTGTATATCATAGACGAGGTGCATATGCTTAGTGCTGCCGCCTTTAATGCATTTTTAAAAACACTGGAAGAACCACCACCCTATGCCATTTTTATTTTGGCAACCACCGAAAAACACAAGATCATTCCTACTATACTCAGCCGCTGCCAGATATTCGACTTCAAGCGCATTACTACGGATGATATTGTAAAGCATTTGCAGGAGATATGTGAAAAAGAAAAACTGCAGGCCCAGGAAGCAGCATTGCATGTGATAGCGCAAAAAAGTGAAGGCTGTATGCGCGACGCACTCAGTATGCTTGACCGTATTGCCAGCTTTACCGAAGGCGTAATGACCTATGCCAATACCATGGAGCACCTGAACCTGCTCGATGCCGATTATTATTTCAAATTGGTAGATGGTATGCTGAGCCAGGATATAAGCGGCACTTTATTATTGCTCGACCAAGTGCTTGAAAAAGGTTTTGAAGGAGATGTAATACTCAACGGTCTTGCGGCACACACACGCAACCTGCTGCTTTGCAAAGATGCGCAAATGGCTAAGCTGCTGGATGTGCCCAACGAGCACAAACCCATATACTACGAAAAGGCTATGCAGTGCCCGCCTTCATTTATTTTATCAGCACTGAATGCACTGAATGAAAGCGAGCTGAATTATAGAAACGCCATCAATAAACGCCTGCATATAGAGCTTTGCCTGGTAAGGCTTTGCTATGTATTGCAGGCAACTAAAATAGCAGGGGGACAAATAGCCGCTGAAGATGTAAAAAAAAACTCTGAACAATTAACAACGTATAGTGAACAACATACAGAGTACGGTGGACAGAGTACAGTGAACAGCGGACAGGACACAGTTAATTATGGAAAGAGCATAGAGCAATTACCAATTAGTAATTCCCAGCTACCCACTATCCACGAACCGCCTGTTTACCAGCATGAAGAAAAATATGTGCCTGTTGTATTAGAACCGGAAGTTCCTATGAACAACCCGCCGCAAAAGCAAACGGGCACACGCAGGCTCAGCAGGAATATTATTGAAGTAACCACCACTACTAACGATACCCCTGACGAGAAAAAAGAATTAACGATCGAAGCTGTGCAGCATGCTTTTGAAAAATATAAAGAGCAGGTGCATAAAGAAAATAAAAGCATGCTTTCTGTGCAGTTGGGGCTGATGCAAGTGCAGTTATTACCACCCACGAAGTTCGTATCATCTGCCCAACCGATTTTACACACAGCTACGCAAAAGACCAGCGCGATGTACTGATTGACTTCTTTAGAAAACATACCGGCGTTACAGTAATAAGGGTTACCACCGAAGTAAAAGAAGACCCCGCTATTGCCGCCCAACAGCAGCCCACTGTATTAAGTAAACAGGAAACCTATGAAGCTATGGCTAAGAAAAATCCATATCTCGGCAAGCTAAAAGACGGGCTGAATCTGCAAATAGACTATTAACAATGATCCACACGATTTATATAGATTAAACACGATATATGAGAGGGTTAAATCTCAGTTTTAAAATCAGGGAAATCGTGGTTACTTTTGAACTCTTAAATTAAAGACACAATATGGCCGAAGCGATAAGAATGCCACTACTGAGCGATACAATGACAGAAGGAAAGATAGTGGCATGGCATAAGAAAGTTGGAGACAAAGTGAAGAGTGATGATGTAATTGCAGAAGTAGAAACAGATAAAGCCACCATGGAGGTAATGCCTTACGTGGACGGAACTCTTTT
>Ga0207138_1101_pt1:10000-13359 | contig 13359 bp, 6 predicted proteins | sample Alteio_BWMinHeat_6_FD_153589 | JGI IMG/M metagenome (GOLD analysis project Ga0207138, IMG submission 153589) | Enriched cells from forest soil in Barre Woods Harvard Forest LTER site, Petersham, Massachusetts, United States -... | ecosystem: Environmental > Terrestrial > Soil > Temperate...
CGCACGACGATTACACGCCGAACGCGGAAGGCGTTTCCTACTTGCCGGCGGGCTTCCTCCGCCAGCTTTACTTCGCCAGCCCGAATCCCAGGACGCCGATCACGACCGAGCGGCCGGACGCGGTGAACAATGCGTTTGCCACGCCGGGCTTGACGGAGAACTGGGGTCACAATCTGACGGCGAAATACTATCTCAACGACGAAATCCAGTTCAAAAACATCCTCTCACTTCGTCAAACTAAGAACTACACGACGTTTCAGCTCGATGGTCTGGGCGGCCTGGTCAATGTACCCGTTGAGCTCGCTCCCGGTGTGGTATTGCCCCCCGGCCTTATTCCATTGGGTCCAGGAAGCAATCACAATCTGGCCTCGTTCGTGACCGGCGCCCCGTTCGTCTTCCTAGGCAACGACGATTACAACCGGGAGTGGCAGTGGAGCGAAGAATTCCAGGTCAATGTCACGACCGACTGGATGACGCTCACGGCCGGCCTTCTGCATTTCTACGATCATATTACGACATCGGGGTTGTCCAACGGCTACAATACGACGATCACACAGGTGATCACCGGCCAGAATACCCCGCTCAACGGAACGCCCTTCGTGATTCCCGCGAATCCCGGATATCGGGGCGCCATCGTGCAAACTTTCTCCGACGCGGTCTACGCACAGCCGGAATTTCATCTGACCGACCAACTCGACCTCGTCGCCGGCATTCGCTGGACGCAAGACCAAAAGGACGGTCACGAATACCTTCCCGATCAGCAGTTGACCCCCGGCATTTCGCCGATTTATTACAAACACAGCCAGATCACATACTTGGCCGGCCTTAACTACAAGCTGGAGCCGGACACGCTGCTGTATGGGAAATTCTCGACCGGCTTCGTTTCGGGCGGCGCACTTTCAACCCTGACCTACAAGCCCGAGAAGGCGCGGTCCTGGGAGCTGGGCGTCAAAACCGAACAGTTCGATCACCGGCTGCGGAGCGATCTCGCCCTCTTCGATGCGCGGTACTCCAATCTTCAATACGATACCTCCGGATCGTTGACGGGCGATCCCGCCACCGCCCAGTTCGCGCAAGCCATCGTAAACCAGGGCGACGCGCACGCCCTCGGCTTTGAGTTCGAGAACACAATCGCCGCTACCAAGGAACTGATATTCACAGCGAGTGTCGGGTACACCAATTTCAAGTATGAGCAGGCGACGATTCCTCCGAACCTTCAGCTGCTCTCCGGCCCGCCCGGCTTCAAGCCGTTCCAGCGTCCGAACTTCACCGGTACGCTTGGCGCGCAATATACCAGCGACGAGGAGATTTGGCGGGGCAGTCATTTCACAGCCCGGATCGACGCGAACTTCCGAAGCGAGACGGCGATGACATCGAACACAGTTTCGGCGACTAGTCCGACCGTGTCCGATCCGGCGATCCTCGCCGCATCCACCAGCCCGTTCGTCTGGCTCGTCAACACACGGGTCGCGCTCGCCGACATCGACCTTGGCGCGACGCAAGCCGAGGTTGCGCTCTGGTGCAAAAACCTGCTGGATGACCGCGAAATCACGCAGTTCGTCGGCCTTGGTCCGGTTGGTTCGGTAATTTATGAGCCGGCAAGGACCTTCGGGGTGGATATCAGGTTCGACCTCGTCCCGGAAACAGGTCCCGAGGCGGCTGAGACTGCTTACGTGCCGCCGCCGGTGGTCGCGCCGGCTCCGGCGCCCAGGAGCTATCTGGTATTCTTCGACTTCAACAAGTCGGACCTGACGCCTCAGGCGGTGACGATCGTGAACCAGGCGGCGGCCAATGCCGGTCCGGCCAAGGTCACACAGCTGACGGTGACCGGCCATACCGACACGGTGGGTTCGGACGCCTACAATATGCGTCTGTCACGGCGCCGTGCGGAATCGGTCGCGGCCCAGCTGGAGAAGGACGGTATTCCTTCCAGCGAAATCGCGATTGTGGCCAAGGGCAAGCGCGACCTGCTGGTTCCGACCGCCGATGGCGTGAAGGAACCGCAAAACCGCCGCGTCCAGATCGTCTATGACGGCGGGCCGACTTCCTAACGGTAATGTCAGCGCGAAAAAAAACGGTGCTTCCCACATGGAAAGCGCCGTTTCTTTCGCGTGGCCTTCGCTGGTCGTCTGTGAACTATCCGATTTTACGCTGGGACGATTTTTGAAGGATTGCTGCCTGGCGCAGGATGGCGAGCAGGCATAGAGCGAGCCACCTGATGAGGCGATGTCGGAGGTTTTCTACAAGGGCGGATGAATGAGACTCGGACTCGGAGTAAGGTTATGAAGATAGCTTATATAGGTCTTGGCAGCATGGGCGCGCCGCAGGCGCGCCTCATTGCGCGTAATGGGCTCGCGCTCGCCGTCTATGACACCTATCCGGATGCGCTCCGCAAATTCGAAGGCGTCGCCGATCTGGCGGGCTCGCCGGTCGAGGCTGCCCGCGGCGCCGATATCGCGTGCGTCTGTGTGCGCGACGACCAGCAGGTCAACGATGCGGTTCTGGGCGAAGTTGGCCTCGCACGAGGGTTGGCCTCAGGTTCGTTGCTTTTGATCCACAGCACGATCCGGATCGAGACTCTTCGCGAGCTCAAGACGGCGCTCGCTCCGCGCGGCATCGCTTTGGTCGATGCGCCGGTGTCCCGTACCCGACGAACGGATGACGATCCGTTCGTCTTTACGATGATGGGCGGCGAGACCGGCGATGTAGATCGGGCGCGAAGCGTGGTCGATACGTTCTCGACCGATGTCGAGCATATGGGGCCGCTCGGCGCCGGTATGGCCGCCAAGATCGCCAACAATCTCGTCACCTGGGTCCAGCTCGTAGTCGGTGTCCAGGCAGTCAACCTTTCCGCGCATTACGGCGTATCTTTGGACAAGCTTCGCTCCGTCATGAGGGCAAATGGCAATCTGACGCCGACGATGGGGGCCATGCTCGACGGCAAGCAGAGAATGAGCCCGGGATCGACCCCGGATTATGATGCGTTCGTGGCGAGCCAGGCGGGCATTGGCGAGAAGGACTTGGCTCTGGCCCTCGATCACGCCGCGGCTGCCGGTATCAGTACCGATATGATCGCCGAGGCGCGCAAGCTTGTACGCGCGATCATGACGGAACCGCTGGCCGCCGTGGCGGGCTGACGCCGGTGGTCCCCCTCCGCCGATCGAGGTTCGCCAACCGCCGCGAGCCAACGCGAGATTACAGGACCGGGGCGCGACTCTAGCCTGCTTGTGGCATGTTTTGCAGTTGATTGGCGCTACGGGTTGGCAGGAGCTCCCAAATTCGAGCAGTCGGGTGCAGGCAGGCGGATGTGGCGTGCGCCTTCGCGAGCGCATCGCTGGAAACCACGGGCTGTTCTTCTC
>Ga0207138_1119_pt1 | contig 13296 bp, 16 predicted proteins | sample Alteio_BWMinHeat_6_FD_153589 | JGI IMG/M metagenome (GOLD analysis project Ga0207138, IMG submission 153589) | Enriched cells from forest soil in Barre Woods Harvard Forest LTER site, Petersham, Massachusetts, United States -... | ecosystem: Environmental > Terrestrial > Soil > Temperate forest >...
TTCCGCTATGCCATCGCCACCGGCCGCGCCAGACGCGATCCCACCGGCGACCTGCGCGGCGCCCTCCCCGCGGTACGAGCTACGCACTTTGCCGCCATAACCGAACCTCCTACAACCGGACGGCGCATTTGGAGGAGCGCCGGAAAATGATGCAGACCTGGGCGGATTACCTGGACAGGCTAAAGAGCGGCGCCGACGTGATTCCGATGCTCAAGGCTGGCTGATGATGCGCGAGGTTCACGATCGGGCAATGATGGTCGCCAACTCACGATTGGACGTGCCGAGTGCCAACAGCGATTTGACTAGTAGGTCCAGTGACACCGTCGGATCGCCGGCTTCCATCTTGGCAACGCGAGACTGGCTCGACTTGATGGCCCGTGCCAGCCCAACCTGCGTGACTCCGCGGGCGTTCCGGCGCGTCTTAAGACCTTGAGCGAGCTTCAGTCGAAGATTGACGTAAGCTTCCTCCTCGTCGGACATCCCGAGAAATTCCTTTGGAGTCCCGATTCTCCAGCCCTTGGATTCGAGCTTCTTGCGCTTACTTTCCCGCACTGTCGTACTCCTTCAGACGCTTGCGGCACGTTGCAATTACGGCCTTGGGCGTAGCTCCGGTCTTCGCAAAGACTGCCGGCGTCAATGATTCGCAGCTCGTGGCACCGCGCGGCGATGCTTGGCATCGGGCGCGATTGGGGCATGGACAGCGATTCACCACGCTGCAATCGCCGCAGCAGAAAGCCAGCCTCTACGCGCGCCTCCTTGGAAAACGGCGGAGTCTTGACCTCGCCGTGAAGCCAGGCTAGCGGCTTATCTTTCGGACCCACGCAATGGAATATATGTCATAAATGACATATACGCAAGTAAATGTTGTCGACCGCGGAATTTTGCCCAGTGCATCAGGACGAGATTGCGCGGAATCTGGGGGACTACACCATTCGCGCCATCGCGAGGTTTGAACCGCGCTGAAACAGGAAGTGGACCGGCAGGATGGTCGGCAACGCCGCGTGACGACCACTGCTAACCGCTCGTCCGATCTCACACCGCGGCGATGAACCCCATAGCGCCCCGTTCAGCCATGTGACTCTGGTGCGGATGGAACATGTAGCGTCCGCGACGCGGCAGCCGAAATTCAAGGATCGCTCGCTCAGCCGGACCGAGCGTGAGGAGGTCCGTATGCTCATTTGGCTCAACGGCCGTGCCAGATCGGTACACGTCAAACGTTTGCGCATGCAAATGGAACGACGCAACAGAATCGTTTTCGACCATATTGACGAGATAGATGCGTACCAGCTCGCCCACCTGCACCTTGAGCGGGAAGCGCTCGTAGTAGCCGGCCACCCCGTTCCAGGCATAGGTGTCGTTGCGGCCGGTGCGATCCACATCGAATCCGCACAGACACAGTACGAATTCGCTTGCCGGCGCACGCCCTGCGGGCGGATCGACGATCAGCGTCCCGTACATGCCGCGGCCGATGTGACACGCGTAGGGTGGCACATGACAGTGATAAGGATGCAGCCCGACCGGCCCTGCAGTGAATTCATAAATCTCCTGCTCACCGGGGGCGATGCGCCGCATCCCGTCCTGCGCAAGCTCATGGCTTCCGTGAAAGTGTAGGCTATGAGAGGCCGGCGAATGGTTGCCGACGATGACGCGCAGTCGCCCACCCAACGTCGCGCGCAGGATTGGGCCGGGTACGCTGCCACCGTACGCCCATACTGGCAGGCTGCGACCATCGGCCACCTCCAAGGTTGTCTGGATGATGGGAAGATCGATCTCCTGCAGCGCTCCCGCGACCTCCGTGCAGCGCGGCGGCGGGGTGTGCAGAGCATCACGGCCGCCGTCCGTGAGATAGCGCGGTGGAGAGTAGCGCGGGTCGTAGAGTGCGCCGGCGCCCCCATCGCTCGCGCAGTCAACCGGCAACAGGGGCATTTCGAATGTCTTAGGCGCAGCGATCCGCCGTGACTGCCACCCCCCCAGTGCGCCGAGCAGACCCAAGCCTCCGCCCGCGGCGCCCAGCCGAAACAGATCGCGCCGCGCGAGCCCCATCAGCTCGCTCCGCCGATGGCTGCCGCGATCAGCAGCACAAGCGCGTAAGCCCCCGCTCCGCCGCAGATCGTGACGATGCGCGAGCGGCGCGGCAGCTGCTGCGCGGCGAAGGTGAGATAAGCCAAAGGGCCGATGAACGGGAGCAGAAAAATTGCGAGCGCCCACAGCCACACCGCCCTTGAGCGAAGGTCCGCGCGTCGCCCGATGTCCCAGAGCGCAAGGGTGCTCCACAGGATGTAAAGGAGCAGTGGCAAAAGATAGCCATAGAGTCCGAGCAGCATCTGAAGCATCGTCGGATAGCCAATCATTGAACCTGTCATGGGAGGACCTTTAGCTGGGGGTGAGAGAAGTTTTTGGTGCTGTCAGCTCAGTGCCTTGGGACCGAGCGGGCGACCCACAAGCCACACGGCCATCAGGAGCGGAATCAGCCACACCGCCGCACCTGCAATCACGGTGGCGATGCGGGCGCTCTTCGATAGCGTCCGGGCGCGTGCGAGCAGGTACCAGGCAGCGCCGAAGAAGGGCAAGAGAATAACAACGAGGAGCGAGAACGGACGCGCGTTTGTCTCACCGGCTTCCACCAGGTCCATCACGCTGAGTGCCGCCCAGGCTGCATATAGCATGATGGGCAGAATGTACACATAGACGATGAACCAGAGCTGAAAAGCGCTGCTCGGAGCGGCGGTGGAAAATAAGGACGGCATCATGAGCGTTCCCCCGGTGTAATAATCGCGTCAAGTTCGAGCTTGTGATCTTCGAAGGGGTGCACCGCCGGCACTACCGGTGCATCCGCCGCGCCCGGCATGTTGGGTTGCGCGTGCGGCGTAGGGCGATCCTTATAATCGAGAACCTTGAATTGCCCCAGAAAGATCTGGGCGATGGAGCCAAAGAACATCATGTCGCCTGAGAGGTCCGAGGCGACCGGTACGCGCGCCGGTCGGCACCCATTTAGGATCTCAAGTCCCCATGGCAGAGAGGTCTTATATCGGTTGCCTGCGAAGCAGTTGCCGAGCGTGCCCAAGCCGCCAGCCGCAAGATCCGCCCGCCCGGACGCGACGATCGTATTGTCGCGCACCACGTGATCTGTAGAAGGCCAGTAGTGCCGGTCGAGCAAGGGCAGAACCAGGATGCCGTTGTTGCGGCTGCGCGCGATGTAATTGCGCTCGACTCGGTTGTGCTGCGTGCCGATCAAGCCGATGCCATTGCCTGCGAGCGTTTCACTCGCATAGAAACCAGCGGCTTCGCGCTCGAGGCCGCTGTCGGAGATGAGATTGCCGATGATCGTGCTGTCGCGACCGGGTGGATCGAGCTCGATGTCAAACGTCGTGGTAGCTACGCCGCTACGGTTGTGTGTGAAGCGCGAGCGCAGGATATACATATCGCCCCCGGAGTTGGTGCCGGAGTACCCAAGTCCGCTGTATTCACCGCTTACATCATCGAGCACCACCTTGCACGGATTGCACTGGCCGACGTAGAAGGCAGAATCCGGAGAGCCGCTTGCGTAGGAATGCTCCAGCACCCCTTGCGTCGCTCCGAAACTGTAGATGCCGTAGTCGCCATTGTTGTACGCCGTCAGATATGAGCCGCGAAATCCCGCGACACCGGTCCAGTAAAAGCCGTTCAGAGTGAAATTGCGGGCCGTCATGTTCTCGATCGCTACGGCGTTCGCGCCGACGATGATGCCGGTGCCGAGCGAGAATTGACCGTCGAGGATGACGGCGTTGCGGTCTACGCCGCGGATCGTGATCGAGGGGGTCGTCACATAGACACTTTCGACATATACGCCCTTGTCCAACAACACCAGATCGCCGGGGGTCGCAGCATCCACTGCGTTCTGGATGGTCGGATACTCGGACGGAACGTGGCGCGTAACACCACTCGGCTGATCGACTACAGCCAGTACTCCGCGTTCGCCCGCCGGAGGGGTGTACTGCACATCGCCAACGACGATGACGCCCACCATTCCGACCTTGCCATCGGGGGTGGCGTGATAGGTGCAGTAAAATCGATATACGCCCGTCTTCGGAAACACGATCTCCGTCATGCCCTGCGGCGGGATGGCGATGTTGCCAAAGCTGCGCTCGGTCGTCCAAGCGTGGTCGATCGAGACGGCATTATGCGAGTTGCGCCCGGCGTTGTAGAACACAACCGACCCGCCGACGGGCACGCGCACGACGTTCGGCGAAAAGGCATTGTCCGCCATCGAGACGACGACGGTCCCCGAGGGCTGCGCGGGGTGCTGCGTGCAGCCAGCGAGAATGAGCGCGCCGGCGAGCAAAATCCACTTGGCGCGTCCGAAGCCGGTCACGAGCAGACCGGTGGCGGCAGTCTTTAGCAGTAGCTGATGTTGCATGTCGGAGCTATGACTCCATTTAAGTATCAGGAGAGGCGCGCCGCGGACGCTGATGAATGGTGGTCCCGCAGGGCGCTGGAAAGTGCCAGGTCAATGTGGCTTCGCATGTGCCGAAGCGCGCTCTCAACGGTCGCGTCAGGATCCCCGAGCCAGAGAAAAAACTCTCCGTTGCCGGCCGCGAAAATGACCCGCGCCAATGCATCAACATCGATTCGGGGAGGAAGGCGGCCGCGCGTCACATAGATGTCGAGAATTTGTCGAAGCCCTGACAGGGCGAACAAATCGAGGTCCGCGTAGTCGTGGCCCCCGCCACGGCGCGGCCCTTGCGCCAGAGCATGTAGCGTGGCGCGCAACAGCAAGTCGCGGTCCATTGTTGCATAGACTTGAAAATGTGCTTGCGCCCACTGATAGACGCCATTGCGTGGCGCGGCGGGTGGATCGGCAAGCTTCATCAGTGCGTTTTCCAGCTCTTGGCGTAGCGTGCGCACATAGCCGGCGACCAGTAAGTCGAGTTTGGTGGGATAGAAGTTGTAGAGGGTTCGTAAGCTCACATCGGCGGCCTCGGCAATCGCTTCGACCGATACGCCCTCGAAACCGAGCCGCTCGAACGCCTCGACGGCGCAGGCGAGGATTTGCTCACGCCGCTTCAACTTCTGACGCTCGCGTCGCCCGATTTCGGCCCCGTTGTCAATCAAAGACCTTCGATTGCTGCTGCCGCGCATCCGTGATCTCAAGACTTGCTGAGCCAGCTCAGGATGGATCTGTTCAGAATCTCGGGTTGCTCGAGCATTACCCAGTGTGAGGCGTGATCGATGCGCTGGTAGCGCCACTCGGCAGCCATCGATTGGTTGCTTTGCTTCACCTGCGATTCCCACAGGAACGCATCGCCGCTGCTCCAGATACCGAGAGTGGGGACCGAGCATTTGCGGGGTGCGACTGTGCCTTTTGCCGCGGCTAGATACTGGCTGCTCATCGGGTTGGCACGATCCCAATTGAGCATGCTGTTCATCGCCCGTGGATCTTTGATCCGTGACCAGACCTCGGCGGTCTCGGGATGGCTCGGGATTACCTTTCGAAGAAAGAAAGCGCCGTCGTTGCAGGCGTAGAGCTCCTCAGCGCCGGGCATCGTGTTGAGATACATGTACCAGGAGTCCTTCAGTTCCTGCCTGGTAAGACCCTTCAACGCCGAGTCCGGGTGGCCAACCGAAATGGCAACGTGGCGGCGGAACCGGTCGGGGAAGTTGAGCACCAGTTCCCAGCTGGCGAAAGCGCCCCAGTCGTGACCGACGATATCCACTTTCGGCAGCCGCAGGGAATCGAGCAGCGCGACCAGATCGCCCAGAATCTGCTCTCCGGTATAGCGCTGCGCGTCTTGCGGCTTGTCGGTTTCGCCATAGCCCAACATGTCGGGGACGATGACTCGGTAGCCGGCCTGCTGCAACGCTGCCGTCTGATGGCGCCAGACGGCCGAGGTGTCGGGCATTCCGTGCAATAGCAACACGACCTTATCGCCGCGACCCTGGTCGCCTACGTGATAGTTCACGCCGTTCACCTTTATCGTTTGTCCGGAAATGCTGCGATGGCCAACGCCGGGTAGCCGTGACGTACCCGGGTTGGACGTCGCCGCCGGCGCATCGCTGGATATTTCCCCCAATGCGGCGGCGGGGACCAGCGCCAGCAGGCTGCTCGCTTTGAGGAACTCGCGGCGTGTGTTCATTGGGGTCTCCCTCGTTCGAAAGTGCTGTGTTCTGTTGGATAATTGCATGATGTGCAAGTTTGCATTTCATGCATCTTACGAGATTTCTGCATGGTGTGCAAGTTTCTAGCCGAGGTTTCCGAGCTGGTCCAAACCGGTCCTATTGAAGACAATCGCGACGGCCGTTTGCGGTCCCAGGGCGCGAACATGTCGGCTCGAAAGCCGTCAATGGACCTTGTACCAATTGTTGCGCTTCTGCCATTGTGGCTCGATCACCAGACTAGTGTTATTGGCTCGCGGATCTGCGGGCGCCCGCTCGTGGGCCGGGCTACTCCAGCTACTAAGGCGCGTCTCCTCGATCAAGCGAGCGATGGCTCGCGAACGGACGGACAATCGTGACAAGCAAACAGAAGCAGCCGAACATTGTGTTCTTTCTGTGGGACAACCTCGGTTGGGGTGAGGTCGGATGCTACGGCGGCGGGCTGTTGCGCGGAGCGCCGACACCGAGAATCGACGCACTCGCCGCGCAGGGTTCGCGTTTGCTGAATTTCAATGTGGAAGCGCAGTGCACGCCGAGCCGCTCGGCCATCCTAACGGGGCGCCATCCGATCCGGTCGGGAACTCACACGATCCCGATTACAGGTGGGCCGGAAGGCTTAACCCGCTGGGAGGTGAGCATCGCGCAAGCCCTCGCTGATTCGGGGTACGCGACTGGCATGTGGGGCAAATGGCACCTGGGCAGCGATCCGGAACAGCGCAGCCCGGTGGACTTCGGCTTTGACGAGGCGGTGTGGTGCCCACGGACCGCCGATGAGGTGATGTGGACGATGCAGTCGTACTTTCCCGAGGGCACGGTGACTTCCGCACCGTATGCCGGCAAGACGCAGATCCCATTGGAACTGCAGCCGATCTACTCAAAGAAGAAAGGCTCCAAGGCTGAAGTGATTGCCACCTTTGACGCGAAGTTCCGCACGGATTTTGACCGCAAAATCACCGACTGGGCGATTGATTTTATGAGACGCTCCAAGCAAGCGGGTAAGCCCTTTTACCTGTATTTACCTTACACCCAGCCGCACATCCCGCCGATTCCCGATCCCGAATTTGCAGGCAAAACCAAGCGCGGGAACTGGGCTGATGTGCTGACTCAGATAGACGCTTTCACCGGCAAGATTCTCGACAAGCTCGACGAGTTGGGACTCACCAAAGACACCATCGTGGTTTGGACCTCCGATAACGGGGGTGATTCAACTTATCGAACGCCAGCGATGGACCCTGATCCTTTGGGCGGTCAATGGAACGGGTTCTCCGGACCGTGGCGCGGCGGCATAGCGACCTCGCTGGAGAGTTCCAACCGGGCCCCGTGCATCATCCGCTGGCCGGGCAAGGTGTCGGCCGGCAAGGTCAGCAACGAATTGGTGCACGAGGTCGATACGTTCACAACGCTTCTGCTCGCGGCGGGAGCGAAGGTACCGGCCGATCGGCGGATCGACGGAATGGACATGCGTGACTTCTTGCTCGGCGACGCCGAGGAGTCCGGCCGCGACACGGTCCTGTGCCTACAGGGCAACCGTCTGCAGGCAGTGAAGTGGCGTCAGTGGAAGGCGCACCTCTTCCAGCAGGAAGATACGTTCTCGACCTGGTCGCCGTACAACGTGCCGCATATTCACAACCTTGAATGGGACCCACGCGAAGAACACGAGGTGACCTTTCCGCACGGTTGGGTGTTGCACCCCATGGCCGCTGCGGTCACAGGGTTCCTGAAGTCACTTGTGCTCGAGCCCCCGATCAAAACAGGGACACCCGATCCGTATCTTCCACCCAAACCGGGTGAGCTGCGTCTCGAGGAGCACCTCCAAATCGGCGTTATCACGCAATTCCTCCAGATGCTGGTCAAGACGCATGACGCCGTTCCGCGCATAGACACGGGGCTCGACACGCAGGGAGGATGAGCACGCCAGGGTGAGGCCACGATCTGTTCAAACGTCCGTCACGCCATCATTGTCGCGTTCCTGCTAGTTATCTTGCCCTACGTGACCTTGCGTTCTGCCACGCCTCGATTTCGGATACGATATTGGTATCAACGGGTTCCGGGGATTTTTGGTTAGTCCCCGGCTCCACCATTTGACCTGATCCGATAACATCCGAAAGCATCCGAAGAGGTCCACCAAACCCGCATAAAACGCGGTTTTTTTTATGCTTTTCGAGGTCCCGGGAGTAGCGCAACCTACCATTAGCGCGGGATTTGCCCTTAAGACAGCAGTGCATCAGGCGACTTCCGGACAGAGCTGTCCTACCGCAGCCTAAAATGTACGCCTCTTAGCTGCCGTTCGCGGTACGCAGGAGTCATTGCGCAAGCACGGGTAGCAGGAACGCGAACGCGCCTCCCAACATGAAGGCAGCCAGCGCGATGCTGTAGACGACTACGCTGAGGCGTCGCAAGCGCTGGCACGAACGGGCGAGCTTAGGATCTGCCGGACAAGGTGCGAGTCGACCCACCCAAAGTGCGATGCCACTTATCGCCAACAGAGCGCCGGCGCCAATAAACACGAGGGGTTTGTGCTCGCTCAACCAGATCAGTTGTGGGATTGCGGTGACGAGGCCTGCCAGCGCCGCGCCGGCACCAATCGCGACGAACACCGCCGGCAGTACGCAGCACACTAGCGTGGCGGAACTTGCGAGTAATGCACCCGCCGCTAGACCCGCATTGCGCGCAAATGGGGGCTTGCTCACGGCTTTCCCGCCTTGAGTCTTGCGCGCACATCAGCGATCGGCGTCTCGGTGCGCGCGATCGCCTTCACGGTGTAGCCCGCACCTTGCAACGCCTTGCGCAGATCCTCATCGGAAATGTCTTGGCCGTCTTTCAGCGCAATTGCGACGAGGCGTTGCTCCAGGTTCACAACAACCTCGGTTGTCGCTGGGAATTTCTTGAGTTTTTTCTCAATGCCTTGTGCGCAAAAGGCGCAGACCAGACCATTGACGGTCATCTCTATCGTGGCAGCGGTACTGGTTGCTGCCAGAGCAAGCAGAATCACAGTCAAACAAACCTGAAAGCGCTTCATAGATTCCCCAATTAAAAGTTAAACATCGCCATGGCTTGCAGTTTCCCGGCATTGGTCACCCCGGCCTCGACCCAGGCGCCACCCTTGAAGAGCCGTAGTAGAGCTGCGGTCTCAATGCCAGAATGAAGATTGTCGGTGTAATGGCGCGCCTGGAAGACGAACCAGGTCGCAAGACCCCCGTAATCATGTTTGTAAGGAGCTAGTCCCAGCTGCAGCGTCTCAACGCGGTCCGAGAATTCGGAACTTCGCTGTAAATCCGTTTTTAGAGACGCATACACACGCCGTGTTTCGTAGTCGGCCTGCGCCCCGGCGTTCCCGGTGAGGCTTGATCCGCTAAATGAGTTACCCGTGGCAGATCCGATACCACCCCAGACGAACACGTTGGCCTGTGCGGTATCGAGATTCCAGCGATGGGCGAGCCAGTTCAGGCGCGCATAGGTGATGTGTGCGGTTTTACCATCCTCATCGCCGGTGAAGTCGACATGTCCGCCGCCGACCGAGTAGTCAAAGCGCGGCGCATAAAAGATTTGAAGCTCCTGCATGGTTCCGGCGCCGTACTCGGCCATCACCGTGGTGCCGTCGGCAAACGCGATCGGCTTTGCGATTGCAGGTGCCGCGATCACGAGCGCGCATGCTCCCAGGTAATATCGAAACATAACCATCTCCAAAGCTCACGGGCAGCGTGAACACACGCGCCTACACGAGCGACTCTTCGAGAGAGGCGCCCAAATGCCGTTGTTTAGACGGACCTTTAAGGGGCTTTAGAGAATGGGTGGACGAATGAGCGGCGAATCGCCGCGGGAGGAGAAGATCACAGTGCGGAATGTCTGGGCTCGCCCTATACGGCCGTACCAAACCAAGGATGCGGGTGACACTGTGACGGCTACAGCCGACAGGCAGGCATCCAAGCAGCAACTCGCCGTGTGAAGTCCGCTCGGACAACAACCCTTGTGGGCCACATTTTGACTCTCGGCAAGGGTTTTGCAGTTTGCCATCTGTGGCTCAGCTGCAGCCAAAGCAACCAGCGACCCCTGCAAGCCGAGGGCAAGCATGACGATCAATGCAATTAGCTGGCGCTTCATGAGTTTAAGATAACCCTTGCTACGCGTCGGGGCAATCTGAATACACAGACTTCGAGGAGCGGCAAAAAATAGGGCTGCGCATTAAATCAGGCGGTCATAACCGCAGCCGCCCGCGTTTATGGATGTAGGCCAGTGTCAGTCCTACAACAAATGCCAGCCCCACATTCCACATGGCAAATGCAGCTGTTACGAGTGTGATGAATCGCTCAGCCTTGTGCTTGCTGAAGTCGCACGACCCGAGCGCAAGCTGCGCCCCAGTCAGAAAGAGTATTACGCCAAGCACGGCAGGCGAGAAGACGTTGAATATCGCCCCAATAGACCCGCTAAATCCAAAGGCGAGACACAGCAGGATTGTTCCGAGAATAATCGGCGCGCCGCCCGTGCGCGCCCCGAACGCAACGTGGCCTGCCATGCCGCCCGCGCCATGGCACATGGGTACGCCACCAAAGGCGGCGCCTGCAAGGTTCATCGCACCGGTCGACGTGGCGACAGCGTTCTCAGTTACCGTGCGGTCGGGAAAAAGACGGTTATTCTCCTCCCGGATGGCGATCACCGCGTTGCCGAGCGTCAACGGGAGTTGCGGCAGCGCCAAAAACACCGTTCCTTTCAGCAAGTCGTACCAAGTGATGCCGGAAAAGGCGAAGCTCGGAGTGCGAAATGCGAATCGCGCCGCGGACAATGCCCTCATGGCATCGGGATTTAGAATGGCTCCGCATGCGACGCCGAAGATGAGCAGCAGAAACATCGCCGGGATCGCGCGGTTGGTGAGGAGTAGCAGGGTTCCCACGAGGCCCAGGGCGGCTATAAGCCATCCGCCACTCATCATCTTAATCCCCTCAAGCATGAAACCCATGCCAAGGCCAAGAACAATCCCGACGACGACGAACCGTGGCACTAATCTCGCCACATGGCCGGCTGCACCGGTGAGCCCGAGAACTAGCCAAATAGCGCCGGTGACCAATCCGGCACTATAGATACTCGCTTGTGTAATCACCGCTGTCTGCGCCGCCTGGGTGGCGGCCACCGCACCGATAGCTTTCATGGGCTGAACGGGAAAGGGGGTTCGGTAGTAAAGGCCACAGAAGATCATTGCGGCGCCAAAGGTAAACAAGATGCCGAAAGGGTCTACCTTCACCACGGCGATGTAGGCGACCACAAATGGAATTAAGGTACCAAGGTCGCCGAAAGCGCCGGCCCACTCCATGCGATCGAAACGGTTGCCGTTATGCAAAGCGGAAGTACTGTCGGGCGTCACGTTGCACAATCCTGCGTGAGCGGCGTTCTAAGTGCGTTTGCGATTCTTCTTTGAAACGGGAATTCGCCGGGCGGAAGCGCCGCCTCGGATATTCACCTGTGCCCTGACCTCCCTGAGGTGCTTTTCAGCGACGACATTCAGCTTTCGTTCCACCTCGCGATAACGCTCGATCAAAAGAATGCCAAACGTAGTAACTTCGGCGCCGCCACCGCCGCGACCGCCTACACTGTTGATCGTTGCCGGCAAGTTAAATGACTGATTCAGGCTATCGAGCAAAAGCCAAGCTCGTCGATAGCTGATGCCCATCGAGCGCGCGGCCTCGGAGAGGGAACCGTGGGTCTTGATGCCTTCCAGCAACGCAATCTTCCCCGGACCAATGTTTGAATGTTCTCCGAAATCGATGCGGAATCGAATCAGTGGTGCGTGCTTCATGTTTCTTGCCTGGGCACGGTACGATGCAGAGCGTTATACCAGAAATGTGCAGCGCCTGTGGCAGGACGGGCAGTGCATGAAACCGGCTTAGCCATGTGAGGTCGTGCGCGGTCGCAGTAATGCAGTATGGCGGCGGACCCGCTATTTGTTGCATGTAACAGCTGCGTTGGTGTATATCGGCGTATTGCACGAGGACACTCTAGTCGCGGTCGATCGGGCGTTGGCCGTCTTCTTTGGAATCGCCTAGGTATTACGCAGCTTTCGTTATTAAACGGAATATACTCCCCCCGCGTTCTTGGCACGCCGCATAACGCCGCCATGTCAGCAATCTCTCGCCTCGCAGCCCTTCTTGCCGGTTCGGCGCGAACCGTCGTCTTCACCGGCGCCGGCATCTCGACAGAATCCGGCATTCCAGATTTCCGTAGCCCGGGCGGCGTCTGGAGCCGGATGAAACCGATCGACTTCGACACATTCATGAACAACGAAGACGCGCGGCGCGAGGCTTGGCAGCGCACCTTTTCCGGGACGGCCGGCTGGGTCGGCGCGAAACCGAATGAAGGTCATTTTGCCATTGCTCGCCTGGTCGACACCGGCAAGGTCGGCCATGTGATCACGCAGAACGTGGACAATCTGCACCAGGATGCGGGCGTGCCCGCGCATCAGGTGATCGAGCTTCATGGCAATGCCGGCTATGCCAAGTGCCTTATTTGCGGGCTGCGACACGAGCTGGCGGACTTGCGCGACTCGTTTCTAGAGCAAGGCACAGTGCCAGCCTGCCGCGCGTGCGGCGGCATCGTCAAGTCGGCCACAATCTCGTTCGGTCAGCCTATGCCGGTCGAAGCGATGCGGCGTGCCGAAGCCGCTTCGTGTGATTGCGACCTGTTCATCGTGCTCGGCTCGTCGCTGGTGGTCTATCCCGCTGCGTCACTACCGATGGTCGCAAAGTCGAACGGCGCCGCGCTCGCCATTATCAACCGCGAGCCGACCGAGATGGACGGCAGGGCGGATGTCGTCATCCACGCTGAAATCGGCGCGGTGCTGCGAGAAATAGTGCCCTGATGCGGGCATCTCGAAAACGTTCTGCGCCGACAGCGTCCTCAGGTAGCGAATCGCCAGCGAGTAAGATTCTGCAAGCTCGCCTTCTCTTCGAGGCCGAAGGCCACGCTCGGGCGAACGGCGAAGATGGGTTCTCTTAGTGCGAGGATGTCCTCCTGCATCTTCGACATGTCGTAGTCGTACTTCCGTTGATAAAGTAACAACAGTTCCTTGAGTTGCTCCACGTTGCGGAGCTTCTCGGCGACGCCCTCGACGACCACCGCCTCGTGAGCTTGCTCTGTGCCGATGACGCAGTGGGCGTTGCTCTCGAGATTGCGCGC
>Ga0207138_1120_pt1 | contig 13219 bp, 11 predicted proteins | sample Alteio_BWMinHeat_6_FD_153589 | JGI IMG/M metagenome (GOLD analysis project Ga0207138, IMG submission 153589) | Enriched cells from forest soil in Barre Woods Harvard Forest LTER site, Petersham, Massachusetts, United States -... | ecosystem: Environmental > Terrestrial > Soil > Temperate forest >...
GCGCGAGGCACGAGAAAAAGGCCCGTCCTCCGTTTGTCCACCCGGCAACATGCAAAAATTGCAACAACGCAAAGTAACGTTTTAACGTTTTCATCGTGACGTGTGACATATACACCCGCGGCTGCAGCGGCAACTCGTTTTAGCGTCCATTGGCGCTTCTTTTCAATTTCGCCCACACAATGGCTGCAATAACTCCAAAGACAATCCACCACCACATTGTGATTAATGTACTGTATCGCTTTTAACAATGTGATTTTTAACAATGAGATTCTATGCATTCTTCGTGTGCGTCCCAACGGCACGGTCGACATTGGTACGATGCCGATCCAGTACCTGGCATCATACATACATCACAAAACCATTTTCCGCTTTCCCTTTCATATGGTACGTCTACGTAGACTAGTCTATGTGGATGACGCCAGTCCCATTTAGGCGTCGATGCGTCCCTGAGTTTTGATATCACATTCTGAGCCGCCGTATAGCTCGGCTCCGATATAGCCCAGAGATGCTTCATATTACCACAGCGATATATGCGTAACGATCGAGGAAGTTCCGATAGCCATGACATATCGGCATTCCAAGTACTTGCACATGTCAAGTACAACTCCTCCAGTCTGGTGAACCGTACGAATGTGGCTGGTGGCGAAAAGGCTGTTCGGTTTAATGTATGGGACGGTCCTTGCGAACAAGAGAGTTTCAAATATCGGAGCGTATTCGGTAACAATTTCGCGAGAGACGACGCGGTCATTGGCGCATTCGCACCCTTGAACGAGAAACGTTCCAGGTGACTCGTCAGTAAAATCTCCGATTCCGTAACAAAGTCGTTCGCGCCCAGGCAATTCACGATCGTTAATGCTTCGAGTCTATTCACCAATCGGGAGAACGCATCAATATCACATTGGTACTTCATGGTGCACAAGCGTAGTGAGGTTAATTTCGGGAATGCCAAGTCTGCACCATCGGGTAGATGAAATCCGGCCATGGACAAGTGTGAAAGATTCGTCGCCCATAACGACGTGTTCAAGATTCCAACGTCAGCGGTCGTCAACTCCACTATCGGATATGACGCATCTGCATACGCCATTGAACCGATGCCAAGTCGACGCAGTGCAGACAGCTGTTGTAACGGCTTCAACCTTTCTGGTCCAGGTGTAATGGTGAATTCCGATATCACTATGATATTGAGATCGGTAAGGCTAGGAGGCAGGTGGGCAAGACTCTTAACAGAAATCATATGTAGCGATAAATGCTTGAGTGAAGACATACTCGACAACACGCTCGTATGATCTGGCGGGGTCGCAAAATCGCCGGTTGCGAAATCTCCGGGCCTCTGAAATACCAAGCATGTTAATGCTGTAAATCGAGCAATCCCATCGAGATTCGCGTATACATTTGAGATTATTGTACGGACATTTGCAAATCGGGACGCTCCGTCGATTTCAAATGCGCTCCAGATGGCCACCAAGTCCTTCAAGGCATCTCGTGCTGCCGGCTGCATACACCGTATCATTCCAGGTCGTTGACTTACCGCCCATCTGCGTTCGCATGCATTACTGAAATCTCTATGAAGATTTAGAGCGACGAGGTGTGCACCACGAGACTTGGATATGGTGTACAACCACTTGGACGCACGCGATAACAAACGATGTTCCGATGCATCACAGAAGCGAAAGATCAGTTGATGAACACCACATCCTATAGTGGTAAAGGATGCGGTAAAGGATATGGCCACTACTGATGTGACGACTCTCGATACCGGTGCTGCCGCCATGACAAGGGCCGCGACGGCCGTGACCGGGGCGGCCACCACGACAGCATCTGTCCTGCGTAGTTTCGACATTATGGTGTGTAAGTTTAAGTTTTTTAATAGTTGTGCTTACAGTCGTTAAACATGGATGTCTACGCGTTTATAATCGGTCAGCTGTAACGCTAATTCTCCATGATACGTATCCCGACGTCTCTGATGCCTTCTTGGTGCACCGAGGACGCTCACGTTTGGGCGAAACATTGTACGACATATTGCTCGAGTTGTCCGACAACCATCTTTGATTCGCCATCGTGTATGGTGGTGATAACAAGAACACAGCACAAATAGTAAAACGACTGTCAAATGGAATGCCAATAGCTGGAGCAGAAATGAAATTGGCCGACACGGCGAAAACAATGATGGAGGGCACCATTCGAGTTGTGCGACTTGGTCTTCCGATACGCCTTCTAGTGAGCGTTTCCAAATCTGACACCGATGTGTCGTGACGTTTACCCGTTCGGACCGCATCCAGTCGCGTTGCCAAGTGAGTCCAATTGGATCGTCGGGCGTATGTACAGGAAATCCTGATAACAGCATGGCAATACCCAAGTGATCTGATTCCCATACAGGAATGGGCACACGTGTGGGCGCGCGTATGCCGTCTCTTGTGGTTGCTGAGTCTGCATAGACATATCGATGTAGCTGCCACCAAGCCGATTTATTGTATCCAACCCTGTCCCACCAGATTGGAATGGTATGATTTGCATGAAATTCAAATTCGATCTTGGCAACTGTACATGTGGTCGCCTCGTCGTCATTCATGGCCGTCATGCCGATTGGCCTGGCGGTGCCCATTTCGAGTTTCGTCGACAGCGCATATCCGCCAAGAAGTGCTCCGATTATGATGACGACTATTATTAACCCGCAAACAGAACATTGTCTAAAGGCTTGCTGTCGGGTTCTTCGGCATTCTGCTATGAGTCGTTTTTGTTCTGCCGACAGTGGGAGTGGTATTAAGATACTCGACATACACGCGCTGGTGGCCACTAGATGAGACTGGTCCACACCGTTTAAGTAGCCGCGACAGATGATAGTGCGGATCACGGGAAGAGGCAAGTCTTCCATATGATAATGAGCAAGATGGCGCATAATGGCGGGAACGGAAGGGGCAAAAAGTAGGTAACAATTTGGTAGTTTTTAACAAGGAACCTTCAGCATGCGACGCGTTAGCGACTGTTCCCGGATGACGTAACGACAGTTTTGACAAACATAGGTCTTGTGAGTGTTGTAACTGTACTCCGCACCGGCCTCGGAAAGCTTCACCATTTCCTCGCCGGGACTACCATGACTACCATGATTACCATGATTGGCAGGCCTATATACAGCGTGTTGACATATTGCGTAATCGCAGAAGCAACACTGTTGCTCTATGCGACAAATCTGATACTCTGATTTACCTATAGAACAATAGGTAAACCGACATGACCCGCATCCGTATGTACGCTTCATTATGGAATAGTCAAAGTACGACACCATGGTGTCTTCATCCCAAGAGCGAACGCAATCGCACCGACATTCGTTCCTCACGGTTGTTTTACCCCACCCCTCGGACCTCGCGCCCAGAATGTATCTCCAAGTTTCGGTCGCGTCAAAGCCGGTATAGTCCATTACGAGCTGTTGGATTTCAGGTCGCAAGTGTGCGCCTCCTACAGCGGTTCTGACCCCATGTAGGAACATCTCGTGGGACTCACGCGTGAGTCTGGTGGCTCCTACGCGTGAATTGGGTGATATGATACAAATCTCGATGACATATACTGTTTTCCAAAACCTCTTTCTACTAAATCTTTTTAATATAATTGTTGACGTGCGCTAAACACTAGGCCGCTGACGACAATGTGAATTTCATAGGGTTCGGCACGACAATGTCCACGTTCCAAATAACTCAGAATCGGTTCACTTAAGGTGCGGATGGTAATGAGTTGTCGATCATCATACCTCATCTCGGTTGAAATGAGTCCAAAGCACATCGCCTGCCGACGCAACTTGGCAACGCTAAAACCAAGAGGCGGTGCATGATCGGGTACACCCACCATTTCGCGATACTGACGTTCAATCTCTGCGAAACTGTCTCCAGCCTCAATGTTGAATCTCTTGCCAGTGCCAAATTTCCAGGCTTCGTGTTCTGCGTCGATTACGATCGCCACTCGAGCGCCGAGATTTGGTCCTCTGGCCGCAGTCGCGGAGGTTCCCATTGTAAATTGGTAATAAATGGATAATACAATAATCTGCGTAATTAAGTTCTTGTTAAAAAACATACACGGATGCATTTTTATGGCTACCAAGCTTGCAAGCATTACCAAAAAACATCAAACATGCGTCAGGTAGCGGAATCGAATCAGGATGTACCGCAATCGGATCAGCAGGCGCGCGACGCACTTGCCACGCGCTATCTATATAGTGCTCTCGGCCTATGGCTGTTCGCGTTCGTTCAACTCTACATCACTGAATGCTCGACGTCTCCGTGGATGGAAATCGGCAAGGTTGTTGCTGCCTCAGCCACAATCGTAGCATGTCGCTTCTTCTACAAGGCCACTCAACTTGACCAAATGATTTGGTTCGGCCTCGCATCGCCATATATGATATTTATAGTCGGGTTGGTATATTCCTTCTGTCATACTCCCATCTGCTAGTCTGACCATTCCACTGTTGCATTAAATCGCACTGTATTAATCATGGCTGTTCTCGCGCGTCGTATGTTTGCGGTGAAACGTTCGGCCTCGGCATGATTTCTAAAATCGGGCTGGGGGAACGCTTCTGGCCACAAATCTAACACACGGTACTGGAATATCGCCGGTGTCTCTCGCAATACACACCGCAGGTCGTTATGTTTGGGTCGCAAGAAGAAGAGTCTTCTTAGGCGATGTTTTGCACGCGGTGTCTTATTATTTGGCGATTGGTATGATCCAAGAACTATAATGCCTCCAGACGTTCGCGTGCTATTCTTCAACTCTTGCTGTTCCGCCCATGCCACTCGAGCCGGCCGGCGCAACTTCATAATTTCGCGTCGCTCCTTTCGCGTTTCATTGGGTTTTCGCTGGCGGAATGTGGGCTTCGAGAGTCCGCGTCCAAAGGTAAGCTTGCCCCATCCGGGAAATTCATTACCCGCCATGGCTGCGTATCCGAAGGTAGCGTTGCCCCATCCCGGCAATTCATTGCCCCTCAAAGCTCCTGGCACATTCCATCTCATAGCACGTCGAGGTGGAAAGGCGCGCCGTGAACAACGTTGTAGATCATCCCATGTCAATCCCAATGAATGAAGCCACGACAGCCATTCAACCGCTCGCAAAACGCCGTCGTCACCCGGATACTTGTTCCAACGATCCAATGCAAAGTCAACGACAATCTTGCCCATTATTGCGCGCGCGAATTGACTAGAAAATGGCCGCTTCAATATCTCCATTTTGTAGCACCATTGTATAAAACTCAAATCATCACTTGCCAAGCATGCAATCGTCGATGACACGGCATAGGATGCGATGATATCCATGATACCGGCGGGTATCGCACGTACCGCTGCAGTAGAGTGGATTTCGTCGCGCAAGGAGAACAATATCCCGCGAAGCAGGGATGGATCGACTTGGGCTCCGGGACGTTTGATTCTCGCCATGTCTTTGGCGGCAGCGCAGGCAGTGGCCCTGCGTTCCGTATGTCGCCTCCGTCGTAGTGCGCGCAACTCTTGGTAATGTTCTTTAAGCGAAACCAGGTCGTCTTGACCAACACTACCGGAACCCCCAGAATGGGAATATATCAGCTTCTTTGTGTCTGGTTGATCTTCCATTTCCGTCACGGCCTTGCGCTTCTGTGTAATAGGGTGGCTTGGAGTCTCCGTCGTCGTCGCATCATATAGATCAGAATCGTTATCCTCGTCGTCGTTGAACCTCCTGCCCGATAACATTATCTTGATACACCGAGTGACTGACTGACTACGTCCCCGCTTGGAAGCACGTATGGTGTTTTTAATAGATTTTGGACACCTTTGCAAGCCAGTCGTTTAAAAATTACACAGGCTGCCAGTCTCCATTTCCTCAACGGCAATCTGGTAAATGGCAGCAGAGGGAACCAAGGCAACAACAACTACTCCGGCAATTGCCGAAATGAAGACCTTGGATACTTCCGGATCACACATGTGCGTTGGACCATTTGGGATTTCACCAGCAGCCGCAACCACGTCTGTAGAGCCAGCAGTGACGACAGTGACAACAATGACACCACCGCCATTGACTTTATCCTTGTCCGGTGTCGCATTTGCCTCGGCAGTGCACAAGGTTGTACCAGGAGCTGCTGCAACCAGTGCGATTCGTAGCAACATGGATGCATATGTCGCCTATTTTAAGAAGCGAATCATCGAACATCGCGATGCTAATCCAGCACCTGAACTTGATATTTGGGCACGTGCCTACACTCTGGTCGATAACTTTGCATCATGGCCGGACCGTAAGTTTGTGCAACTCAATGCGGCCGAAATTCGAATCGTCGAAACCGCAACGGGTATGAAGATTGTCTTCTTTCCTGAACGTGTCGGTAGCTATTGCGATAAGGATATTGGATGTCCAGCATATTATACCGTCTATCTCTTCGAGGCGCCCAACCATGCATGATCGATTAACATACACAATCAAATCACAGGCTGACCACGCCGCCGTTGACACCGTTAAAAATTTTTTTGTACCTGTCTTATTATCATTGTTTGTGGGTGTAATCTCGTGCTTATTTTCCGTTGTTGTGATCAGATGGCAGCAGCAGCAGCAGCTTCTCCGAGCGTCGTCGTTTTTGAAGCAGACGTACAACATCCTGAAGTTGCCAGTGGTGTTTTGCGCATCTTTTATGATTATATGAATCCCGTCTATGAAATAGATGCCATTGCCCTTCAAACATACACCATTCCATTGGTGGAGGCGATTCTACCATCGGTGACCGTGACCGCTCTGGAAGATAAGGCCGCTGGCTTACCCGCCGAGTCGGTTCCGATTATCATATATGAGAAACATAACAAGTATCACATGTTGGGTGATTGTCGACGGCTCATTCGACCCGGTTGCTTTATTGCCGGTGAATTGGAAAAGGGAGCCGGGGGCTTTGCCGGTCATGTTGTTTCCAATGGCGTACATTACGGTCACGCATCCGGTGTGGCCGATCGTGTCATACGCATCAAGGACACCGAAGGAGCGTACCATGAATTAAATACATCGGCGATCGTCAAATTGCATGATTTTGTTCCTCCTGCCGACGAACCATTATTGGCGACGCAAAGGGTATTAGAATTTCAATTACCTCGTGCGCGTCGGGTGGCCATTTCATACTTTTCAACTGCACTGACTTGGCAACCGGTGCACACGCTCTTTATTTCATCGCCTCTTCCTCCTGAGGAAAAGAAGGCGATTAAGAAGAAGAGGACGACGACGACGATCAAGAAGGAAAGCAAACGGCATGATGACGGTGATCTCAAGAGGGTATCCCTGGAACCAACCATGCCATTGAGGCCCGTCCAATCGGTTCCATCGGTTCCGGTGACTCCGTCGGTTCTGGCGACATCGCCTGCTACTACACACGTGGATACCGTCGCACCCGCTGGTATGGTTGTCGAACCCAAGTCCGCGGCGGTCGTATTAGAAGGAGTTGCGTCGTTACCATGGTTGCCGCCATTGCCACCGTTACCGTCACTAGTGCCACCACCGACTGCACACGAGCCGACAAGCGATGTCGTCACGGGTGCACTGCAAATTGAATGTGCCTTCAATCGTCGTGTTTCCACTGTGATGGACGCTGCAGCATGGGATGTCGTACGTACACTGCAAGTTCAAGTGTTCCCTTGCCATTGGAAATCTCCAGCGGGGCAGTATGCGGGTATGTCGATCGAGGCCAAGCGCGCATTTGGTGGTGTAGGTATTCGAGATGATACTCGATCGTACATGCGTGTGATCGATGGTTGTTATCAGTTCTCCGAAGAAGATGCGTGGACATGTGCACGACATGCGGTGATCAACCACAAGCCTTTTACTTTACCGTCACTCGGTGGCAAGAATCTTCCAGATGCCTTGTTCACATCCGTGGATCATCGAATGTTGACGGCTGATCTTAAGGCCAGTGCGTATGTCGCCGCAAAATGCATCTTGTTGCGGCAAAATGTGAAGATGTCCCCACCAAGTTTGAAGTGGTTGGAAAACCACAAACAATCCAGGACGCAAATGATGACGGACCATAAAGTGGCAACATACCATGTTGCAGACGATGCCTCCATGAATTACATTGGAGAGGTCAGCAGCTTTGACTGGCCCTTAAATTTAATATCGACCATGTATAGTGGCGGCAGTGTTCGTGTCGTTGACGTTCGTCGCAAGATAACACCGTATACGGTTCAGGGAGATCAAATACTCGCGTTTCCGAGATTCGCCACGAAGAAACTCGACCGAATGACGAGCATCGGAGAATTGGGTAAAATGACCATATGTTTAGGGGCGCTGCCAGATGTGAATATCATAATCTGCAAGGTAATCCAGGAATCGCAGCGCCTGTCACGTCCCGAAAGGCTTCAAGCACGTGAGATATTTAAGATTGTAATACGATATCAAAATTGGTCGGGGCGTGCCATTGGGCCGTTGACTATGGATGTGGAAGCAAAGGAGAAATCACTCTTTGGTTCAGATCGGCGTCGTGGAAACACAAATTTACTCGTGTGGACGGGCCTGCCCGCTGGAGCCGAGGCCCGTTCAATCAGTCGTCTCAAGTGTCGAATCACTTTTACTTTGCCGCCATCACCGGGAAGAGATGAAACACAGACATCGGCCATTATTATGCGGGCTGTGCTGCCGGCCAGAAACGTGGGACCGAATCCGCCGATGGCTCCGTTGCCTCCACCACCAGAACATGCCATTCATCTCGTACCCGCAGACGTAGCAGCAGGAGGCTTACAGGAAGCATTCGGCCCGCAACCACCACAACGTGAATTGGAACAGGTGGATGAAGAAGAGGAAGATGATGATGAAGGAGAAGATGTGGGGGAACAGGAACATGCGAGGTCATATCGAGGTTCACGACGCGGAAGTGTTCGTCGTAGTCGCAGTCGTAGTCGTAGTCGCAGTCGCAGCATAAGTCGCAGTCGACATTCTCGACATGGTGCCGCTGCAAATGACGAAGACGCTGATCTTGCAATGGCAGTTGCCGCACAAGAGCAATGGGACGCTGAGCATCCATAGCTCTAATGGAAATGGATCCGTAGCTCTAATGGGCTCTAATAGTCGGCCTGTTGTTTAGTCGTCATGAATGTGTTTTACATAAACAATCTCTACCATAACAATTTGCCGGCGTAAACCAAGTCGATCCCGGATCGACGCTGTCTATTTCGCGTTCCAACCATGTTGGCCGCTTTTCAGATTTTAGCACCACAATTGTTGTTCGACTTGTTGATTGTAAAAACACATTGATGATGGAGCTTGCATTGATTCGCGCAGTCTTGCTGGTTGTGATTGTACCACTAGGCAAGTGTAATTCATGTATAGCAGTCGACGTGCGCCGCAGCACACCACTGGGTGCGACAGTCGCGTGATACACGATACCATCGTTTGATGTGGTCACCCACACGGGTCGCGTGCTAGCATCATAGGCTGCATGACGGCTCATTTCACAGCACAAGTCCTGAATGATAAATAGCTTGAGTAGATTGTATCTACAGAATTCCGTCCCAAAGAATGTCAACATGACCGTTGGGTCGGCTCTGAACTGCGGACGCCATTGAAATACGGTCAATCGACTGAGAATATGGGGTCGATTATGGAAGAAACTTAGATGATTCTCCGCCACGCCTAGCATGCACAATTGGGTTAGTGTAGGATATCTCTCGGGAAATCCAGGGATAGCCACCGCGCCTGTTCTGGCCTCAGCACCGAAACCATCAACATTGAAATCAATCGAGAGCCTATGTAGATTATTCCAATGGCTAAACATTCCACGGAAACGATGTAATTCTGTCTGGTAGAACGCAAGTCCTCGGATTGACACCGCGATGAGTCGGTGACAAGCCTCATCTGAGACGTCCAACGTGTGCGGCACGTCTAATTCACATAGCACTCCAGCGCATGAAGCAACTCCGGCTCTGTATAAACGATAGTCACCCGATGATGGATCTGCTGCCAAGCCGCCATAGGTCAATTCAGTGACCGTTGCGGGACAGTCGAATGGCTTGAAATGACAATCGATGAGCGATAAACGAGACAACACCTTGGCCTGTTGCAAGGCTATACACATACTAACTGAATCCAATGGAGCTAATAATGATGATAATGATGATGATGATGACAATGTCGATGGTGATCCGCCTTCAAACGGCTCACGAATACTCGTCAGAGAAAGTGATGTTAATCGTGATATCATCTGCAAAGGAAATGCGATTCCACGCACAAGTTGAGCCTGTCGGAGGATACTCGCCGGAATAGGCGACAGAGATATCGAAGAACATTGCCGCATTTCGAGCAATGTCTGCATCAAGTGTGATAACCACGAGCCGGTTTCTTGCAAATCTACATCAATCCTGATATTGACTCCTGCTGCGTGCTTCCATGAAGCCGCTCCGTAAGTTTGAATATATTGTTGTACTGAAGAAGTGAACGCGACTAATTTTTCTTCAGTTGCTACCGATGCTAATGATGCCACCAATGCTACAAATTCTGTGCCAGATACAACTTCGGCTTCTGCAGGTTCTTCTTTTGATTCTTCAGGCGATCGAATGTCGTATCGTTTCACTTGAATGGGCATGACTGAGGACACCCATGCTTGTCCTTGTGCCGATTTATTCGCGATAGACCAGGCTCGACATACGGCGGCACCATGGAAACAGTGGTCGTGTACGCCAAGAAAGCCAAATATGATGTGTATGTGTGTATGCAGTATGCTGTGTGATGACGATAGCAGATTCAATGCGGAACCCGGTGATGATCGCACCACTTCGAGCGTGTGGTCGTGCCTGTATCTCTTCATGAAGGGAAAAAAGATAACGAATGATAGTTCTTATTCTGTCGTTTTTTAAATGACAGACGTAACTAATTGTTTACGGGCTGAAAATATCAATGACAACATATCCATTCAGAATTTCTCCTATACGTTCATTGAATACGTGTAATGGGAGATGCTTCTGTAGGATGGCGATGGTGCAGATGCGGGCGTAATTCGACCCTAACGGCAAATGCTTGTTGATTTGGTCGGCGCACGACAAATTTGTTTCTCCGCAAAGCGGACATGTTAGCGAGAAGGCGACACTTGCAGACGATAATAATCTTGCAAGAAGCATCGTCCAGAGAAACGGCCTCACCCATGAACGTGTATTCCACATGCCAGAAAACGGACGAAGAAAGGTGAAATATCGGCTCGTAGAATACAACACGTCCCAACTGTCTGTTGAACGATTGCACAATGCCCATGGAATGGTCATGCTGGATGCTGCGATACCGAAATTGTAGACGGATCCTTGAATTTTAATGGACACTATGATCATCCCGGCTCCAACGGTCAATATCGACGATGATGTTGATGTTGATGTTGATAATAAATAGTATCGAGAAGCACCGCGATCCACCGCGGCAACTATCGCCGTGTTGTTACTAGGTATGCTGGCCATATCACGCCTACTCGTATACATCGGATCGCCACGATTTCCAGCATTTCGCTTTCCATCAGTCGTGTCATTATCCCATATGATTCTGTCGAAAGCACAAACGCCTTGTACAAATGTTTGTACGCGGTGGTCGAAATCAGAGATATACGCCCGAATCCACCAAGATGGCATGTACTTCTTGTAGCTTGTGTCACTGTCCTTCGCAGGCTGGTCCATACCAGCATCAGCATGGTGATTGTGGTATACTCTCAAGAGATCACGCGCGTCATCATTGGGCGCATCGCCGGTAAGGCCGGTATGGCCGCCCATCGATAACATCTTGAAGGAAATACGCATCAGGTACGGTAAAACCACTCGCAGTAGATAATCAATCGGCATTTGATTCAGACATTGTGCAGTCGCAATTACATCAGAGGTCGCCATATCCTGTCGCACGAGGTGATCACAACAAGCCCTTGCGGCTGTGATGACACCATGAGGATGGTCATCCGGCCAATGGTAAATGTCTGGCATGTGTCCTTCTTGAATCATGAATTGAGCCATGGGATTCGCAAATGCATGACGGTTCGCCAAACAGAAGCCCTCAAGATCACCATCCCATTTGTCAGGAGTTGCATTGTCCATCACGAACCATGCAGTGGGTGACGTTGGTGACGGCATCGGCCACGGGTCGCGGTGATCGGTTGCCATGATTGGTGGGTGTGTGTATGTCTGTGTGTGAGTGTCAGTGTGTGTTATTGAGGTCAAGGAAATGAGGTCAAGGAAATGCAGAGTTATAAATGCATACTTTTTTAATCAGTGTGCAGGACATCACGATTAATTGTGTAAGGGCTACTGCAAAGCACAAATTAATGGCTTCGCCGTTATCTCCTCCGAGATTTGGCTTCGGCTTACGGAACGACGTGCGTAACGATTTTACACCAGAACGCCTGCCTTCCGTCGATGTGGTGATCGATATCGCGTCAGATCCACGTACGGGCGGTGTTTACGCCATGTATCGAGATACTCGTATCGGCTATGGTCCGGTCGTATCCAAGGTGTTTATTTCACCGCAACGCGCTGCGCCCTATGCATTTGCTTGGAACATTGCCACGACCACACATATTATCGATGAATTAGCGCGACAACGGTAGTGGGCGGTACGACGACGGGTGCGACAATGGTAACCGGCGGTACTACGGCAGCCGTAACGGTGGCGGGTGGTACGACCGCAACGGTAACGGGAGGGATGACTGATGTTACTGCAGGTGTTACCACTGGTGTTATGACTGGTGTTATCACTGGTGTTATCACTGGTACTGGTGATACGAGTGGTGTCGGTCCAGGTACGAGCGCGGGTGTCACAACTGGGTTTGAGGTAAGATCCCGGGGCGTAGCTGCTGCAGCACTCGTCGCCACCCCGCCCGCGGCCGTCCCACCCGCGACAACACCACTCGTGGTCGTCCGTAAGATATCACTAGCCAGTGTTTGTGAGAGTCGAGTGATGTTGCGCTCAACGATACCGGCTACTTCCACATCCGCTCCCGCAAAACGCGGTGTAACCAATGACGGAGAATTGACACCAATAGTCGTGACGACGGATACTCTTGTCACTAGCTCATTCAATAATACGAGAGCACGCCGAATTTGATCTTGTACGCGCTTCATTGAGATGCCAATGCTTGGATTACATATGATCACACTTCCCAAGTACGCATCTGCATCCGCCAATTCCCTTCTCAATGCTGAAACACTGGCGGTCACAGATAGCTGTGACTCGCGAAGTGACGGAGCCACTCCATAGGCGGCGGATGGAGCAAGCGCTAAAG
>Ga0207138_1121_pt1 | contig 13185 bp, 11 predicted proteins | sample Alteio_BWMinHeat_6_FD_153589 | JGI IMG/M metagenome (GOLD analysis project Ga0207138, IMG submission 153589) | Enriched cells from forest soil in Barre Woods Harvard Forest LTER site, Petersham, Massachusetts, United States -... | ecosystem: Environmental > Terrestrial > Soil > Temperate forest >...
CGGTTTGTGAACTGGCAGTGCTTGCGCACCTCGCACGCGACCTGGCTGATGCAGGCGGGGGCCGACCCGAAACCGGCGCAAGGTCAGATGCGGCACTCGCGCATTTTCGACCACCATGGACATCTACGCGCAGATCGTGCCGCACTCCCAGCGGCTGGCTTTGCAGAAGCTGTCCGTGTTTGCTCAACCGGAGACGAGCGCAGCGGAACTCGAGACCGCTGCCCTGGAGTTGGATTTTTCAGGCGACGAAACAGCACGTTCCAATTCACGTTCCAAAACGTTCCAAATCAACTGAGTTTCGGATGACCCGATGCGGCGATCAAATCCGGCAAGTACTTGAAAAAAATGGTGGAGCTAGTCGGGATCGAACCGACGACCTCATCGTTGCGAACGATGCGCTCTCCCAGCTGAGCTATAGCCCCTCGTTTGAATCAACTCGGAGGATAGTGAGCCAATTTTATCAGCGTTCGCCGGAGAGAGCCATAGCTGGAAGCGCTATTGGACATACCCGCAACCGCATCTTTGCCAGGGTACTTCAGTATAGTCAGGCATCGAGTCGCTAAACAACAAAACGTCGGTACGGAAGTATAATAAAAACCACATGCCCAGATATTCCATCGTGGTTCCGCTGCACAATGAGCAGGAGAACGTAACCGATCTTTACGATCGCCTGAAGGCGGTCATGGAGATCCATGGCGAAAGCTTCGAAATCGTTCTGGTAGACGACGGTTCCCGTGATCGCACTTTCGGACTTCTGCGGGAAATCGCGGCGGTGGATAGCCGGGTGACGGTGGTAAAACTGCGACGTAACTTTGGGCAGACTTCGGCACTGGCCGCCGGCTTCGACCATGCTCGCGGGGAATACATCATCGCCATGGATGGCGACCTGCAACACGACCCCGCAGATATTCCGCTCTTTCTGGAGAAGATCGCCGAGGGCTACGATATCGTTAGCGGATGGCGGAAGCGCCGCATTGACAATCTTTGGCTACGCCGTATTCCTTCGCGTTGTGCAAACTGGCTCATGGCTAAACTGAGCGGGGTGGATATTCACGACTTTGGAACCACGTTCAAGGCATATCGCCGCGAGGTGCTAGAGCAGGTACCGCTCTATGGAGAACTGCACCGCTTCATTCCTGCGCTGGCGTCGTGGTATGGAGCCTCAATCTGCGAAGTCCCCATTCGTAACGTCAACCGCGAGCACGGAGCTTCGCACTATGGTATCTCGCGAACCTTCCGCGTGTTTTTCGACCTCATCACCATTCGTTTTCTGTTGCGATACCTGGCGCGTCCTCTGCACTTCTTCGGTACCCTGGGAATGTTGAGCATTCTGGGCGGAAGCGGTGTGGCGACCTGGCTGCTGATTGAGAAATTCCTTCATCATGCCGATGTCATGACTCAGCATGGCCCACTCATGATTTTCGCCGCAGTTCTTCTGCTTGCGGGCTTAAATCTGCTGGCGGTCGGCCTCCTGGGTGAAATGCAAGTGCGCCATTACCACGAACCCACCCGCCGCGCTCCCTACTCGGTGGAACGTCTTCTTCGCGCCCAAAGCAGCGAAGAACACACCATCTCGGAATAACACCGAAAAGCCCGGAACCGAAAGCTCGTCCCCTGCGTATCTAGTTTGCGAGGGGGAAACCATGCGTATACCGGAAAAGCATTTCAATTTATGTGCCTGCTTGATCTCTGTAGCGATGCTCACATCCAGCTTACATGCAATGCCTAAAAAGCATTCCGAACCTGTAGCGGTTCCATTTGAAGCCGAACTGTCTCCACTGATTCTCATCCCAGTCCGCATAAACAACACGGCGCCGCTATGGTTCATCTTTGACACCGGAGCGGGCACCTCCGTGATTGACTCGGACACAGCGGGAAAACTGGGCCTGAAGATAGAAAATCCGCAACAAACTCCGGAACCAGGAGGCGCGATCACTGAAGGCACAGTATCGAGTGTGACCGTGCAGATCGGGAGCGCCCTCCCAGAGCATTGCTCAATCCAGGCGGCCCCGATCGGGCAACTGGGGCGGTACATCGGCCATGACTTCGCGGGAATTATCGGCACTGATCTAATCCAGCGCTACACCATCAAGATTGACTACGCAGCTCACGAGTTGCTTCTGCTCAGCCCGGAGGACTTCAAACCCGCCGCTGATGCGACGGAGATTCCCATAGATATTGTGGATGGCCAGGTGTTTATTCCGATCCAGATTAAGAATGAAAACCATGCACCGATTACCGGTAAATTTGAGGTGGATACAGGAAGCTTCGATTTGCTGGGACTGAACAATAATTTCGTGGTCGACAATCACTTGCTCGATGAAAAACAATCAAAGATTCCGGCTCCCGGAGTGGCCGCGGGTGGTGCCACGACTGGGTACCTCTTTCTGCTGGAGTGGGCGAAAGTCGGTCCGGTTACTTTTGACCGTCCTCTAGTTGGCTACACCACGAACTCGAAGGGATTTGAAAACCGCCCTAATGCCGGCGGTATGGGGAGCGCCTTGCTAAGTCGATTCACGGTCGTCCTCGACTATTCCAGAAAACGAATCCTGCTCACCCCACGCGACGGCGCCAGGGAACACGTCCCTTATTACGATATGAGTGGCGTACTGCTGAATGCAGAGGGACCCGATTGGAAGCGCATCACCATCGCCAGCGTGATCCCGGGATCTCCTGCGGCGGAAGCTGGTATTCAAGTGGGAGATCAGATCGTAACTATCGACAGCATTGTGCCCAGTTCTCTAGCCCAAGTTTCAATGAAGTTTCGTCAGCAGGGTAGCTGGCGACTAAAGGTCGAGAGTAAGGGTAACAACAGAGAGGTCACATTGCATACCCGACCGCTTTTGTAAACATGAATCCCGAAGGCTCACCGTGCTGTCACCCTGAGCGAAGCGAAGGACCCATGTCTTCGTCTGCCGCACGAAAAACCTTCTATTTTTAGCGCTAACATTAGCTAACTCTCCCTCCACGGTTTCGTCTAAGCGATTCAGTACGTGACCTTGTGAGCCACGGCAAATTCATCCCACAGAAGGACGAACTACGATGAGCAACTTTTTCTCTGCTATCCGATTCACGCTAGCAAGCATCGCACTCCTGAGCCTCGTGCCCTTATGGTCGCAGACCGTTGCGCCGCCGAAACCATACAACAACACCATGCCAGCTTGGTCGCCCGATGGATCCAAGATCGCGTTCATGTCGGACCGCGATGGCGACATCGAAATCTATGTTATGGACACCGACGGTTCTCACCAGAAACGTTTGACGACCAGTCCCGGCCGGGATGCTCATCCGGCGTGGTCTCCGGACGGATCGAAAATCGTGTTTCAATCACCCCGCGCAAGCCAGGAGCCCCAACTCTATGTCATGAATGCGGATGGCTCCGATCAGACGCGCTTGACGAACAATGCGGGATTTACTGGTGTGCCAGTCTATTCCCACGACGGCAAGAAGATCCTGTTTCAAGTAAACGAGAATCCGACTCTCGACCCGTCCCATTGGCAGATCTACGTGATGGATAAGGATGGCTCCCACCAACGCAACTTGTCGAACAATTCCGCAAATGATCAGGTTCCAAAGTGGTCCAAGGATGATTCCCAAATCCTGTTTTTTTCGGACATCACGGGCAAAGATCAAATGTACATTATGAACGCTGACGGCTCGCAGCGGACTCGCCTGGTGACCGACACATTCAACGATCACGCTCCTTCTCCGTCTCACGATGGCACAAAGATTGCGTTTGCATCTGAGCGCGATGGCAGCTGGCAAATCTACGTGATGAATTCCGACGGATCGGATCAGCATCGGTTAACCCACGAATCTCCGGGCATGGGCATACCAGTTTGGTCGCCAGACGATTCCAAGATTTTGTTCACATTTCCCGCCGAGGAACCTCGCGATCTGTACATCATGAACTCGGACGGATCGAACATACACAAAGTGGTCAACTAGTTAGGTTTCCATCGGAACGTCATTCCAGCGCTATAAGGCCCAATAACGAGGTGCTCATCATTATGACAATAGCGATCATCTTAAATATTGCTCTCGCGGCTGCGGCAACTCAGCCATGTACATCTGCAAAATCTCCCCAGCTGGATGCTGAGATTACTCGCTTTGAGAATCAGCTAAAAACTACTCCCAACGATCCGGTTCTTCTCTACAACCTTGCGAGTGACTATGCTGAAAAATGCGATAGTGTCAGAACTATGGCCCTCCTGCACAAGGTTGCTGATAGGGACAGCGGATTGGATCCTGCACAATACATCGCTTTCGCGTTTATCCGCAACACTCCGGAATTTCAGGCGATTGTGACTCAGATTCGGCGGAAGAACCGGCCGCGCATCCAGAGCAAGCCCGCGTTCGTGATCAAAGAGCCGGATCTCATTCCTGAAGGCATGGTCTACGCGCGATTCAGCGGCCGCTTGTATGCAGGAAGCATGGCGAAGCAAAAGATCGTTTGGACTGACAAAACCGGCGAGCTGCACGATTTTGTAAAGCCGGGCGTGGATGGTCTCGGTCGCGTGCTTGGGTTGCACGTGGATGAAGCGCGGAAGCAGCTTTGGGCGGTAAGTTCGGTATTTGGAATTGTGCCCACGCCTGCCGAAATGGTTCCGGGATTGTTCAAATACGATCTAACCACGGGCAAACTCGATAGCATTTACCGTGCTTCCGATAAGGACGCAGGGTTCAACGACGTCACGCTTGTTCCTTCCAGCGGCGAAGCGTATACCACGGATCCTCCCCAAGGCACAGTCTATATGGCGCGCACCGGATCTCGCGAGCTTGAGAGGCTTTTGCCCACGGGAACGGTTCCCGGCGCAAATGGAATTGCCCTCAGCGATGATGAGAAAACGCTCTTTGTCGCCGGCGACTTTGGCATTACCCGCGTGGATTTACGGACAAAATCTGCTGCGTTGCTACCCACGCCCGCAGGCGTGATCGATGCCAGCATGGATGGATTGTATTTTTACAGGCAATCATTAGTGGGCATTCAAAATGCTATCCATCCGGGACGAGTGATGCGCTTTTACCTGGATCCGGCACTCGCCAGGATTACCCGCGCCGAAATTCTGGAAACCTACAATCCTGTGTTCGAGGAACCCACCACGGGCAGTCTGGATGGAGATTCGTTGCTTTTTATGGCCAATACCCAGATGTATCGTTGGTCGCCAGACCAACCAATGCCACCGATGAGCGATCTCCATGACATTCAAGTCCTGCGTATTGCGCTGAAAGAGTAGTTGTGATGAGTCCAAGTGCACAAGATGACCGGCGAAGCTCGTTAGGTTCCCCATGCTTTCGTTCGAGGATGGGTTTTACTTGCAAAGTCGAACCCTCTGACTGTGAGATGTTGACTGTCGTCCGAACAATAAACTTCCGGCAAAAATGGTAGTCGCATTACGGAAAGAGTGTGATTAGCAAAAAGAGAAAGACAGAAAGATAAACAACCAATGACAAAGAAAAACCTCATGCCCTGCGTCCTCGCCTTGACTGTGATTTTGCCTCCATGGGCGGCATTTGCGGCAAACCCCACAGGCCCAACCGCCGACTTGGTGCACGAAGCCTTCCGCCAGATGGGCGGCGAAGACAAGATGAAAGCGCTGCGCACGGCGCATTTCAAAACCATCAGCCATCGCAATGCCTTGGAACAATCGGAGCGCCCCGATGCCCCTACATCGTGGAGTACGACCAGATTTCCGAGTCGCGAGACCTGGAACATGCCCGCTGGAAACAGATGACGGATGGGCTGGCCGGCTTGCCACAACCCGCCTTCAAAGTGACGACGGTTGCCGCGCGACGAGACTTCCGGAACGCCTTGCTGGTGGGAGAAAAACGTAAGCGCATTTCTAAAGAATTAGTGCGCACCTTCCTCGATGAGCTTGTAGCGCTCCCTATCGTGCTGGAACAGCTTCCCACCGGATTCGTTTTTGACAGAGTTCAGCATCTCAGCCGCAAGCACGGCTTGATTCCGTGCAATGCAACTTACCTCGATCTGGCCCTGAATAGCAGATTTCCACTTGCGACCTTGGACGAGGATTTGAGGCGGGCGTGTGAGAAAGCACGCGTACGGTTAGTGCAAGGATGATATCTACAAATTTGCCGCTACGGCGTGCGACTTCACTCCGCTTTCCTTTTCCGCCTGGCGATCGACTACGGTGAGTTCCTTTTCGAGTGAGGAAAAGCGTTGCAGAATTTCGTGCATGCGCAAGGACATGTTGCGGATGGTTTCGATCTGAGAGCGGGCCCCAGCCGAAAGCGATCCCGGCTCGATCAGCAACAACTCAGAATTGCCCAACACTGAAGTGAGGGCGTTATTCAGAGTGTGCCGCATCTCCAGCATGTAGCGGCCGAGCAACGCCTGGCGGTGCAAGGCGTCATTGGCGTGTTCCAGACGCGATCCTTCGGCCTCAGCGCTGGCGCGGCGCAGCATTTCTCCAGCTACCAGCACTAGCGTATCAAGCCAGTTTTCTCGTTGCCGGAGCACGGGCACGCTGGGCCACCGTTCCCGTACCGTAGTTTCGGTCGCAGCATCTTCGCAGACGAACAGAACTCGCCTCCCTGCCGCTTCCATGGCTTCCAATACAACGGAGAGTGCCCGCGTTTGTAAGCCGCCCACAACAGCCAAATGAAAAGTGTCAGGGTCGAAAGCCAGGCAGACGTCGCTGCTCATTAGCGTGAACGCGGGGACACTGCGCTCCGCTTGCCAACGTGCAATCACGGAGCGCGGGAATTCCGCGTCATCGGAAACAATCAATACCGAGTGTTGGTCCACGTTCTGTTTCACGGCTTCCCTGCTGGGCGGTTAGCTGGGGTCGGGGTCCGCTCCCCCAGATGGAGCCTTCTCGCTCCAATCCTGGGGAGCACTGGTGACATCAAACTCTGCTGCATCGTTGTCTGTGGCGGCCGCTGCCTGCGCGCGCGCTTTGGTTCCCGCCGTCTTCGTTGTTGCTGCGGTTGTCCCCGCGCCCTTGGCATTTTTCTTGAGCGCAGCGTCCACTACAGCGCGCAAGTCCACCAGCATGGAAACCGGCTGGCCGGAGGAGTATTCGGCGTGAAACATCACTTTCCACGACTGGCAAATCATGCGCAGCCGCGCGATCGGCTCTTCCGCGGAAAACTGTGCACGCCGGCAGTCGAGGTTCAGCACACCTTGATGTTCTAGCTCCCGCAAGCCGTCGAGAATGGCGTTGAGGTCCTGGTGCATCAGACGGAAGAACACACGCCTCATCAGAAAACTAAAGCGGGTAAATGCCACCATGACTGCAGGCAGAAAGTATTTGTTTCCGCAAGACGTTTTCAGCTTTCTTCCTTTTTCTAAGATCCGGCTGGTCAGCAGCTGGTTCAAGTTGCGGCAGCCGTTGGCAGTTTGCACCACTTCATCCAACGGGCTGAGCCACTCCGGCACAGCAATATCAACCGCACCTAACACGGATTCCAGCTGTTGGGCGACATAGGCCACATCCACGTCGGCATCATCCAAGCGTGAGGGTGCACAATGAGAGAAATATTGGACCAGCAGAAAATCCACTTTATCGCGATTGGAATCGGTATGCTTCGCTTGGCGTAGATGATGCACCAAAATCGCCCGCAGCGCTTCATCGTCTACCAAAGACGCGGTCTGGAGAAACTGGCGAAGCTGATGCACCTGGATGCGACCGTCGAGGTCCAGCAGCCATTGCCGTGCCTGTTCCACCGATTCCTGAGGGGGTGCATCTACTCCCGCTTCCAAATCGCTGTGCGGAGGCAAGTCAATGACAAACTCCCGCGCCAACGCCGTGTAAAGTGGATATAGCTGACGGGCATCCCGCCATTCCGCGGCCAGTTCTGTTACATGTGATGTGGAGGTCATGGTTTCACAATCCAGTTGGAGACTTCCTGGGTAAAGCGGGCAGCCACGGCTGTCCGCCCTGCGTTGTACTGCACCGCCACTACGCAGGCTTCAGTGTCCAGCGTGCCATCGGAATTTTGTAAACGCAGATGGTCTGCGAACTCCAGGGGCAAGGTGGACGCGAACAGCACTTCATGCGGAGTGCCGAATTCAATAACAGTGCTTTCGCTAATCGGGCCGGTTTCGCTGGTGACCCTGGTCAGACGTACAGGAATACGGACTGGCGTGGCATCAGGAAAGAACTTCGCCAGCTTCATGGTCGAGCTTTCACGTGCCGGAGCCGTAGCAGCGCCCGATCTGGACACCGTATTTCTCATCTTTTCCCCAAGGGTCGATGCGGCCTGGATTCCATAGTCCGCCGGTTAGCGTGGCTCAGGCACCCGGGCCGCATCGCAGAACAAGGCTGCACGAACCCAGCCAAATCGAAGCCTCGCCGACAAAACTATAAGCTCAATTTTTTCAGGAAGATGACTATCGTTTGAGAGTTGGTTGGAATTCAATTCATCAAGGCTGCGTCTCAGGTTGATACAGATTTCTCAAGCGGAGTATGGTGCGGATATTCCAGTATTCGGCAGTTGATCTGTAGGTTCTCGATGAAAACGACAAAACACTGGATATGGTGCCCGCGAGATCCTATTGCAGCGCTTGACTGCTGGAACTCATTTCGTGGTGTCCACCGATGTTGTAGCGTTTGAGTTTACGGTACAGGGTTGCGCGGCTAATACCCAACATCTTTCCGGCGAGTACCTTATCGCCCTTCACCTGTTCAAACACCCGTTCAATCGTGGCCCGCTCTATGTCCTCGAGGTCCGTGGTCGAAACTGCCCCGTTGGCCATGCCGAGCACGGATTCCGACGAAGGGGAAGCGGAAGCAATGGTGGACGGGAGGTCGCTGGCGTCGATCGTCTTGCCATCCCCCAACGCCACCGCCCGCTCCACGCAGTTTTCCAGTTCGCGCACATTACCCGGCCAATCGTATTGCAGCAGACACTTCATGGCGGCGTTGGTCACCTGCATTGCCTTGTCCGGCGCATAACGGTCAAGAAACCAATGGGCCAGCATGGGAATGTCCGAACGCCGTTCCCGCAAGGACGGCAAATGGAGGGTCACTACGTTGAGCCGAAAATAAAGGTCCTTGCGAAAGGTGCCGTTGCGGTATTCCTTTTCCAGGTCGCGATTGGTGGCGGCCACCACGCGGACATCCACCTTCACTTTTTGGTTGCTACCTACTGGTCGTACTTCTTTTTCCTGGAGAACGCGCAGCAACTTAGCTTGCATTTCTAGCGGAAGCTCACCGATTTCATCGAGAAAAATAGTCCCGCCGCTAGCGGATTGGAACAGCCCAGTCTTGGAACGGAGGGCACCGGTAAAGGCACCTTTCTCATAACCAAATAATTCGCTTTCTATCAAAGTGGGGACCAACGAACCGCAGTCCACCGCCACAAATGGCCGCGTGGCAAAGGTCCCGCGGAAGTGGATGGCGCGCGCCACCAATTCCTTTCCTGTACCGCTTTCACCCATGATGAGAACTGGCGTGCGCGTATCTTTAAGCCGCGAAATCATGCGCAGCACGTCTTGGATTTTGGCGGAAGATCCCACAATACCGTGCAGATCTGATTCGGTATCAACCCGCTGTCGCAGGAATTGATTTTCTTCTACCAGCCGGACTTTTTCGGCCATCCTGCGGAGAAACAATCGCAACTCTTCCAGGGGCGCAAAGGGCTTGCTGATGTAATCGTAGGCCCCGAGCTTCATGGCCTGGACCGCTGTTTCAATGGATCCATGCCCAGTCATTACCGCGACCTCGCTGCGCGGCAGCAGTTTTTTCACTTTCTCCAGGAATTCAAGACCGGACATACTGGGCATCACCATGTCGGTGAGAATCACGTGCGCCGGCTGTTCTTCCAACAAGGCCAAGGCGGTCTCCCCGCTGTTCGCCTCCAGGCACACAAAACCCAAGGCCTCCCCCACGGTCATGCATAAGCGGCGGATGCTCTGCTCATCATCCACAATCAAAAGACGAATTCCTAAATCGTCACTCACAGTGCTTTTCCTAAGGTTCTCTCGATTACGGAAATAAATTGCTGTACCCTAAATGGCTTTTCCACGCAAGGCGCGCCCGTTTTGCTCAGCGTGGCCACTGTTTCTTCGTTAGCGATATCACCGGTGATGAACACGATGCGGTCCGCCAAATCTGGCCGGTTGCGGCTGACCCAGGCGTGCACATCCGCACCATCCACGCCGCCGGGCGTACGCATATCAGAAACCACGCCAAGAAATTCGCCAGACCCAAGCATGCGCAGACCCTCAACCCCAGATTCGGTACACACTACACTGTAGCCATTGCGTTCCAGCGCCGCTCGCACGTAGGCCATCACCGCAGGTTCATCCTCAATCAGCAGGACAGGCAAAGAAACAGGTCTTGGAGCTGGAGCGGTGGACATCATGGCTGAATGACTCCTGCGGCCGCTCCTACAGCGGCCGTTTCTGTGAAAGCGGGCAGGCGCACTATAAACGTGGCCCCTTCGCCGCTGGGATTGTTGTGGCAAAGGATCTCTCCTCCATGCTCGCGCACGATGCCATAGCAGATGCTGAGGCCGAGGCCGGTACCTTTGCCGATTTCCTTGGTGGTGAAGAAAGGATCAAAAATGCGCTCCGGAAATGCGATCCCAGCGCCGTTATCACGGACCTGAACTTCGACAGACAAGCCCCGGTTCGCCGTATGAATTTCGATGCGCGCGGGACGGCCCGTGTCTCGTACGGCATCGCTGGCATTGTTTAGAATATTGAGGAATACCTGTTGCAACTGCTGGGAATCGCCAATCGCCTCCAGCAAATTCGGATCGAACTGCTCAATGACTTCAACTCCGCGACTGTGCAGATCGTATGCCCGCAACTGTACGGTGCGGCGGAGAATGCTGTTGAGCTGGACGGGCCGGCGCTGGGGCGGCACCTGGCGGGCGAAGCTGAGCAGGTTCTGTACAATCTGCTTGGTGCGCTGAGCTTCTTGCAGAATCACCCGTATGTCTTTGCGAGCGCTCTCGGGCACCTCCGAGTTCTCCATCAGGAGATCGGCAAATCCAAGGATCGCCGTAAGTGGATTGTTGACTTCATGAGCAACGCCAGAGACCAACTGGCCAACTGCAGCCATTTTTTCCGCGTGCAACAGCTTGGCCTGCAGCGTGGCGGCATCGGTCACATCGCTCATCACAACCACGATGCTGGCTACATTTCCTTGTTCATCGCGCATTGGACTCAGGTTCATGGAGAATTGCCCTACGCGGCCTTCGCCATGCACGATCTGGACTTCAAAGTTGTCCACCTGCTGCCCGGCCAGAGTCAAAGCCAATGCATCCTTCAGCGCCGGCCGGCGCGCCGGTACAATGATCTCCTCAAGCGGCCGGCCCAATAACTGGTCCTGTTGATAACCCATGTCATACCAACGGCGGTTGGCGTAGCTGATCAAGCCCACGCGGTCCGCCACTAGGATCAGACTTTGGGTGTTGTTGAGGATCTTGCCGGAGAAGTCCCGCTCGCGCTGTAGCTCCGACTGGAACGTCTTAAGTCCGCTGATATCCTGCATCACACCACGGTACTGCACGATCTGTTGCTGAGCGTCGCGAACCGCAAACGCGTTGATCAAGACGTGTACCGGCGATCCGTCCTGCCGGCATAACATCTGCTCGTGATTTCGGATTGCACCGTGCTGCTGCATCTGGCCGGCAAGATCCGCATATTGTTCCCCGGAAGAGCAAACCTGCGTCCTCAGATCCGCCTGCAGAAGGTCTTCCCGGCTGCGATATCCGAGAATTCGCACAAGAGCGTCATTCACTTCCACGAAACGGCCATCCGGAGTGGAAAAAAACACTCCTTCCTGAATATTGTCAAACAGTTCACGGTAACGGCGTTCGGCCTCGCGCCGGTCGGTAATGTCTTTGAGCACGTGAACCGTCTGCAAGCCCTCACTGTTGGCGCCGTGCACTCGCGAAGTTGAAACCAGATAAGTGCGGTCGAGTATAGGCAGAACGTATTCGTCCACTGGGACGTCGGCAGTAAAGCGGCAAAATGGGCAGGCATGTAGCGTCTCGTCGCTCATCGCCAGCAGCGCGCTCATCTCAACTCCAATGAGTTGTTCAGAGGAAGAAACCCCGATGAAGTCCGCCAACGAACGATTCACACGAAGAACCTGATCAGACGGATCGTGGGCCACGATGAAATCCGTAATGGCATCAAAGATCTCGGTCCAGTGCCGGTTGGCCTGGTCCATGCGACTGAACAGACGCGCGTTCTCGAGTGCAACCGAAGCGTGCGCGGCAATGGCCTGCAGCAGTTGCTCGTCGGCTAATTTCATGGGCTGACCACGATTAGCCAGGCATAGCACTCCCGCCGGTTCGCCTGAAGGGCCGAACAACTGTACCAGGCAGCAATCCTCCCACGACAATGCCGCACTCAGCGTTGCCCCCAAAAGATCACCCGCTGCTCCGGCAATAATGTCAGGCGGCTTGTGCGCCAGAACTTCTGCCAGGGCTACTTCTAAACGATGCAGCAAAGATTGGGATGGACTATCAGAACCTGCAACGCCATGCAGCGTGATGGTCTCCAGCCCAGAACCTTCGTGCACTACAAGCGCGGCAGACTTTGCGCCCATCAGATCGGCGGCTTGCATGGCAAAGTTTTTCGCCCACTGCGGCAAGCGAAGCTGTGAGTTCAATTGCAACGCCAGCCCCATCAAGGATTCAGCCCGGCGGCGATGCTGTTCTGAAAGATGCAAATTGTGAGTGGCTTCGAGGGTGATAGCGACGTGCGCGGCCAAGGCCTGCGCGGAGCGGACATTTTCCTGCGAAATCGCTGTGCCATCCGAGTGGTCTAGAACGCCCAACAAGCCGAGCAGCCGTCCCCCCGTGCCAAGCAGAGGAACAGCCATAATCTGCTGGATATTGAGCTGCGCGATCATTTCCAGGTTGGCGCCTGGAATATTGGCGGGATCATTGGCCCAGAATGGCCGCCGGTCAAGCACAGCACGGGACGTGAGCCCATCGGGAAGAACGTAGTCCACGGGGCTAGCCTTGCCCTTCTCGGCTCCCCAACGAACATGAAAAGATTCACCCTCGAGCAGTCCCACGAAGGCCCGTCCAAAACCCAAAAATTCTGCCGCGCGAACCACAAACTGCCGTAAGAACTCGTCCATATTTCCCGCAGAACTGAGCTGCGAGAGGATGTCCAGCAGTTGGTGCAGTTCATGAGCCTGCGCGCGCGCCGTCCCGTAAAGTTCGGCGTTGGCGATGGCGACTGCGCCAAAA
>Ga0207138_1122_pt1 | contig 13165 bp, 11 predicted proteins | sample Alteio_BWMinHeat_6_FD_153589 | JGI IMG/M metagenome (GOLD analysis project Ga0207138, IMG submission 153589) | Enriched cells from forest soil in Barre Woods Harvard Forest LTER site, Petersham, Massachusetts, United States -... | ecosystem: Environmental > Terrestrial > Soil > Temperate forest >...
TAGAGCTGATACCACAAGGCACACTAGCCACCCGTGCTATGGCCGCAGGATATGGTATGCCCGGAGTCTACTTATTAGCCGGCTATGGTACAGAAGTAGCTGAAGGAAAAGAGATACGCAAATTTGATGGTAAGAATTATTTATTTGAATACGCCTTCAATGCTGATTTTGCTATCGTAAAGGCGTGGAAGGGTGATACTATGGGTAACCTGATCTTTCATGAAACTGCAAGAAATTTTAGCCCATTAATGGCGATGGGAGGAAAAATAACAATAGCAGAGGTTGAAGAATTAGTTCCGGCCGGTACATTGGACCCCAATAATATTCATACACCGGGTATCTATGTGAAGAGAATTTTTCAGGGCGATAATTATGAAAAACGCATTGAGCAACGTACAATCAGAAAAAGAAATTAAAATGCCACTAACAAAAGAACAAATAGCACAACGTATTGCAAAAGAATTGCAAGATGGATATTACATAAACCTTGGTATTGGTATTCCTACATTAGTTGCCAATTATATTCCGGAAGGAGTAGAAGTGATGCTACAAAGTGAGAATGGATTATTGGGTATAGGCCCATTTCCATATGAAGGTGAAGAAGATGCTGATCTTATAAATGCAGGTAAGCAAACTATTACTACTATACCAGGTTCTGCATTTTTTGACAGCGCCATGAGCTTTGGTATGATACGTGCGGGCAGAATAGACCTAACCGTACTAGGTGCTATGGAAGTATCTGATACAGGCGATATTGCTAACTGGAAAATACCGGGAAAGATGGTAAAAGGCATGGGTGGCGCAATGGACCTTGTTGCAGCAGCAAAAAATATTATTATAGCGATGCAGCATACCAATCCTAAAGGGGAAAGTAAATTATTACCAAAGTGTACCTTGCCAATTACAGGTGTAAAATGTGTAAAGAAAGTAGTAAGTGATCTGGGTGTGTTTGATATTACACCGGAAGGTTTTCGTTGTTTAGAATATGCACCCGGAGTAACAATAGATGAAATAAAAGCAAAAACTGCTGGTCGTCTTACAATAGCAAATGATGTGAGGGAAATGACGTTTTAAAATCATATTGTATCACATTGGTTATATATCATAACGGGGAGTGCAGTAAGTGCAGGGGAGCATTAGAAATACTGCAGGAAAAAAACATTCCGCATGAAGTATGCTGGTATATGGCAGATCCGCTTAGTAAAGAAGAATTAAAAACAATATTAAAAAAACTTCGTTTACGCGCATTCAACCTTGTACGCCAACATGAAGAATTATATAAACAACAATACGCTGATAAACAATTGACTGAGGATGAATGGATAGAGGTATTACTTGCCAACCCATCGCTTCTGCAAAGACCTATAGTTGTTGAAGGTGACCATGCCATTATTGCCCGCCCACCCGAGAAAGTGTTAGAATTTTGTAAATAATCCATATCAGACTTATACATGACACGTTTTAGCTAAGATTCGGTAATTTTACTGTCCCCCGAAAATGTATGAAGAAAGCTGTACTATATATAGTTGCCTTAATGCTAGTGTGCAGCAGTGCCAATGCTATTCCGCTTATAAAAAAGAAGAAGAAGCGATATGAAGGCCCACCCCGCTCTGAAGCTGAATTGGTAGCGCGCGTATTGAATTGCCTGATGTACAGCGATACAATAACTTATAGCACTATTTGCCCTGAATTTGATACGGTGTGGAAACAGATAATAGAATATAAAGCAACGGATGATAAGAGTGCTGAAGAAATAAGCTACATACGCAGACATCCTGAAAGAGTACAACAGTTCGATCCGTATTATAACCCGCTTATTAACAGAAGTTTTATGTACGTGGAGAATAAGGGTAAACAGGAAGGATTGCATTGGCAGGATATAGCTATTGAACGATATGAATTGCAAAAAATAAATCTTACCCGTGATCTGGTAGGATATAATCTTATCTCACCGGTAAGATATAAGGGCTTTGTGATGGTGAAAGATATGCTTACGCGTAAGAGTTATGTATTTGCCATTAACGAGATACAGGTAATAAATAATTACTGGTATGGGGGGCAGGCTATTAATATTTTTGAAGCGTCGAGCTTTGATGATTATATAGCAAAAGAATTTTCTGAGATGCGCCGTAAAGTAAAGATGGCTGAGTTTGGACTGAAAGACACAGTAGTTGCCGCAAATGATGAAAATAATGCAGGCACTAAAGCAAAAGATGATGATGACGATGAAGCTGCTCCCAAAAAAGAAATTGCCGATAGGAAATATTATTTAGGCACTTTTGATAATCAAATTGCTGTAAAGCTGTATATACGTTATATGAAGGGCCCATGCGCTGATAATGTTTGTTCTTTTGAGGCAATTTATAAATTCGGCGACCAGGATGAATATGTAAAACTGGATGTTGAAAAAAAACCGGATGGCAGTTGGGAATTTAGTGAAGACCCGCCGATAGGTGGTATGGATCTGATACTAAAGGATAAAATATATACCGGCAACTGGATGTCGAGTGATAATTCGGTGGGGTATGATGTAAAACTGTCTGAAGCAGTATTGTCGGGTGACAGGGCGCAAGAGCTCGATAATATCATTGACAATGGTTTGTGGGCCAAAGAAAAGCCTGACGAGAAAAAAGAAAAAGAAGATAAGCGCGGGAAAGATGAGGGCTATTGATAAATTCTATATACTTATTACAATACTCGCTGCAATCACTCGTTACAACCCTTACCTTTACTGTCAATAAGCTACTTATGGAGAAGCCGTCAATACAAACATTGGGTGAGTTAAAGAAAAGCGGGTACAAGTCAAAAACGGTAAAAGAAGAAATACGTCGCAATCTTATTTGCTCTTATAAAACAAAAGCAAACCCTTTTCCGGGAGTATTGGGTTATGAAGACTCTGTGATACCCGATGTGGAGCGGGCATTGCTTTCAAGACATAATATATTATTCCTTGGTTTGAGAGGGCAAGCTAAAACCCGAATGGCTCGTGAGATGGTAAACCTGCTGGACGAATGGATACCCGTGATAGAAGGAAGTGAAATTAATGATGATCCTTTAGCACCTATCTCTCATTTTGCTTTGAACCAAATTGCTGAGTTAGGCAATGCCACACCCATATCATGGATCCATCGCACTGAACGTTATGGAGAAAAACTGGCAACACCCGATGTATCTGTTGCAGACCTGATAGGAGATGTAGACCCGATAAAAGCAGCGAATTTAAGATTGAGTTTTGCAGATGAACGTGTGATACACTTCGGTATTATTCCGCGTTCGCACAGAGGTATTTTTGTGATCAATGAATTGCCCGATCTGCAGGCGCGCATACAGGTATCGTTGTTTAATATTTTACAGGAAGGAGATATACAGATACGTGGATTCAAGCTGCGCTTGCCACTTGATATCATGTTCATATTTACCGCCAACCCCGAAGATTATACCAACCGTGGCAGTATTGTAACACCACTGAAAGACCGTATAGAAAGCCAGATAGTAACACATTATCCTAAAACAATTGACATATCGAGGGCTATTACCGAGCAGGAAGCGAATATAACAGAAGAACAAAGTAAGCGCGTAGATGTGCCCGATCTGTGTAAGCTATTGGTTGAACAAATAGCAATGGAAGCCCGTAAGAGCGAATATGTAGACCAAAAAAGCGGTGTATCGGCAAGGCTTACTATTTCGGCTTATGAAAATTTGGTAAGCACTGCAGAAAGAAGATCATTGCGCGAAGGCACTGAACATGCTATGGTACGGCTTACTGACCTGATAGGTGTGGTACCCGCAATTACCGGTAAAATAGAATTGGTGTACGAAGGAGAACAGGAAGGTCCGCTGAACGTGGCCTATCGTTTAATAGGGCAGGCTATACGCACTTTATTTCTTCAATATTTTCCCGACCCGCAAACGTTTAAAAAAACAGCTAGGGTAAGAGAACAAAAGTTACCACCTAACCCGTATCAATCTATTATAGACTGGTTTGGCAAAGGGAACGATCTGGTATTGTTGCAGGATGTTACAGACGCTATATATCACCAGGAATTGTATAAAGTAGACGGATTATACGCTGCCGTAAAACAATTTTACCCTAAAACCGACGAAGCACAGGCAGCCTTATTGATGGAGTTTGTATTGCATGGGCTATCAGAGTTCTCACTCATCAGTAAAAAAGGAGTAGAACGCGGTGGATATAGCTTTGGAGATATGCTGGGCAGTATGTTGAATATGAATACCCTTGGGACTACAGAGGAGGATGAGGAGTTTAATTGATATTTATATCACCACAACTTCATAATAATCTGCGGGGTTAAAATATTTCTGCGCTAATAGTTGCAACTCCCCAGGTGCAATAGCCTTATAAGTTTGAATGTTGCTATTAAAATGATTTTCTGTAAGTCCGTTCAGCAAGAGTGTACGCCAGCGTTGCATAATAGAAAATGGCCCGTCAAGATCGCCCAGCAAATTGCCGAGTAAATAATTCTTTACTAAAAGCAGTTCTTCGGCAGGTACCGGCTCTTCACAAAGTCTTTGCATCTCAAAATATATTTCTTTCAATGCAGGGTCTATCACATCACGTCCAACTTCAGTATGTATGGTCAAAGAGCCGCCGTGCTGAAACGGGCTTTGGGAGCTGTATATACCATAGGTATGTCCTTTATCTTCGCGGATATTGCTCATCAACCTCGATCCGAAGTAGCCACCAAATAATGTATTTAGTACTACCATAGGTGCAAAATCAGGGTGATGCCTGTTAGGGAACAAACGTGCGATACGTATAGCACCTTGCACACCATCAGGATCATTATGGATAATATGTTTCTTGCTATTTACTTCAGGTATTGAAAAATGCTTTTCCTCTAATTCACTTGGTGTGATAGTGGACTTTCCGAAAAAATCGTTCATGCAATTGATCTCAGCCTCGCCGATCTTCCCGGCCATAAATATTCTTGCCCTGCCAAGAGCATAGAAATTTTTATAAAAACTCATGATGTCCTCACGTGTTACAGCTTCTATCAGTTCTTTTTTACTGTATCGCCCGTAAGGATGTGCTTCACCAAACAGTAAGGCATCTATTTGTTGGTTCGCTACAAACTCACATTGACGAAGATTTACCAGTAAGCGGTCAATACTATTTTTCTTATAAATGTCAAGCTCGTCTTGCGGAAAAACAGCATCAGTTAATATTTCATAAACAATAGGCAGCAGTTTGGGCAAGTGTTTGGTAATAGTATATAATGTCACGCTTGCGTGATCGTTAGATGCGCCCACCTTCAGGTTGGCTCCATAAAATTCCAGTGCTTCGTGTATCTGGTGTGCGGTTTTTGAAGATGTGCCATTTTTTAATAGTGCTGCTGTTGCTTGTGCTACCGTTGGTTTCGATTCATACCACAAGCCGGCGGGGAAAACCCAACTTATCTCTGCCACGTCCTGCACACCGGCGTTTAGCCAGTGCATACATGTGCTGTTGTCAAGCATGTGTTCAGATATGGCTGGTAGTTTAAAGCTAAAGTCTATAGCATCATGTATCCATGGGGCAATCTTACGATCAACAGTCATTGTAGTCTAATATTTTTATGCTTAATCTTTAACAAATAAGGCGCGCAGTTCACCTGCTTCTTCAGGCTTCATTTTGCCGCTAAGTATTAGTCTTACCTGGCGGCGGCGAAGTGCACCTTCGTACATAGCTTTTTCTGAGTCTGTTTCAGGTATCAGTTCAGGTACTTTCCTGGGTCGCTCGTGAGGATCTAAAGCTACAAAGGTCATGTACGCTTCGTTCGACATGTATTTGTATTGCGTGTATAGGTCCTCGCCGGAGACTTTTAAATAAACTTCCATCGAAGTTTTAAAAGAACGTGTCAATTTAGCTTCAATAGTAAGCAGGTTGCCAAGTTTTATAGGGTTGGTAAAAGAGAGGTTGTCTACAGATGCAGTAACAACAGGACAATTGCAATGTTTTTGAGAAGCAATGGCAGCTGCAATATCCATCAGGTGCATCAAGCGACCTCCCATAAGGTTGCCCAGGGTATTTGTATCGTTGGGCAATACCAGTTCAGACATTACTACAAAACTATCTTTCGGGTGTTTGGGATTCATCAACATATGTTTTTTTGAACCTGTCAAAGGTAGCTAATGCAGGGGTATTTAGTATAAAAAAGGGCTGCAATTGCAGCCCTTCGCATTTTTGAAAATATAGTTATTGTATGCTTATTGCTTTTATTGCAACAGGTCTGTTATCATTACTTACACGCAGGTAATACATACCCGGGGCAAGCCCCGAAGGAATAACAATCTCACCCTTGCCGCCACTTAATGACATATTGCTGCTGGCTACCACCTGCTGGCCTGATATATTCATTAATTCGCAAGACCATGCACCATTAGATGCATTTGCAACTGCTATATTCACTACTCTGCCTGTTACAGGATTTGGATATATGGTAACGTCGCTGTTTATATTAATAATCTCGGGAACGATAGAAGGAGCTGGAGGAGCAACAGTGCCTGCATACAGTGTATCTATCCAAACCTTGCTAATGGTACTAAAATTATTGTTTGTATACCATACACGCATAAATGGTGTAGCCAATCTGCCTTCTCTGAAAAATTGATATGAATAAGTAGCAGAAGTCATACCTTGCGTAAGCCCAAGTGCTGCAAGCAAAGCAGGAGAGAACGGACTGCCATTCAATGTAAAGCTATCTCTTTCAGTTGTGATCGTTTTACACTGTAATATTTTTACATTTTTTGCGGTATCTCCATATGGTAATACAAGACTCATAGTGCCATAACCTATAATAGTATCAGTACGTGTATTATTGAAATAAATAGCACCGGGCACATGATTATAGCCAAGTGTGCTGTCAATAAGTGCAAATGAACTGCTGTGTCTGAAATTAGATTGCCAGTTTGAATGAAAGGTAAATGGGAACAATCCTAATGTATAATAGTAAGCGTAGCCAATGCCGGAAGGTGTATAATATAAATTGTTTTGCGGGCTAAAGATTATAGTGTCTTTGCTTGCCGGTATCCTGTTCGCAACTACATATTGACTATCTATTGTTTCGCCCATAGAAGACAAGCCATAGTTTATAGTAAGCGTAGTTTGGTTATCGCTATAAAAATAAATATTGCCTAATTGATGAGGAATGCTATCTGCATATTGAGCCGGAAAAACCCCGGCTAAACGCGTTACTTTAGGAAAACTTGTTGTATCATATTTTATATTACCTCTCAGGTCCCAATTATTTCCGCTTACTGTATTCGGCGTATTAAAAGCAGGAAATATAGAAGAATCGAGTCTCACATTTCTTAAATTATCCCTTCCAGTATAAGAAGTATATGTTTTTATGTTTGTAAGAGTCAATGTATCCGGGGCCGCTTGTGCAGCAGTAATTGATAAAAGGGCACAAATGCCTGATAGTAATATTTTTTTCATACGCTGAACCTAAAATGAATAAAAATAACGTGAGGGACAAATTTAATGATTTAATGTAAAAGCCCAAGTATTATATTAGCAGAATATAAGACAGGTTTATACATTGTTTTTATAAGCCACATCGCTATCAGGTGCCTCTCATCTACGGTACCTAACCGCAAAACATGGTACTTACTATACAATTTACTATTTTTAAGGCTCCACTTATCGATAAAATTGGTTTTCATATTTACCCTATACTACGAATTAATAAAATTTTATATTCTTAGCCAATATATTGAGAATAAATAAGAGAGAATGAATAAACGATTAAAGAATGAGGTAAATAAGTATGTGAAGGATCTAATTGATTTACCTGAAAATATTCAACAACTTCTTGATTCTGTTAGCCGATCTTATGATGCTTTTGAAAAACTAGAGAAAACATCAAAAGAATCAACCAAACACAGTGTTACGGAAAATAGAAAAATGCAAGCAGCTGTGCATCTTGAAGCAACTCAAAAAATTGCGCATATAGGCACATGGGAATTAGATCTGAGCATTCTCGATGATCTGAATGTAAATCCTTTATACTGGTCAGATGAAACATATAGAATATTTGGTTTCGAACCGGGTTCTGTAACGGTAACTAACGAACTTTTTTTTGAACATGTTCATCCTGACGATATAGTGCTAATACAAAAGGCAGTAAAAAAAGCTATAGAATTTGGAAGTGAGTACGATATAGAGCATAGGATCATTTTAAAAGACGGAACAGAAAAAATGGTACGTGAAAGATCGTCGATCATCATTGACTCCCGATCCGGCAAGCCCATAAAAATGATCGGCACTGTTGAAAATATTACAGAAAGAAAAGAAGCAGAAATTGCATTGCGCAACAATGAAGTGAAATTTCGGGCACTCATACAAAATGCAGCAGACGGCATTACCGTAGCAGATGAGAATGGTATTATGTTCTTTGCCAGTGAATCCGTGTACCAGTTAACCGGGTACACGCCTGATGAGATATCAGGCAAACAACCATTTGTATTTATACACCCGGACGATGTTGAGTATTGTAAACAAAAACATAGTGAGTTATTACAAAAGCCCGGTGCTTCTATGGTAATTCAATATAGAAGGCGTAAAAAAGATGGTAGTTATATATGGGTGGAAAATACTGTTACCAATCTGCTTCATGAACCTTCTGTAAAAGGCACAGTAGCAAATTTTAGAGATATAACAGCACGCGTAGAGGCAGAAAATGCATTAAAGCAAAATGAATACAGGTTTCGTGCGCTTATAGAGAACTCAACCGATGTAATAACTGTTATGGATACTGAATCAAGGGTATTATTCGCCAGTGATTCAATTTACAGAGTTACAGGATATAAGCCGGAAGAATTAATCGGTAAGTTATCCGTAAATTTTGTACACCCTGATGATCTGGATGCCATTCGGGAAAACATGCAAACAGTAATAAAAAATCCCGGCAGACTTGTAACTACAAAATACAGAAGGCTAAATAAAAATGGTGAATATTTCTGGTGTGAGGGCACAGCTAATAATCTTATCAAAAACCCATTGGTAAATGGTATTATCATCAATTTCAGAGATATCACAGAACAAACCATACACGAAAATGCATTGAAAGCATCGAATGAAGAACTGAAGAAATCTAATAATGAACTCGACAGGTTTGTATACAGTGCATCGCACGATCTAAGGGCGCCATTGTCATCTATGCTGGGTATTGTATATTTAATGGAGGCTGAGGTGACACAAGAAGAAATAAAGGAAGATATAAAATTACTAAAGACAAGCATTAGCAAACTCGATGGGTTTATAAATGATATCCTCAACCATTCAAGGAATGCCAGAACAAACTTAAATATTACTGAGATACATTTTTCACAATTGATACATGACGTTAATAACAAGTTGAAATATATGACTGCCGGGGAAGATGATATAAAAATACTGGCGCATATCAATGATAAAATACCTTTTTATTCAGACCCGGGGCGTCTAAATATTATACTGAGTAATATAATTTCTAATGCCATACGGTATAGTAATCCGGATATATCAGATCCCTATGTGAAGATTGATGTTGAGAGTAGAAGTGAAGATGCTATAATACGTATACAGGACAACGGTATAGGGATAAGTAAAGAGTATCATGAAAAAATATTTGAAATGTTTTATAGAGTTTCCAATAAATCAACAGGTTCGGGGCTGGGCTTGTATATTGTGCATGAAACTGTAGAAAAATTGAAGGGCAATATTCAAATAAATTCTGAACTTGGTAAAGGAACAATTTTTACTATTAAAATCCCTAATTTAAAATAATGAATGATCGAGTTATGTATAAAAAAGCAATGGTAATAGACGATAATGCTATAGACCTTGTTATAGCCCGGCGTGTAATAAATAATTTTAAGTTTGCAGCAGAGGTGGTAACAATGGGTTCTGCAAAAGAAGCACTTACATATATTCAGGAAAATGCTGATAACAGTTTACCCGATATTATTTTTTTAGATATTAATATGCCTGAAATAAACGGGTTTGAATTTTTACAAAGCTTCGATAAGTTTCCGAAAAAATTAAAAAATGCTTGTAAGATCGTTATGCTTTCTACTTCAATTCACCCCGATGAAAGACAAAAAGCAAATAATGATCCCAACGTGGGTTATTTTTTAAACAAGCCATTAAGTGAAGAAAAACTAAAAGAAGTTGTAACTGCATTATAAAAAATAATACAGAATCTTACCGCTATAAAATTACTTACTCAGGTGCATGCTTCGTTCTTTGTAAAGTTGGCGGAACCATGGATCGCGCAGATTTTTTATGAAACGTATAGCTTCACCTGTGCTCTTCATCTCAGGCCCTAATTCTTTGTTTACGTTTGGAAATTTATTGAAGCTGAATACAGGTTCTTTTACTGCAAAACCTTCCAGCTTTTTTTCAATTTTAAAATCTTTCAGTTTTGCTTCACCCATCATTATTTTAGTTGCAATGTTCAGGTAGGGAACATTATACGCTTTGGCAATAAATGGCGTAGTACGACTCGCACGGGGATTTGCCTCTATCACATATACTTTACCATCCTTTATAGCGAATTGTATATTGATAAGGCCTTTAATGTGCAGGCGCATAGCTATTTTCTTAGAATAATCAACCATCTCATCTACCTCAAGCTGCCCTAAGTTAAAGTTGGGAAGAACAGCATGGCTGTCGCCACTATGAATACCTGCCGGTTCTATATGTTCCATGATGCCCATTATATGCACGTCTTCTCCATCACAAATAGCATCTATCTCTGCTTCCTGGCAACGATCTAGGAAATGGTCTATTAATATTTTATTACCGGGCAGATGTTTTAAAAGACTTACCACACTTTTTTCAAGCTCTTCATCATTTATTACGATGCGCATACGTTGGCCGCCTAGTACATACGATGGCCTTACAAGCACCGGGTACCCAACCCCTTTGGCTACTTCTATAGCTTCATCCGTAGTATAAGCTGTGCCATATTTAGGATATGGTATGCCCAGTTCTTTCAGCATATCACTAAAACGACCGCGATCTTCTGCTATATCCATGCTGTCAAAAGAGGAGCCTATAATATGTATGCCTTTTTCATGCAAACGTTTTGCAAGCTTTAAGGCTGTTTGTCCACCCAATTGCACAATAACACCATATGGCTTTTCATGTTCAATTATTTCCCATAGATGTTCCCAGTACACTGGTTCAAAATATAGTTTATCGGCAATATCAAAGTCTGTAGAAACAGTTTCAGGGTTACAGTTTACCATGATAGCTTCATAGCCACAATCCTTTATGGCCATAATACCGTGTGTACAACAATAGTCAAATTCAATGCCCTGACCTATACGGTTTGGCCCCGAGCCAAGCACAATTATTTTTTTCTTGTCAGATAAAATACTCTCGTTGAATACTACGTCACCTTTGGTTTCAGGGTCACTTGAGTTTTGTTCAAAGGTGCTATAGTAGTAGGGTGTCTTTGCTTCAAATTCAGCGCTGCAGGTGTCTACCATTTTATATACACGCTTTATTCCTAAAGCCTTCCTGTGTTCATATACTTCTTCTGCAGTGCAATCTTTTATTAATTCAGCTATTTGGTCATCGCTAAAGCCCATTTGTTTGGCACGGCTGAGTAGTTCGTTCGGTAGTTTTTCCAGATGCTTATAAGCTTTTATTTCTTTTTCAAGATTTACAATGTCTTGTATTTGATATAAGAACCAGCGATCTATATGCGTAAGCTCGCGGATGGTTTTAATAGAAACTCCGGCAGCTAAACATTCTTTAATGCGGAATATGCGATCCCACTGAGGTCGTTTTAAAGATTCTACTAACTCTTCAGGTCTTAAGCGGCTTGTACTGATAAATGATAATCCTGTTGCATTGTTCTCCAGGCTTTGACATGCTTTTTGCAATGCCTCGGTAAATGTTCTGCCTATGGCCATCACTTCACCTACAGATTTCATTTGCAGGCCCAATGTATCATCAGCCCCCTTGAATTTATCAAAGTTCCAGCGCGGCATTTTTACAATTACATAATCCAAAGCAGGTTCAAAATAGGCCGATGTAGTTTGAGTGATCTGGTTTTTCAACTCATCCAATGCGTAGCCTATTGCCAATTTAGCGGCAATCTTTGCTATGGGGTATCCCGTTGCTTTCGATGCCAATGCTGATGAGCGGCTTACACGGGGATTTATTTATATAGCTATTATTTCTTCTGTTTCCGGGTTTAGTGCAAACTGAACATTGCAACCGCCTGCAAAATTACCCAGGTCGCGCATCATACGTATAGCCGTATCACGCATCAACTGAAAGGCAGTATCGCTGAGTGTCATAGCAGGCGCTACGGTAATACTGTCGCCCGTATGTATACCCATCGGGTCAAAATTCTCCACGGTACAGATGATCACCACATTATCATTCATATCGCGTAGCAGTTCCAGCTCAAATTCCTTCCAGCCAAGTACAGCTTTTTCTACCAATACTTCGTGTATAGGAGAGGCTGTAAGCCCACGATCCAGTGCAGCATCCAATTCTTCTTTATGCATTACAAAACCGCCTCCGGTACCGCCTAGGGTAAATGAAGGACGTATTACAATTGGCAATCCAATATCTTGTGCAAATTCTTTTCCTTCCAATAAGGAATTAGCTGTTTTTGCATCTGCCACCGGCACGCCTAGTTCTATCATCCATTTGCGGAATAGTTCACGGTCTTCAGCCTTATCTATAGCTTTTATATCTACACCTATCAGTCTCACGTTAAATCGTTCCCACACACCCAGTTCATCGGCTTCTTTACAAAGGTTTAAGGCAGTTTGCCCGCCCATAGTAGGTAATACAGCATCAATTTCGTTCTCTTCCAGTATTTGTTCTATGCTTTCTACTGTAAGGGGTAGTAGGTAAACCTTATCGGCTACTATGGGATCGGTCATAATAGTGGCAGGGTTCGAGTTGATCAATATCACTTTTACCCCTTCTTCACGCAGGCTACGTGCGGCTTGTGAGCCGGAATAGTCAAATTCGCAAGCCTGGCCAATAATAATAGGTCCTGAACCGATGATAAGTACTGATTTGATGGAAGTGTCGCGCGGCATTTATTGAAGTAAATTGAAAAATTGTAAAAAACGGCGCGATGAGCTGATACAAAAATCGGGCTCAGCGCCCGAAGCGCAAAAGTAAATGATTTTGCCTAATCTTGAAGGA
>Ga0207138_1124_pt1 | contig 12991 bp, 18 predicted proteins | sample Alteio_BWMinHeat_6_FD_153589 | JGI IMG/M metagenome (GOLD analysis project Ga0207138, IMG submission 153589) | Enriched cells from forest soil in Barre Woods Harvard Forest LTER site, Petersham, Massachusetts, United States -... | ecosystem: Environmental > Terrestrial > Soil > Temperate forest >...
ATTGGGCAGCATGACGGCGACATGGGTCCCTTTGCGGATGCCCAGGCGCAGCAGATTGCCGGCGATTCCGTTCACCCGGCGATTGAGCGATCGGTAGGTTTCCTTCTGCCCCTCCTCGAAGAAATCCCAGATCACCTGCTCGCCCGCGTCGTGCGCGGCCTCGTCGAGCAGCGCGCCGAGGTTCTCGGCCAAGGGCGCCGCCTCGATCGCCCGGATGCGTTGCGCCGGGGCGCTGAGGACAGATTGGCCCGATAAGAGCTCTTCCATCTCCAGGAGTCCTCACCTGATGCCGCGTGCGGGACGCAAGCGCGATGCGACGTCGGACCCGCGCCGCGATACAGAGGAGCCTATCCGGCGGCCGGTGGCCCGGCCAATACCATTTGAGCGCGCTGCCAGATAGGAGAAGTTATTCGCTGCGGCATCGCTGGGCGGCGCGCGCTGGAGCCTGATCGTCTCAAGCCGATACGGCTTGAGACGTGAATCAGGCTCTAATCTTTCAAGTAGGGCAAGATCGGGTCAGTTTGATTCAAACTGACCCGATCTTGCTCTAGGCGGCGAGCTTATGCCGCTTGATCAGCGTGAGGACGTCCTGGTTGTTCCCCAGCCGGCTTCCAGAATCCCGGCGACGCGCATGCCGGGGACCGATGCCCCGATCTCAGCGAGCCAGGTGATCGAGGTCATGGAGAAGCCCCATTCGCTATCTTCATGGTCTCGATATGGCTGATAGCCCCAGCCCAGCAGGCGACATTCCTCCTCAATCCGATCGGCCGTGCCGGAGTTGAGGCTGCCGGTCTTGCGATAGGTCGCAAGAGAGTGGCGCCCGTGGAAGGTGGCGATAAGGACACCTTCCTGATTGAGGCGCTCCGCCAGCGCGCCGAGCCAGCGGCGCGTGCTCTTCTCCGTGAGATGGGTGAAGAGAGAGCCGACCCATATGACATCGACGAGCGGTAATGGGATCGCGCCCGGATCGGTGTCGGAGCGGATAGCCTCGCCTCCAAACCGCTCGGCGCAGAATTCCGCCCCTGCCACGTCGCACCAATACAATCGTGCCTGCGGGAAAGCGGCACGCAGATGCCGGCCGACGCGGCCGTAGCCGCAACCGAGGTCCAGGATCGCTCCGGGATCCCGCTCGCGCCAGGTCACGGCAAGAGCGTCGAGCACGCATTGCAGGGCGGATCTTCCGACCGACCAATAGCAATCCGGCGAGCTGCTCCACATCCGGTCCTGCGGATGGATTTCGCGATCCAGACCGGCAGCCTGGTAGCGCTCGATAACGGAAGCTATCGTAGTGTATTCCATGCCCGTCCTGCTTCAGATCCCGCGCAGCACTTCTACCTACCCCATAACTCCAACTCCCTCTTGGCATGTCTTGTAGTTAACAAATGTTCATGGGTGGGATGGCGACCGCTTCGACCGATCGCTTTTTGACGCCACCCTCGTCAAATTTTCACGCGCCGCAAACGGTCGCTTCACGGCGGCTAGGGTAGTGTCCCTTCCTATCGCACGAAGCTTGGCCGCGCGTTGAGGAGGAGAAAATGAAACTCGATATGTCGGAGCCCCGTTCGAGCGTGGGGACGACCCGCGCTCAGTTCTACCGCGACAGGTCCCAGCAACTGCGCGAGACCGCCCGCATGATGCAGTGGGACGCCGATCGGCAGGATCTGGAATGGGTGGCGGCGCGCTATGAGGTGCTGGCGAGATCGCTCGAATCCGGCTCGCAGGAATTCGCGGGCAGCCTGTCGAAATAGCGGCGCGAAGGATGTCTCTGATCTCGCGTCAGGGTGCACGCGGCGTGGGAAGAAGTGGCGGAGGGGATGTCCGCCATACAGTCGTTTACAGGGGTTCAAGGGTGTACCGCTGCATAGCATAAGCATATTGTTATTATTATGTATCATGGGGGTACCATACGCCCGCGTTCATTGACATTTGCCCACAGTGCGTCTATATTTGTGGGTAGAATTGTGGGTATCTAAGGACCGACCATCATGCGTAAAGCACTTCATAGGCTCACGGCCGTTGGGGTCGCGAAGGTCAGGACGCCCGGCATGCTCCATGATGGTGGGGGGCTCTATCTCCAAGTGACCAGTGCCGGCGCCAAGTCCTGGATCTACCGCTTCATGTTGAAGGGACGGGCTCGGGAGATGGGCCTTGGCTCCTTTCCGGCGGTCTCGTTGGGTGATGCCCGCAGTAGGGCAACCGAGTGTCGTAGCGTCAAAGCCCAGGGCCGAGATCCCGTAGAAGATCGCGCCAGCCTTCAGAGCCAGCGACTGCTCGCTCAAGTGCAATCGATGACGTTTCAGGACTGTGCGAAGGCCTACATTGGCGCCCACAAGGCGGGCTGGCGCAACGCCAAGCACGCTGAACAGTGGACAAGCACGCTGGCGACCTACGCGTACCCCGTTATGGGCAATCTACCGGTTCAATCCGTCGATGTTGGCATGGTCATGAAGGTCGTAGAGCCGATCTGGAATGCCAAGACAGAAACAGCCAGCAGGGTCCGGGGCCGTATCGAAGCCGTCCTGGATTGGGCATCTGCACGGAAATATCGATCAGGCGACAATCCCGCACGCTGGAAGGGTCATCTGGACAGCTTGTTGCCGGCGCGGTCCAGGGTCCAGAAGGTCGAGCATTTCTCGGCTTTGCCCTATGGCGAAATCGCGGACTTCATGAAGACGCTCCGCACCAAGGAGGTAACGGCGGCCAGGGCCTTGGAGCTTGTCATCTTAACGGCATGCCGTACCAGCGAAGCCATCAAGGCCCAGTGGAGCGAGCTAGACCTGGACAAGGCCATTTGGACAATTCCATCCGGCCGGATGAAGTCCAAGAGAGAGCATCGAGTGCCGCTGAGTCAGCCTGTGGTCGAGATGCTTCGCGATTTCCGAGGTTCAAACGAAGGTGACTTCGTGTTTCCAGGTGCGAAACGTGCCAAGCCTCTCAGCAACATGGCCCTCCTGAAGTTGCTGGAGCGGATGGGCCGTGCCGATCTGACCGTGCACGGCTTTCGGTCAACATTCCGGGACTGGGCGGCCGAGCTTACGGGTTTCCCCTCGGACGTAGTGGAGATGGCGCTGGCCCATGTCGTGTCCGACAAGGTCGAGGCTGCGTATCGGCGTGCCGACATGTTTGAGAAGCGCCGGGCGCTTATGGACGCCTGGGCAGGCTATTGCGGCACTTTCCCCACTGGCAATGTAGTGCTGTACGGCAAGCGCGCCTGATCCTGGGGCTGCTCGTGGCAAAGTCGGGATGGCTTGAGTCCACTGCTCGCGTCTCAGGCGAGCACTATCGCTAAAATCGCTCATACAGGCTCCCCACGCTGATATCTCCTGAGCCGCCGAACAAGATCCCTAGAAGAAGTCTATAGGATGCGTGTTCATCTGTTGACCGGCGTCTAAACAATATTCTTCCTATCTTCTGTAGATTAATCTGTACACAATTCTGGACAACACACTGTAAATGTAATGCTTTCCCTTGACATAGGCTGCCACCGCGCCCAACTCCTCCCCCGGCCACTTCGGCAATCAGAGGATCGAAGGATATAAAGGAGCCAATCGATGATGCAGACGCCTATGTATACCAGTGCAATTTCGCGCGCGACCTCCACGGATAGTGGAACGATCAAGTACATGGAACTCATCACCCAAGGATCTCCCCCGAGAGCCAGCTACAGGATCGATGAAGTCGCTAAAATGCTGGGTGTAAGCAGGGGGACGGTCTATGCCGAGGTGCGAGCGGGGCGGCTGCGAACCGTGAAGATCCGCATGTGTACGATTGTTCTTGCGGAGGACCTGGACAGATACCTCCGAAAGACACCGAGAGGCGACTCGACGAACATGCCCGCTAAACCCGACTTGGAATCTCGGCCGGATCGCGACTAAAGCCTTGGCGCGTTCAAACGCCACACCTGGCTAGCGCCAATATAGAAACCTTCATCAACGTCATACCTCGCGAATGGCGAGAAAGAGTACCCATGCGTAGACGGCGCTTGAAATCATCCGGGCCCGACAAGCACGTTCGACTGCACCGCTGGGTGCTGCATTCGGATGCCTATCGGAGCCTATCGCCCGCAGCACGCGCCCTGCTGGTTGAGCTGTATGACCTCTATAACGGCCAGAATAATGGGGAGGTCTTCCTCAGCCACCGAGACGCGGCAAAACGGCTTGGGGTAGGCAAGAACCTGGCTGGCAAAGCTCTCCGAGAGCTGAAGGACCGGGGCTTCATACGCGTCCAGCAGCTTGGGAGCTTCCATCAGAAGGTGCGTCATGCGACCGAGTGGGTGCTGACCGAGTTCCCACACGCCGGCAACCTGCCGACCAAGGACTTTATGCGCTGGGGGCCCGGGGTCCACCACCCAGGCGGGTCTAAAATAGCGTCCGGGAGTTCCAGCCATGTCCCGTGACCGTAACGTAGGTCTGGAGGGTCCGGACGGATATAAGGTAGGACGAGATCCTAGGAAGATGAGTCGCCAGGAACTGGAGAAGCTGGGCCACAGACCTATGAGCGCGGGGCAAGCCTTGCGCGCCCGATGTGTTGACTGCTGCGGGGGAAACGAGGGAGAGGTCAGGTTGTGCCCAGCTACTGACTGCCCATCCTGGCCGTTCCGAATGGGTAGTAGTCTCTGGAAAAAGTCGTTGTCGGAGGAGCAACTGGCTGCCGCCCGCGCGCGAGCAGCCAAGCTGAACGAAGCGCGCCAGCGGGCGCGACAAAAGTCGTTCACTGGCGTTGTGGAGGAGGTACCAGAACGCGACGAGAGGATATCGCGAGCCACGCCGGACGCAGACGACAAGAAACGTCACCCGGAGAAAGCAGGGGGACCTTCAAAGACGACAGGGTCAGGCGGGCCGGCTGTGGCGAAGGAAGACCCCGACGCCACGTGAACTACTGGTCTCAGGGGCCGGCTCATACACAAAAACAAAACCCGGTCTCTCTCGTGGGGACCGTCGGTCCCTTCTGGAGGACAGAACAAGGCAAAACACCCTCCGAAATGGCTTGCACGGTCCCTCGTGTAGATACCGGCAGGACGAGATTTGCCGATTCACGGTACCTCTGAAGTGGACACAGATAGTATACCAGGGATGGGTGCCACGACAGGAGGGCTAGGTCACCGGGGAGATGCTCGGACAGACAGAGGAGAGACGACGAAGGGGGTCCGCCAATGCGCGTTCCGGATGATGTCAAGAAGTGCGCAGTGTTTTTCATCCTCCCTAAGGCGGTTGCCTCTGGCGCTGTTGAGGAGGTGGACGCTGCTAGCGGATTCATCGCTGAAGTCAATAATGAAACCACGAACCTCAAGCACCACTACCTAGTCACCGCTCGCCACGTCGCGGAACAATGTTCCCACGGGGCAGTGAAGGTCAGGCTGAACACGATTGCGGGCGCATCGCAGATTGTCGAATTGGATGGCGAGAATTGGAAATTCCACCCGACGGATGACACGGTCGATGTTGCCGTCATGCCGTGGCCTTTCTCTCGGACAGAGTTCGACTGGCGGGCCATTCCTGTGGAGCCCATGTTTCTGGCCGGCAGGTGCACTCTTGAAGCCAAGGGTATTGGAATCGGAGATAACACTTATTCGATAGGATTGTTCAGGACGATTGCTGGCCGTTCTCGTGCGATGCCACTGCTACGGGCGGGAACCATAGCGATGATTCCGGAAGAGCGCGTGGCGACTGACTGGAAGACCGCGGCGGGACGGGGAATAGAGGCATATCTAATCGACAGCACTTCGATATGCGGCCTCAGTGGCGCGCCGGTGTTGGTCGCTCGGACCATTGACGTCATGCCGGCAGAGCATACGGGGCGAGTTCCGGTGGGTGAAGGCGCGCATTTCCTCTTGGGGCTAATTCACGGTCACTCCGTTGTATCCTTGGAGCCTGCTGAGCAATTGTCTGACTTTAGGCGCGACCAGATCAACTTTGGCTTGGCTGTGGTCATTCCTGCGGAGAAGATCCTTGAAACGCTCAACGGTCCGTGGTTCGTCACGGAACGCCGCCAAGCTGCCGCAGCGCCGGCATAGCGGCCCTACTCTACAGTTCGAGCGACGACCCACCCTCGCGCTTGGCGGAACCTCTGACGCGCGCACCCGAGAGAGCCCGACAAGAATCGTCAGCTGGCGCCTTGATGGGCATATTGGAGAAGGATGGACGGTCTGGTCGGTGGGATTACAGCCAGTCTCACAAGGATTGTAAGTGAAGAGGTTTGTCCGGAATCACCCGCTAACCGGACATATCGCAGAGATTACGGAATCGACGAGATTGACTTACAGCGGACATCCGCGAAGCTGCTCCTCTCGCCAGATCCACTGTGATTTTTCAATATTCAGCCCCGAGATTTGCGGAGCGCCAATTGGGCCGAACTTTGAAGAGAGGCAATCGCTGAAAGCAGTCTCGGTCACTCCGCCGATTTTTGTTCAATGTCCAGGCGAAGCTTGCTCCGATCGACCTTGCCGCTGACATTGTACGGAAGCTCTTCTCTGAAAGAGATTTGGTCAGGGCAGCGGTAGCTCGCCAAGAAACGCTTGCAGTGGGCGAGCACCGCGGCGGGCTCCGGAGCAGCAGCCTCAGGTACAACCACGGCAGCAACGAGTTCTCCCCAGACCGGATCGGGCAGTCCCACAACAACGGCATCGCGAACGCCGGGAAATGTAAGCAGGACGCGCTCCACTTCGGCTGGATAAATGTTCTCTCCCCCGCGGATGATCATGTGTCGTTTGCGCCCGGCCAGATAGACATAGCCGTCTGAATCCAGGGAGCCGAGATCGCCGCTGAAAACCCAACCGTCGCGCATCGTCTCGGCTGTCTGCTGCGGCAGCTGCCAATAGCCACTCATAGCGGTCCCACCCCGCGAGGCAATCTCACCGATTTCCCCAGGCGGTAGGGCTCGACCTTCGCCATCACAGATTTTTAGTTCCACGCCAATGGGAGGCCGTCCGACCGACTCCAGGTGGCGCGCGCCAGAGCTGAAGGCCTCACGGTGATTTTCAGCGGTCAAAATCAACTGCGGGAGGTCCTCCGTCTGGCCGAAGGATTGAACGAAATCGCCTTCATAGATGCTTCTGACGTTGCGCAGGAGCTGGGGGTTCATGGGCGCGCCGGCATACATGATCAGCCGAACGTGACCAAAATAGCCCGGCGCAAAATCCGCAGATTTGCGCATCATCGCCAGCATGGTGGGAACGAGAGAGACAAATGTGACCCGATGCCGACGCAAAGCTTGCATCGTTGCTTCAAGCTCGAATTGCGGCAAGACAAGCACGGTGGCGCCGCGCATGATCCCGATCAGGGTCACGATCAGGGCGGAGATGTGGAACAGCGGAGTCATGACGTGGATGACGTCGTCGCCGCGAATGCCGAACTCGATTATCAGCCTAAGCGCGCGAAGGCAGGCCGCGCGCTGCTCGATGACGGCGCCTTTGGGGCGGCCGGTTGTCCCACTGGTATAGCAAATGGCAAAAGGCGTCCGGCCATCCACGCCAACCAGTTCAGCATCACTGGTCGAGGCCTGCTGGCGAGCTCGCTCGCAGAATTCGTCAATTGGCAGCCAGCCTAGAGGCAAATAAGATCGTAGCGCGTCGGCTTCCTTCGTGTAGCGTCGGTTCGCAAGCAGGAGACGTGCGCCGGAATTCTGGACTTGGTATTGCAGCTCGCCCAAGCGCTGACGATAATTGAGCGGCACGGCGATCGCTCCGATCGCCGCCAGGCCATAGAGGCATTCCAGGTAGTCGACGCTGTCGACATCAAGAACAGCGACTCGGTCGCCCAGGCCTACGCCGAGGTCCCTGTAATAGTCGGCTAGCGCTGCGACATTACGGGCAAATTCAGAGAAGCTGGCGCTACGCGAGGGCGAAACAAGGCAAGGCTTTGCTCCAAATCGAGAGGCCGATGCCCTGAGAGCGGCAGTTAGGCTGTCAAGGTCGACCACCGCCCCCCCCGTTTAGTTGCCGTGCAGCCCGGTCGGCCGAGCGTTGCAATCGATTCGGCTGCCCAGGGTCACCTTTCGGGCACCCCTATTCATAATGCGTTTGGGCCCACTTGATCGCTGAGGAGAAGCCATCGCGCCTCACCCGATCGAAGAGCTCGGTCTTGAAGCTATCTTGAATAAAGCTCAGCGCCACGAAAGCATCCTCGCCCATGGCAATCGCGGCGGCGAAGCCCATGATCTCATAGCTCCTGTTGACGGTAAGCTTATTTGCATACCAGACCTCGCTCGAGAAACCGCCGAGCTTGCGGGCCCAGCGCCGCACACAGGATTCGATTTGGCCCGGCGGGCACAGCTCGTTGACCAGGCCGATGCGTTCTGCCCGGGCGGCCGTCAGCAGGTCGCCGGTCAACAGCAATTCCTTGGCGTGGCGCAGGCCCATGACCCAGGGTGTGATCAGGAAAGGCGCGCTCGCCGCCACCCTGCCTTCGGGCTCACCAAGCATCGCGCCTTCCTCGGCCAGGACGAAATCGCAGGCCATGGAAAGCTCGAAGGCGCCACCGAGACAATAGCCTTCGATCGCGGCGATCACCGGTTTGCGGAAGCGCCAGACCCGCCAGCAGGCTTGATTGCCGGGTCGGATGTGTTCGCGCACGCCCTCGGCGGCCACCCCGGCCAACTCGGCCAGCGCAGCAGGCAGATCGTAGCCGGAAGAAAAATTGCCGCCGCTGCCGCGAAGCACGACGCAGCGGATGGCCTCGTCCTGTTCGAAGTCGGCGAGAGCCTCATTCAGCTCCGTCCATTGTCTTCGGTCGAATGCGTTCATCACCTTCGGCCGGCTAAAGGTCACCCAGCCGCAGTCCATTTCGCGATAAATCTCGAGTGTCTCAAATCCGCGCGTCATTCTTTGACCGCCCATATTTGGTCAAGTCGTTAACATAGTGAACGCTCTGCCTTGAAGCACCGGTGGTGCCCGCCTGCCCTTGGGCGGCGGCGGTAACCACCACCGCCTGAGCGCCGGCGCCGAACTCGAAGTTGCCGTTGGTAAATTCCTGAAACGCGCGTTCGTCCTGAACGAGCCGAAATTGCGCCGCTACTTACGAAGCTTCCAGCCTCTGCCTGACAAATCATGGCGTCGGCATGTTATCTCATTCAGGACAATTTTGCTGAGTCCACTCTGGTCCTAGAACCCCGGTAATACATGGGCTCCATGGACCTTTGTACGAACCGGTATCGTCGGGATCGGGTGGCCCTGAGTAAATTCCACCGCCGGGCCCGGAATACAAGCCACCTCCGGGACCCGTATAGAGCCCACCACCCGGTCCTGAGTACATGCCGCCTCCGGGACCACTGTAGAGTCCTCCGCCCGGACCGCTATAAAGCCCACCACCCGGACCCGAATAGAGGCCGCCACCCGGACCTGAATGGAGCCCCCACCTGGACCAGAGTAACAAGGTCCTCCCGGTCCCGAATACCCTGTGCATTGGGCGGCAACGGTTTTCGGCGAAAGTACTACGGTCGCTGCGACAGCAAGTGCAAGGACAACTGACGCGTACCTCATGGATCACCCCACCCTATGCCGGCATCTGACAGGTTGCCAGCAGTGCCCCGACCGCTGAAAGAACGACCCCAATGATGAACAGAAACCAGGACGCGGCGTAGAACATTATCTCGACCGGCCGCATCGGGTCGGAAGCGTGCAGCGATTTAGGTCGCATGCTTCGTCACGATACAACAGGATCCGGGCGAGGAGCCGGTGGCAAGCCCGTCCCACCCTAGCTCGCTTCGCTTCGGTACCGAGTTGGAGGGTCATTGGGCGAGCGCATCACCGTGCGATAACGGCGGTGGGACATAAGTGTCGGATCAGGAGGCTGGCCGAAGTAAATCGGCCGCAGGCCTACGCCATATAGCTCGCCTGCTTCTAGATCGGGCGGACAAGGTCGATAGCCTGGAGAAGAGACGGAAACTCGCTCGCCAGGCATTCGAGCTGGTTCAAGAGGCGATTGCGCTCCGGCGACCGACGAAGAAACGCAAGCGCGCTTCTGTCAGAGCAACGACCCCTGCGGCGACCCCGCTGGTGACCGGGGCACCCTCCGAACGCTCCTCGTCATCACCTCGGTCCGGACCGAGTGGACAACCTATTGAGAGGTCACACCTAGAGCCCAGATCGGTTCGATCAGAGAGACGCGAAGGCTAAGACCCGCTAGCGCTCAAGCGGCTTGCCTTGTGGCCCGCAATTCTCTCAACAGTTTATACAGCAGGATCCGGGCAAGGAGCCGGTGGCAAGCCCGTCCCACCCTGGCTCGCTTCGCGTCGGTACCGAGTTGGAGGGTCAAGATGCCGCCTTGCACCGAGTAGCGGCCGCAGTGAAACGCTCCTTCGACCTTGATCTCAACGCTTTTTTCCCGGGCCCGGGCCATCTGATTCTGTGCCATGCGATGTGCCATGCCTGAGATGATGGATGAGAACGGGTGAATAAGAGCTTAGCGGTATAAGCAGCACGAGCGAACCTTCCACAAGGTCTCCCAACTCCGAAATCATGCCGAGTCTCTGCGCTGCTCTCTAGGCAGCGTCCCAGCAGCCGCGATTAATTGTTGACTTAGGAAAGGTTAGGCCTGGCTGTCGCTGGCCCGCCGGTACACAGCCGTCGAGCGCACTTTATTGCCCGATTTGAGGAGGAGGAGCGCGGAGGAGGAATTAACCGACATTGCCGATCTGTAAAAAGAATGCTTGGCTTGCAACAAAAAGAGCCAGATAGTTAACCTATCGATACGCGGTAACTCGAGGGCCGGGAGGCCAAACGGCACTCCGGGAGGCGGGCACATATCGATCCAACGCTCAGAACCTATCCAGAACCGGCTTCTCGCTTCTCTTCCTCCGGGGGAACTGGCTCGTCTCAGCGCGAACTTCGAGCAAATCGATCTCCCGTTGAGAAAGATCTTGCCAGCGGCACGCGGCCCGGTTGGCTATGCGTACTTTCCGCAGCGAGGCATGGTGTCGCTTGTGCGGCCCATGTCGGACGGCACCTTGGTTGAAATAGGGATCGTGGGCCGCGAAGGCTTCGTCGGTCTGGCCGTCGTGCTTGGCGGAGGTACGGGCGGCATCCAAGAGATGGTTCTGATCCCCGGCTCGGCCTTGTCCATCCCCACCGCGGCATTACTCAAGGAAGTCGATCGATGCCCAGTCTTTGCGGCGCGACTGCTTCGCTACGGCGAGGCGCTGCTTATCCAGATATCCCAGACTGCGGCATGCAACGTACGGCATACGATTCAGGAGCGGCTCGCGCGGTGGCTCCTCATGGCGCGCGATCGCATCGATGACGACGACATTCAGCTCAGCCATGAGCTCTTGTCGATGATGCTGGGTACGCGCCGGGCCGGAATCACCGTAGCCTTGGGTGTATTCAAGACCGCCGGTCTGATCGCGAACGCGCAGGGCAAAATCAGGATTCTCGACCACGAGGGTCTCGAAGCGGCCGCCTGCGAGTGCTACCGCATCGTTCGAGAGGAAGGAGAGTGCCTGCAAACCTGAGCTCTCCCGTCCACCGCCAGCGTGGTTTTGCGGAGTCCCTATTCCATACGACCGGTGTTGCGGGAGCTATGCGGTCACATCCGCGAGGCGAACGACCACACAGCCGTCATCCTCAAGCCGGCGCCCACGGTATTTGCTCTCGGTGATTTCTTGGATAAGTTCCCGATGCTGTTGCTCAAGCGATGCCCAGGTAATGCGTTGGATGTGGCCGAAAGTTGCCGACACGTTAGGGGCGATGCCGGCAACGAACCCAATACTCGTTCCCCATTCCAATGGCATTGCTTTCCCCCTTTTTCCCCTGTTTCTGAAGTACTGCTATCGGCAGCTTACCACATGGAAATTCCGCCCCCTCGGCTAGAACATCTCCAGCAGTTCCTGGCAATCCTGCAGCAGCTCGCGCAACCGTCGTCGCTCAGCAATAGCTTCGGCGCTATAGCGGCCGTGCTTCCAGGCGTTCCGATTGCCTTTGGGCGCCCCGCCGCCGGCGCCCTGCATCCGGCAGACCGACCCGCCGCTAACGGCGGGCGACCGGCACGGCTTTCCTGATCGCTTCGATCTCGCTCGGCAGCGTTTCGCCTGGCTCATAGGTGAGGGCTGGTGGCGCATGGGGTTGATCCTCGGAATTAGCTGGCACCCCACCCCCCGCCTGGACGGTGCCGACAATAGCTTGGCCGCCTTTGTGGACATGGACGTGTTCGACGCTGACCCTCTGCTCAGCCTACCGGCGCACGCCCTACCAGCCTAACCGGATCACTGCTGTCCTGAGCAAGATGTTAAACGCCGCCGAAATTTGGAAGATTCGCGACCAAAACACCAATCCCTGCCAGCTCGTCACGAAATTCAAGGAACAGAAGCGGGGGCGGCTCTTGGCCGCTGATGAATTGACTCGGTTGGGCGAGGCCCTGACCACATGCGATGCCGAATTGCCATATGCCGTGGCCGCTGTCCGCTTGCTGCTGTTCACCGGTGCTCGCCGGTCAGAAATTGTCGGACTACGGTGGGCATGGATCGACATTAACCGCGCCGAGGCCAACCTGCCCGACTCCAAGACGGGGGCCAAAACCATCCATTTGCCGCCGCCGGCCCTCGAGGTGTTAACCAACTTGCCTCGTATCGACGGCAACCCTTACGTCATTGTCGGGCGGAAAGAAGGTTGCTCCATGGTCAATATCGAAAAGGCGTGGCGCAGGATCCGGCGCCTCGCTGGCCTGTCCACCCTGCGATTGCATGACCTTCGCCACGCCTTTGCGTCTGTCGGCGTTGCAAGCGGCTATGGCCTCCCCATCATCGGCAAAATGCTGGGCCATACATCTCAGGCAACGACGCAAAGATACGCGCATTTCGCCGCTGATCCGGTGAAGGACGCTGCTGCTTCAATTGCAGCTAAAATCGCCGCCCCGTTACGGGGTAGTGCAGCCGCGCCGCTATTAGTGTCCCTCCCTCCCCGGCGCTCGGCTTAACCGTCCTGACTCAGGTCACTATCACCAGCTTGGCGTAGGATTGAGCGCGGCGGCGCGGGTCCGCCTATGGTGCGGCGCTCCATCAG
>Ga0207138_1125_pt1 | contig 12969 bp, 7 predicted proteins | sample Alteio_BWMinHeat_6_FD_153589 | JGI IMG/M metagenome (GOLD analysis project Ga0207138, IMG submission 153589) | Enriched cells from forest soil in Barre Woods Harvard Forest LTER site, Petersham, Massachusetts, United States -... | ecosystem: Environmental > Terrestrial > Soil > Temperate forest >...
ACTATAAAAAAAAGATGTATTTATTGAACGAAACATACAAAATGCAAAATCCAAATTTTATTGCAAGCAACATTTTACTCTCTACTTTAACTTGAATCACGTCGGAAAATCATCATGGTACACACATATTTCAATGAATTACTTTACTGTGACGGGATCAAAAGCATTCCATTTTTAAGCAAATATTGTATTTCTGATATAAAGTCATTTTCTGATATTTGTCCGTCTGTAAACCAACCCGCATTATTTTTGAACCATGTTGGAATATGCACTGATTGATCCAAAGAAATGCTATTTTTATTTTCCATTTTTATAATGCCGGTGTTGATAAGATATTGAATGGTATTTCCAAAAGTATCATCGCTTATCTTCCCTTCAAACCACAGTTTCGCATCATTATTAATCCGTGCAGATAGTGTTTCATTAGAATCTGGTGTAGGCACTGTCATTGTACTTTTAGAAGATGTATCAATTGGTGATGCTGGATCAGATGTCACGTTTATAAAAAGAGAACCTATATTGGAATTCTGATACAGCCCATTTATCTTGTATTGTCCAGTTAAGGAATTTCTGTCAAAGATCAATGGATAATAAAAAGTACCATCTGATGAAATATATGCTTGATTTTGTGCAACGACTCCATCTGGTCCTGTAATATACAAAATCACCGAACCTCCTCTAGGCGTGTTTACCTTTCCGTAGATGTTAATATCAATGGGTATCTGCTGTGATATGGCGAATTGGGCATGATTTCCCTTTACGAACCCAGCTGTTAGTTGTTGTGGAAGACTCATATTCAAACCCTGATTTGACGGGGAAGCTGGGACATTCACTTGGGGTTGATATGTGCCTTTGATTATTCCTGAAACTAGAGTCGAATTTGATAAAAAGCTGTTATGTCTCGAGTCCAAAACTAATGTATTAATTCCATTATCTACAAAACCTTGGTAAGTCATTTGTCCGCCAATAATTATAGTATTTACTGCTAATTGGTCAATGTTAGAACTAATTGCACTGTCTGGAAGATCCCAAAACTGAACATTGTAAAAGGCATTGTATTTGTGTTTGACATCCTTGACACCATAAGTGGTCATGGGACCGCTTTGGAATTGCATATCTCTGAAAGTATTTCCATTAAAACCATCTGCACCTGGTGTATATTTTCCATTGAAATCAAATTCTATTCCCCTTACAAAATTCTCGCCTTTAATGTTAACAAATGTATTTGCGTTTATCCACTGTCCTGTGGTCGCATTAAAATCAATTACGATATTAGGATAGGTGAAGACCATGTTTTGGAGAAGATTAAAGAAAACACCATTTTTGTTTCCTTGCATCATAATCCCAATCCAATTTCTTTTGATGGGACTTACTTCATATATACTACCGCCCTCCACTACACACTGCGCAGCTCCAACGCCAAGTCTGAATACATACCCACTATATCCAGACGGAACTGTCATGTAGGTATCTTGTGCTAACTTCAAATGTGTACCATATTTTAGATCAAATCCTGCAAAATTTTTTGAAAGATGGTATGAGCCACCTTCAATGTAAATTTCACCTCCTCTTCCAAGTGCAGTTTTGATTATACCATCAGGTGTGTCACTGCTGGCAATTATACCGGTTAGTGGATCTTTTACATAATACAGACCGTTAAACTGGTATACGATAGTTCCAAAATCATTTGTCAAGTCAACACCTTGAGCAAATGATTGGGTAAACAAAAAAGTGGATGACATTAAAAGTACAATTACTGCAATTAAGATTTTCATTACAACTATCTACTTTTTTCCTATCTGAATTAGATCAATGGAACTGTCTTGTCTTGTCAGCTTGTGTTTTGACTGCCATCTAATCAAAACTTCCTTAAATGATTCAGCTTCTGATTCGTCTTCGGTATACATTAGAGTAGTTACCCATCTGCCAGAGCCAGCTGTTCCGCCAATGGAATTCATCCAAAAGTCGGTAGGCAAATTTTCAAAGGATTTGTTGCCATTATCTCTGCTTAGATCAGTCCATCTTTTTGAGACAAAATGCAGGATCTGGTCTAGATCGTCTTTTTCAATCATTAAACCAAGTTAAAAATAATCACATTTTAGAATTGCGGACAAATCATCCCAAATTCCTCTCTTGTAACTTAGCTAAAATGATCTTACCAAAACTTGAAAGCTTGTTAACACGTTGTTGATTATATAAAGTCTAAAACCTGTACCCAATGAGCAACGAAGAGATCGAGTTTATCGGCAAGCAAGTAAAGGACATGTACGGCACTTTTATCGGCAAAGTCGTTGGGACCATAACTGATATCGACGGAAGTGTACAAACCGTTGGTGTTGATTGCGGTTCTGAAGGGCTAAGGCAGATACCTTTTGAACAGCTCGTAGTACAAGGGGCTTTTGTAATTTTCATCCCTAGGTGGAGATTGGAAGCTCAAAGATTGTTACGCGAAAAGGGTCTTACATTGCGCCGCATACGAGCTCTAATAGACATCGTATCTGAAAACGACGACATGAAGGAGGATGCAGAGCTCATCCACGAAAAATACAAGATGAAGCTTATAACACTAGAAGAGACAGAAAAACAAATCAAAGAAAGACTAGATCACAGGCTTGCAGAGCTGGATAGCCAACTCAAGTCAATCAGAATGCTTGTGTTTGATGCCAAGTTGCAACACAAAAGCAACGAGATAACAGACGCCAAGTACGAATCTGTAAAGACACAAACTGTAGAGATAGTAGAGCACATTGAGCACGAAAAAGCAGAAATTGTAAACATCCAACATAGAATAACAGACCTTTCCGTGGAAAATCTGGAGCGAACAGAAAACCCAAAAGAACAACTTCATTCAGCCGCCGTTTCATATTTGGGAAACGTAGAAAAACCCCCAATTACGGAACCAATCAAAACTGCAGCACCAATACCTAGTCCGGCGATTACTAATCCAACTCCCCCAACACAATCGCCCAAGCCTGTAGCAATTGGAGCTGACGGTGCAGAAGATACTCAAGATTCAGACTGGCTTAGCAGAATGTCATCCCAATAAGCCAAAAAGAATAGGATATAGTTCGCTTCAGAACCTCCTTATTTTTGACAAATTTTTAGTATAGTTAAAAGATTATCTTGGTAGAATTTTAGGACCCACATGAGAAAATAAGCTTGAATCAATAGAGAAGTTAAATTTATTGAATGACTTGTTCAATTGTCGCAGGTCTCGTTTGAAAGTTTGCTTGCTTTAATTTCTTTCTATACATTGATTTCTGGTAAATGTGTAGTGAACCTAATTAGGTAAAATAGCTCAAACGTAGAGGAGGAGCTCAATATTCGAGGTTAAGATAAAATGAGTAAATTCGTGGTTATGCCTCTTATTATTGGTCTAGTTGGTGTTCTGGGCATCCTTGTAATTCTAGATGTGAATATCTCTGCACCTATGATTAATCAAATACCAACAACCAAGCTAGCAACCACATTAACGATACCTACAACCAAACCAACGACTATACTGACAACAACTACCCAAGCCATTACACTAACAACTAAACCTGCGCCAATACTGATAACAACTACTCAAGCCATTACACTAACAACTAAACCTGCAGCTATTCCAACGATTACGCCAACAGTTACATTACTAACACCAACAGATGGACTGGCAATTACGTCAATCACGTTGGTTAAGGCATCATCGGAAACTCCCGTAAAAGCGGTAAATAATTCAAATTCTATGATGATAACCGATCAAATTGCGGGTACTGTCACCAGTGTCCACAAAATATCACCAAAAAAAATTGCCTATGTTAGCGCAACTTTTACACACGCTGCCTACAATAATGCTTTTTACGTTTTCTATCACAAATATGGTTCAATTCCAAAGGGTCAGCTTGTTACAACGGATCTCAATTTACTAACAGCTACCTTTCCCAATCAAATTGTTGAAAACTATCACAATCGAAATATTCCAATAATTAGACAACAACTTGGGTCAATTGAACCTGGGTCAAATTTTACTGTCGTTACCGATGTGAATGTTGATAATGGACTCATCTTCGATAAGTCTGGTCCCATCGATGTTGCTGTAATATGGAACTAAAATTGTACCAAGATAATCTTCTAGATATACTAAAAAAAGGTTTGTCAAAAATAAGGAGGCTCGAAAGCGAACCATATTACTATTCTTATGGGGCTTGTTGGGATAACATTCTACAAAGCCAGTCTGAATCTTGTTGAAATCACTATTACCCCAATAATTGATGATACCATAATGATTCCTGTTATAGAACCAAATTCAGGAACTACCTGTGTGCCGACAATTACTATCACATGATTTCCCGCTGTGAAGGGAATTGTTATAGTTCTTTGAGTTGATGTTTTTGAATTTTCTTTAGCATCTCCTGAAATGTAACCACCAATTACAAAAAAGAATGGACTATCAGCTCCACGAACCTTCTTGTCTATTAATTCTCTTGGGAGAGTTACTGTCAAAAGACCATCTTTTGTTGCTTGCAGAGTTATAACTAGGGCTCTTGCCTGTACATCTGGTTTAACAGATAAAATTTTTACCATTCCTGTATTGTTATATTGAATTGAAAAATTTGTATTCATCACTTTGAGATTATTTGTAGTCATGTTTGTTTGCTCCTGAGCAGATACATCACTTGACAAAAATACCGCAATTGAAATTAAAATACCAATTACCACAAGCCAAGAAAACAACACAAAGATAAGAGATGTTTGCAGACTGAAAAGCGTTTGGGTGTAATTCTACATTCCAACAAATCATAACCTAAGTTCTAAAGTGGTGAGCCTTACAGGACTCAAACCAATGATTGAGATGATTCCATGACTACCTAAATATGATGAAGCCCACCCATTAGCATGGAATCTTTCATAACTGGATCATGCATGAAGTGCGGATATCAAGCAAAACCAAGAAAAGATTATTCTGTTGATGCAGGAATTCATTCTTGCCCAAACTGCCACAATGAATTGACATAAAGATTAGTTCTTTGGGTTCAGACTTGTGAGAGTCTATTGGATTCAAAAAAGATTCAATTTTCAGTTAATCAGTTCTTTATTGATTAATACTGTCTATGATTTTGTATGAACAATGCGAGTTTCTTACTATCTACAGAATCTCCCACTTGTGCAGAAATCAGGATAGAATATGTACCTAAACGAGAATTGTCAGGAATTCTAAATGTTTGATAATAATAACCATGATTATCTGTAACTCCAGTAAACGATTGTACCAAAATCCCGTTAGGGTTTAAAATCTGAACTGTTATTTTGGCATTAGAGATAAAACCATAATATTGATCAAAATTACCTGTAGGATCCTGATTAGCATAGAAAACTTTTGCATTTATGACAAGTGGATATGCAATTCTGACATGATCTGAGTATTTTACTACTAGTGTTATTTTGGCAGGAGATGCATTTTTAGAAATAGCATCTATTTTACCTATAGCTAATGCATGATTTGGGTATGGAGTCTGTTTTTGTATAGCTGTACCATCCCCTTGTAATATTTGATTGCCATTATACTGTATTTCAGAATATGTAGCAGGCAGTGATATCATAAGCATAATTCCTGTGATTATGAGGATTAAATGAAAATCTAGTTTCATGATATCTATACACTAATCTAGAATAAATGTAGTTGTAATTCTGATTCTATACTTTAATCTTGTAAAGTAATCTTATGAATAACCTAGAAGATAAATTCCGACAAATCATAAAGTAGACGAGTCTTACAGGACTCAAACCTTTGGATTAAGACCTGTGAGAATCCTGCGATTCAGTTTTAATCAAGAATACGTAGATTATGATTTGTTGAATTGGCAAACCAGATGAATCAAATCATTACCAAAGATGGGATCATTGTTTTATAGATCTTGCGTGTGATTTTAACAAGGGTTTGGGCATTTGAAAAAAATTCTAATTCTTCCTGTATTTGCCATATTTATCATTTGTTTGTTCTTTGCCCAAAGTGCAAGCGCATTATCAGTAGTTGCAACCATAGGAGTTGGTAGTACTCCTAGGTTTGCAGCATACGACTCTGGCAAGGGAGAGATATTTGTGACACAAGATGATGGCACAGTTTCTGTGATCCGTGATTCCGACAATACAGTTGTTGCAACCACCCCAGTTGGTAGCCAACCTCTTGGTGTCGCATATGACTCTGGAAAAGGGGAAATATTTGTGGCAAACGAAGGCGCAGGTTTTGTTTCCGTAATATCAGATTCCACAAATGCTGTTTTTACAACCATACCAGTTGGTAGTTTTCCTAGTACTGTCGCATATGATTCTGGAAAGGGGAGAATATTTGTGGCAAATAATAATGGTGCAGACGTTTCCGTAATATCAGATGCAACAAATACTGTCATTGCAACCATACCAGTTGGTGTCATTCCTTCCGGTATCGCATATGACTCTGAAAAGCGGGAGACATTTGTGGCAAGCGCTGTTGCTGACACCGTCTCTGTAATATCAGATGCCACAAATGCGGTAGTTGCAACCATACCAGTAGGTATCTCACCTGCTGGAATAGCATATGACTCTGGAAAAGGGGAGCTATTTGTGGCAATCACAAGCGCTGGTCAGCCCTCCGTTGCAGTAATCTCTGATACAGAACCAGCAAGAGATGTAACTGCATCTAACCTAAGAATTGCTGATTCGTTTGGAAATATTATAACAGGAGCAGTTCATACAGGGCAACAGATCCAAGTCGTACTTGACTTGAAAAACAACCAGAACACTGATCAGCCAATTGCATATCTAGTGCAAATTCAGAATGAAGACAAAATAACTGTCAATCTATCCTGGATAACAGGTACGTTGACTGCCGGTCAATCATCTACCCTTGGACAGTCTTGGACCCCAAGTTATTCAGGCTCGTACTCTGCCCAAGTCTTTGTTTTACAAAGTATTGACAACCCCGTTCTTCTTTCCCACCCAATGATGGAAAAAGTTCTAGTTAAAGGAGGAAAACATCATGATTATGATTCTTCTGCGGTTATTGTCTCCGGAACTGTAAACCCACCATTCCACAAAGGTGTCGCAACTCTCTTGATTTTTGATCCAAATAATAATTTAATTAATGTTGCACGAGCAGACGTTGCAAGTGATGGTACATTCTCTAAAACCATTAAAGCTGGCGGTCCACTCTTTACAGTAGCTGGAACTTATACTGTCAAAGTGGAATTTCGTGGAGCACTACAAAACAATTTATCATTTAGTTGCAGTTCAGTATCCCCAATTAGTTGCTCGTAGAATATGAAATATGATAGAATAAGATTGAATATATTATTTCAATTCATCTGAAATATTCATATTGATTAAAACCAATTTGCAAATTACTTTCAGAAACAGCTGTTTTGTAGCTAGCCTTTCAGGACCCACCTTCAGTGGGTTAAGAACTATGAGGGTTTGAATCTCATTGTAAATAGATTCTTGACGATCTTTTTTTATTCCAAAAATAAATGGATAATCATGAGGGAATAATTGGATAATACGATAAAAAGAAAAAGTGGAAGACCACACAGGCACAATAGTTGATATCCTCGAAGATTATAGCGGCAATATGTATTGGCTAAAATGAGAATGGAAGATACATACTAATTATTATATGCGTTTCCAGTGGAAAATACTTTGAAGAAGACTTAGGAAGGCAATTATCTTATTCAAAAACTTCGGGCTGACTACTCGTCACTAAGGCTGATTGAAACACTAGGTGATGGAGGACTATTTCCTTCAGAAAAGAGTGCTGTTACTGCAAAAGTATATTTTTCTCCTGTAGTGAGACCTGAAATGGTATAGCTTGTTGAGTTACTTCCAGTGTTATCAACTACAGAAAGATAGACGCCCCCTACTATTTGATCTATTTTGTATCCTGTGATTGGCATATTATATGTCTGAGATGGTGGGATCCATGACAGTCTTACTTCAGTTGGAGAAGTAGCTTCGGCACTAGTCACCACAGGAGTAGTTACCTGTGTTTTTGCCGATGCTGTATTTGATGGAGATCCTGCTCCAATGGAGTTAATTGCAGAGACACGGTAGGTGTAAACCGTGCCATATACAAGACCAGTTTGCATGTACGTTGTCTGCAAGCTTTTAGTGTTTGAAACCAAGTCCGTAAACTGATTTGTTCCGTTGGTATATTCTATCCTGTATCCGGTGATTGGAGAACCGCCATCACTTTCAGGTGGATTCCATACAAGAACAGCACTTGTACTAGATGCTGTATAAGCTGCAAGTGAAGTTGGAGGGCTTGGAATCGAAATGCTTTGTGAAGGATTAGGTGTATTTGCAGTGCTGCTCGTACCAGTTGGGACTTGATAATTATAATATGAAGGAGATTCCGTAAGTATGCGTTTGATCAAGGCGTCAAAAAATATTACAAATTTTGAATTTTGCATCAGATTTTCCCCCCACAGCCCAGTTACTATTACACTTCCTTTTCCATAACCTAGTTCATACGTTGCTATTTTTTCATCCAGTCCATAATATGGGGGAAGAATATGTGCACCATAATCTAAAATAATCACATCATTTGGATTGTTTACATAAGTATCTTCAAAGTTGGTATAATTGAAAACATTGTTTGTGAAAGAGACATGGTTGCCTTCCCCAGCTAACCAGTAGTTTCCACCTGCCCATTCCCTAGTCTCGTTGAACCATCGCTCTATCACAGATTTTTTTGCCTTTTTGCCGTCAAACTCCCAAGTGTGACCCTTTACAAGAGTTACAGTATTTGAGGTAGCATTGTAGTTTACTTCAGCATAAAATACATTTCCGTCAAGGAAGATGATTTTTCCACCATTATCTACAAAGGATCTCAAATTATCGTATTCCTTTTGTGTAACATATTCCTCATGTTCCAATATCAGCAGATCATAAGCGTTGGCACCAGACTTATCGAAGATGAGTCCATTATCAACATTCACATCGGTAACGACAGTAAAATTTGACCCAGGTTCAATTGACCCAAGTTGTTGTCTAATTATTGGAATATTTCGATTGTGATAGTTTTCAACAATTTGATTGGGAAAGGTAGCTGTTAGTAAATTGAGATCCGTTGTAACAAGCTGACCCTTTGGAATTGAACCATATTTGTGATAGAAAACGTAAAAAGCATTATTGTAGGCAGCGTGTGTAAAAGTTGCGCTAACATAGGCAATTTTTTTTGGTGATATTTTGTGGACACTGGTGACAGTACCCGCAATTTGATCGGTTATCATCATAGAATTTGAATTATTTACCGCTTTTACGGGAGTTTCCGATGATGCCTTAACCAACGTGATTGACGTAATTGCCAGTCCATCTGTTGGTGTTAGTAATGTAACTGTTGGCGTAATCGTTGGAATAGCTGCAGGTTTAGTTGTTAGTGTAATGGCTTGAGTAGTTGTTATCAGTATTGGCGCAGGTTTAGTTGTTAGTGTAATGGCTTGGGTAGTTGTTGTCAGTATAGTCGTTGGTTTGGTTGTAGGTATCGTTAATGTGGTTGCTAGCTTGGTTGTTGGTATTTGATTAATCATAGGTGCAGAGATATTCACATCTAGAATTACAAGGATGCCCAGAACACCAACTAGACCAATAATAAGAGGCATAACCACGAATTTACTCATTTTATCTTAACCTCGAATATTGAGCTCCTCCTCTACGTTTGAGCTATTTTACCTAATTAGGTTCACTACACATTTACCAGAAATCAATGTATAGAAAGAAATTAAAGCAAGCAAACTTTCAAACGAGACCTGCGACAATTGAACAAGTCATTCAATAAATTTAACTTCTCTATTGATTCAAGCTTATTTTCTCATGTGGGTCCTAAAATTCTACCAAGATAATCTTTTAACTATACTAAAAATTTGTCAAAAATAAGGAGGTTCTGAAGCGAACTATATCCTATTCTTTTTGGCTTATTGGGATGACATTCTGCTAAGCCAGTCTGAATCTTGAGTATCTTCTGCACCGTCAGCTCCAATTGCTACAGGCTTGGGCGATTGTGTTGGGGGAGTTGGATTAGTAATCGCCGGACTAGGTATTGGTGCTGCAGTTTTGATTGGTTCCGTAATTGGGGGTTTTTCTACGTTTCCCAAATATGAAACGGCGGCTGAATGAAGTTGTTCTTTTGGGTTTTCTGTTCGCTCCAGATTTTCCACGGAAAGGTCTGTTATTCTATGTTGGATGTTTACAATTTCTGCTTTTTCGTGCTCAATGTGCTCTACTATCTCTACAGTTTGTGTCTTTACAGATTCGTACTTGGCGTCTGTTATCTCGTTGCTTTTGTGTTGCAACTTGGCATCAAACACAAGCATTCTGATTGACTTGAGTTGGCTATCCAGCTCTGCAAGCCTGTGATCTAGTCTTTCTTTGATTTGTTTTTCTGTCTCTTCTAGTGTTATAAGCTTCATCTTGTATTTTTCGTGGATGAGCTCTGCATCCTCCTTCATGTCGTCGTTTTCAGATACGATGTCTATTAGAGCTCGTATGCGGCGCAATGTAAGACCCTTTTCGCGTAACAATCTTTGAGCTTCCAATCTCCACCTAGGGATGAAAATTACAAAAGCCCCTTGTACTACGAGCTGTTCAAAAGGTATCTGCCTTAGCCCTTCAGAACCGCAATCAACACCAACGGTTTGTACACTTCCGTCGATATCAGTTATGGTCCCAACGACTTTGCCGATAAAAGTGCCGTACATGTCCTTTACTTGCTTGCCGATAAACTCGATCTCTTCGTTGCTCATTGGGTACAGGTTTTAGACTTTATATAATCAACAACGTGTTAACAAGCTTTCAAGTTTTGGTAAGATCATTTTAGCTAAGTTACAAGAGAGGAATTTGGGATGATTTGTCCGCAATTCTAAAATGTGATTATTTTTAACTTGGTTTAATGATTGAAAAAGACGATCTAGACCAGATCCTGCATTTTGTCTCAAAAAGATGGACTGATCTAAGCAGAGATAATGGCAACAAATCCTTTGAAAATTTGCCTACCGACTTTTGGATGAATTCCATTGGCGGAACAGCTGGCTCTGGCAGATGGGTAACTACTCTAATGTATACCGAAGACGAATCAGAAGCTGAATCATTTAAGGAAGTTTTGATTAGATGGCAGTCAAAACACAAGCTGACAAGACAAGACAGTTCCATTGATCTAATTCAGATAGGAAAAAAGTAGATAGTTGTAATGAAAATCTTAATTGCAGTAATTGTACTTTTAATGTCATCCACTTTTTTGTTTACCCAATCATTTGCTCAAGGTGTTGACTTGACAAATGATTTTGGAACTATCGTATACCAGTTTAACGGTCTGTATTATGTAAAAGATCCACTAACCGGTATAATTGCCAGCAGTGACACACCTGATGGTATAATCAAAACTGCACTTGGAAGAGGAGGTGAAATTTACATTGAAGGTGGCTCATACCATCTTTCAAAAAATTTTGCAGGATTTGATCTAAAATATGGTACACATTTGAAGTTAGCACAAGATACCTACATGACAGTTCCGTCTGGATATAGTGGGTATGTATTCAGACTTGGCGTTGGAGCTGCGCAGTGTGTAGTGGAGGGCGGTAGTATATATGAAGTAAGTCCCATCAAAAGAAATTGGATTGGGATTATGATGCAAGGAAACAAAAATGGTGTTTTCTTTAATCTTCTCCAAAACATGGTCTTCACCTATCCTAATATCGTAATTGATTTTAATGCGACCACAGGACAGTGGATAAACGCAAATACATTTGTTAACATTAAAGGCGAGAATTTTGTAAGGGGAATAGAATTTGATTTCAATGGAAAATATACACCAGGTGCAGATGGTTTTAATGGAAATACTTTCAGAGATATGCAATTCCAAAGCGGTCCCATGACCACTTATGGTGTCAAGGATGTCAAACACAAATACAATGCCTTTTACAATGTTCAGTTTTGGGATCTTCCAGACAGTGCAATTAGTTCTAACATTGACCAATTAGCAGTAAATACTATAATTATTGGCGGACAAATGACTTACCAAGGTTTTGTAGATAATGGAATTAATACATTAGTTTTGGACTCGAGACATAACAGCTTTTTATCAAATTCGACTCTAGTTTCAGGAATAATCAAAGGCACATATCAACCCCAAGTGAATGTCCCAGCTTCCCCGTCAAATCAGGGTTTGAATATGAGTCTTCCACAACAACTAACAGCTGGGTTCGTAAAGGGAAATCATGCCCAATTCGCCATATCACAGCAGATACCCATTGATATTAACATCTACGGAAAGGTAAACACGCCTAGAGGAGGTTCGGTGATTTTGTATATTACAGGACCAGATGGAGTCGTTGCACAAAATCAAGCATATATTTCATCAGATGGTACTTTTTATTATCCATTGATCTTTGACAGAAATTCCTTAACTGGACAATACAAGATAAATGGGCTGTATCAGAATTCCAATATAGGTTCTCTTTTTATAAACGTGACATCTGATCCAGCATCACCAATTGATACATCTTCTAAAAGTACAATGACAGTGCCTACACCAGATTCTAATGAAACACTATCTGCACGGATTAATAATGATGCGAAACTGTGGTTTGAAGGGAAGATAAGCGATGATACTTTTGGAAATACCATTCAATATCTTATCAACACCGGCATTATAAAAATGGAAAATAAAAATAGCATTTCTTTGGATCAATCAGTGCATATTCCAACATGGTTCAAAAATAATGCGGGTTGGTTTACAGACGGACAAATATCAGAAAATGACTTTATATCAGAAATACAATATTTGCTTAAAAATGGAATGCTTTTGATCCCGTCACAGTAAAGTAATTCATTGAAATATGTGTGTACCATGATGATTTTCCGACGTGATTCAAGTTAAAGTAGAGAGTAAAATGTTGCTTGCAATAAAATTTGGATTTTGCATTTTGTATGTTTCGTTCAATAAATACATCTTTTTTTTATAGT
>Ga0207138_1126_pt1 | contig 12950 bp, 12 predicted proteins | sample Alteio_BWMinHeat_6_FD_153589 | JGI IMG/M metagenome (GOLD analysis project Ga0207138, IMG submission 153589) | Enriched cells from forest soil in Barre Woods Harvard Forest LTER site, Petersham, Massachusetts, United States -... | ecosystem: Environmental > Terrestrial > Soil > Temperate forest >...
CTCCGCCGCGATCCCGAACGTCTGGAAAGCACGCTTGTCATATAGCGTCCACGACCGCCCTGAAGTGCCCCCCGTTTTGACCGGACACCGGCTTTAGCCGGAGGGCCTAGGGATAAGCCTAGGTGCTTAGTCCCGGCATTTGATGGGTTGGATCAAGGGTGAAGCGATCGGGTTGTTTTGTCCATGCCTGACAGATGTATTCGTAGGGTGAGAGGCCCTTCAGGGTTTTGAGCCGGCGGGCAAAGTTGTATGCGACGACGAAGTCGGCCAGGTGGCTGCGCAACTGGTCGTGGGTTTCATAGTAGTAGCGCTTCACCGTCGCCTCCTTGAGGGTTCGGTTCATTCGCTCGACTTGTCCGTTTGTCCACGGGTGGTTGGGTTTGGTCAGGCGATGCTCGACGCCGTTGTCTCGGCAGCTCTCGCGGAAGGGGTGGACGCGGTATCGCGCGGTCCGGCCATCGCGGATGCGCGGCAGATCGGTGAATTGGAGGCCATTATCGGTGAGCACGGTGTGAAGTCGGTAGGGCACGGCTGCAATCAGGGCCTGCAGGAAACGTGCGGCGGTTGGTCGATCGGCCTTCTCATGCAGCTCGACAAAGGCGAACTTGGAGGTCCGGTCGATCGCCACGAACAGGTAGAGCTTGCCTTCCTCGGTGCGCACCTCGGCGATATCGATGTGGAAGTAGCCGATCGGGTAGGCCTTGAACTTGCGCTTGTCCCGCGTGTCGTTTTCGACCTGCGGCAGGCGCGAGATGCCGTGGCGCTGCAGGCAGCGATGCAGCGAAGAGCGGGTCAGATGCGGGATCGTCGACCGCAAGGCATAAAGGCAATCGTCGAGCGGCAAGAGCGCGTGCCGGCGGAAGGCAATGACGATCGCCTCCTCCTCGATCGACAGCACGGTGGATTTTGGCTCACGTGGGCCGGTCGGCAGATCGGCGACCGAGCCGCGCTTCTTCCACTTGGCGACAGTCTTCGGGTTGATCCCGTAGCGCCGAGCCAGCGCCCTCAGGCTCGCTTGACTATGTTGTATCGCTTGACGTGACCCCCTGAAACTCCTCCAGGCGAAGCTAGAGTCCGGCCCAACGAGAGGGACGGACGATGAAACGAGCAAGGTTCACGGAAGAGCAGATCATCGCGGTGATGCGCGAGCAGGAGGCCGGGGTTCCCACAGCGGAGGTGTGCCGCAAGCACGGGGTCAGCTCGGCGACGTTTTACAAGTGGAAGGCCAAGTACGGCGGTCTCGATGTGTCCGACGCCAAGCGACTGCGGTCGCTGGAGGACGAGAACGGCCGGCTGAAGCGGATGCTGGCCGACGCCATGCTCGACAATGCCGCGCTGAAGGATCTTCTGGGAAAAAAGTGGTGACGCCCGCCGCGCGACGGGAGGCAACGACGTATCTGCGTCAGACCTTCGAGATGAGCGAGCGGCGGGCCTGCCGGGTGATTGGAAGCGACCGGACAAGCGTGCGCTATCAAGGCGTGCGACCGGACGACGGGGCGTTGCGCGAGCGGCTGAAAGCCCTGGCCCAGGAGCGCCGACGGTTTGGCTACCGTCGCCTGCACGTGCTGTTGCGGCGCGAGGGCCATGCCGTCAACAAAAAGCGGGTGCAGCGCCTCTACCGCGAGGAGCGGCTGACGGTGCGCCGGCGGGGCGGCCGCAAGCGGGCAATGGGAACACGGCAACCGATGGTGACGCCGCTGGCACCTGACCAGCGCTGGAGCCCGGACTTTGTCTCCGACCAGCTGACTGATGGCCGACGGTTCCGCATCCTGGCGGTGGTCGACGACTGCACTCGAGAATGCCTGGCGTTGGTCGCCGACACCTCGATCTCCGGCCGGCGCGTGGCGCGGGAACTCGACGACATTATTCGACGGAGAGGGCGACGCCCCGACACGATCGTCAGCGATAACGGCACCGAGCTGACCTCGAACGCCGTCCTCGGCTGGGCGGACGAGACCGGCGTCGGGTGGCACTACATCGCGCCCGGCAAACCGCAGCAGAACGGCTTTATCGAAAGTTTCAACGGCCGGCTGAGCGATGAGTTGTTGAACGAGACGCTGTTCCGCTCGCTACCGCACGCCCGCGCCGTGCTGGAGACCTGGCGGCACGACTACAACACCGAGCGACCGCATTCCAAGCTCGGCTGGATGACGCCTCGGGCCTACGCCAGAGCCATCAGCGGAGAGACCGGCCGGGACGCTGCGCTTCGCTGGGGCTCCGCGCCCCGGCCTCTTGCCACCTACGACACAGAAGGCTCAAATCAACCCCGGACTCTCGTTCCGACTGGATGAAAAACGGGGGTCACGTCAATCACCGACGACAATATGGGAGAGGAATGGCGCTGGCGCGGGCCCAATGGCGGAGAATCAGACGACCGCCTCCTTGCTACCCTTTCCAGTTTCCTGAGAATGCACAAATGGGCCTATTAAGGGCTGAATAACCTAGTGCACCGACTCAGTCAGAAACTTTGGCCCTCACGTTATGAAGCTTGTGACCGCGTCGGTGCACTAGTTCTCGGTCCTCGCTTTCCAGGCGCCGGCCTGCTAAGGCCTTACAATCCGACATCCTCATCGGGACGCATTGATCAGAGCTTAGAGTATGCTCACCCAATACAATCGTGCCCGTTGCCGCCTCGTCCTGGCCGCATTGCTTTTGTTCGAGTTTGTCGATCATGGCTGGTGTCAGGGACTCCCGCCTTCCTCTACCTTCCGTGGCGACCTCCGTCGGGCGCCGACCGGCGAGATCACCGTCGTGTCACCTAAACCTCCATCGGGGCGGGCCGCTGCGCCACGGGTACCTTCGCCACCAGTGCCGGCTGGCACGACACCGTCAGCCCGTCAGGCATCACCAGGCAGCGTAGATACCTACTCGATCGTGAACGTCGTGTCGAACGTCGCTAACGCGCCGGGATGGCAGCCGGGTCATAGCTACGTTGGACCAACTGACGGCGCGGTTTTTGGTGACAGGGTGATAGCCGGTCCCGCATATGTGCCCGTAGTGGGCAATTGCAACGGTGGCACCTGTACGAATGGCCAGCCTCTTTATCTTTGGGCTGCGGTTAATGCAACTGCCGGCATATCTTCTAATAGCGGAGATGGCCCGAAGTCTTGCCCGACCCCGGGCACGAGCACAGCGACTGACGGGACCGTGATGTGGCGGTGCCTTGCAAAGCTCGATTACGTTACGGCTACGAGCTTCTTTGTGGATGATCCTATCGCGTGGGCGGCAGGTACTCCGTACTACAGCTCTCAGTTTGTTACGAGTAACGGTAATGCCTACCGAATGGCTCAGCGGATCACGTGCACGAGCGGCTCAATGGCTCCCTCGGGGACCGGCTCGCCCTCAGATGGAAACTGCGTTTGGACTTATATGGGCTCGATCCCGTACACTTCTGGCATCGCGCGATGGCCGCATCAGCTTTACAAGCGTGGGAGCGACGGCCCGCCAACGATCCAGCTAATACATAACCTTACGGGTCTTTTTTGGCACGGTGGCACTGCAGCTCCGCAGTATGTTGGGGGCTCGAACGAAGAAAATGCCCCCATAACGTCGAATTACCATCAAGCCTGGATTGGTGATGTCAACCCTCTTTGCAGCAATGGAAATAGGTGGGAGGCCTGTGGACCAGGCTCCTTTAACCAATTATACGTCCCGACTCTGACCGCTGCACCGGGGGAAGGGATTTGTGATCGCTCCAATATCCCGCTCAACTATGATGCAATGCAGGGCGTAGCATTCTATAGTGCGAGCAACCCCTGGTCTTCATTTGACTTATCCGACTCGGGGGTTGTGGTCAACTGCTTACAATTTAAGTCCAATCATCCGTCGCGTGGTGCAATCATAGGAGCAGAAAACCACAACAACGATGAGGTAATTACTAACTCAATTATAGATTCCGCCGCGTCTTGTGCTCTTGTAATTGATTCCGATAACTACGTAGCTAATAATTTAATAGTATTGCGGAGTCATGATGTCGGCGCCGCCGCGGCTTGTTCGTCTTACATAACAGTCTACAATAATAATACAATAGTAGGTATTAACACCGGCCTTCACAGTGTGTGCATAGTAATAGTGGTAAATAAACAAGGATTACCAAAAATCATGAAAGGATCTCCACCAATTAATAACAACCTATGTTTTGGATTTTCCCATACATTTGCATATTCTAGGCAAGCTAGTGATTCTTTTTACTATACAGCGGCCAATACGACCAATAACGCGACTGATGCACCGAACAACGACCTTGGAGATCAATTCAATGTGGCAATATGGGATTGGCGCGTGACAGGAACAAATCTCTCCGGGTTTAGTGACGGCGGCTGCGGCAGGACGTGCTACAACCTAGCGATGAAGAACGTATTTGTGGACGCAACGAATGATTTTCGGCTGTCGGCGAGCAGCCCAGTGCGTGGCGCCGGTGCGCCCTTCGGACCGCTAGCGGGAGGAAGTTGGCAAGATCTACTTTACACACCAAATGGGTATCAGAACTCGATTGATTTCTTCGGGGTTGCGCGGGGTCCGAAGTTTGACATCGGCGCGGCACAGTTTGTTGCTCCAGGGGGTAGTAGGCGCCGAGAGCGCTGAGCAGGGGTAAGAACCAGTAGGTCAAGACCTTGACAGGACATTGGCATCGCGTGGCCCACGGGCACGCGTGATCTTGTTATTGATCAGCTCTGTCAGCCGGACAGAGCATGGAGGCGCTATCGATCAGGGTCGAACGAGGAGAGATGTCGCCTCATCTCCATGGCCGGGGAGCAGGGCAGAGCGAGAGCGGAACTCCGGCTCACCGACCTGGCGCAACTCCGTAACCATCCTGTGAAGGCCGCTTTGCGTCGTGGGTCCGGCTCTATGCTGGAGATTGCCACTGGTGCAAACGACTGTTGGTCGGAGCAGGCAATCGTCGCCCCAAGCTTTTTGCGCCGGAAGCGATGGTCAGCGCGGTGGACCGACGTGCCGACGGCTGTCCGGGTTGGTTTTCGGAGCAGTAAACGGCACCCGGCGCTCGCAAACCAAGCATGGCGCCGTCTGAAGCTGTTTACCGTGCCGGGACCCGTCGGTTGGTTTCCTGACGTCCGGCTTTTTTTGTGCTGATCTGAGCAAGTGCACGGGAGACTTGATATGGCCGTTACAGAGCGGGGGAGACTATTACGTGATCGCCCAAGGCGCTGTCAATTTTGCCGTGATCAACGTTGTCACGGCTGCGCTGCCTGCTAAGCGTTGGATGGGTGCAGTGGCGGCGCTAAGGGGACGGGATAACTACAATGGCGACGGTGCGGCAGCCAAGTGGTCACTGTTCTTCAGGTACCTGCAATCGGAAGCCGAACGTCTGGCGCGGGCGGTAGGCGACCGTATCGAGGTTGTCGCGGGTTAGCCGGTAACCTTCCCGAAGGAGCATCGCGGCGACTTCGTTCTGCTGTCCCTTCGACATGTGGACGTGCTCGTAGCAGATGATCGACGGTCTACATCGGGAAAAATCGATCATCTTCAGGATCGAGAAGTCGTAGCCCTCGGTATCGATTTGGAGAATGTCGACCTCCCGCCCTCGGGCTTCCCGCAGCAAGGTGTCAAGCGAGATGCATTTCACTTGGCGTTCTTCGATCCGCTGCGCGATATCCGGTATCCAACTGGTTTGTCCGAGCACGGATTCCTTGTGAAATGACGAGAATTGGTGAGCCTTTTGGAACGCCACGCCATCCATGCGCACCGTATAGATGGTTCGCCAGCCATCCTCTTCCGAGATGGCGGCGTTCAGCAGCACTAGCTTGGAGTTGCCACAATGGGTTGCGGTTAGGGTCTCGAAAATCTCCGGCAACGGCTCGACCAGGATGCCCTCCCATCCGAACTGCACCACGAATTTGTACAAGGGATCATTGGAGATCCCGTCATTCGCACCGATTTGGATGAAGAAGATCGAAGGCCGCGCCAACATTAAATGTGCGATAATGAATTCGAGATCGAAGGAGAGCTCAGCGTCCGGCTGGGTAAGGAAGGTCGGGGGCGCCCAAGAAATTCGGTACCCACTTTGGTTCGCACGCTCCTCAAGCTTCTTGACTGCCCAACTCAGAATGCGATTGGCCACGGTGCCGCTCCGGTGAATAGGCGTCCTCGGCGGTGCTCGCAAGCCCGACGCACGCGAAACGGCCGCATGGCGACTCCGTGCACCTCATTGTGACTGGGTTAGCGAGATATCGAAGCGTCGTCCAATCATTTCCAGCAAATGCTGTTCGGGTCCGCGCGGACGGCCGCTTATCAGCCACAAAACCAAGCCGACCAAAGTATAGCTGGAAGCCCCGACCAGGATAGTGGAGGTCAATTCGATCACGGGCACCGCGAAAATGCCTGGAATAACACTGCAGATTGCGACCATAAGCAACGTCGATACTACCGGGCGCCACAGGACCGACAGGTGATCCCACAGCGAGACGCCAGAGCATCGTTCGATCTGCACGACATAAATGGCGAGGGTGAGGCCGGCCAGCGCGCAGTTGAGCGTCGCCGCCCCGACGAGCCCGAAATACCCGATCACGGGTACGAGCAGGATGATTTGTGAGATCGTTTGGAACCAGCAGATCATCGCCGCCATGTTGAGGCGCCCCAGCACGATCAATAAGTTGTAGGCGGGACCGGAAACGGCGCGCAGCGCCCCCGCAACGGCGAGCAGTTGCACCAGGGAGACTGCATCCGTCCATTGCGGGCCGAGCATCACCGGGACGAGATCACCGGCGACGATGGCGACCCCGACCCCGGCCGGCAGCGAGAACAGCGCGACAAATCCGAAAACGTTCAGATATCCTGCTCGCAGCCGTTCCCGGTCATGCTTGAGTTTCGCGAGACCCGGAACGGTGGCCCGAGAGATCGATCCACTCAATTCCGTGGTCGGGATGTTAGCAACCTCATTGGAGACAAAGTAGAGACCGGTTTGTCGGATGCCAGTTAGGCCACCGACAATAAATCGCTCTCCTTCAAGCGTGATGTACTGCGCCAAGTTGATGAACGCCATACGTGAGGTGAAGCCAAGGATGTGCCTCGTTCGGGCCAACGACCATCGAGGTCTGAATGGATGCACCATATAGCTAGCGAGACTTGAGAATGCCTGGCCCAAGACGATTCCTGCCAACAAAGCCCAATAATTATGGAAAATAAATGCCAACGTGATTGTAACTGCAATTTGTACGATTTTTTTTGCTAGAGTGTATTGAAAGTCGCGGTGAAACTGTAGGTCCTTACGAAACGCGACGATCCCGATGTTTTCAAAGCCGGCAACGATGGCGCCGGCGGCGAGTACAAGTATGATCACCGTCACCCGAGGCTCGGCATAGAAGAGCGCTGCCAATGGCGCGGTCACGACCAGCAGTAACGCCAGGATAATCCCCTGCCCGACGCGTATGGTCCACGCCGCATCCCAATCTGCGCGGGTCGCGTTGGTGTTCTGGATTAATGCAGTATCGATGCCGAAGGTGAACAGCACGCCTAGGAAGCCGGCGATTACGGTGGCCATAGCGACCAGACCAAAGTCTTGCGGTGCAAGTAGCCGAGCCAATATTGCCGTGCTAACTAGACCAAGACCACGAGTTATCCACTGTGCGCCGACCATCCAGATCGCGCCTTTTACAACGCTACCACGGAGCGACGGCGTTGGCTGGCTCGGTTGAACGGGAGACGGTAAGGTCATGGTTTTACGTCTACCTCACCGAGCGGGCGCATTGTTTAGCGGCGTGCCTTTATGATGACGACCACCTTCCTGAACCAACGCTTCATCGTTGACCTCGCAACCAGAGCGCGCCCGACCGTGATGCCTCAATCTGGCGCATTTTGCCATCAGCATTTTAACCGATATCAGCCAATAATTTCCGGTTTCTGGCTGAGTAACCTTCCGATCTCTTGCCCGCTTAGAGTCAATTATATATTAACCGCTGTGTCCCCGCTCATCATATGGGCCGCTCTATTGGAGCAACCGCGCGAAATGCTATACTCACTCCGTAGCCACTGGAACAAACGCCGTTTTGGTTGGCTGACCCGTGCGATTCTCCGCAGCCCACCGATTCATCTAGTCGATGCCAATTGGAGCATCGTTAGCATGGTTTCGAACACCGATGTGCAGATGTATCTGCTTAGCATCAAATCCCTCTATGCGCGAATTGGGCGGGGAAAGATCGTTGCGATCATTGACCATGACATGCCGCAGCATTTACGGCAATTGCTCCGGCACCACATCGTCGGTATCCAATTCGTGATCCTTGAGGATATCGAGACCCGTCGCTGTCAACGCGGTGGCACGTGGGAAAGATTGGTTTTCCTGCTGGATCACGCGCAACATGAATACATGATTCAAGTGGATAGCGACACGCTCGCCTTCGGTGCCGATCTGGCCGAGGTTTTAGAATGCGTGGAGAGCAATCGAGCTTTCACCCTCAGCAACGCAGGTCAATCGATTCGTAGCATGCGAGAATATGCTGAAAATGCCCAGAAACTAGAGAGCCGGTATGTCGGTATTCACGCCGAACGCTTGTTCGACCGCTACCCAGGCAGCGACCAACTGTGCTATGTCCGTGGGTCATCCGGTCTCGCTGGGTTCGCGGTCGGCGCCTTTGATCCGGCGACAATCGAGGACTTCCACGAAAACATGCGACGTGCCATGGGCGATGAGGCTTGGCGCAAGTGGGGAACCGAGCAATGTGGCTCGAATTTTGCGGTCGCAAATTCGCCCGGTGCCGCGGTTCTCCCCTATCCGAAATATGCGAATTACTCTCCCGATCTACAGCCTGGCGCATATTCGTTCCTGCACTTCATCGGCACGCACCGCTATGATAACGATTTCTTTGCGACCAAGGGACAGGAAGTAATTCAAGAGCTGTTGACCGCATAGCGTAGTCAGGTCGAGAACTCGTGCATGTTCGATTTCACCAGGCAACTTACTCTTGGCAGTGCGCTGCTCTACGCCAAATGGCGTGCGGGCGGACGCAGTGGTCCGGTCACGCTGGCCCTCAAATCGGGGCCACGGTTTGAGTTGCGTCCGGATAGCTGCGGCAACAACGATTACGGGGTCAGCTATGAAATCTTTGTTCTCGACTATTATGACGATCGCGGTCGGATCGCAGCCAATGATGTAAAACTGATCGCCGACCTCGGTGCGAATGTTGGGTTTTCGCTACTTTATTTCTTGCACCAATACCCACATTGCCGGATCCTGGCCTTCGAACCGCATCCGAGTCATTACGCCCAGGCTAGGCGGAACCTTGCGGTCGATGGGACCGCAGAGCGCGTCGAGTTATATCAAGTGGCCGCGGGGGCGTCTGCGAGGGCGATGCGACTGACTGACCGGCGATCGTCCTCGACCTTAGCGGAGGAGGCTGGCGCCTCCGACACACTTGCGGTCGACGTAGCCGACATATTTCCGCTGCTTGAGGACAAACGGCTCGACATTCTGAAGGTGGACATTGAGGGCGGCGAATACGAAATTCTTAGCGATCCGCGTTTTGAACATCTGGACGTGGGTACGATCGTGATGGAATGGCACTCGCGCGGCGGCGGTATCGAAGACAAGGAGTGGTGCGAACAAAGACTTTGCGGCCTCGGTTTCACCATCGAGGAAATCTTCACGCAAGCGAGTCACGGGATGTTCTGGGGGTGGAGATAATATGATCGGCTGCCAGCCAGGTCCCCGGTTTCGTCAGTGTTGGTCGATGGTGGGCAGGTGCCGTCGGGCGGCCTTGAGGTTGCTCCAGCACTGCGCCTGGTCCAACGCCTCCCAAGCAACGCTCCTACAAGATGCTTTGTCCCATTCATCGGGTGAGTCGGCCGACCGCGTTGGCTGAGCGCCTGCCGATACCCGTGGTGGTGGTTGTTCTTGCCGCGGTAACGCCACGATCGACACGGCGGGTGGTGGTGGTTTTTTGTCGGATGGTATGGCTATTGTGGGCGGCGCATGGACCGAGGCTCGGGGCAGCGTCGGCGAACGCTGCGCTGCGCTGTCTGGCGGGGAGACGGCGATGGTACCATCGGGAGCACGGTACACAGTGCCAGTTATCGTCGATGCCTGGGGCAACGTCTGTCCTAAGGCTGAGAAAGGCTGCGCAATCGCGATCGACAGGAATATTGCAAAATGTCGGCCGGCAGACGCGACCGCTGGTGTCTCTTCCATTGCTGCAGGTTTTTCAGAGGAGTTTCCAGGTGACGTCTTGCGCCGCACGCCCGCGAACCTAGCAAGTTGCGTTAGATCCTACAACAGGTGGCGCCGTTGCGGCGCCGCTATCGACCAGGGAGGCAACGTCCGTCGGACGGCCTATTCTTGCACTCTCGGCAGTCGATGAGCGCGGCGGCCGAGATAGCGGCGCTTGCCTCGCGTCGCCGCTGGGAAGTGTTATTAGTGGGAGCGCTCCTCGCGCTGCTGTCACTGCCGCTCGCCGCCTTGGTATATCGCTCGCTGTTGATTGAGCCGATCAACTATAACGAGGGCTGGAACGCGTACTACGCGTCCTTATTGATACACGGCGGTTCACTCTACTACCCGCAGCAGGCGCTGCTTTCCAACAACTACCCTCCGCTCTCCTTCCTGATCATCGCGTCGCTCTCCGCTTTCTTCGGCGACAGCTTATTCGTGGGGCGCGCCATTGCTTGGCTCGCCTTCGCGGTAATCACTGCGACGATTGCCGCGATCCTGCGACGAATCGACGGCGATCTGCTGCCGGCGGCGTTCGGCGCGGGCATGTTCGCCAGTTACATGGTCGTCAATTACGACATTTATGTCGGCATGGACGACCCTCAGATGCTGGCGCATGCGCTGCTCTTGCTCGGCCTTTACATCTATCTACGGCACCGTCCCGCCCCATGGGCGGGCGTCATCGCCGCATTGTTGATGTGCGCCGGCCTGTTCACCAAGCACAACGTGATTGGGCTGCCGCTCGCCCTGACGGTCTGGCTCGCGGTTTACGATCGTGCTGCTTGTTTGCGCTTCATCGCTACCGGCCTGCTCAGTGTGTCGGCCGGACTCGCCGGCTTTACCGTCGTGTTTGGCCAGAATTTTCTTATCGATCTGACGGCGTCCCGGCCATACCTTGTGGTCCGCGCTTGGCGGCACGCCGTGGAATGGACATTTCCGATGCAGGGACCGCTGGCGCTCGCGATGTTCGCCAACGCGCCCGGCGTGCGCGACGAATACAGTGTTCTGTTTATTTTTTACGCAATCGTCTCGTTTCTGCTTTTCCATGAAATGGCCAAGGGATATGCAGGTCCCGAACAGCACCGCGGGTTTCGGCTCTCCGATGAGAATGACGTTCAGCCCGCCTCTTCCATAGCGGCAATACACCGCTCGGGTTGGTCGCTGGTATAGCAGAGATGATAGATCATCCCCTGACCCGGCTTGACCAGCCGGTCGATCGGCGAGGGCCCGGCGGCCGGCCAGATTACCTCGACGCCCGGCATTTTGAGCGTGATGACACATCGCCAGGTTCACCCCCTGAAGCGGATCAAAACGGCGCGCCGATCGTGTAGCCCAGTACGCCGAGGTAGACAAAAGCGACCTCTGGCGCTCGCACCGCTAGCCCGAAATGATGAAATGTCAGGCCGAACTGCTTCATTCCGTGTATCTTGACACTCCCTTGTGATACGCGCAACGGCACGGTCAATCATCGGGGGCGTCGAAACCGGTCGGTGCCAATACATGCCTTCGCCTGAGCTATTCGATGTCTGAGACGATTTCTACGCTGTTCTGCATCAATGCAGGCTACACGCAGCATGCCGCAGTGTGCATCGTCTCGTTGCTCGAGAACAATAAGGAATATTATTTCGACATCGCAGTCGTGACCACTGAGCCGCTCGGGTCGGCAGAGGACAGTCTGCAACGCACCGTCGCCGCTTACCCGAACGCGCGCGTTCGGGTCGTGCAGCTGAAGGCGGCAACCGGTCACCTGCCGGTCCGTGCTGACCACTACACATTCGATACCTACAGCCGGCTATGGGTCGCTGAGTTCTTCCCCGAACCGATCGATAAGGTGCTCTATCTCGACAGCGACATGGTGGTGATAGGCCCGATCAGCGAGCTGTGGCAAACCGACCTTGGTGATCACGTGCTGGCGGCGGTGACTATCCCCGGATCGAACCGCTGTCCGATTTTCGGAATACCCGAGCAATTTGGCTATTTCCAATCCGGAGTGCTTCTGATCAACCTAACCAAATGGCGCAGTGACAATATCTTCGACCAACTCGTCGACTGGATCGCGTCGAATACCGCCAAGATCGTCGACGCCGATCAGGATGCACTCAATGCGTGTCTATACGATAAGCGCCTATCCCTCCCTTATTTCTGGAACGTCATCGTTCCGTTCTATTTCGACTATCATCCGCTCGGCATTTCCGACCTTGAGCGCGCCGCGGTACAGCGCGACGCGCGCATCATCCACTACAACGGTCCATCGAAGCCGTGGCATTATTTGAGCCACCATCCCCGTCGCGCTGACTATTGGAAATACCTCGCCCTCACCGAATGGCGCGATTACCGGCCGGACGACAAGACGTTAATAAATTGGAGCAAGAAGTATCTAACGCGTTGGCTGCCGGAAGAGGCGCGCGCCCGCCTGAAACGCGTCCTCTCAATACGAGGCTAAGGCCTAACGTAGAGCTCACTGTGTGGTGTTGCAGCCAGGCGATAGTGCGCCCGGACCGTGTCGACAAGCTTTGCGGGAAGGAAGTGGTTGACCGATTCCGGCGGATTGATCACGATCACCGCATAATACCCCCCTGAAATGCGGCGCAGCACCGCGTCGAGATCCTTGGTCTCGGCGGCTACCCCGAAGGCAAAATTGAGCGGATCCAGTTCGAAATCCTTACCTGCCCAGTAGCACACGGCGAGCGCCTCGCAAAGCGCCGGACCGGGCTGCGTGGCTACTATCTTGACCGCCTCGCGCGTCTCCGCCTCGAGCCGCCGCTGGTTATCGATCCACGGCTGGATCAGC
>Ga0207138_1128_pt1 | contig 12792 bp, 8 predicted proteins | sample Alteio_BWMinHeat_6_FD_153589 | JGI IMG/M metagenome (GOLD analysis project Ga0207138, IMG submission 153589) | Enriched cells from forest soil in Barre Woods Harvard Forest LTER site, Petersham, Massachusetts, United States -... | ecosystem: Environmental > Terrestrial > Soil > Temperate forest >...
AACATATACCATAATGTTCCCTTCAAATACACCATCTTTAGAATCGATACTGAGTGAACGCATGTTCATTTTAAGGTCGCCTGAGATGATATTGGTGATCTTTTGTATCACACCCACATCGTCAAGCCCAACTATACGAACACCGCTGAGGAAAGATATTTCTTTGTTCTTTGCCCATTTTGTTTTTACAACACGATGCCCGTAGTTGGCGAGCAGTTGTGCGGCATTCGGACAATCGGTACGATGTATTTTTAAGCCTTCACCGGAAGTTACAAAGCCAAACACGTCATCGCCCGGAATAGGTTGACAGCACTGTGCCAGCTTGTATAATATTTTATCAGAACTTTCGCCAAATATTATCAGCTCACCACCACCTTTTATTGTTTTTTGTTTAGGTATATCTTCATGTTGTAAACCCTTTATGTCTTGTTTTAATTCCCGTCCCGGAGCAACTAATTTATCCCCGTTGACAGAGAAGTTTTTCAGGTCTTTCAATTCAATATTGCTTACTGCAATTGCATAATACAGATCGAGCGGTGAAGGTTTCTTATAATAGTGGCATAATTCATTCAGGGTTTGCTGAGACATTTTAACGCCCATGTGGTCCAACTTGCGTTTGAGTATGGCCTTGCCATCCTCACCGATCTTTCTTTTTTCTTCTTTGAGATAATATTTTATTCTTGATTTTGCTTTGGCTGTTGTAACGAATTCCAGCCAATCTTCAGAAGGTTTTTGTTTAGATGAAGTGATTACCTCTACCTGGTCGCCTGTTTGCAACTGATGGCTTAAAGACACTAATTTATAATTTACTTTTGCACCTATACACTGTGCACCTAACTCTGAGTGAATATCAAATGCAAAATCAAGAGCGGTGGCACCTTTTGGAAGCACCCGCATTTCGCCCGTAGGTGTATACACATAGATTTCTTCAGTAAAAAGGTCGAGCTTGAAATCTTGCAGAAAGTCTATGGTATCAGTATCAGGATTGTTGAGTATATCCTGCAAATGGTGTAGCCAACTATCAAGCTTACTTTCCTGCCCCCCACCTTCTTTATACTTCCAATGGGCAGCTAATCCTTTTTCGGCTATTTCATTCATGCGGGCGGAACGTATTTGCACTTCTACCCACCTGCCGCCAGGTCCCATTACTGTAGTATGCAAAGCCTCATAACCATTTCCTTTTGGCATACTTATCCAGTCACGCAAACGTTCGGGACTGGGCCTGTATGAATTAGTGACAATAGAATACACTTTCCAGCAATCTTCTTTTTCCCTTTCAGGTGGTGTGTTGATAATAATACGAATTGCAAAAAGATCATACACTTCATCAAACTCTACTTGTTTCGTACGCATCTTGCTGTATATAGAGTGTATTGCTTTTGGTCTGCCATATATGTCAAAATCAAAACCACTATTTTGTAATTCTTCTTTTACAGGTTTAATAAACTCGTTGATATAACGGGTGCGATCACGTTTTGTTTCTTTAAGACCCTGCGCTATTTCTGTATACACGTCGGGCTGCGTATATTTCAAAGCGAGATCCTCGAGTTCAGATTTTATTTCGTATAAACCAAGCCTATGTGCGAGGGGTGCATATATATAAGTTGTTTCAGAAGAAATTTTTAGCTGTTTTTCCCGGCTCATACTTTCCAATGTGCGCATATTATGCAGCCTGTCGGCAAGTTTGATCAATATGACGCGCGGGTCTTCAGCCAGTGTTAATAATATTTTTCTGAAGTTTTCTGCCTGTATAGTCGTGTCAGCTTTGAGATCTACAACGTTGGAAATTTTAGTAAGGCCGTCTATTAATTTTGAATAGCGTGTGCCAAATTCATGCTCAATGTCTTCAATGGTTATTTCGGTATCTTCTACTACATCATGCAGCAACGCGCAAATAGAAGAAGTAACGCCTAAGCCAATTTCTTCTACAACGATACGTGCAACAGCGAGTGGATGTAAAATATATGGTTCACCCGATTTGCGACGCATGTCCTTATGCGCATCTGCCGCAATTTCAAAAGCACGTCTTAATAATATTCTATCACCCTTTTTCAAGCGTTGTTTCAGTGCACGCAATAGCGCCCTGTATTCGCGAAGTATGAGCTTTTTTTCTTCTTCTTCGTTCTTATTATAAGCCGGTGTGGTGGCAACTGTTTGCATAGAAAAGATGCTCTAATTTACGAAGAATAGTGCAGAGAGGTAACTATTAACAGTTAAAAACGATAGGTGTATAGCTTGTAGCTATCTGTAGTTCAAATTATAAAATGCGAGATAGGGTGTAATACTATGATCGACGAACAGTTGTATATAATTAGTGGCAGAAATGATCATTAGGTGATATTCTTCTGGCCTGTAATCATGAAATATCTTATCATTGGTGGCTAGTGAGTTCAGATAGCTATTAGCAGCATCCATATTGTTAAAAGACTTTATTACCAAAATGGCTTGCTGAGGGCTCAACATATCCATATTTACTATCAGGTTACTTGCAGAATATTTGAAAGTATTAAAATCTCCGGTAGCGGCCTTAATGCCTAGGGCTCTCGAATCGAGCCCGGGTAAGGATATGATACAATAATGTTGTGCAGCCGGATTAAAGCTATATCCGGGTTTGATATTTTGGCCTGTATTTGGGTTTACTTTACTTGTATCTGTTTTGCTATTAGTAGTATTGTTATTAGACGTTGGTCCTTCTGTTCCTTTTGTAAGCGCCTTATTCATTTCTTTCAGGTTACTCGTGCTGTTTGCATTAGGTTTTACAACAGCAGAAGGAGCCGGCCGTAGCTTAGCAATATAGTTTTTTACAACCTCACCTATAGCACGCAGAGAATCGGGTGGTTTTGAATCAAAGAAATTATTGAGTACAGTATCTGCCTGTGTATAATCTGCTGATGCTGCAAGGGCCATAGCATCTATCAGCATAAATCGTTGTTTGTATTTTTTGTCGTGATATAATTTCTCGGCTTGTTGTATTCGTATGATCACGTCTGTATATTGTCTTTGCATCAACAGCTTATAAGTTTCATCATAAAATTCACCAATGGTAATGCCACCGGGGTTTGTCATACCTGCACCGTCTTCAGATGGTTTTACTTTTTTAGCGTATTCGCTGCTACTGTAGTCGTCGAGTAATTGACGACTATATGTTCTTGCTTTGTCAAATTCATGCTTGCGTAGAGCAATAATATACCTGAGATAGATACTTCTTGCCTGCAGATCGTTGCTTGGGAAGCGTTTGTTCAGTGTGTCCAATGTTTGCAGCGCGCGGTCGTAATCATCCAGTTTGTTTACATAGGCATCGGCAAGATCTGCATAACCTGTTTGTATGAGTTTGTATGCTTTTTCCTGCTCTTCGGGGGTATTAGGTATTGCTGCCAGTAAATATTCTTCTGTAGGCAAGCCATTTTCATCTACGGTATTATTTTCAGTCCCTTCAGTTTGCGTAGTAGTATTACTGCTTGTAGACGCAAATGTTTGTGCAGTTGCACGTCGCCAGTTATCTGTATTAGGTCTGTTGCCCCATTTGCGTTTAAATTCAGTTACACCTTGTTGCATCATAGTGGCATTAGAAAAATACCATGTTGTTGTAGCTGCATCTTCCGCTGGTTCTGCTGCTGCAATACTGGTTATACCTGCATTTTCTGCACGAAAAGCGCTATCGCGCTTTTGCTCTTCTAAGTGACGAATGTATTTACGTACAATGCTGTGTTGTTCTTTATTGCTTAATAATGATAATGCGAGCAAACTATCCTGATCGTGTATCACACCTGCCGGTTCCGTTACATCGTCCAATACTCTACTACGGCTTACTGCCAGCCTTACCAGGCTATCGTTAGAAGCGGAGGAAGCAAATTTGGATGAGCTATCATACGCATGTTTGGCAGACACATAATCGCCTGTATTATAATATACATTGCCGAGGGCTGCAAAAGAAATAGCTTTTTGTTTCCTGCTTGTTTTTTGAGTATGTAATCCTTTTTGCAAATATTTTATAGCAGTTTCATTATCATTATTCATAGTAGACAACACGCCGAGTACATAATATACCTGTTCATGATAGGTAGCATATTTATTGTCATCGAGTACTTTTTTTAATGCCGCTGTTGCTTCATCAGTTCCCTTACCTGCATACATGATATTGAATGCCATGTATTTACGTGCATAAAAATCCATATCGATCTTTGGGTTCAGATCCAACACTTTTTGAAAAGCATCTGCCGATGCACTGTATTGTTTTTGTTGCTGCAGGAGTTGCCCGTTTAAAAATGAAGAACGTTCGCGTAACCAATCGGGGATGTTCCTGTCGTCGGCTGCTATGGCCAATTGACGCGAAGCCTCTTTGTTATTATTTTCGTTGAGTGCTAAAAATGCTCTTTCCAGCGCTACTCTTCCGGTAAGAGATTTGGGTAATGTAGAATCTGCATCCAGAAGGGAAAGAACAGATTCAGACTTTTCGGGCTGCTTGGATTCTGTAAAAGTTCTTGCTAACCACAATATAGCTTCATTGTGCACGGGTTTGTGCTTCATAAAGTCTAACATGGTCTTCTTATTTGTCTCAACAATAGATGGCTCTTTTGTATTCTTCTGTCCTTTTTGTCCTTCTTTCTTTTTTCTTTGTTCATCCATACTGATAATGTAATGGAACGCAGTAGCGGCATCGTTATATCTTCCTTTATAATACTGTGCTTCACCCATCAACAGGTACATATCATCTTCCCATTTGGTGCGGGGATCGTGTATTTGTATGCCCACCGATATTTTATGCAGAATACTGTCCATGTCAGAAGACAGCAAACTAGAATCCCGATTTGGATCAAACGGATATAGTTCTATCAACGAGTCGTAATTCTCTTTTTTGACTCGCTGCATATTTGCCAGCGCCTCTTCCATCTTTCGATTGGCATTAAAATAGTAATTATACCGGGTAAATGTATTTTGTACTGCTTTTCGTTTTAAAGACCATTTTTTCTTTAGCATTTTTTCATTACTCCATGCCTCACGCTGTTGTTTTATCTTCATATCTATTGCCAACTGCTTTTTGTCTTCTGCTTTTTTCTGGTCTGCCTTTATTTTATTCTCCCGCTTTGTTTTTGCAGCTAATGAACTATCCGCCCTTTTTTTGCGAACTACTTTTAAACTGTCCATGCGTTTAGAGCGCAATGTCGCCAGGCTATCTATATTATGCTTTCGTCTGGTGGTTAGGCTGTCAGTAAAATGTTTCCGAACGGTCATCACACTATCGGTAAAATGTTTTCGGGCTTTAGCGATATTTTGTTCGCGTACTTTTTTAAATATGGCTACGCTATCAGCATAGCGTTTACTTTCACGATACCTTTTTATACTGTTGAGGCTATCACTTCTTCTCTTTTGTTTCTCATGCATAGCCGCTATGATCACTTTTCGGGCGGTGGTCATACTGTCTATCATTCTCTTGCGCGATGTTGTAACAGAATCGGTAAAAGCCTGTCGTTTCTTTTTCAGCAGGTTGGCTTTGGCTGTTCTTGCTCTTTCTACACTGTCTTTGTAATGTTTACTGTCTTTATATTTACGAATAGCATTTAAAGCAGCCGTATTTTTTTGTCTTGCATCCCGCATACTATCCATTTTTTGTTGGCGGGCTAATTTGATACTGTTTGCTATTCTTTCATGTATTTCTTTCGTACTGTCTGCAATATGCTGTCTTACAGTGCGGGTAGAATCCATAATATGCTGCCGGGTAGTTGCTACAGAATCCATTCTGCTTTGTCGGGTTTCTTTTGCTGCTTCAATTTCCTGCTGCCTCGCCTCTTTAGCTGAATCAAGGCTTTTTTGTCTTGCTTTTTTAGCAGCTTCCATCTCTATTTGTCGAGCATCACGGGTAGAATCCATTACATGTTTGCGCCATATCATGCTATCGGCTGGTTGGCCAACAGGCTCTCTTGGCTTTTGCGAATAGGCAGGCATCGCTAATAAAAGCAAGATAAATGTATATAATATTAAATATGATATTCGCTGTAATTGCAAGGCTGTAATATTACTTTAAGTATAACTGTTTTGGGGCAATAATATTTTATAAAAGCAGGGTTTAAGAGTGTAAAAACTCGCCTTTCTGCAATTATTTCAAAAATAGTTAAAAAACCGTATGCTACCGCATCTCTCAGCCATTTGATATGTCAATTTTTGCAATTCAAAAAACTGTTTTGTACGTTGCAAAACAGTGTATCTTTCCAATCGCTTTTGCGGTAGTGTTATGAGCAGTACAAAGAAGAAAAAAACGGGAATTTTTAGTAGGGTGCGCACCCAATATAGGGTAGTATTTATAAATGATGAATCGCTGGAAGAGGTAGCATCTTATCGCCTTACTATTCAAAAATTATATGTTGCCTTCAGTACTTTATTTGTTGTAATAGTAGGACTCACCATATGCCTGTTGTTGCTTACCCCACTAAAATATTATATACCGGGATATGGCAGCAACAAAACACATTTGCAAATGGTAAAGTTGAAGCAAAATGTAGACTCTCTGACAGACCTGGTAACAGCGCAGCAATTATATGAGTCTAATATGCGTAATGTCATAAATGGTAATAATAGTAATAAGCGGGATACCACAATGCTGAATATAAAAGAGGCAGAGAAAGAGCAAATGAAAAGTATTGTGCCGCTTCAGGATATAAAGAAAAAATAACAGATGAGTGACGAAAGAGAGAATTGGGACACTATGCGTTATGCAGGTATAGCTACCCAGTGGTTGGTTAGCCTAGGCATTGCCGTATGGCTGGGATATGAAATTGATTATAAATGGATCAAATGGAACTTTCCTGGGGCGCTCATATTACTCCCTTTACTAACACTTGCAGGGCTTTTCTGGCAACTTATTAAATCATTTAATCAACCGAAATGAGGAATAAATTTATAGGTATCATAATATTAGTTTTTGTTGTTTTAACAGGCATCATATATCTCTTGAAAATGTCGTTTCAGTCCTTTAACTTTATCGTGTTGATGGCGGGAAACGGTGTATTGGCATTTTTGTCGCTGTCTTCTTACTTTATCATTAACCAACAACTTAAGGGCAGACCACAAGCGTTTGTTCGCGGCGTTTACGGCGCTACGTTCTTAAAGCTTTTTGTTTGCATGATAACAATATTCGTGTATGTTTTGCTTAACCGACAAAATATTCACAAGCCCACTATCTTCACACTGTTTGGTATCTATGTTGTTTACACAGCCGTAGAAACCTGGCTATTGGCCGGGCTGGCTAAAGACGTAAAGTAAAAATGAAAAAACAGGAGAAGACATTTAAATTTCTGGAACAATTTCTTCCACAAAACACATTTGAAAAGGTAGCCCCCTTCTTTCGTAAACATGTAGTGTATCTTACACTTACACACGAACGTAAGAGTGTATTGGGAGATTACCGCTCACCCACAAAAGAAGATCCGCATCATCGCATATCTATAAATGCTACGCTCAATCCATACAGCTTTTTAATTACACTGCTGCATGAGTTGGCGCATTTAGAAACTTTTATACATTTTAAAGATGCTGTTTCACCGCACGGACGCGAATGGAAAACACAGTTCAGGCATATACTTATTCCATTCTTAGGAAAAAGAATTTTTCCTGCTGATGTAGAAAAAGCGTTGCATGCGTATCTGCATAATCCTGCAGCAAGTACCTGCACGGACCCGGGATTGTTTAAAGCATTATATCGCTATGACGAGCGCAAACCCGGTTATAAACTGGTGGATGATATAGAGATCAATAAATTCTTTGCTACCGACGATGGCCGTGTGTATCAAAAGCTGGAACACCTGCGCACACGCGCCCGCTGCAAAGACACTAAAACAGGCCGCGTCTATTTCTTCCAGGGAATAGTAGAAGTAAAGGCTGTGAGAGGTAGGTAGACACTATTTTTCTGTAACTTAGATATAGAATGCTCCGCAGCATTTTATATATCGTCCTTTTCCTATCCTGCACACATAGTGTACAAGCTACTATTTATTATATCAGCCCAACAGGAAGTGATTCTGCTTCAGGTACTTCTACATCTACCGCATGGAGAACTATTGCCAAAGTAAATACTTCCACATTTGCACCAGGTGATGAAATATTATTTGAGGGAAGTAAAAAGATCACAGGTAGTATTTATTTAGGTCCGAATAGTTATGGCAGTGCAACATCTCCAATAGTAGTAAGTTCTTATGGTATAGGAGATGATACTATTAATGCAGTTAATAGCTTTGGATTGTACGCATATAATACTGCAGGTATTGTTGTACGGGATATCATCTTTGCTGGCTCGGGTGATAGTACTAATACTAACGGCGGCATTATTATTTACACAGATACACCCGGCAATATTTCATTAAGGTCTTTGTCTTTTCAAAATGTAGAAGTATATGGATTTAAAAATGCTGGCCTTAGTATAGGTGCATATCCTACCGACTATAGCCGTAGCGGCTATCGTGATATAAACATAACGAATTGCAAATTGCATAATAACGGTGCGTGCGGACTAAGTATATACGGCTACTATAATACTGCTGATACTTTATACGCTGTAAAAAACGTGTACGTCGGCAATAGCCATGCCTATAATAACAGGGGCCTGCCGGGTGCTACCGGGCCATCGGGTAATGGCATTGTAATAGGGCAGGTAGATAGTGCTGTCATAGAATATACTGATGCATATAACAATGGTGACCGCAACAATTATGCAAGTGGTCCTGCAGGTATTTGGGCATGGGATTCAAAGCATATTATTATTCAGCATTGTGAATCACATCATAACCACTCAACCACTACAGATGGAGATGGTTTTGATCTGGATGGCGGCACCAGTTATTCTTATTTACAATACAATTATTCGCATGATAATGATGGTGCGGGGTTTTTAGTATGTCAGTATGCAGGGGCGCGCTTTAATAATCATAATATAGTACGTTTCAATATCAGTGAAAATGATGGTGAAAAAGGAAATGTCGGCAGCATTTTTTTATATACTCCTTCAAGTGCAGATAGTATGAGTGATATTAGTATTTTCAACAACACTATCTATACCGACACTGCAAGGGTTAATTCAAAACGGGCATTTTTATTATTAGGTCCTTCTATTAGAAGAGTTTTTGTAGCCAATAATATTTTTATGGCAAGTGGAAATTATCTTATTGAGGTGCATGATAGTGCCGGTATCACTTTTTTAAACAATGCCTATAATGATCAGGGAGGAATATATAAATACTTAGGCATAAATTATGATTCTTTACCTGCATTCAGGATATATACAGGACAGGAAATGTTGGGTTCAACACCTAAGGGCATTGCAACAAATATTCTTACAAGATATCCCGGAAGTACTGGGAATGTAAGCTTGTATATTGACTCTAATCAAATGAAAGGGTATATGCTATTAGATAATTCTCCTGCTATAAATGGAGGCATAGATCTGAGCCCATTTGGAATTAGTATTGGCGCTATTGATATTTTTGAAGTGGCCATTCCTGCAATGTATGCACATTATGATATAGGAGCCAGTTATTATTATTATTACCCCGGATTTGTTCCCAAAGTATTGTATAATGATGTAAAAATTTACCCTAATCCATCATGCGGCAAAATCACTTTAGAATCTTCTATTGACAAGATGCACTATATTCTCTATAACTTCAATGGAACAAAACTATTTGAGAATGATACGCACGCTTTTAAAACAGAATTAGATATACAGTCTTATCCCACTGGTAATTATATACTACAACTCAGTACCAAAGACCGGATAGAAACAAAAAAGCTGGTAAAATATTAATTACATTATTCTTTCATTAAGCGCCCCGCTGCCAGTGTCTTGTTTGTGTTAGAAACTAAACGATAATAATAATTGCCTGGTCTCCAAATGCTCATGTCAATTGGTATTGTATGATCGCCAACAACATAATCCTGCATATTTGTGATATACATCTGTTTGCCATTAATGTCATAAACTTGTACAGATATGCGTGTTGCTGTTTTTAAATTTAATTGAATATTGGTAACACCTGAACTAGGCACCGGGTATACTTTCACATCTATTCCTGATCTTATGTTGACAACACTTAATGTGGTATCTGTATATTTAAATAATTCGGTTCCTGCTGTTGTGTTAGTGGCATTCATATACAAACTACCATTCCATATAATAAGCCCTTGTGGGTTTGAATTTGAAGTTGCACCGCCCGAATCAATATCTGCGAACATATAAGGTGTATTGGTACCGTCCCAAGCCCAAAGTTCAGACCCATGCACACCATCATTTGCTGCAAAATATAATTTTGAACCATAAATGCAGAAATTATTAGGATTGCTGCCAGAACTACCCGGGTAAATATCAGATACAAGACTCGTGGTTTTTGTTGAGATGTCATATTTATAAAGCTCAACACCCTTCCCATCTGCATTATCACCTGAGAATACAAGCATATTTTTGAAGTATATGAGATGGCCACTGAATCCATTGAACCCTGTTCCTAAAGAAGTGATCTGTACCGGAGTATCAATGCCAGTATATTTAAATATCTGTTCCGTACCTGTAGAGGTTTGCGCACTAAAATATAGTGTGTCATTACCAACAATGTAATTATTTGGACTTGAGCTTGGCGCACCTGGTCTAATATCTGCAAACAAAGAACTTGAACCACTTGTAAGATCATACACATACGATTCGTTACCGGTAATACCGTCATTGCCGGTAAAATATAATTTGCCTCTATAAACTGTCATCGATGTACCTGCACCGGAATATACTTCGTTAGGTAAAGACGTCTTTCGGGTTGCAATACTTGTAAAAGGATCAAAAACAAACAGTTGATAGTGGTATACAGCATCGTATGCTATAAGATATACCTTGTTGCCGGAAGTCAAATAATTGTTAGGACTGCTACTAGTTGCACCCGGATTAATATCCGCTACCATTGTAGGCGGGTTCACTCCGTCATACATAAATAACTCGTCACCATGAGTTCCGTCGTTACCTGAAAAATACATTTTTGTACCATATACTGCATATGTATGTAGATGGTCATTAGCATTATAACAACCATCATTAGTACCTGGACGAATATCCTTTACCATTGTTGCTATTGTGTCATTATAAGACCATAGTTCGCGTCCGTACCCGGTATCATAAGCATTGAAACATAATTTGGAACCAAATGGAGTAATAAATTGCGGATCGCTACTTCTGCTAACACCTGGACCGGGACAAATGTCTTGTACTAATATAACCTGTGCTTGAGTAAAAAAATTAATGCATAAGAAACAAAAAATAAAGGCAGTAGCTTTCATAACATTACTTTTTGATTATATCAAAAGTATAATATGAATAATTGATTTTATAGAGTCCAATTGTTAAAATATTATCCTTTCCTGCGATTATCTTTGCCCCACAATCTATATTATGCAACGTGATACTGCCATGTTTGGCCTGATACATGAAGAATTGGAACGTCAGCGTCGTGGGCTGGAATTAATAGCTTCTGAAAATTTTACAAGCGCTCAGGTAATGAAAGCCATGGGCAATGTAATGACCAATAAATATGCCGAGGGCTATCCCGGCCGTCGTTATTATGGCGGTTGTGAAGTAGTAGATAAAAGCGAGCAGTTAACAATAGACAGGTTAAAGCAAGTTTTTAATATAGGTTATGCAAATGTGCAGCCCCATAGCGGTGCGCAGGCTAATGCAGCTTTGATGTCTGTATTATTACAACCTGGTGATACTATTTTAGGTTTAGATCTGAGTATGGGCGGGCACCTGACACATGGTTCGCCCGTGAATTTTTCAGGTAAATTATATAAGCCTGTTTTTTACGGCGTATCTAAAGAAACAGGCTATGTTGATTACGACCTGATGGAGAAGCAGGCGATAGAGCATAAACCAAAGCTTATTATTTGCGGTGCTTCTGCCTATAGCCGCGATTGGGATTATGAACGCATACGTGCGATCGCAGATAAAGTAGGTGCATTTATAATGGCAGATATTGCTCACCCCGCAGGTTTAATAGCTAAAGGACATTTAAAATCACCATTTGATCATTGTCATTTTGTTACCAGCACTACACACAAAACATTGCGTGGCCCTCGTGGTGGTATCATTATGATGAAAGAAGATTTTGAAAACCCTTGGGGATTAACAGGCCCGAAAGGTGAGGTACGTATGCTCAGCCAACTGATAGACCTCGCTGTTTTTCCGGGTACACAAGGTGGCCCGCTGGAGCATGTGATTGCCGCAAAGGGAGTTTCCTTCTTTGAAATTTTGCAGGACGAATTCGGTGTATATACACAACAGGTAGTTAATAATGCACAGGCATTGGCGAAAGCGTTTTTGGCAAAAGGATACAACATTGTTTCAGGCGGTACAGACAATCACTTATTGCTTATTGACCTTCGTAATAAAAACATCAGCGGTAAAAAAGCGGAGAATACTCTTGTAAAAGCAGACATTACCATCAATAAAAACATGGTGCCTTTCGATGATAAATCACCGTTCATTACTTCAGGCATACGTGTAGGTGTGCCTGCGGTTACTACGCGCGGACTGAAAGAAAATCATATGTCTCAAATTGTTGATTGGCTGGACAGGGTATTGATAGATGCTGATAATGAATCAACCATCAGTGCTGTGCGAAATGAAGTGAATAGCTTTATGCTGCAGTTCCCTTTATACCCGGGCTGGGAATAATTATATAAGCTTATACTTGTCAAACAGCTTCTGCACATCTTCGCGGTAGGTATTACCTATCGTTATAAGTTGGTCTTTGATACGTATAGAATTGC
>Ga0207138_1129_pt1 | contig 12708 bp, 12 predicted proteins | sample Alteio_BWMinHeat_6_FD_153589 | JGI IMG/M metagenome (GOLD analysis project Ga0207138, IMG submission 153589) | Enriched cells from forest soil in Barre Woods Harvard Forest LTER site, Petersham, Massachusetts, United States -... | ecosystem: Environmental > Terrestrial > Soil > Temperate forest >...
TGCGGAAAAAAGAATGCCCGCCGCCTTGGCGCCGCCCCAGGGCTCCGCCATCGCCGGGAAGAGCGCGGTCGGAAAAGCGAAGGTCATCGCCACGATGTCGACGATATAAGTTCCCATCAGCACGGGGCGCTTCCAAGCGTAGGCAAGGCTCTCGCGCATATCGTCCCAGGTGGAGCCGCGATCTTTTTGTTCAGGAGGCAAAGCGCTTTTCATCGCGTAGATCGAAATCAGGGCAAACAGATACGTGAGAAAGTCCACGAAATAACCGGTCTTGGTTCCGTAAACCGCCATCAGCACTCCGCCTAGAGCGGGGCCGGCGATCATACAAGCCGAACCGCGAAACGTAGAGAGCGCCGCCACCGCTCCATAATGCTTCGGCTCTACGAGCTTCTGCGTGATCGCTTCCATCGCCGGGCGGTGGAAAGCATTCACGGCCTGGAGAAATCCCGCGAGCACAAAGATGGCGGTGAGGCTCGGGTGATCGAGGAAGGCGTTTATGAAGAGGCCGAAAGTTCCCAGGCACATTAGCGTTTCAGAGACTAGCAGAAGTTTTCTGCGGTCCATCCGGTCGGCGAGCGATCCGCCCCAAAGGCCTAGCGTAAGCACAGGCACCACCTGCACGGCGCCGAGCAGGCCTACGTAAAAGGAGCTCCTGGTGAGCTGGTATACCTGATAGGGCACCGCCACGTAGCTGATCATGCTCCCGAGCGTGGAGATGAATTGCCCGAAGTAGAGCAGGCGATAATCGCGGTAGAGACGTAATGGTGAGGGATCGAGTAGCACGGTGAAGGTTCCAATTTGGCGAACACTTCACGTGAAGGATTCTTGAGTTAAATCCTCAAAATATTCTTCACGCGAAAAGGATCAAAAATAATACTTCACGCCCAACCGGCCTGTGAGCAGCATGCCCGTGCTGTCTGCAAGGCCGCTCTCGAGATACGCCTGCTCGTAGCGATCAGCGAAAAAAATCTGCCCAGCCGTGGCTTCCGCGAAGAGGCCGAGCTTCCCGCCCGCCATGAGATAGTTCGTGCCCATACCGGCATTGAGTCCCACGGCATTGTCTTTCTCCACCGAGTTATAGTCCTGAAAAGTCTGCGTGCGAAAAGTCGCGCTCCCGCCGGCCGTGGCGTAAGGATCGAAGCCTGAAGAAATCAATGCAGTCGAAAGAAAATGCACCTGTGCCGCAGCCTGAAGCGACTGTGTTTTCACTTCCACGGCTCCGCTCGGTTGAGCATTGAAAGAATAACCCGCGAGATCCGCTCCGACCCGGGCGCCAAAAACAGGAGTGAAGGCCCATTCGCCGCGTACGTCGAGCACGGCCGAGGAATGAGAGTAGAGCTTGCCCATATTGCCGGTGAAATTATTCACGCCGCTGCCGATGCCGAGAGAAATTCTGTGAGCTAAAGGTGCAGATTCCTGGGGCGCCTCAGCCGTGCTTTGAGGCGGCTCCAGGAGGATTTCCTGGTCGGAGTCGGCGGCGAGTGCGGCGGTGCTCAAAGTGCACAAGGCGGCGAGGGAGAGAATTTTCAACATTTTGGGCCCTTCCTGATGTTGGTGTGAAGGACCAAATTCTTGCGTGTACGCCGGCGGCGGTCAATCTTGATTCATAACAAACTAGCGAAAACACTCCAATTGCAGCGGCGCGTCGCATGGTGGTGATTTTACTGCTTTGATTGAATTTTCCCTCCCAGTTGCATAGCTTGGGACCCATGTACATCACCATCAAACCGATCCTCGTTCTCCTCGCCGTTGCGGGCGCCTTCACCTACTTCGTATTGCGCGCGAAAATACTGGTCGATCTCTTGAAGGGCGTAACCAAGCCCGGACCAAATCGCACGCAGTTCCTGCCTTCGCGGATCCTGGCGGTGGTGACGGACGTTCTCCTGCAATCGAGCGTGCGCCGAAAAATCGGCCCCGGGATCGCGCATACGCTGATCTTTTGGGGATTCATCGTGATCACCGTGGGCACCGTGGAGATGATGGTGAGCGGGGTAGTCCACGGACTCACGCTTGATCTGCTCGGCGCGGGCGTTCGCCATACCTACGACGTTGTGGCCGATATTCTCTCCGTTGGCGTTCTGCTCGGCGTGGCTTTCGGTTTTTTCCGCCGCCTCGTGCTTCGCCCCAAGTACCTCCGCACCGGCCCAGACGCTCTCATGATCCTCACGATCACCGCGGGCCTGATGCTCTCGCTGATCCTGATGAACATTTTCCGCATCGGTGCCGCGCCCGAGCTCCTGCACAATCACTTTCCGTTTTCCGCCAAGCTCTACGACCTCTTCCGTCTCCACGACATGAACCCGAGCGTGGCCTTCGCCGGCACCGAAACTTTTTACTGGATGCACCTCGGCCTCGTGCTCGGCTTCCTCTGCTATATTCCTAATTCCAAGCACCTTCATATTCTCGCCGCCGCGCCGAACGTTTTCTTCAAGCACCTCGGAACTCCGAAGCCGATGGAGAAAACTAATCTCGAGGACGAAAACGCCACTTCGTTCGGCCTCAATAAAGTTTCCGATCTCTCCTGGAAAAATACCCTCGACCTTTACGCCTGCACCGAGTGCGGACGCTGTGAGGAAGTGTGCCCGGCGGATCTCACCGGCAAGCCCCTCTCCCCTGCGCGCCTCGTGCATGACTATAAGGTGGAGCTCTTCAAGCAGAAGGATTTGGTCCTCGGCAAGAAATTCGACGAGATCCCCCACCCCGTGCGCGAAGACTCCGGCATCACCGAGAGCGTGATTTGGGCCTGTACGAGCTGCCGCGCCTGCGAAGAGGCCTGCCCCGTTTACATCGAGCAGACGAACCTGATCTTTGAAACGCGGAAAAGCCTCGTGCTCATGGAGTCGCGTTTCCCGCCCGAGATGCAGACCGTTTTCCGCAACCTCGAAAATAATTTCACGCCCTGGGCCTTCCCGCACGATTCCCGCGCCGACTGGTGCCGCGATCTCGGCGTGAAGCAGATGGCCGAGCACCCGAACGCCGAAGTGCTCTACTACGTGGGCTGCGCTGGCTCCTTCGACGACCGCGCCAAGAAAGTGGCCACCGCAATCGTGAGCCTGCTCAAGAAAGCCGGCGTGGACTTCGCGATCCTCGGCAAAGAAGAAAAATGCAATGGCGACCCCGCCCGCCGTGCCGGCAACGAATACCTCGCGCAGATGCTGATCAAGGAAAACGTGGAGACCTTGAATAAGTACAAGCCTCGGAGGATTCTCACCGGCTGCCCGCACTGCTTCAATACTTTGAAAAATGAGTACCCCGCTTTCGGCGCGCAGTACGACGTTATTCACCACACCACCTTCCTCGCCGATCTGATCCGCGAAGGAAAACTCAAGCCGCAGAAAAATGACGCCACCGGCGAAGTTACGTTTCACGACTCCTGCTACCTCGGTCGCTGGAACGACGTATACTCTGATCCTAGAGAGATCCTCGCCGCCGTGCCGGATCTCAACGTTGTAGAGATGAAGCGCTCGAAAAACAAAGGACTCTGCTGCGGAGCCGGCGGCGCGCGCATGTTCATGGAAGAAACGATTGGTAAGCGGATCAACGTGGAGCGCACGGAAGAGGCATTAGGAACCGGAGCCAAGGTGATCGCCGCGGCCTGCCCTTTCTGCTCGACGATGCTCACCGATGGGGTGAAAAGCAAAGAGAAGCAGGATTCCGTTCAGGTGCGTGACGTGGCGGAGATTCTGGACGCGGCTACCATTTAGTGCCACGCACCTTTTGGTAGAGGTGCGCGTCACCGTCTCAAGGTGGGATCTGCTGGCATTCCCTTAATGACCTCCCATCGACAAAATGTTAATCATTTCCCAATGAAAAACGTCAATTTGGATCCTATTGGAATCGTCCACTCAACACGCAAAAAAACAGAAGACGACAATTGGGATAATGAACAAGTCTATGTGGAGTTAGATGACTCTCAATTTTCGGCTGATGCCTTGGCTGGACTTTCAGATTTTTCGCATGTCGAAGTTCTTTTCCATATGAATCAAGTCGATCCCGGTAAAATTGAGAAAACCGCGCGACATCCGCGCAACAATACGGAATGGCCTAAAGTAGGAATTTTCGCTCAACGCGGCAAAAATCGACCCAATCAAATTGGAACCACGATCTGCAGAGTGCTGAAGGTGGAAGGCACCCAACTTCACTTGGAAGGGCTTGATGCCATTGACGGCTCTCCGGTATTGGACATTAAACCTTGGGTCCTTGAATTTGCTCCGAGAGGAGAGGTCTTTCAACCAAAGTGGATTTCGGAGCTAATGCGGAAATACTGGCGTTCATAAATCCAATTCCGGTCGCTGAATCTCTTCCTCATGGCTCGTTTTTTTGCTGCTGAGTCTTCGCTACGTCGCGGAACCGTGCAGAAATCCTTTTCGCCTCTTCCTCTGAGACAGCTTGCCAATGCAGCTCTCCTGCATCCTCAGAAATCTTCTTAACAGAATTCCAAACTTGGATCTTCGTACTGCCCTTATTCGTCTGAAGTGGCACTTCGTACTCAAAAGTCGGCGGGATCGCCGGCCCATAAGATCTCTTGGCGGGGTCGAAAATATGGAGAATATGATTTTGCGGATCATATTCGGTAAATTCGGGAACCACCCAGACATGCAGTGTCTTCGACTTTGTGTCAAAGCCCCGGACGATTTGATTCCAATCCCCGAAAACTAGGCCATGAGGAACCATTGTCCCATGCAGATAGGGGCGCTTGTGGCCATCTGAGGCGGGATAGGAGGCAAGGGTAACCAGAACTTCATGAATGTTGTCGTTGGGAAGTGAAGCCTTGCCACAGAGATTGAGATTGCCGTGCGCGCAGAGTTCACTTAGAACGCGAGAACTTTCGCCAGCTTCAAACAAAATACCAAAGGGAAAGAGGAGCCGATTTCTCGCCTTGGCCAATTCTTCACTTTTGCCATTCCAGTCTTTGGGAGTTTCCTCCGTAGAGGTCGGTCGGAAAATGCCATCTAGTCCGCTCGCGGGATCGACGGCCATGCACACGGAAACCAGCAATGCACTAGTTACAACTAGGCCGATAATAGCGGCCATGCGCAGATTTAAGAATTTCGACATGGAGTAACTAGATGAACTAGAAACCATGGATTTCAGCGCGCAAAGTTTCATTTGCAGTCGCTTGTAATTTTATCTATGGAGTAGTCGGGACAGCCTTCAGGAATCGGCCCAATTATCTTGTATAATAATATAGACGCCGAACACTTATTTCCATTTACGGAAAGGCCCCTCAAGATCATTTTGTTTGAAGACTTGAAGCTCAAGGAACTCAGCTCTTTGAGGCCCTTGCGTCCCTCTGAGAACTCTTGAAAGTTCGAGTTTTCGTAGTCCGCGATTTTCCCCAGCAGTCTTAATTGACAGCTAACTGGCCATGCTGCCTGAGATATCTTCGGGAGTAGAAAGGCAAAGAAGAGGAGTGCTTTAAATGACTTCATGGCTATCCACTGTATATCGGAAGGCCTTTTCGCAGCGGCCCTTAGTGGCAACTCCGGTTGAACTGTCGTACTCCAACCATTCAAGGCGATCCCGTTCAAAGCTAAGCACGAACTTTGAATTAAGCTGATCAGTATAAGTCAGTGTATCCCCCTTACACGAAGGAGATCCGTCATTGATGCTATGGTCGACTCCGTGGATGTGAACGAAATTTTCGACCTGACCATCCTTTGATTTATAAAACGTCATGGAATGATAGGGGATAAGAATCGGATTTTTCATTGCACCCGATGCTACAATCGCACTCTCGCAATTTCGATACTCAAGGCGAAATCCAATCTCTAGGCGCTCGAAGAGTTTAACGCAATCCTGGTTAAGCGGCGTCGAAGCCGGGCGCGGGAAACTCTCCATCGATGCAGGAATCGAGCGGTCCTGGGCCTGCGTTACGACTTCAGGCGCCCAAACTGAAAGGATCGTAATGAACAAGATCTTGTAGCGCATTGAGACTAATCGTCCGCGTGGGTACGAGTCCTTAGCCGATATGAAGGCAAAACATCAGAATTTACGTCTTTTGAATTTGAGCCAAGCCGAGAACGATCCGGCTCCGGGTAAAGAGTACGTTCCCGGTCAAAACCAGCTTCAAAACACTCCCCCCAGCCTAAATAAGTTTCTGCCTTAACTTTCCCTTGCCCGCCGAAAATTCCACCATGCCCAAAGATCCGTTTAAAATACTGAGCTGCGGAGGCCGGTGGCCGATGTCCACGTCATAGAGAATGGGCATTTTTAGATCGCCCAGAACTGAAACCAGGGATTCCAAGTAAGACAAATCATCCGGCGAATTCGCCTCTGGCCCATTTGAACGTCCGATGAGAACTCCCGAAACATTTTCGAACCATCCCGCCAGCTTGATATTCCACAGTGTGCGAGTCCACTCGCACACGGATAATTCGCAATTTTCAAAATAGACTATAGTGCCCTCGGAGCCGGCTTCCCGGGAAAACATCTTCACATCTCCATAAGGAGTGCCTACGAGCCGCGCCACTGTGTCAAGGCAGCCGCCGATGAGCCGCCCCGAGAAACACACGCTCTCATCTCCGCCCCGCAATTTTTTCCACTGCGTGGGCTCCGTAAGATTCAATGGAGCAGACACCTGAGTTCTAAAGTCGAGCCACTGCACTTGGTGAAGAGACGAAGAATTCTGCTCGAACTCGGATCCAGGCTCGAGTTGCAAGATTTTCATCAATCCGTTCGTGAGCGGATCGGTTTGGCTGGGAGAAAGGTCCATCAAGTTACTACCATGAACGGTAGCAACGCCTGCCAAAATGGTCAGAGGAAGATGTAGTGTGCTTATATCAGAGTATCCGGAAATCCATTTTGGCTCGAGTGAGCGAAGCTCTTCGAAATCCAGAAGTGGAAGGATTTCCACGAGAAGCTCTCCTCCCCAAGGGGGCATGATGGCGCGGATATCGGGATCGCGCCAAAATCGCATCAGCTCCGCAGCGCGAACGTCCTTGGGCCCGCTCACGTGCTTATGCCTGGCCCGTAAACACTTCCCTTCCTCGACCTCAAAGCCCTGATCGCGCAAATGTTCGAGCACCAAATCAAGCCTAGCAGCATGTTCGGGAGTTACTCCCGCTGATGGAGCCGTGATTCCGATTTTGTCTCCGCGTCGCAACGGCCGGGGATATTTGATTTTCATTGCTTGATTCTAGACATCAAAGGTCATGAATTCAATTCTCAGCAACCTCCAAGCACGGTAAAATAATCCAAAGGAAACCCATTTTTGCACAAACTCCTCCCCTACCTCATCGCGCCCCTTTACTGGCTGCTCAGTAAAACCTGGCGCATCCGCGAACTCGGCCCCAGCCCCGTGCTGGAAAAGTATGTTCGCAAAAGCTCGAGCGCTCCCTGCGTTTATGCCCACTGGCATGGCGATGAGCTCGTGCTCGTGGGTTACTACGCGAACCGCAATCTCGCCGTGCTCTCCTCGCTTTCCAAAGACGGCAGCATCATGGCGAAAACCCTCGAGCTCCTCGGCTACCAAGTATTCCGCGGATCGAGTTCCAAAGGCGGCGCACGCGGGCTGATCGGTCTGATCAAAGCGGTGAAGAATGGTTCCCAGTCCTCGCTTGCCGTCGACGGCCCCAAGGGGCCTATCTATGAAGTGAAGCCCGGCGTGGTGGAGCTCGCCCGGCGCACTGGTCAGCCGATCGTTCCGCTGCGCACGCGCTGCGACCGCGCCTGGTACGTGCCGCGGGCCTGGAACAAGAGTTATCTTCCCAAGCCGTTCGCGCGCATCGAAGTGGAATACGGCGAAGCCATTCAAGCGCAAGCCAGCGATGATGCTGGCGCCGTGTGCGAGCTGATCAAAAGCCGCCTCGACGCGATTCCCGGACAGTACTCTTCCTGACATTTTTTCATAGAACTAGGGCCAGATCGACACCGATTCCCGCAAGGTAGAATTGCGTCAATGTCTATAGCGCCGTTAATCGCAGCCTGGCGATCGATCCGGCTGGCATAGCTTTTGAGATATGCGGCTTGCAGATTTTTTGGGACCCACAATTTTCAGGAGAATGTATGAAACTCACGAGACTATTTGTAACGATGCTTGTCGCCGCCTCCGCAGCAATCCCAGGCGCCCAGGCCGATTGGCAACCCGGCCCTGGTTGGGGTCCCGGCCGCGGTCCGGGCTGGGGTCCTCCGCCTCCGCCTCCGCCTCCGCCCATGTTCGGTCTTTGCCGCGGAAATTTCGCCGGAACCGACCAGAGCGGCCACCATGCTTACCTTTCGCTCAATGGAATCTATGGAGGCGGCTGCCGAGTAACCGCTACAATTAACCTGCAGTGCCCCAACCAGACTGTCTATGCACAGGGAACCTGTGAGGAAAATAATGGCTTCGCCAGGCTTTCGCTCTTCCTCACGAATGGCGTATCCGTGACCGGCCAGATCTACCGCGCTTCCGACGGCCGAGTTTATCTCGAATCCACCGACAACTCTGGCCAAAGCATTGTTTTCCAGCGCCAGTAATCTAGAAATTTACTTCAGCGCCCAAACCTCGGGAGGCCGAGCGGATCCAGTCCAGATGGTATGCCACTGAGGTTCCCTCGCCCCATGCTTGGCAGTCGCCCACTGAGTTCACCCCAATGAGCACGGTATGACTGTCGCTGTCTTGAAAAATCGGGCCACCGGAATCGCCGTGGCAGATCTGTCCTCCAGCAAGTCGCAGGTGATGATCCGCATCGCCGTCTACAGAGAACATTCTCCCTGAAGTTCCGGAAGAAATAAGATTTCCCATGGATCTGGGATCTCCCGCGACCGTTTCTCCGTAGCCGGCCAGCGAGAGATTCATGTCTTTGTTTATGGGCACTTCGAATTTAGGCAATTCCGCCAATAAAAAATCTGGGCCCAAGGGACCCGGCAGTTTCACCAGGGCGAGATCATGCGTCGTAGCCGCATGGCCTCCTTGATTCCCTAGAAATTGGTACTTTGGATGCGCCACCCATTTCGAGGCCGGCGAATATTTTTCGGCACTCAAGACCACAAAAATTTTCGGCAATTCCTTGCCCTGCTCGTCGAGCACGCAATGTGCGGCGGTGAGCACCAGGTCGGGCGCGATCAAGGTTCCCGTGCAAATGCCGATACCATCCAGGCCGGGCTTCGTGCTTCCCGTCACCAGCATGACCGTCATTTTCGCGAAACGGCTGTTAGAAGAAACGGTTTGCCCGTTGATTATGGCGTCTTGAAATAAGGACGCATCATCCGCGGCACAGGACAAAAAGGGAGCGAGAGCCAGCAACGCAATGAATGGTAGATGAGTGAGCTTCAAAAAAAAATCCCTGCGAGCTTAGAAATTCACTTCGCTGCCGAGAGTTTTGCCGGCCGACCGGATCCAATTCAGGTTGAATGCTACCGACGTTGCCTCGCCGTGGACTTTGCAATCGCCGATGGAGTTCACGCCAACGATCATGATGTGCTGTGCATTGGCCCGGTAAACGGGTCCGCCGGAATCGCCATGACAGATCTGGGCGCCGGTAGAAATCATCATGTGATGATCTACGCTTCCAGCGACGGGCAACATTCTTCCCGTAGTGAAACTGAAAAAAAGTTTCCCAACGGATTTTTCATTCGCGGCATTGGTCTGGCCGAAACCTGCCAGAACCAATTCCATGTCTTGGTTCATAGCGACTTCAGCCTTAGGCATTTCCGCCAATAACATTTCAGGGCCCACGGGAGCAGGGAGCTTTATCAAGGCAAGATCCTGGGTGGTATTGACACTGCCTCTGGCGTCCTTATGGTTCAGGTATTTCGGGTGAGTCACCCAGCTCGCGGCCTTCATGATATGGCTGGGATCCACTTTGGCGTCGGTAAGGTTAGCGTTGAGAACCACGGCGATACCGGCAATCTGGCCACCTCCTTCGTCGTTCACGCAATGAGCGGCGGTGAGCACGAGGTCGCGGGCAATCAAAGTTCCGGTGCAAAGAGCGACACCAGCGGTTTTACCGTCGCGGTTGACCACTGCAGCTATCGCCACCGTCATCTTCGCAAAGCGACTGCTGGGCGGAACGGGCTGGCCGTTAATGACCGCGTCTTGAAAAAGAGAGGCGTCGTCGCCGAGGGATTCTTCGGCTTGGGAAAAAATTGGGTTGAGGGCGAGAAGGGCAACGATGGGCAGCAGGGGGTATTTCACGGAAGGTTCCTCCAAACAAAGAAGCAAATGGACCAGCAGGGACGCATCATAATCGGGAGGACCAAAATAACAAAGCAATTTAATCAACTATTGTCATTTGGGGTTTTTTGATACTTCTTTAAGGCTGTCGAAATTCTATGCAGATGTGCAGAGCTCAGCCTGTCTTTAGGCCTTCCTTCTGAAAAATATTCCATATTTTCAGCCACATAAGACTGCCTCCGCAGCGGCACAGTGTTCGCAATGCAACTGTAAATAGGTCGCGCTCATGGCGCTTCTTTAGAGGACAGATATGCCAAGCCGTTCACACAGCAAGAACCCGCCAGTCGCCAAAAGGCGAAAACGCTTTCTATACGCCCTGAATCTGGCCCAACCTTTCCTTCAATTTTTTGCCCTGATGGCTGCCCTCTTGGTATTAGGTCGCTGCTCCCCCCTCGCCCCCTCGAATGAACGCAGCCTCAATAGGTCTGCCTCCGACGGCGTGATAGCTACACACAATCCATTGAATGATATCCAGGCCGAAGAATTAGACATCCAGCGCGCGCTCAAGGACGCTCCGTCCGAAGTGGAAGAGCTTACTGTGATATCGCAACCTGCCTTCGACAGCCGGGTGAGTGAGTCCCTAAACGCGGAAGTTCCCGCCAATCTCGATAAAGTTCGTGCTGTGCTAAATCAGCACGGTCGCGTGCTCACCGTCTCGCTCTCGCCCGCGGAATTCCGGCAATTTCGCAATGAAGGCTCCGTTCGCTTGAAACTCGCGCAGATTCTTACCCCAAAAATGAGCCCCGCCGGCCAGAAAGCTCTCTTTCAAGAACTCCGCCCTCCTTCAACGATCAGAGCGCATGCCTATTTGGTGCTTGCGCCTGACGCCATGCGCTCCAGCGAAGACGATGACAAGCTTCCCATTACCTTAAGAAATACCTTGGGTGTTCTGACCGACGAAAAGGCTTTTCTACAAATCGGCCTGGAAAAACGGCGCGTAGACGACTCGCAACAAAACCTCATCAAGTCTCTTCTTGATGCCCCCTCTGCCAAGCTCGCGATCATTCTCGAGTAGCCGTTTACAATCCCCGCCTTTTCCCATTATTCTTCCCCCCCAACTACTGGGGGACAAATGCCACACAATCCATACCGCGAACCTTTCACACTCGATACCTCGCTCCAAGTGACCGTGGAAAAAGAGGTAGCAGAATACGTAAAAGTAATGAGCCAGCACACTAAGATCTCGGAAGGCGAGCTCGTGAACACAGCGATGCGCCGATTCATTTCCGGCCACAGCGATTATTTTCCGAAGGATTTTTTCAAGAAAAAGCGCACCACCAGCGGCAACGTCTGAGGAAAATCGCATGAGCATCAAATCCGACAAGTGGATCAGCCGCAAGTGCGTCGAGCACAGGATGATCGAGCCTTTCGAGCTGAAGCAAGTTCGCAACGGCCAGATTTCATACGGAGTGTCGAGCTACGGCTACGATATCCGCGTGGGCGACGAATACAAAATCTTCACGAACGTCAACAGCACTCTCGTCGATCCAAAAAAATTCGACAATGCCAGTTTTGTGAGCGTGAAGGGGGATCACTGCATCATCCCGCCCAACAGCTTCGCCTTAGCAAAAACGGTGGAGTATTTCCGCATCCCGCGCGACGTGCTCGCCATCTGCGTAGGCAAAAGCACCTACGCCCGCTGCGGCCTGATCGTGAATGTGACCCCGCTCGAACCCGAGTGGGAGGGAATCTTGACGCTGGAAATTTCCAATACCACGCCGCTTCCGGCGAAGGTTTATTCCAACGAGGGGATCGCCCAGCTCTGCTTCTTCGGAAGCGATGAAGTCTGCGAGACCTCGTACAAAGACAAAAGCGGCAAATATATGAACCAGTCGGGGCTTACTCTGCCCCGGCTTTAGCAGCCTTACTTTTTCTTCTTCTCCGTGCCCGTAATGTCGGACTTTCCGTTCTCCGCAGGCTTGCCGTTACTCGGGGCCGCGCCAACACCTTTGGTGGCCGCCGCCTTCGGGGCCGCGGCGCCGGCCTTGAGGTCTGTTTCGCTGTGGAACGTTTGCGCCGCGAGCGCCTCGGCGATTTTGGCGGAGATCTCGAGCTCTTTGGCGTGGAGCCCGATCAGTTCGCTATAGCTTGCAATCAGATCCTGCGTGTCCTTGTAGCAAGAGTTGTTGTCGAGAAATACCTGTGGGTCGAAGCCCGTATCTCCGATGCCATCAAAATCTTCCGGAAGCACCACTTCATTCTTATAAGACGCCACATCCGCCTGGAGCGCTTTTCCGGAAGCCACCAAAGCCTTTAGCGTAGCGATGGCCTCCTGGTATCCCGCTTTGGCATGCTCCATGGACTGGGACTGCCGGTCGGCCGAGGAAACTTTCTCGAGCGCAACCTTGAGCGCGGCCTGGGCTTTTTTTATAGCGGCATCGTAGCGATCCAGGCAACGGCGGGCGGCGTCGGAGTAATCGGAATTGTCTCCGCAGCTCTTCACTAGTTTCCGCACTTCTTTCACGTTTGGACAAGTCACCGCCGGAACTCCGGCAATAGCGTCGCCAGCCATTAGCCCAAATACAATCAAACCTAATCTTTGTACGAATCGT
>Ga0207138_1130_pt1 | contig 12595 bp, 5 predicted proteins | sample Alteio_BWMinHeat_6_FD_153589 | JGI IMG/M metagenome (GOLD analysis project Ga0207138, IMG submission 153589) | Enriched cells from forest soil in Barre Woods Harvard Forest LTER site, Petersham, Massachusetts, United States -... | ecosystem: Environmental > Terrestrial > Soil > Temperate forest >...
AAGAGTATTTCGTCGTCCCGGTAAGGCGAATTAGTGCGATCAAGGTCTGCAAGTATATCCCGGGCGACGCTTATAGCTTCTTGATACTCCTTGCGGCCATAATGGGCCAGGTATCGCTGAAAAAGCTCATAGCCCATCCTTGTCAATTGAACCTCTGCGGGACATGCCCGCCCACAGACATCGTGGGTGAGAGTGTTTCAGATCCATTCAATGCGATGTATCTCCAACCATATAGTAGCCATACAAAGCCAGATAATTCAGTCCGCCACACCATCTCAAAACGGGAATTCAGGTAACGGAGTGGCTCATCGTTAATTCGGCCAGCTGCCTTTGAATGGCTTCATTATTGGGACTAAGGGCCAGGGCCTGTTCAAAAAACTGGCGGGCCAGTTCGGGCCGTTCCTGGCGGGCATGGACCAGCCCTATACCAAAGAGTGGTGACCACGTCGAGTCACGATGGAAGGTGAAGCCAACACTCGCGGGCATGCCTTCCAGGGAATGGGCTTTCTGGAAGCTAGCCAAAGCAATCTCGTATTCCCCCTTATCCAAATAAGCCTGCCCCAGGCCGACCCACAAACCTGCATGCTCCGGATTCAGTAGCAGGCCCTTCCGGCAGTATTCCGCCGCCTCGTCAGGGCGATCCAAACATAACAGGCACCGTGCAATATTGTCGCAGAGGTCTAATACCCAAGCGAACGGCGAATTATGTTTTTCCTGGAGGGCACGTGCTTGCAGGAACTGCTCCAGGGCAAGTTCGTATTGCTGGCAACTATTGTAATGCAGGCCCAGGTTATAGTGATGAAAGGGTGCGTCAGGTTCATCGGTAATTGCCTTCCGCAATAACTCCAAATTCCGTGAGGCTTTCCCTTTACTCGCCATGTGGGCAGGCTGGTAGCCAATGTGATCGATAACGATGTCCCGGCCCATTAGCATCATCAGGGGTAGTTGTTCATGGATATAACCGCTGAATCTGAGTTGGGGCAGATTGGGAAATAAACGAGCGGTGTAGTGTTCCTGTATCTCCTGACCTTTACTATCTACTGGGCTAACAATGCGGAGTATATAGCCAACGGGATCTGCTGATATCATCGGAGGAAGTGCAATAATATCCCGCAATGCCGCGTAACTTTCCGGCCGCAACCGCTCATCAGCATCAAGGATCAAGATCCAGTCGCCTGTGGCATGGCGTAAGGACTCGTTACGGGCGGTGGAGAAGTTATCCGTCCAGGGAAAATGAAAGACACGCGCACCAAAGCTCTCGGCAATAGCCACGGTGCCATCTGTGGATCCAGTGTCAACGATGATCATTTCATCCACCACCGGCTGGGCCGATTCGAGGCATTCCGCCAGACACATTGCTTCATTTTTAACTATCATGCACAGGCTCAAACGAGGCCGGAGGCTCGGCTCCTTGAGCAATGCGCGCATATGGCGATGGGATGACGCATGCTTGCTTAGTTCGCGGCGAGAAAGCCTGTCGGACTTTCTCTGCAGAACCTCCAAATTCTTCCGAGGAACCTGCGAGAAGGGATTGAGGGCAATGGCCCGTTCGAAAAACATTTTGGCCGTGAGAATATCCCCCATCTCATAGAGCGCGACTGCTACATAATCGTATGATGGACTGTGAGCTGGAGCCAACCGGATTGCTTGCAGATCTGCTTCCAGAGCTTCCTGGTAATCACCTAACTGGTAGTGAGCATTACCGATCTCGTGGTAATCCCTGGCGCTGGCCAGAGGCGTTGCAGCTACCATCTTGTACCAGGTGATTGCGGCCGCATGATCGCCTGCCGTGGCGGCCAGGTAGCCGGACTTCCGCCAATTGTTGACCTGCGCCGGTAAGAGCGATTCATTGGCCTGCAACAACGGCCTGCCACTGTACAGGTTTGCCATCCGAGACAGTACCAAGGGGTTGTCAGGATACGCTTTCAGGGCCTGTTCATAGGATGCCATTGCTTTCTCAATATGGCCCTGGCCCGCATAAATATCCCCTATCCCCAGCAACGGCAGCCAGGCGATCAGCGATTGTGCCGCCGTTCTGTTGCTGGACACTGGTTGAGTCTCAACGTGCAGAGCCTTGTGATAACTGGCCAGCGCGTCGTCATATCGTTCCAGCCGGCTCAGAATCTGCCCCTGAATGATCAACAGGTGGGGATGATCGGTTTCAATCTGCAACGCCTGGTCTATATAGTGCAAAGCGGCATCTGGTTCATTCAGATGGTGACAACACACGGCCAGGGCGCTCAAGTGGTCGGGGACATAGCACTGTTGGTCCAGGGCAACACCCCGTGCCGTTGCCAGTCCGATGGCCCCTTCATAGTACTCGCGTGCCTTTTGCCATGCTCCTACCAGCATATGTAGATAGCCCAGGTAGAGGCTGAGCAGATGATTGTCCGGTTGCTCGGCAGCTAGCTGCAAGCACCGGTCGCGATTGCGCTGCCATCTCTTTGATTCAGTCATGGCCTCAGGCTGGTAGCCATAATGATGGATCGCCAACTTGACAACGCGCTGCATCTGGACCGGCGCCTGGAGACGTTCGTGGATGCGCCCCTGATACTGCAGGCCCGGCAAGCGAGGGAATAGCCGAAGTGTATAGCTGTAGACAAGGTCTTCTTCGGTACAGTGATTGAGGATCAGCGGCACAAAGCCCTGAGGGTGCTCCGGATCGATAGGTGTCCGCGCGATCAACGCCCGCAGGAACGAATGGCTGGCAGGATCCAACTGCTCGTCGGCGTCCAGGATGAGGATCCAATCCCCGGTGGCATGGCGCAAGGATTCATTGCGGGCGGCCGCGCAGTCACCTTGCCAGGGGTATTGGAAAACCTGAGCGCCCATCCTTTCCGCAATGGCAATCGTTTGGTCGGAAGATCCTGTATCCACTACGATCATCTCGTCGACTACAGGTTGGACCGAACGCAGGCATTGGGCCAGGGACTGTGCTTCGTCCTTGACGATCAGGCAGAGACTGAGGCGAGGTGGGCGGCAGAGCTGCAATAGATAGCGGAGATGGCCATAGGTGGGATCGGGCTGGGACTGGCCGGTCTCGCCTTGCTTGCGGCTGGCAGCGGCCAGTTGTTCTGTCAGCTGGGGAAGGGAGCGATCAAAGGCCCTGGCGTGCAAGAAGAACTGCTCGGCGCCGGCCGCATCGCCCAGGTTGAACAGAGCGGTCCCGACATTCAGGTAAGACACCGCCAGGGTAGGGTCCATCGTCAACGCCTCCACAAAGAGTACGAGTGCCTCTTGATGTCGATCCAGTTGCGACAGTGCCATCCCCAGGTCGTATTTATCCTGAAGCCCGGCATCCTGAGTTGCGCCCACCGCGGCAAACCAGGTCAATGCTTCGGCAAAGCGCCCGTCTTGGAAAGCGGCTGTGCCCTGCTGGCGCCAATGTTGCGCCAGCGGTCCCTGGCTCAGTTGTACCGCCCTGCCATTGCCTTGAATTTCCTGAAGTTGGAGCACGGTTTGCTGTTGAGCCATGGCCTGGCGGTTTAGTTCGAGGACTTCGTTCCTGACCGGCGATGCCGCTGCCCCCTGAAGGATTTGTTCGGCCTGAACCGGGTTCCCCTGGGCATACGCCAACACGGCCGTGTTATTGGCCAGGACCGAAGTCAAATGGAGAAAACGCCGCTCTTCCTCGGCGGCTCGGGGATCCCGGCGCGTGCGATCAAAGCGCTGGCGGGCAAGCGTAAAACTGGCCTGGTAACAGGATTGTGCTTTATCCTGGTCGCCGATTGAGAGCAGCGCGTTGCCGGCAAATAGCAAGATTTCGTCGTCCCGATAGGGGCTGTCGGGGCGATCAAGGTCGTTCACAATCTCCCTCGCCTCCTCGGCAGCGCCATAAAAATCATGTTGGTTGTAATAGTGAAGCAGACGACTGAAACGCTCGTATCCCGGCTCAAGCCGTGGTGGAGCTGCAGGGAATAAAGGAACGTGATGGCGTTTGGCATTGAATGTCGGGGGAGGGATCCGCTGGGTTGAACTTCCTCTATTCAGTGCCAGATCATATCTACTCAGCTCACGCCTGGTCGGAGTCGCAGCTTGTTGGGTTGCGATCCACTTATCCAGTGCCAGATCGGGCGAAAAATTCCACTTCGCTTTGAATTTGGCCCAATCGCTGGCCAGGGTCTTGAGATCGTTTTCTTGCTCGCCTGTAACCGTACAATTGTTACAATGATGGACGAAGGCATCGCGCGCGATCATTATCCTGAAACCGGCCAGGCGTGCCCTCAGGCAGTAATCATCTTCAGCAAACGACCGAGTGGCAAAGCGGGGATCCAGCCCCCCGATCCGCGCCACCAATGCTCTATTGATCAACCAGCAGCAGCTACTGGCACTATTTACCTGGATGCCATGCCCTGCATACAGGCTCGCTCGCTCACGAGCAAACAACTGTAGCTGCCGCAAATCATTGCCTGGGGGGATGTCAGCCAGAGCCTGGTTACTTTTGCCCACATTGCTGTGCGGCGCCACGATCCCGATGTCGGGATCGCTTTGGGCTACTGCCAGCATGCGATCCAACCACTCATGAGTTACCATCACATCCTGGTGCAAGAGCAAAATATGATCGTGCTGTGCTGCTTGCAACGCCCGATTGATACCGCGTGCAAATCCAGAAGGGGCAGGACTATCGATAAGGATGGACTCAGGGATGGTCTGCAGGTACTCCCGGGTGCCATCCGTCGAGCCCTGATCAAGAAAGATCAATTCGTCGGGTTCGGAAGTAAATTGTTGCACCACCTCCAGGCATAATTGGGTGTAATCCAGGTTATTGTGAGTCTCGATCACGGCTGAGACCGTTACGCTGTCCCTGGAAAAGTTCAGCGTTCGCTCCTGGAATACGAGCGCGTCTGAATCGCGGGATTTAAGAAGTTTATGAGTAGCATCCCATACAGTGAATACATGATCCCACCCCCCGGCCAGCTGAAAATTCCGCTTGGCCTCGGGACCCAACCATACCCAGTTACCGCCGCCTTTTGAGGCCACGTGCGAGTAATCATGGTTTTGATGCACTATCATTACCGCATCGGTTGCATCAATGACTGTAATGCCCCGCCTCCGGACATCATAAATGAGCCAGTTGTCCCAGGACGTTCGGCCGATGGCAAACGGTGGTAGCGTTTCCCAAAGTCCCCGACGCCAAACATAGTAGTCAATGCCATCATGATTGTGGAGCTTACCGTGGCTCAAGACATGCGTGCGCAGACGCTCCTCCCACTCCGGTTCGTGGAAATTCCACGGTTCCCCGAGGTCCAGATCCCAGCGTTGTCCCACCATCAGGAATTGCCCGGCGAACGTGGCAAAATGTTGGACCGCTTTCATGATGTCGCCAGTCAGGATGATATCGGCATTGACATAGCTAATCAGGTCGTTTGTGGCCAGCCGTTGGGCTTGTGCAAATAGATCGCTGAGCAAGGGCGTTCCCGACTCGTTGCAAGCGATATCGGGCACATGGCGCAACCCCAACTCCTGGCAAATTTCTGCGGTACCTTCATCCTGACCGAACAAAATGATTTCCGGCCGCGGGGACAATTTAGTCCAGCTGATAATGGCATTGCGTTGAATGATGCCGAAATGCCCCTGGAAGGCCTTGGGTAGACCAACGATTGTGAGCACGGGTTTACTCCTTCTGAGCTACCGGTAGCCGATAATCTACAAGAGGCAATGGCTGATCAGTAATTGCCGGCAAGCCAATACCCAGGGGAACATACACGACGTCTGCGCGTCCCTTCAATTTGCCCAAGACTCGCCAGCAGTCGATGACCACACGCGGCCGGCCGGGCCGCGCGTAGGCCTCTGACGACAATTCGCCAAATCCGTGCCAGGGGGTAGCCAGTACGATGACATCCGCCTTGTCAATACATTCGTTAAGGGTAGCCGCCAACTGCATCATTTCCCCCTGCACCTGGCCCGAATTCATGTTGACTGCCGGATCATATGCAAGCACAGAAACACCCTGTTGCATTAATTCCCGAACCAACAACAATCCCGGTGATTCCTCCACGACATCGGTGTAGGGCTTATAAGTGAGGCCCAAAACTCCAACCAGCCCCCCAGGAGGCGTATGCTGGCATGTGATTTGCGCCAACCATTGGATTTGCCCGCGATTGAATTGATCAGTCGCGGCCGCAATATCTGCCGGAGCGCCGATTTGCCGGGCCAGTGCCGTCAACGCCAGATTATCGCGGGGAAAGCAAGGACCACCATAGCTGATGGCACCTTTGATGTATTTACCGCCGATACGTTTATCCAGGCCCAATGCTGCCGTCACCACGTCGACATCGGCGCCGGGCTGTTTCTCGCAGATACGCGCCAACATATTGGCAAAACTGATTTTGGTGGTGACATACGTATTCACGGCCAACTTGACCAGTTCCGCATTCACAAAACTCATATGCGCTACAGCCGGCTCGTTATCGCATATCTGCTGGTAAATGGACGCCAAAAGTTGACCGGCCCGAGCATCTGATTCACCAATCAAGAGGAGGTCGGGATTCAGAAAATCATGGATGGCCGAGCCCAAAGCAATGAATTCCGGTCCGTAACAGAGGCCGAAATCCTTACCTGCATGCATTGTGCCGCCCTGCAAACAGGGTTGAATCACGTTATCCATCGCGCCGGGCATCACGGTACTGGTAATAACCACCAGATGGTAAGATCCCTTGGCTTGCATTGCTTGCTTGATTTGCCCGCATGCTTGTACAACAAACTGCAGCGAAAACCCGCCATTGCTCTCACTGGGCGTCGGCACGACGACGAACGTGACATCGGTTTGTCGCACTGCTTCCAGCCCATCCTGAGTGACGGTAATACCATCGCCGTATTTATCCAACATTTCTTGCAACCCGGGCTCATACACAGGGGCCCGCCGCTCTTGAATGGCCCTTAACTTCTGTGTGTCAGGATCGACACCGATGACTCGGAAACCCTTAGCGGCAAAACAGGCTGCCAGGGGAGCGCCCAACTTCCCCAAGCCAAACAGCGATATCTTCATCTTGCCGGTCATAGCAGAATCCTTCCTCCCATTCGTTTGGTCAAACAGGCGGCGCATAAGCCGCCTGAGCTAGACTTGCCCACTGCAGCATCAATTCGCAGTATGTATTTCCATTGCCGCATGGCCATTTGTGCCTTCAATGGACCCAGGCGGGATCTGGGACGCCCGTGATACACAAATGCCAGCCGAAATGGCGCTCTAGCATCTTGAATAACGATGCCGGCAACAATCGAAAATACCATTCCTTGGTATAGCGGTATTGCGCATAATCAGGAATACGGTAAGGAAATATATGGTCGATGGCCACCTCGGTAACTAGAAAGCCTTGCTGCATGAGCAGTTGTCGTGCTTCACGAGGGGTGTAGATGTAGGTGACGGGAGAACCCATCTGTGCTTCCGAATAACGGGCAACCAGATCGGATAACTGCCAGAAGCGCCCCTTCCCGAATGCCAACAAGATCCATAGGACTTTCCAGGCATATCGATGGTACACCATGAGTTTGAGCACGCTATCGCGATGTACATACTTGCGCAACTGCGCAAGGGCTCGTTCCGGTTTGGGGGTGTGGTGAATGACACCAAAGGAATATACCAGGTCATACTGTTCTACTGGTAAAAAAGACTCCAGTTCCTCAGCATTGCCTTGAAAGAAGCGGACCCTGTCCTGTAGCCCATAAACTTCGACACGGCGTTGGGCAATTTCCAATGATTTTTCCGAGAGGTCCACCGCTGTTACTTGAGCTCCCTGGCGAGCAAAGTTAATCGTATCCGTGCCGATACCGCAGCCGATTTCCAGCACTTTCTGATTGGTCCACCGGGGAAAGTCGGCAAACGGAGGAATGTGGGGTTCCACAAAGTACTTGCGTGCTTCCACCTCATCAAAGTATTCCCGGGTCCCGACCGGTAGTGGTGAATGCCGGAAATTACAAGGCCGCTGGTTCCAGAATTCCCTAACCCGCTCAATCGGGATGCGCCCTGGTAATATCATTTCTTTGCCTCAGGACAACGCAAAACGAAGCAACCCAACGCTGAGATACTCTTGAGAGGCTCTCCCGCAGCAAACAAAGCGGGATACTGCAAGGCCTCGTGCCGATCGCTCAATACCCATTTATTGTCTGGATCTTTAACCCAGTACTCTTCGTGTTCTATGTGGAATCCGGCCAGCAAACAAGGCAGCCGCCGGCTCCCATAGACGCGTCCCGGGGGCGAACAGGCAGTATCCTGGCCAATGAAAATCGTGAGGAGCATGACGCCACCTGGTTTTATCAACTCCCTTAGCCGTGCCATCGTTTCCAGATCGCTGTCCGGTCGTTCCACGTTCCCCATTAGGACCGTATGCTCTAGCGTTGAACAATTCAGGATCATGTCGAACTGTCCGGGCTGAAGCTCGGCTTTAGACAAATCGCCCTGCATACAACGGATGTTAGCGTGCTGCCAGGCAACCCCCTGCGGTTCCACATCCAACGCGATCACCCGATAACCCCTGCGGCCGGCAAGGAGGCTCATGTAACCATTACCACTGCCAAAATCCAGGATGTCGCCGGTCCCTTGCGGAATATGGGCCGCAAGGAATGACCAGCCGATATCTTGTGAACCTGAGAGGTTTAACACTTGTTTAGGGAGCGGTGCGGATCCATTACGCCGGCCCGGTTGGCGTAACCAGCCGCGCGCGTGACTATTGGCAGGTGATGGTTGAATGGTCGGGTTCTTGGAACCATTGAGGTTGCCCGCTACATGAGGGGCAGCCTCGTGCTGTTTCTCGGCAAGCGACTGTTGCTCCAGTTGTTCCCGAGGTACAGCCACATAATTGCCTTGGTAAGAGTCTTGTTCAAGCGACAGTGGAGTCAGGCCTGCGCCATCCGGCTGCAGTTGGAACCACCGGTAACCTAGATTGTGCAAAAACTTCAGGATGTTTTTCGCCCTGTAGCCCCATGGTTGGGTTCTGATATCTTGCACTTCAATTAACCAGACAGGGCGCGGTTGCCGTTGCAATAGTGCAGTAGCCCCTTTGAGTACGTCCAGTTCGGCACCCTCTACATCCATTTTGATGAAATCGATGCGTTCGCTGGGAAGCTGCCGCAAATAGCTGTCGAGAGTACTGACCGCGACATGCTCCCGTTTCGTAGGCTCTGCTACATTGGGCGGGCGCAAACTGTTACAGCCTGTGTCTCGCCCCTCGACCATGAAGAACTCATTGGTGCCTTCTTGATTTCCCAGCGCCAGCGCTTCAGTGCGGACGTTGCGGCAACGGTTTAAGCGCAGGTGCCAGGTCAATTTCTTGCGCTCGCGCGGGGACGGCTCAAAAGCAATGACTTGCCCATGGGCGCCCACTTTGCGCGCGGCCGCGAGGGTATAAAAACCATGATGTGCGCCAATGTCCAGGACGGTCATACCTGGTTTGAGAAAGCGGTCCACAAAGCGTTGTTCCGCTTCCTCAAAGCATCCAGTGAATACCAGGTCACTACAAACGTCATTCCACGCCAACCACCAGCCACCAAAAGGCAAACGTACCGGCAATGGGAGCCGGGGCAAGTATTTGTGCCACAACTGCTTGAACCGATAACGCCTGCGCAGACGTTCAAGCCTGTCTTGCCCGGGCACCTTAGCGGGCACAGGCGGTTGAAGCCCAGCGCTGGCGTGTTGCCAGGGATCCTTGGCATTGGTCGGCTCCGGCGCCGGTGAAAGGAAAGGGAACTGCAGAGGGACTTTAGAAGCACAGATCATGGTTCTAGTTCTCCTGCGCCGAGCCGTATCTTGAAAATCGTCATGGTTGGGTAAGGGCTGAAGGCGATAGACAAATGGGAAGCCCACCCTGTAACACATCTTGATGATAGAAGCCTCGGTAGGGTACATCGCCGTGTACTGCAAGCCCTGGTCTTCCCCCAAGTTTTCATCTCTCAAACTAAGCAGGAGGTCGTCACCCGGAATGCACATGCTCTCTATAATTAAGACCTTTGCTGCCAACGAAGCAAAATTGCGCATGGCGGCAAACGGGTTTTCCAGGTGATATAGCAGGCCAACACACAAGACCAAATCAACCGCGGCTAGTTGTCGCAACGCCGGATCCTCAGCATTGGCGACAAAAAACTGCACTTCCGGCCATCGCCTTTGCGCTTCTTCCACATTTTCCGGCCGCCCATCAAAGGAAGTTACCTGGAAGCCCAATTCGCGCACAAACGATGAGAAATAGCCTACGCCACAACCAGCGTCCAGCGCTGTGTGCAGCCCAAGATGCACCTTTAATTCCGGCAATATGGTGCGCAACAGACCCTGGCGTGCCTCATTAAGGACAAGTGAATTCGGGTGATCAAAGACCCAGGACTTTGGCATCGCCGCAATCTCCTCGTGAGTGGTGACCAGTGGCTAATCGAGCAACAAGGAATGAGCCGTCCCATTCGGACTGCTATTAGGCATATTAATACTCGATGACGAAAAGGCGAGTGATCTAGCGCAGATGTTACTATGACCGCCCATATTCTAACAGAAACGGTGACCGCCGGCATGCATTAATAACTTGTTAAAAACTGGCACATTGCTTAATATATCACTGCATATGCTTAACAGGACGGTAATAAAACGCGGGAAACAAAATCTGATTGCAAAATTTATTTCAATTTTGCCCCTCACTTAAAACACTATAAACATATCCCCTTAAAAAAAATATACTTTTAATTTACATTATTTCGGGTGACGACTAGACTAAAAATTGAAATCCACATTAATTCTCAAACATCTGAACAAAAAGCATGCTTCAAATTGGTTTCGAAAGGAGACCCTGGTTATGATCTCAAACGTGCCGGCGATCGGTTCCAAAATGCACACGCAGGCAATCAATCCCCTACTCGCGAGTACCGGTAGTGCCACTGCTGATGCTGGTTTGCAGGCGACTCAAAGTGCCGGCACCATACTGCAGAATTTTGCCACGATGCTCATTACCCAGATCACCAACCAGGATCCCGATACCCCCATGGATCCCACGGCTATTATTGCCCAGTTCGCCCAGGTCCAAACCTCAATGGGTATGGCGCAATTGAGCCAGAACAATGCGTACTACTCACAAATCCAGGCGGCCATGTCGACCGTCGGTACGCATATCACCATGGTGGATCCCAGTCAGACGAATGTTTCCTACGATGGCGTCGTCAGTGGCGTGGATCTGTCCTCGGGAGTCCCGGCTGTAATTGTAACCGGGACCAGTACCACCACACAGACTGATGGGACGTCCTCAACCGCATCCTTCAGCAAAAAGGTAATGCCGATTACTTGGACGAATCAAATTGATACCAGTAATATAACGACTCCAACGACTACACCCCCAACCACCACGACGGGGGGCTAGGGACATTAAAGATAGATTGGTCAGTCAGGATTTTAAGGAGGAATGTAAATGTCAGACGTAAGGATAGGGGCAAAATCTACCCTGTCGACCCTCAACAAGTGGATTGAAATCATCGCCTCAAACATCACCGGTGCCAATATTTACGGTTACAAGGGCGTCAATGTATCCTTCGGTGACACATTGGTTGACGTACTGCGAGGCGGTACCGCCACCTCGGCCATCGGCGGTTTGAATCCCTTGCAGACCGGCACTGGTGGTATCACCATCAATGCCACCTCTACTGACTTTTCTCAGGGCTCGATCGTCCAGACCCGCTCTAATACTGACATGGCCATCCAAGGCAATGGTTTCTTCACCACGGTAGATGCCTCCGGATCCTACGAGTACACCCGCAACGGCAACTTCCACGTTGACGATTCGGGCTTCCTGCTCACCAATGAAGGCAACTTCGTGATGAGCGTAGAGAACGCCAAGCCCAAAGACGACCCCAATAGTCAGGATTTTGTACTGGTGAAGTTGCATAACTCGGACGCGAGCATGAACACCTTGGCCAATACGGCCGCCGTGGGCGGGGGCGCGATTACCAGCTACATGAACATGTTATTCGATCCCGGGTCCAATGTTCAGACCATGACGGTCTCAGTCCCTGAAGGTGCGGGAGCTCCTCAAATTGTCGCAGGCACTTGTGGTAAGCAAGACACGCCTACGGCGCCTGCGACCGAGGCGACCAGTCGTGATTCTCGCAATCTGTTCATGGCGGATGGATCGGGTCGGACAATCGATAAAATTTACCCGCCGGGGTCCGTCATCACCTCAATTGGCGGCACACCCGTGGTCCCGCCCCTTCCTGCTGACGTAGCATACGCAGCTGTGCCCGGCAGCATCATGACGAAGGGTGGTTCGGGAGGGGCTGCGGGCATTGTGCCGGGCCAGGTCATTACAACCCTCAACAATACGCAGAATAACGATGTTTACAATACCAACCTGTCGAACGACCTCTTCGACTATGCCAGGATCATCGGCGATCGTCAGAATAACCAATTGAAGCAGCTCAACGTGCGTGACGCGGCTGCCAAGATCGATGATGGATCGCTTACCGATCTCAAGGTATTCGTCAAGCCTGCTACCACAGCGGTATCGCCTAACCTGACCGATCGCCGTGCCTATTATTCCGGGTTCGAATACTTCGTCACCAATGTGGATAACACCGTGCAAGTCACTAACCAGTCCAACACGCCCACGGCCGTCAATTCCGTCAAAACGGTCAT
>Ga0207138_1133_pt1 | contig 12457 bp, 10 predicted proteins | sample Alteio_BWMinHeat_6_FD_153589 | JGI IMG/M metagenome (GOLD analysis project Ga0207138, IMG submission 153589) | Enriched cells from forest soil in Barre Woods Harvard Forest LTER site, Petersham, Massachusetts, United States -... | ecosystem: Environmental > Terrestrial > Soil > Temperate forest >...
GATTATCCAACATAAATTATATCATGCTCGCTTTCTTTAAAACCATTCTCTATACGCCGCTCTTTAACGCGCTTATTCTTTTGTCGCTGGTCGTGCCAGGACATGATTTGGGCGTGGCGATTATTTTGCTGACGGTTATTATTCGAGCGATATTTTTTCCGCTTTCCATAAAGGCACAACGCTCCCAACGCGCGATGAACGCGCTGGCACCGAAGCTCAAAGAATTAAAAGAAAAACACAAGAACGACCAAGCGGCGCATGGTGCGGCTACGATGCAATTGTATAAAGAGCATGGCATCAATCCGATAGCGGGCTGTATCCCCCTACTTCTCCAACTGCCGGTCCTCATCGCCCTCTACCGAGTGTTTATCGCCGGGCTTTCCCCTGCCAGTTTTGGCGACCTTTATTCATTCGTTCATAATCCCGGCGCAATCAACGCGATGTTTTTGGGGATTATAAACATCACCGCCAAGAATCATTACCTGGCGATTCTGGCCGGTCTCCTCCAGTTCATCCAAGCGCGCCAAAGTGCTCAGTATATGCAAGGCTCGGGTGGCGGCAATCCGCAAATGCAGGCCATGAATACCCAGATGCTTTATTTCCTGCCCATCTTCATCGTCGTCATTGGCTGGAACTTATCGGCCGGTTTGGTATTATATTGGATAACAACAACCGTCTGTTCAATGGGTGAACAATGGTATTTAAGGCGAACGGTATGATACAAGAAACTCATCGCAATAGCATCACCTCAGTCATTCAACGCGTCGCCGAAGCAATGAATATTCCTTGTCGGGTTGAACTCACCGAAGAATCACGCAATGGCAAAGATATTATTACCGCCGCACTCTATGCTCCCGACCACGCACACCTTTTAATTGGTAAAAATGGACAAAATCTCCAGGCCCTAGAGCACGTGCTCCGCGCGGCGACGTTAAAAGATAACTCCTCGACAGCCATAATGGTCGATGTAAACGACTATAAGAAAGCTAAGGCTTCGCAGATACTTGAGATCGCCCGTAATGCCGTGGCCAAGGTAAGGGATACTCGTCGAGCGGAAGCACTTGCGCCTATGTCACCCTACGAACGCCGCGTCGTGCATATGGAGCTCGCGTCGTACTCCGATATCGTGACGGAAAGTATCGGTCAGGAGCCGCAGCGGCGGATTGTCGTTAAGCCTCTCTAATACAAAATCGCCCCGCAAGCTTGCGGGGCGATTTTACTATTGAAGCTTCAATCCATAGAGCGTATGGTCGCTCCCGCTCAAGATAACCATAAACTTTTCATCAGATGAAAGAAATAGCTTTTCAGGAGAGATAATAAGGTTTGAAGCGATGGTTTGAGCGCTTGTATCACCAACACGGAGGCTTTCGATATTTGTTTCTCCTTTAACATCTACTGCACAAAGAACGCTCTGATTGTCAGCATGCCATACGCATTGATCAGCAGTTGTGGCGATAGGTTGGGAGGCGTATTGGTTACTTTCCGGAGCGTATGACATTAAGCCTTCCTCAGTCGTCGAGTAGAGAACCTTTGACCCATCAGGCGACCACACGGTGTGCAGACCGGTCTCGCTATCGATTATCTTGGTCAACCCACCATCATCGCCGAGCAAGTACATACTCGCCACACCCGTGTCATCTTTGGTAGTTAAAGCAAGTGTATGCGCTTGCGGCCAGGATATACTGACATGGGGTAGATGAGTCTTAAGTATCACTTGTGCATTAGCTCCGTCGGGTTGACCCGTGAGAATATCGGTCTCGTCCCCCATTTGTTCGGCCATGGCCAATGAACTACTGTCAGGAGAAAACGTGGCACCAATGACAGAGCTCGGCAGTGTACCGTGTGCGTGGGTTTGATAATTAAAATACTGATAGCTCTGCCCATGTTGGGCGGAAAACACCGTCACGACCCACTGGCGGTCGGGCGACCAGATGACATCACGTAGGCCCGGTAGGGTCGCTTGGGAAACAAGCGTGCTTTGGCGGGATGCGATATCAGCACGGGAAACAAAACCATTATTCGCGTGATAGTAGAGAACGCCATTGCCGATAGACTCGGCAACCGGCGAGATGACCATGTCAGTGGTTATTTGAAACAGGCCATCTGGCAGTGGGAGGGTCGTCGCCTCGCCTGATCCTAAATCCCCTGTGAACCGGCCCAGCGCGGCGCTTTGGTTTTGTAAGATGTTGGTTTGACCGCTCGGTCGTGTCAAAAAGTAGCCCAACAGCATTGAGCAAAAAAGCGCGCTGACGATGATAAGGATTGAATGCTCTTTTTTCATGTTTAGTGACAATCTCTTAGGTTATTGTATCAGCGGCGTTGGCGGCGTGTCTATACAAACTCTTTTCTTGTCGGTATGCGATGTATACCCAGACGACGCTTAGGTTGAAGAGGTTGATGACAGGAATCAGGTCAATTCCTTCACCCAGAATAACTTTCATTGTAGGATTGCCGGCCACTTTACTCGCGAGTTTTTCTGCGCCGAGAATTCTCGTCCCCCACCGCACTGCTCTGACTGAATTTTTGGCGATGTGGCGCATGCGTTCTTGTAGCTTCTTTACATAATCCTGAGCCTTTTTAGCCTTAGTATTGGTAAGAAGACAAATAAAGATACTCAAGAGAAAACAAATACCGACAATAATGAGCACGGCGACATAACCAATACCTGTCAGCTCAAGCCATTTCGCAAAATCAGATGTGCCTGCCAAAAAAAATAAGATACCATATTTTAGTCGCGAAGGGTGACCAAATGATTTGCCTTCATCATAGATCTCCTTGAGCTCTTGCTCCTCTCTTTGGGAATCGGCTGTTTCTTCCGTCTCTTCAAGTCCTTGTTGCTCAATAGATCGTTGTGCCTGAAGTCTCGCTTGGTGACCTGCCTCCTCGTTTGTTACTGTCTGGTTGGCCATGGCTATTGGGTTTTAGCCCACTCCTCTTTTGCCTTTTCTATTTCCAGTATCTGCCGCGGGTCGGAGGTGATAATTTGGTCTTCGGCGTACGAGGCGACGACGCGGATGCCGATGTGATCTTGGCCCAGGAAGAACAACCCAAAGCCGACGCGGGCTTCAAGGAGGTAAAACTTCTCGGCGTCGGTCAGATTGAATGTTTTTTGGACGACATCAATGGTGGATGGCGATTGTTTCATGAGGACCTGGATGGACGAGTTGGCCAGGACACTCTTGCCCGACTCGCTGGCCAGGAACACCGACACATCCTGCGAGATGGTCGTCAGGCCGGTGTAGTATTTTCGCGCGCGGCGCGCGATGTTAGAGATGAAATCAGCGCCGACAGGATATTTCATGAGTACCCACGCCTCGTCAATCGCCAAGATGCGCTTTCGCAAATCGCGTCGGATGGCGGTCCAGATGTGGTTAAGTACTAAATACATCGCAATCGGCCGCAACTCCTCCTCCATGTCACGGATACTGAACACTACCAGCTGGTTGTCGAGCGGGACGTTGGTCGGTTTGTTGAGGAATCCGGCGAATGTGCCGCTAGTGTATTTTTTAAGGCGTACAGCCATGGATTCAGCGCCGGTCAGACCCTCCAGGATACTTTCCAGGTCAGACAGCACTGGTGGCGAAGCCTTTGAAAAGTCTGATTCAGGTGAAATATCTTTGATGGCATAGGTTTGGATGAGGGCTTCGTCGAGAATGGCTGATTCTTCAGGCGTTAAATCACCAAGCATCAATCGCAACAAACCGGTTAGGCCTAAGATATGTGACTTAAAGACATCGGCAGGATTTTCGCCTTCTTTTGGTACCGGCAGGTCGAATGGATTGAGGTGTTGTTCAGAATTAATTGAGATTTTAATGGTCGAGCCACCCACGGTGTCGCCCAGGTATTTGTACTCGTCTTCCGGGTCGAGGATGAGTACCTGTGTGCCAAATATCAGATGGCGTAGTATTTCCAGCTTGGTCGTGTATGATTTGCCGCCGCCAGATTTACCGAACACGACGGCGTTGGCGTTTTCAAGATTAAATCTATCAAAGAGCACGAGCGAGTTGTTGTGCGTGTTGATGCCGTATAAAATGCCCGAGTTGGAGGTGAGGTCAAACGACACAAACGGAAAGAGCGACGAGATAGGTTCAGTATTAAGCGACGTATGAACCGCTAAACGGTCATCGTCGATGGGTAGGGTCGAATTAAATCCGTCCATCATCCTGAATGTCGCCGCCTTGGCAAAGATGAGCTGGTATTCGAGCAAGCCCTTTATTTTTGACTCCGTTTCGTCCAGGGCCTTCACACTGTCCTCGTAGAGCGTGATATAGACGCCCAGCTCAAAGAATTTGTCCGTCCCCTGCTGGAGCTTGTCGCGCAGAGTCTCGATATCTCCCATGGCCGTCTCAAGCATCGGGTCGCGGACTTTGCCCTTAGCCGCCTCCTCCATCGTTTGTGCTTCTAACCGCGCGAGCTGGTCGCGGAGCTGCTTGAGGATGGTCGCCGTGTTCTTAGGGTGGACATAGATAGAAATATCAAAGACGCGGTCGAGGTTAATAATCGGTGAAAACCAGCTCGTGTTGAGATAGCGCGGATACGTTGCCAGGAAAATCGTCCGGACGTATTTAGGCCCGAGCTGGATGTAGTTTGGCGAAACCGAAAGGGCGGATGGGGCCAGAATGTCTTGAATCGTTTGTGGTAGTTGTTCAGCCATTAGGTTGGTTCAGTTGCTACTTTCGGCAAATCGCCGGGGTTATACAGACCATAAAACATATTGATAAGTTCCTCGCGTTCTAGGAGCTTGGTCTTTAGGCCAAGGCCAATCAGGCCATCGGTCACCAAATCCGCGCGTTGCATGAGCTGGGTGCGGTAGGTTTCTAGCTGGGTCGCGTCTATTTTTTTAATCGTGCCACCAGGGTTAAAGATGCTCTTGAAACTCTGCATTACCCCGCTCTTGGTCGGCGTTTCGTAGATATAAAAAGGCAATACGACATAAAATTTCTTAGACATGATGTTCGAGAGCTGGAGAAGTTCTTTGACAAACTTGGCATACTCGGAAGCTTGTATTTTCAGGAGTTCGTTTTCGCTGGCTTCGATGACGGTGTCCAGGCTCTTTAAATACTCGTCCATGTTCAGCTGGCGTGAATTGACCACCATCTGCAAGGGGAAATCGACGGAGTTCAGGAAGCGCTGGAAATTCTGCAAAATGCCCGTCTGTTCGTCCTCCGAGCGGAGCTCAAAGTTAACGGCCGATACTTCAATCACCACCCGCAAGGAGCCGTTGTTTAACAACACAGCATTGCCCTGGATATCAGCCACCTCGACGAGATTTTTGGTAGAAAGGTTTGGCATTATGATTTCATGTGGGTTTGCTGACTGTAGTCGGTCGGTTTTTGGTCGGCGCTGTAGATGTATTTTTTGGTGCCAAAGGAAAATGACAGGGCGTTGGCGATGTAATTAATGAGGGGCATATCGTCGATTTTAAGGAATGCCAGCGCGGCGGCGATGCCCGCGATGGGTAGGCCGACAAGGATGGCGACGGCGCCTTTGAAGATGCTGAAATCGAGAAACAACAGCGTCGCGCCCGCCGCGACCCACAGAAATTGCTTGAGCGTGAACGGCCCGACAATCTTTATCTCCGTCTCAATAAATTGTGGCAATTGAAATCTCATTATTTAATCTCGACATCCTTTTTATTACGTAAGTCTACCACGTTGGCCTGATTGATGCCTGGGATTTCACGATAAGAAACCGTGCCACCAGTCGGTGGTGTTCCACCGTTATTGTCTTCAGGCGGTTTTGGTGGAGCAAATCCAGGTTGCCTCCCTTGAAAGTTGCCACTACCTCGGCCAATTCTTCTCGGAGCAGCCAAGCCTGTCGTAGGGGCAGGACCTCCTGAAGTATTTTCCTCTCGGCCAATATCTGGAGATATTTCTCCCTCGTATCTTCTTGGGCCACCTTCATCTGCTCTTTCTCCTTTCTCTCCGTTATCGTTCTCATCAGACTCTTCCTCTTCACTCTCCTCGTCTTCTTGGTCAACCGGGTTGCCAGTCTCATCAGGCAGTGAATCATCGGTTCCAGCTGAAGCGCCATAACCCAATTCACTGATCTTCTTTAATTTTGTTGAATCGGCATCGCCGTTAATAACTGCTTGTCTTAAATTCCTTACAAAATCGTCACCACCGCCAAATCTGGCGTTACCCTTTGCTTTCGGATTTGCCTTCTTGGCATCTTGGAGTTTCCTGGCCTTTTCCTTGACAGCGCTTAGGAATGCGTCATCTGTCCAGGCCTCAACGCCGAGATCTGCAAGCTCTTTTGTTGGAGAGTAAGTGACCTTATCTTCAATATATTTTTTATAAGCCGCGGCCTTGTTTCTAATTTGTTTACCCTGGCTATCTGTCATAGTACTTACTTGTTCTGCAGCTTGCATTTCGGCAGCAGCTCTGGCCGCAGAAATAAAGTTTTTCTTATGCATCTTCTTAAGGAAGTCCATTCGGTCTCCATCAGTCTTGTAAATAGCCAGCGTTTGCTTCTTTAGCTCTTCTTTTGTCGCTTCAATATTAGTGACTTGTTTTGGTTTGCCGGTTAGAGGATCTTCTTCTAGCCCGCTGGCCGTCGTGGGGTCAGGCTTGTCAGTATTTTCTGTAATCCTGAAGTCTCCTTTATCGGCCATGACATTTGCTATCTTATGCTTGACCTCTAAATTATCGGTGCGATCGTATATATCTTTTCGTCGACCCTTATCCATTTTTTCATAATCGAGATCAAGGAGAAATTTCTTTGCGGCGGCCGGCGAGCCCTCTTTTTTATATATCTCATAAGTTCCAATAAGCTCATCGTTAGATAATTGATCCATGCCTCGCAAAAGTTCTCGGGCTGCTAATTGTCTATACTCTGGGCCGGTATTCATTTGAGCACGCAACTGATCGGCATTCATATTCTTAAAATGGTCTTTCCAAATACCCACATCCTTGTTTAATTGATCCGATTTTACATCGTGTACACCTAAACGTTCTGCCACCCGAGCCTTAAATCTTTCATCGCCTTGTTTGCCCCCATATATTTTATTGAGATATTTATTCTGGAATCCTTCCGTTTGAAATTGTTTAACTCGTTCTGAAACTGCCTCACTGGCCATCTTTCTTCTCGCATCATATCCAGTTAATTTACCAATAGTTGTTCTGGCCCAGTTGAGGCCGCCTTCAAAGCCACTTGCGCCCAGGGAGGTAGTGAGCTTGGCGGCCATGAGCGTACCATAGGATATGAAGAATGTCGCGAAGGTGTAGAAGAATATGAGGTTGATGGTAATAGCGCCAGTTCCACTAGTTCCAAACAAAGCGGTATTGCCACTACCGATTACTCTCTGGACGACTTGCGTGCCCTGACTCAAGAAAAGTAAGCCAATATAGAAGATAAAGAGATATAATGGCAGAAAAAGATTCCAGCCGAAGAACCAGCTCCACCACTTTGACCAGTATTTCTTCGTACCTGGAAGGATATACGCCATCCATGCGATTGGCGAGACGATAAGCAGGCCCCAAATCGCGAATATACGGAAGAAAGAAAACGTCACCGCTACTAATAAACTAAACATATAGATACCCCCCAAAATAACCATAAAGATTAAGCCAATAATGCCTGGACCAACCGTGCCTGCCGCATCAGGAGTACCTCCAAGGAGCTGGCTGGGATTAAGGAACTGTCCGAGCTTATCACCCGGATTGCCTATTGAATGCAAGAATACGTTTGTCAGTATCTGGCAGCCATCAATAACAAGTCCGCCGATGACCAGACTAAAGTTGATAAGTACCGCAACAATGAGGAAGCGGTATATCATGTCTTGGAAACGGTACTTGCCTACGTTAAATATCGTGGCGAAGGCCATGTAGATGAGAGCCAGGATAAAAAACATGTTGGAGAGGTCACGAAGGATTCCCCAAGTTGAAACTACAATGGGCACGTTGTTATAGGCACGGGCGTAGACAGCATAATTCAGGAGCGTTATCAGTCCGCCCGTGATATATAAGATAATCGCCCGAAGAGACTCGAAAATCCATCCAATCAAGGACGTCAGTGCCGAACCAGTGATAGAAGATATTCCAAACATTAAGGCAAAGTTATCATGAACACATTTGAGCGTTCTTTGACGGCCGTGGCCGTACCACCGCGCTCATTACCGGCGGTGACCATAATCCCAACCTGCTCGCCGCTATGCAGGACATGACCGTACATATCGGGCCAGCGGTCATTTGCATACCACAGCGCGCCAAGTCCCCAGGATGCTAAACTGCCGTCGGGCTTGAGGCATGGCGGATCACCGATATTTCGGTCATAGCATTGGCCAAAACCGGACCCGACCCATTTGCCGTTCTGATAAATAAACATCCACGCGGTGTAGAAGATTCCATTGCCAGGACTCGTGATTTGTCCCTCAAAGGTCTGCCAGGGCCAGCCAGTGCTCGCATCCCGTTTGTTAAAATCAATCTTGCCATTCATAAGGTCGACGTTTGTTATCGTTGCGGTTTGAGGCCACGAGGCAACATCCCCTGCCGAGTTATTTATCGTCGCCGAGCCTAAATCAACCCCGCCGCCAGGTGCCGGAGGATTCGTCGTCGAAATCGGTGTTGGACCAGGTGGTACGGTGGGGAAAGGAGTCTGGCTCGAACATTCGTTTAAACATTCATTGAGAGTCTGCTCGCAAGAATTATTACAGTCTTGGTCGCCACCGCATGAACTTACGCAGTCGCTTTCACTTTGCTGGCAAACGCTCGAGCAGGTTGCAGGAAGGGGTGTTCCACCTGGTGGTATGGGTGGGACTGGCGTATAAGAACCCCCCGGTATCGTGAGAACAGGGTTGGTCGCAATCGTGCCACCAGTATTGTTTGATTGGTCGAACAGACGATTAATCATGCTCTGCGTCACATCTTCGATGATGGTATTTAGGCCCTGTGCAGAAGTGAGCCAGTTGAACTGTGCGTTTATAGTTGCCGCGGCGCTGTTGGCCAGGTACTCACCAGTTGTTTTGATATCCTTGTAAACGATACACGTGCCACCAAATCCTGTGATTTTACAACTATCATTTTTACCGTTTCCGCTCACACCCGTATAGGTGTTACCTGCGATGGCTTGGTTTACATCGCTGGATTGTTCTAGCGACCGCTGTAGATTAATCTGGTCTTGAGCAAGGAGTGTTGCGCCATAGAGATTGTTCTGTGGTTGAGCCTGAAGAGCGGTCGCATCCCAACTCTGGAACTTATCAGGAGTAAAACCTTTGGGCAGTGTGCAGTTTATCTGCACACTAAACGGGGTCAGACTATCAGTGCGGGTATTGGCTCCTGTGAGCGATATTTTATCAGTCGGCTTAAGACCGAATGATTTTTTGAGGTCGTTGCTAAAAGTGTTACATAAATTGGATGTACTCAACATCGCGCGAAAAATATTCTCACCTCGGTATTGTGCGTTGGTCTGGAAAGCTCGCCAATTAGTAACGAATGACGGTCCCCCATCTCGGCCACGGCTTTGGATGACCGTCGATATATTATTTGTAATATTGTCGAGTTGTAAGCGCGCGAGGCATCGAGCGACTACATTATCGCGCATATCCCTTACTTGGAAATACGTAAGTAACGCTTGATCGGCCGTGCCTGTCGCTTGGTCCTGAACTGGAACGTTAGTGCCAATCAGTCCCTCTAAAAATCCAACAACAAAGTCCTTTAAGAATTTTTTAGCGTAGGCCTTGATACCATTTTGTTCTAAATAAAAGGCATCGTTGATGCTCGCATCAAGCCAAGGGGAAAGCTGACTACTTTGCGAACATCCTCCTTTTGCTGTAATTGGACTCTGGCTGGTCAAGGCGGTAGGGCTATTTACAGTACTATTGGGCGAGGTCGGTAATATTGGAGTAGCGGCTGCATAGGCAGGGTTGGATGCAAAAACTAATAAAGAAACAGCCAAGATATCTAATATTAAGATGGTAGCTAATATTCTCTTCATTTCAGCATTGACTTAAGAGAATCCATATCGATGTGTTCGTTCTGGATGGTGTCGGTAAAATCGTTAATAAAATTATTGTATTTATCCAACATGTCCCCAAATGCCTGGTATGCCAGCATTGCCTTAACGGAATCCGTATCCCCATTGGCAATAGCTTGGCTGATATCTCTCAATTGTTGGGTTAAGGATACAAATTCTGCGGCACTATTCGCGAATGGTTTAGGCACTGACAAAGCCATCGTGTTTTGGTCTATATTTTCATATGCGCCTGCTTGCTGTGAGAAGTAACTTTTTGTTTGAGAGTTGAAACCATTGTTGCCTATAGTGTTTAGATATTTATAGGTGTTCTGAATTTGTCCACCAAAAGAATCACTGAACCCCTTAATAAGAGGAATCATTTGTTTTACGTATTCTGTGCTAGAGTTTGTGTTGCCAAGAACGGTGGTTAGGGAATCTGAGTCAACAGTTTTATTGAAAAGATATTTTCCCGAATCGGCGACCGAGGAAGTGATGTCGGCCAAGTTTTGCTGGTAACTGGCACTGGCGGGATTCAATGCACCTGCCGCCAAGCCATCAACAGTCAGTTGGGAAAGTTGGTCAGTAAGATTGCCAGTATTTAATAGCTCTCCGGTAATCGGGTTGCGGCCAGCCGCGACTTCTTCCCCATAAATGTAACCTTGGCTATTTTTGTTTGGCCCCAATGGGTCTATGCCCCAGAGGATATCCTCGGCATTCGTCAAACCATCATGATTAGGGTCGCATGTCGGGCAATTTTGAGTATCCTGAATGGCCGAAGAAATATTACCTAATGTTGGTCCACCCATTGCCAATGCATGGACATATTTACTAAGTTCGTAAACCGAAAACACGGCAATCACTGCCACGAGAGCAATACCAATCTTGGTTTTGATGGGCATCGTATTATTTATCCCCTGATTTCAATGATAAAACCAAGGTTTCCTTGGTTAAATTATACCACGGTCAAGCTCCTCTATCTTTGCAACTGTTGATACTTAATAAAGTGACGTTCCTATCTTGAGAATGATGTTGTTTGGCTCTAAATCCGTGCAATGCAAAAGGATAAGATATGGGGCTGGGATGAAGGTCCCAAGTACCGAAGGTCCCATGCGATAAATCTGATAGTAACTATAGATAGAAATGTAAACTCCAAAGGCCTGAAGAATTAGAGAATCGTACGGATATATGACTGTTATGGTAGGCGCACCTGTTCTGTAGACTCTGATTGCTTGGACTGGGAAAGGTATATATTCAGTGTAGAGGGCGCAATAGCGAAACTGCGAGGTTATAATTCTACCTCCAAAGGTAAGCGCATTGGCCGGATAAAATGGCAGAATCAATGATAGTATCAAAATAAGTATTAGTATTTTGTTCTTCACAAGAGAATTATAGTTCTTTTATGAGGTTGAGCCAATCGTTCAAGGTCAGGGTTTCGGGGCGGGCCATGGGATTGATGGAGAGTTTTTCAAGGAGGGCGCGCGTTGCGTCTTTGTCCTTTCCTATCGCGTCGGGCATGGTGGTCAGGAGTTGTTTGCGCTTGCCGGCAAAGCATGCGCCGGCGATATCAAAAAGCTGCTGGCCTCTGGCCGGTGAGAGCGGCGTTTCTCGCGGTGTGAGTTTAATCACCGCCGAGTCGACGTTGGGCATCGGGCGGAAACTTCCCCTGCTGACATCCATAACTTTGCTAACATCAGCATAGTATTGTACCGATAAGGCAAGCATATTTGAATCAGGTGGTTTGGCCATCATGCGCTGGGCGACTTCGCGTTGGACCATCAGGATGGCCAGCGCCGGGCGCGGCCAGTCTTCGAGCATGAGGCGTAGGAAATGCGAGGTGATGTAGTATGGTAGATTCGCCACGACCTTGTAGACTGGCGGCAAATTGAGCGTTTCGGGTTTTAATTCTAGCACGTCCGCTTCGGTGATGCGTACATTGCCCGGCATTTCTTTTTGTAATTCTTCGATTGCTCGATAGTCTTTTTCAATGGCAATGACTGTGCCTGCCGCTTTGGCCAGTTCGCGGGTGAGGTTGCCTGTCCCCGGCCCGACTTCGAGCACGCAGTCGTTTGAATTTAATTGTGCCGCCTCAATGATGCGGGCAATCACGCCCTCGTTGATGAGGAAGTTTTGGCCCAATGATTTTTTGGCGAATAATTTAAACATTATTCGTACTGTAAAATTTCTTCTGTGTCGTTGTCGGGGTCCAAGAACTGATGGTCTAATGTTTGTTGTGGCATTTCGGCCAGGAATCGTGAGGGCAGATTAACTTCCGTCGTACCAAAGATATTGCGATATTTGGCGTGCGTCAGGATAAGCCGCTCTTTGGCACGGGTGATGCCGACGTAGCACAACCGGCGCTCCTCCTCCATCTCGTGGGGCTGATAGATGGAGCGTGCGTGCGGGAAAAGACCCTCCTCCATGCCGATGATAAACACGACGGGAAACTCCAAGCCCTTGGATGAATGCATGGTCATGAGGTTCACGCGTGGCGTTTCGTCCTTAGTGC
>Ga0207138_1134_pt1 | contig 12450 bp, 12 predicted proteins | sample Alteio_BWMinHeat_6_FD_153589 | JGI IMG/M metagenome (GOLD analysis project Ga0207138, IMG submission 153589) | Enriched cells from forest soil in Barre Woods Harvard Forest LTER site, Petersham, Massachusetts, United States -... | ecosystem: Environmental > Terrestrial > Soil > Temperate forest >...
ATCTGGAGCAACTTGGTCACCTCACGACCGACGACTTCACATTTTGGGTAGCGCCAACGACGATTTCCTCCGGCACATATACCAAGGAGAAGTGGCTACAGTTAATGTCAGAAGTATTCGGTGATTTGGCCGGGCCGATGAGGCAGCAGTTAGGCGACTTTACGGCCGAGGACGATCGCGTAAGTGTAACGACGGTCGGGAATGTGCCGTTCAAAAACGGCAAGGCCTACAACAGTCACTATCACTTTCTCTTCTTTCTGCGCCATGGACAGATCTCTGCGGTGAAAGAGTACCTAGACACATATCACTCCGGAGAGATTTTTGGCTTTCCGAGCGCCACCGCCGCGTAACGGAGCGGATAGTACGGTCGCTTTGATCCTGCGGAATTGGCATCCGGCATGCCTTGTCCTTCTGATGACGCCGCGCCGAACCGCGCGGCCAACTTAGATCGCAAATGTGCGAATCAGATCGCTTGCGTCCCAGCCGATCGATGTGTCGTTGACTGTGTCGTCGATCTGCAGGCTCTGCGGCGACAGCGTAAAGAGCTCGATAAAATACCCGCAATCCCTTGCGCGCATCGACCATAAAGGCCTCGATATTGCTTTCCAGCATAACGCGTAACCGAGCTCATAGCTCTGCTGTCCCAGCTCGGCCGCAATCTCCGCAGGCTTGTCGACGAAGAACGCGTGGTGGTGGAACAGCGGGCCGGCCGGGCGGCTGTCGAGCCCCAGCACGTTTGCGTATCTGGGCGCGTCGTTCAGTGAAAAGGAAATTGCGATGTCTCGAATGAAGGATAAAGTCACCTTAGTCATCGGCGGTGCAAGCGGGATTGGCGCAGCAATTGCTGAGCGCGTGGCGGCCGAGGGGGCCACGGTGTATTTGACCGGGCGCCGCAAGGCCGAGATTGATGCCGTGGCCACCCGGATTGGTCATGGGGCTTGCGGCATCGTAGCTGATGCAAGCGATCCAGCAGATATTGAACGTGCTGTCGCCGCCGTCGTGGCGGAGCATCGACGGATCGACACGCTAATATTCAACGCGGCCGTGTCCGAAGGCGCCGACCTCTTATCAAGCACAGCAGATTTTTTTGATCGACATTTCGCACTGAATGTCCGTGGCCCGCTTCTCGCCATGCGGGCGGCAACGCCCCATATGCCGGCAGGTAGCGCTGCTGTCCTTGTTGGATCAACCGCAAGCCAAATGGCAGTGCCGCATTACGGCACTTATGCCGCGACTAAGGCAGCGCTGCGGTCTTACGTACGAACTTGGACGGCTGAACTCGCGCCGCGCGGTATCCGCGTCAATGTGCTCAGCCCTGGTCCAACCAATACAAAGAAGACGGCAGATGTGCCCGATGATATCCGGGCTGCTATCCTTAGCCGCGTTCCCTTGGGTCGACTTGCTAGCCCGGCAGAAATTGCTGGAGCGGCATTGTTTTTGGCGAGCGACGAATCCAGTTACATGGCAGGGTCCGATCTGCATATCGATGGCGGCATGGCTCAGGTCTGAACGCGAAAAGAGAAAGCGCATATCGCGCGATGAAGAGCCACGCGGTATCTTGCGCATTATTGCCCCCGCGCCGCCTTGCAGGGCAGTCGGCTAGGATCTTTTACCCATCATATCGGAATTTCCGGAAATCATTGATGCCACCAAGTTTTTTTCTCCGAAGACATTTGACCACTCCTCTTCGGTAAGTTCCATATTTTTCTTTACACCTTTCGGATTAATAGCTGTATCGCTGCGTGCAAATACCGCTTTCACTGCCTTTCTACCGCCGACAGCCGCTATCCATCGCTGAACGGCTGGAAATCTGCTTACGTCGATATCCAGCATTTCCAGCAAAGCTGGAAACCCACCAATCCAGGGCCATACGGCGATGTCGGCTATCGAATACTCGCCTCCCAGATATTCGGCCTCGTTCAGGCGTGCCTCCAAAACATGGATGAGGCGCAGGGACTCGTTTACATACCGGCTCACCGAATAAGGATTGCCCTTCGGAGCAAATCTAACGAAGTGGCTCGCCTGCCCGACCATTGGGCCAAGCCCAGCAACCTGCCAGGTCATCCATTGCAATGTTAAGGTACGGCTTCTGATTTCCGTGGATAGGAACCTTCCGTACTTCTCGGCCAGATATACCAGGATTGCGCCGCTTTCGAATACCGTAATTGGCAAGCCTCCGTCGGCAGGTGCCTTATCCACGATTGCTGGAATCTTGTGATTTGGATTGATCGCATGATATTCAGGCGTTAGATGCTCGCCTGCGAATAAATCGATCTGAGTAATATTATATTCTGTACCAAGTTCCTCTAAAATAATCGCAACCTTCCAGGCATTAGGACTTGTACAAAAATAGAGATCTATCATCGACTTACTCTCAACGTACATCAAACCAAGACTGTATTCTATAGTGTTGAATACCCTTCGCTTGCGGCGGTCACCTGTGCAGCCAACTTAGACCGCGATTGCGCGAATCAGATCGCTCCCGTCCCAACCAATCGACGCGCTCTTGATGGTGTCGTAGATCTGCAGGGCCTGCGGCGACGGCGCAAAGAGTTCGATGAAATGCCCGCAATCCCTGCGCGCATCGACCATGAACGCCTCGATATTGCTTTCCAGCATAACGTGCAACCCGAGCTCATAGCCCTGCTGTCCCAGCTCAGCCGCCACCTCCGCAGGCTTGTCGACGATGAACGCCTGGTGGTGGAGCACCGGGCTGGTCGGGCGGCTGTCGAGCCCCAGCACGTTCACGTCGTGCAGGTCGCGCGGCTCCACGAACTCGATCATGATGTCGCCCCACTGGCCGAATGCGCTGCCATGGTTGTACACCGTCTCCCTGCCGTTCCAGCGGGCGAAGCGCAGCGGAATGAGGTCAATGTAGAAATAAGGGCCGGAGCCAAAGATCGCCGAATGGCGTCTGGCCGCCTCTCGTGCATCCGGCACGACGTAGGCGATCTGAACGGTCGGAATGCTCTTCAGCGTCGGAATCATCTCTCTCTCCTCGAATTCCCGGCCAGTCTTGTGGTTGTACGTTGGCACCGGAATACGTCATCGAATCTGGCGCCGGACCGTGGGCAACTCGACCCCGGACCGTCGCTCTACTTTGTCACGTCATAAGCACCCCGCCATCGACCGCGATGGTCTGGCCGGTCACATTCCTAGCCTTCTCGGAAAGCAGAAATGCTACCATCTCGCCCAAGTCGGTCAGCGTTTGTGGTCTTTTCATAGGCACCGATTGTTCGACTGTCCTGGCAAAGAGCTCTTCGGGAGTCAGGCCCTCCGGGGCTACGCCGTTGGCAATAAGCCACTCGGCGCCGCCCTTCCACATATCGGTCCAGATCAAGCCGGGCATTACGGCGTTGACCCGCAATCGAGTTGGCGCGCCAATCCGCGCTAAAGAGTGGGACAGTTCTATGACTGCAGCCTTGGACGAGCCGTAGTCAACAAGCGTGTCCAAACCCATTCGAGCACCTATCGAGGAAATATTGACAATCGCCCCCGGACGACCGTTACGACGCTTGACGAATTCCTGACACGTCAGAAACGTGCCTTTGACGTTAACCGCGTACGTCCGATCCCACATCTCCTCGGTCAGATCGCCAAACGGACTATACGTTGCAACTCCCGCGACGTTGGCGAGGGCGGTAACCTCTCCGAGTTGATCTTCGGCGACCGCGAATGCGGCCTGCACCGATGCCCGGTCACTGACGTCGCAGGCCACATGCGCGACCGTTGCGCCATTTGCCGCTAACTTGGCCGCAGCCTCACCGAGAAGCTTCGCATTGATGTCCGTGAGCAGCACCGCCTGCTCCTCGGCGAGGCGGGCCGCAATGCCGAAGCCCAGTCCGCCGGCGGCCCCGGTGACGATCGCTATCTTGTCTTTGACCTTAGAACGACTCACGGCAGCACCTTTTGCGTCTGGTTGTACAACTTCACTAGAAAATGCTCGTGTTCGCTCATTGAACTCTCCATAAGGCGGATGCGAACCTGCACGTCCCAGGCATCCGCTAGCGCAAACTCGCCGGGCCACCTTATCCAGACGGCCCAGCGAAGCTGCAGCTAGTGAGGGTTGCAAGGGTCCATCCTAAGCTTTCGATGGGCTTGGCCTGGGTGCTTAGAAGTGCCAGGTGACTTGCATACCGAATGTCCTTGGAGCGCTAACTTGACCGTTTCGATCGTATCCGATTAGCGGGTTATTCACGCCCGCGCCGGTAATATAAATGTCATTCGACACGTTTCGGACGTAGAGACTCCCGGTCCAAACCGGATTCACGCCCACCCAGCGGACAAAAAGGTCGAGATCAGCGTGCGCTGGCTGCGACAGGAGAGGCGTGTTGAATGGCGTGAAGTAAATTTTGTCCGTCCAGGTCACGTCTGCTGTTGGTGTGAAGTCACCGTACGGGGACGGGATCGTATACCCGACGTCCAACGCCACCTTATAGTTCGGCGCGTAGTTCAGATGGTTCCCCGCGAGGTTCAGCGTACCCAACGATAACCGCGCCGGGTCTTCCGTCTTGAACCTCGAGTAAGTTGCGTCAAGCCATGCCGCGTTGAGCGAAACGCGCAGACGCGTCGTGGGAAGCGCCGTGATTTCGGCCTCCACTCCCTTTACCGTGGCGGACGCCGCGTTGATCGTCTGCTCGGAAATTCCCTGAGTTTCATTGACCTGAAGATTGCTGTAGTCGTAGTAGAATGCAGCGATATTCGCTCGCAGGCGTTTATCCAGAAAGTCCCCCTTCAGTCCAATCTCGTAATCCTTGAGAGATTCGGGAGCGAAAGGCGCTTGCAGACCGCCGATATTGAATCCCCCGCTCTTAAAGCCTTGAGAGTACGTAACGTACCCGATTACTTGGGGGTTAAATGCATAACTAAGAGAGAAGCGCGGATCGAAATGATAATAGCGAGCCGTCTGCGAAACGAGGCCCGTCGTAGGAATGAGGGGCCCTATTGGCACAGAGGTATTGTATGGCGTCGACAAATCAACCGTTTCAAACTCGCTGAGCTGCTTTTCCTCGTAAGAATATCTAACCCCCACGCTAAGCGTTAAGTCGGTAAGAAGGTTGTAATCCACCTGACCAAAGCCCGCATAGGCGTTCGTTGTTTCTTCTCCTCCAGCGTTATAGAATTGAACAAATTCGTTCGGACCGCCAAATAGCAGCGCGTTGAAGGGCGCGCGATTATCTGTAACGTGATCCTCGTTGAAATAATATACACCTACCACATACTTGACATTATCGGCACTACCAGAAAGGCGCACCTCTTGCGTGACAGAGTTAGAATTCTCATAAAGCGATTGGATCCCCAAATCTGGAAGGGCTCCGTAGACACTGTCGGCCAACTGCGAGGTCAAATGTCGAAATCCGGTAACAGATGTGAGCTTTAGTGAGTCATTTAAATACACACTTAGCTCGTTGGATACGCCATGTGCTTCGAGGTGGTTAAGAGGACCTAGTCCCGCGTAATCTTCAGGGTTGGTGGGAACCCGGGCTCCTAAAGCAACTGGGGTGGGAACGTCTTCGGGATAACTGTAACCTAGATAGTGGTACCCATAATTGTGGTCGCGTTCGTCATAATAGTCGACGACCAGGCGATCTTGAACGTTGTCGGCGGGATCCGCCAATAGCGTCAGCCTGACGCTGCGCGAATGATCATCGTCAACCTGCTCCCCTGTCCCTATATTGTGACCATAGCCATCACGATCCACGGTCTGAAACGCCACGCGGGCACCCAGCCACTGTGTGACTGGCCCGCCGATCGCGCCTTCCGACTGAATAAGACTATAGCTGCCCGCTTGGCCCGAGAGATAGCCGTTCAGCTCCTGACCCGGATCGCTCGTGATGATATTGATCGCACCCGCCACGGCGTTCCGGCCGTACAGCGTTCCCTGTGGACCGCGAAGCACCTCGACGCGATCGATATCGTAAAGCGTCGTGAACGCAGCCTGCGAGCGTGCCTCATAAACATTGTTGTCATACACTGCCACGCGAGTCTCACCGCCAGGCGAGATGCTGTCGTAGCCTACCCCCCGAATGAAAATCTTCGCGTCCGCGGCGTTGCTTCCGAATTCGACGTTCGGGATGCTCTGACTCAGTCCCTCAATGGAATTGATGCCCTTGCTCTGAAGCGCCTCGCCGCTAACCGCAGTGATCGCGAGCGGAACGGTCTGCGCGCGCTCTGATCGCCTTTGCGCAGTCACGACGACTTCATCGAACTGCTGATCTTGCGGGGCCGCTGCAGCTGGTTGAGCTGACTGAGCCAAGGCCGGCATCACCACCGACCAAGCCGCGGAGCTCGCGCAGAAAATAGCAAGTGCTCGTTTCATAATTCCCCTTCGCCCTTCCAGGTTCATTTTCGGTTCTCCCGGAGCCGCCGCTTGTCAACGTCCCCTGCCGGGTTGCCGCCGGGAGAGGCGCAAGCCAGCGCCAACCCCCGAACAAAATCTTTTTCTATCACCTTAGAAAAATGAGTCAAGTGGTTTAAGCTGACCGCGAACAAGGGCGGTGTGCGGCGGCAGTGTTGGCCCCATCGGGGCCGGACTTGAGGATGTAGGCGTGCACAAGTGCGATGCGCGCACCGCCTGTCCCGCTACCGGCGAGCTGCGATATGCCTGGGAGGCAGTGGATCAGACAGCGGCAGTAAGACAGGGGCGCTTGACCGCCTGAAGAACGGACTCGATATCGAACGGCGGAGCTCTTCAGCGACCCGACTATCGTTTTATGTGGAGCGAGAGCACATCACCGGCTTTGCGATCGAGCTGGAACGAAAGGTCAGAGCTTTTGGCCCCATTCATTATCCAGGGTGTTCGAAAATCATACGGATAACCGCGTTTAGGTTGAATACCCTTCGTTTTCGGCGGTTCGCGGCGCTCGCCGCGCAGCCAACCCAGGTAATTGGGAGGGCGAACGGTGGGTCCGCGTCGGCAGACATGGATAAACGACACGATTGACTGCCACTGTCGAAACTCGCGTCACAAACCGTGCTGTTTATAGAATGGCACGCCGCTTCTTCGATTTCCGGAGGGTGACCACACTTTTTTTGTCGGGCATCGGGGTCGGATTGGCCGTCCGCATTGCCGCTATACCCGCAAGGAGCGCGCGCAAGTTGAAGTCGAATCTTTCGTCTTCCGACTCTTCCTGACGCTTCTTTGTAATAGAGCGCATCAACGGCATTTCTCCTTCTGGAAATTTCCGCACGACGCGTCTGAGCGAAGTTTGATAGCTTTCTCCGGTGCGAGCGGTGAGCGCTGCGCGGATCTCCACTCTATAATACCACGAGAAGACAAATTCCTGGATCGCCCGCGTGGCCCACCAAGCGGTTTTTTCATCAAATCCCGACCTCAGGGCAAGCCGTACCGACTGCTCTAGACGCGGGATGGCTGTGCTGATAGTTCGCTGCACAGCCACTTGTGCCAGGCCGGGGAACTTCTCGAACAGGGCCCGCTGCGAGTAGGCGAAAGTATGAGCCCAGTGAAACCAATCTCCCGTGCCGTCAGGTGGCAGCGGATAGTCTACGATAATGGCGTTCGCGACAAACTCGGCAAGTTCGTCCCGATCCTTGAAATAATGATAGAGGCCCGCGACGGAGACGCCGAGCGCTTTGGCAACCCCGCCAAGAGTGAGGTCCGGCAATCCGATGGCACAGGCGGCATCGAGAATCTGCTGGTTGGTCAGCTTGGGCGGACGGCCGCGGCGTGCCCCCTTATTGCCCTCATTCATACTGGGTCGTCCGGTGAATAGTTGTATCGCAATTTCGTAGGGCCTTGATAATTCGTTTGGAGACTGTTGCGCAAGCCTTCTTCCAGACATGCCGCAGGGCGACGAGCGCCATGTATACGCTGCCCTTCGATTGCGAAGGGTCGCGTCCCTTGGCGTGGTGTAGGAGCTGAGGATAAGCAGCCCGTCGCAATGGCCGCCGAGCGAGCGAATTGAAGCACCCGAAGCTACGCGGGCGTTTATTGCCTTGCTATCTCTCTTCGCCGGCAAGCACCCCCGCCGCGCGCGGGACAATCACCATTCCTGCCGCTCCGGACATAATTTCAAGAAGCGAAATGAGCGCGGCGAGCCGTCACGGGATGTTTGCAATGCGTCGATAGTGAGCTTCAGGTTCTCCTCAGATGAAGTTCGCCAGAACAACCAGGCCACAGGCGGCAAGAAGCATGCCGACCGTTCCCAGGGACGCAGCTTCGCCGTAAGCCAACGTTCCGATCGCGATCCCAGAGAGAGGGCCTAAGGCCGACATCAAGGGCACCAGAATTGACAGACTGACGCCGGCGGCAATGAGCCGGCTGAGCAAGATCGAGAAGATACAGAAGCAGGTCATCAAGCCGAGTGTGGGAAGAAGCGCCGTTGCGCCTTTCGACATCGGCAAGAAGAATAGTGCACCGGCCTGAGCACAGACAGAACCAAGAAACAGCCCTGAAACATAAAGTAGTTTCATTGACATTGTTGCTGTCCGAACGAGATCTTCCATCTGTCATTTTCGAGCGTCGAATGTGAGGCCGTCATTTGATCAGGGCCTTGATGGCGAAGGCTTGGTGGACACTGATCTTCGAGATGAGGATGCGTTGGTCCGACTGGACGAACTCGAGATCGACGTCGCCAATGATGTAGGGCTGGTCCATGATCTGCGTCGCGTCATGGTCCTCGGTCCTCGCGAAATAGGCGATCACATAGCATCGCCCCTTGAGGCTGCCGTCGTCGGCCCGCTCCGCAGTGAAGCTGGTGACGACGTGCCTGGAGAGGAGATCGGCCGGACGCGCTAGGAAGGAGGCGCGCAGCTCGTCGTGCCCGTGGCGCCAGCCATCCGTCCGTTCCCAGGCGCAATCGGGCGTCAGATAGGAAAGGATGTCCTCGTAGCGGCGCTGGTCGAGCAGGGTCCAGATCGCGTTCGTGGCGAGCGCCGCGCCGGCATATGTTTCGGCCGCAACCATCTAACCCTCTCCCTCTTTCTGTTCGTCAACGACTGTGTTCCGCAATGTCCCGATCCCGGAGAGCGCGACCTCGATCGTGTCGCCGGGCTTCATCCACAAAGGCGGCTTGCGCCCCCAGCCGACGCCGGCTGGCGTTCCCATGCTGATGACGTCGCCGCTGCGCAGCGGCGTCCAGCGGGAGATGTAGGCGATGGCCGTCGGGATATCGAAGATCATGTCCCGTGACGTCGCCGACTGGACGATCTCGCCGTTCAAGCGTGTGACGAGCTCGATCGCCGAGGCGTCGGGGACCTCGTCCGCCGTGACGATCCATGGCCCCATCGCGCTCGACCGGTGGAAATTCTTGCCCGCGGTGGGGGAGTGCGACTGATATTCGCGAACGCTGCCATCCATCAGGCAGGTATAGCCGAGTACATGATCCATCGCGCTTTCGCGCGGGATGTGACGGCCGGGGCTGCCGATGACGATGGCGATCTCGCCTTCGAAATCGAACGTGTCCGAGACGCGGGGCCGGATGATCGCCTGTTCGTGGCCGCCCAGCGTGTCGGGATATTTCGCGAACAAGGGCGGGCAGTCCCCCGTCTCCTGGTTCACCTCCTCCGCGTGTTCGCGGTAGTTCACGCCCAGGCAGATGACCTTGGCGGTCGACGCCACCGGCGCGAGCAGGGTCACGTCCTCGAGCGCAATGTCCTCCTCGGCCCTCTCAAGCACGGCCTCCAAAGCCGCACGATCCCAGGTCGGAAGATCGAACGGCGCCTCCTCGGGCAACAGGTCGGACCAACCCCCGGCGGCGACGATCCGTCCTCCCTCGACGAACCCCTGTCCGACACGTTCCCCGCGCTTGAACCTCACCAGTCGCATGACTCTCCCCTCAAAGGCTGCCGCCTTCCAAAATGAAACCTGATATCAGTTGGATGCCTGCGCTCAGGCGACTGCGGGGGCGAGGTGGGATCGGACCCATGTATCGGCTGTGGCGGAGAAGTAGTCGGGGCGAGCGAACATGACCTGGTGGGGCGCGCCCTCGACGAGGTCGAGGGTGATGGGTCCGCCGAGCCGTGCGAACACCCGCTTGACCTCTTCGACGGGGAACAGCGGATCGGCGCCGCCGACGATCATCAGATAGGGTTTGCTGTTCTCTTCCGGCGGCACCGGCGGATCGTAGGTCAGGTAGGAGCGCCAGCTCGCCAGGTCATAGTGCCAGCAGACATTCGGGTCGTCGTAGATCTTCTTCACCCGCTCGGGATCGCCATAGTTCTTCTCCAGATCGAGAAACCGGAAGATGTTGAACTGGATCGCGTTGCCGAACACTTCGAGCAGCTGCGCCACGCCCTCGCTGGCGATCGCCGCGCGCGCGTCGGCCATCCAGCCGGCGGCGGGGATGGCTATGCCCATGCCGACGCCACCGACTAGGTGCGGGCTCTGTTCGAGCGCGAGGAAGGCGGTGCCGCTACCGAGGCTTGAGCCAAGGGTGAACACCGGCAGGCCGGTGGTGCGCACGATATGCTCGGCCAGGGTGAGCACGTCTTCGATATAGGCCTCCTGGGTAAACTGGCCGCGCGGCAGCGCCGAGCGGCCATGGCCGGGCGGGTCCATGGCCCAGATCTCAAGGCCCTTTTCGACATGCAGATCACAAAAGCCGGGATAATATCCACCATAGCCGCCGATGCCGGGCAACAGGATCAGCGCATAGTCGGGCGCGGCGGTGAGGCTGGTATAGCGGTAGACCGGGATGTGACCGACCTCGAATTCCTCAGCCTGCGCGCTCATCCCTGCTCCCCCCAAGCGACGACCTTCTGCTTGGAGCCGTGCTTGCCAAGCCATCTGGCGAGGATTTCGTGAGGTTCTTCATCTCCCTCGATCGCGTCCGCGCAGAAGGACGCCGGGCGAGCAATCTCGAACTGGCCACCGTCGGGCTCGGTGATGTAGGCCGAGAGGCAGTTGGGGTGCTCGACGAGGAAATAGGGGATGTTCTCGGCCTTTACCCGCTCGACGATCGCCCAAAAGGCCTCGTCATCCCGGATGGTGACGCCGTAATGGTCCATGTAGCTGGGCTTGCGCTCGTAATAGGGATATTTGTCGTTGTTGTATTGAAAGAAGGCCAGATAGCTGCCATCGGCAAGCTCGAAGAGAGCGTGGATATAGTCCGACGGCGAGTTGTCGATGGGATCGATCTCCACGACCTCACACCCGACGAGCGGCACGCCCACCACGTCTTCGTAGAAGTGCCGTGTGCGTTCCATGTCGGCGACGCGGTAAGCATTATGGAAATATTGCATGGCGTCAGTCTTCGCCTGACGCAGCCGCCGCTTCGCGGCCTTCTCGCGCGACGGAAGGGTCGTGGATTCTGTCATGTCTCCCAAAGCGTCTCTCCCAAATTCGAGGCTGAAACCGCCCCCGTCTCCGCGGGGAAGTTCATCATTTTGATATGCGAGGTTATAATTTGCCTTCATGCCGCACCGGCTGTTGAACCATATATTTCGATGCCATTAGAAAAACAAGAGGGAAACGCATCGAAGAGGGTATGGCGATCCATATCGGAGTGGATAATAGGGGGACGTTCAGGGGCCTTGCGGCCTTTGACGCGGGCGGGGCCAATCCGTTATAACCCGATTTCCTCCCGTCGCCGCCTTCTCCTTTGTCCTGGTTGCTAAATCTGGCACCCGGCCCTCTGCGTCGCGGATTATTTTATTATATTAGAAAACTGGTGACAGCGACGCTGAATTTCCATATGAGTCGCTCCATTCGCTCGTACCTGGGAGGGGATTGAAGCTGGAGCGCATTGCTTTCCACGTCTGCTTGGCGCTGACCGCAGCGCTTGCTGCTTAACTGCACATCCCGCGGCAGGAACAGGCTCGGAGTTCCAGGGGCGTTGGTGAAGCGCTCAGCGACATACGGGTGCATTGGACAAAGTCCAGGCAGCGGAGGCGGGGCGCGCACCGATACAGGCTAAAGGTCTGAAGTTGGAGATGTTATGATGAGTTGGGGTCCGGACAGGAAGCAGGGAGCAGTTCTCTTTTCCTTCGACAATATGGGTGAGGCTGCTGATCTGGAAAACGGGGTTTTGCCACGGGACGAGCCTGTAGGACGCCATAGGTCGGTTCATGAGACATTGCCTTTTCTTTTGGATACTCTGGCAGAATATGGCTTGCGAGCTACGTTCTTTCTCGAAGCCTGGAACGTTGATCACTATCCTGATGCGGTACGTTCGATTGCCGATGCCGGCCATGAGATCGGCAGCCACGGTTACAGGCACGAAAGTTGGTTCATTCTGCCCGAAGACCGGCAGATCGCCACTCTGCGGCACGCGCATGAGCGATTTGCAAGCATAGGTGTGCAGCCGCGAGGATTTCGGCCTCCCGGCGGAATCAGCTCCGCTGCGACGGAAGCGCTTATGGCCGAACTAGATTATGTCTACATATCGCCGACGCGTGGCGGTTTTGGCGTTCGGAACAGCTTGGCCGTCCTGCCCACCTATCCGGAATATGCGGACGTGAGTTATTACGCTAAGGCGTTCCGTCAATTCC
>Ga0207138_1135_pt1 | contig 12393 bp, 10 predicted proteins | sample Alteio_BWMinHeat_6_FD_153589 | JGI IMG/M metagenome (GOLD analysis project Ga0207138, IMG submission 153589) | Enriched cells from forest soil in Barre Woods Harvard Forest LTER site, Petersham, Massachusetts, United States -... | ecosystem: Environmental > Terrestrial > Soil > Temperate forest >...
TCTGAATTTTGTTGAATCAAAATTAGAAGAACAAATAAAACGGTTACCTAAACTACAGGATGGCGAACCAGCGCAAACAATTAGCCGAGATATGAATAATGTATTACTTAAAACAGGTAACGCATTAAAAGCATTTGGCGATGAGTTTGTAACACCTGAACACATATTGATTGGAATATTGCAGGTAAATGATGAAACCGGCAAAATGCTTAAGGATGCTGGCCTTACTGAAAAAGGACTAATAGCAGCTATAAAAGAATTAAGAAAAGGGAATACGGTCAATTCTCAAACATCAGACCAGCAGTATAATTCTTTAGAGCGTTATGCTAAGAATTTAAATGAGCTGGCGCGCAATGGTAAACTGGATCCTGTAATTGGACGTGATGAAGAAATTCGTCGCACGCTGCATATACTTTCTCGTCGCTCTAAAAATAACCCCATTTTAGTTGGTGAACCCGGTGTAGGTAAAACAGCTATTGTAGAAGGACTTGCGCATCGTATCATTAACGGTGATGTACCCGATAACCTGAACACAAAGATCATTTTCGCGCTCGATATGGGTGCTATGATGGCCGGTGCAAAATACCGTGGTGAATTTGAAGAAAGATTGAAAGCAGTTATAAAAGAAGTAGCAGATAGTAATGGAGAGATCATACTATTTATAGACGAAATACACACACTGGTAGGTGCCGGTGCTATGGAAGGTGCTATGGATGCCGCTAATATATTGAAGCCAGCCTTAGCGCGTGGGGAGTTAAGAGCAATTGGCGCCACTACATTAAATGAATACCAAAAGTATTTCGAAAAGGATAAAGCATTGGAGCGCCGTTTTCAGAAAGTATTTGTAGATGAACCAACTCCAGAAGATGCTATATCTATTCTTCGTGGATTGAAAGACAGGTACGAAAATCACCACCACGTACGAATCAAAGATGATGCTATTATAGCAGCGGTCGAATTGTCACAGCGCTATATCACCGATCGTTTTCTACCGGATAAAGCGATAGACCTAATAGATGAGAGTGCAGCCAAGCTGAAGCTGGAAATGAATTCCATGCCCGAAGAGTTGGATGAACTGGAACGTCGTATTCGTCAGTTGGAAATAGAACGCGAAGCCATCAAGCGTGAAAATGATAAGGACAAACTCAAAGAGCTGGGACAGGAAATTGCTATGCTCACGGTAGAGCGTGATACGCTGAAAGCCAAATGGCTCGAAGAAAAAGAAATTGTCGATAAAATAAACAAGGCGAAAACCAAAATAGAAAGCCTGAAGTTGGAAGCCGAAAAAGCAGAGCGCGATGGCGATTATGGTAAGGTAGCCGAGATACGTTATGGTAAGATAAAAGAAGAAGAAGCTGAGGTAGAAAAATTATCGAAGCAACTTCATGCTATGGATGGTCAGCAAAAAAGATTGTTGAAGGAAGAAGTGGATGCAGAAGATATTGCAGAAACTGTCGCAAAGGCAACCGGTATTCCTGTGCAACGAATGTTGCAAACAGAGCGCGACAAGCTACTTCACATGGAAGAAGAATTACATAAACGTGTGATAGGTCAAGATGAAGCAATAGAGGCTGTTTCAGATGCCATTCGTCGAGGCCGTGCTGGCTTACAAGATCCTAAAAAACCAATAGGCTCATTTATATTTCTTGGTACAACAGGCGTTGGCAAAACAGAATTAGCAAAAGCACTTGCTGAGGTATTGTTTGATAATGAAAGTATGATGACGCGTATAGACATGAGCGAATACCAGGAAAAACACAGCGTTAGCAGGCTGGTAGGTGCGCCTCCCGGTTATGTGGGCTATGAGGAAGGTGGCCAGCTTACAGAAGCAGTACGCCGTAAACCATATTCTGTTGTATTGCTCGATGAAATAGAAAAGGCGCATCATGACGTATTTAATGTGCTCTTGCAAGTGTTAGATGATGGAAGGCTTACAGATAATAAGGGTAGGGTAGTGAATTTTAAGAATACCATCATTATCATGACCAGCAACCTGGGAAGTCATCTTATACAAGAGAACTTTGCGGACCTGAAGGATAAGAATTTGGAAGAGGTGGTAGAAAATACAAAAGAGCAGGTAATGGACTTGCTAAGACAAACATTAAGGCCCGAATTCCTGAATCGTGTGGACGATATTATCATGTTCCACCCGTTGATGAGAAAAGAGATACATGGTATTATACGGGTGCAATTGCAGGGGCTTCAAAAGCAATTGGCTCAGCAAAATATTGACCTTGAGTTTACCGATTATGCGGTTGATTATTTGGTAGAGCGTGGTTTTGATCCTCAGTATGGCGCCCGTCCTTTAAAACGTGTTATACAAAAAGACATCATCAATATGCTCAGCAAGAAGATCATTGCAGGTGAAATAGATAAATCAAAACCGGTATTAATAGATGTTTTCGATGGAGTAGTTGTGATGAGAAATGAATCTAAAGAGATTAAAGAAAAAACTAAAGCCAAGAGTTAAAATAAATTTATATAGTGCAAAGCGCTTACATATTTGTAAGCGCTTTTTTCGTTTGAAAATTTGAGGCTTTATAAAATATTAAGATGATAAATACTACATGAGCCATATTAAGTAAGTATCTGACAAGAAGCATCCCAATTTGATTTGTACCGAACATATCTAAGATTGACCAAATAGGGAGTGCCACCATAATTACAACACTTAATGGGTTTAGCAATCCTGTAAGTTCGTTTGTAATTTTTCTTATTCTTACCCCAACTTGGATAAATATTACTAGAGAAAAGATGAAAATGAAAAGCGTAATTAGATCAAAGAACCTTTCGACTGATATGATGATGGCACTTTTTAAGCTTAAAATATTCAATAGAATCAATAATGCATTCATTGAAAACAATATTATGTCTCTTGTTATCCATAAATTGATCCAACTTGTTGATCTGTTATTTTCAAAGTTAGTAAGATATTGATTAAGAGAGTATAGTATATATATGTCGGTGAAGCAACAAATAAAATCAAATACCTCAAAATCGTATTTAAAAAAATGTATTCCTCCAAGAGACAAATAAGTAAAAGCAAAAAACACAAATTCTGCTACACAAATAATTATTGCTAACTTAAAATTTTGCGATTTAATATTAGATGTGGCATCAAATGAAAACTCATTTTGCATATAAACCTTTGTCAATAAAGATAATAAATCTTAGTTGTTAATATTGATATACGTTATCTGCTTTTTCACTTTTGATTTTGAATTACTTTATGTTTTATGCTCAGGCGAGGTAGCCTCTAGCTTCATTTTCCGTAGCATAGGTGCGGCAAAATAAGTTACACCTACTACCACTAAGGTCATACAACCGCCAAATATTACTGCGGGCACTGTGCCCATCCATTTTGCAGTTACACCGCTTTCTAATGCCCCTAATTCGTTTGATGAACTAATGAACATGGTATTTACTGCAGCAACTCGTCCGCGCATAGCATCAGGTGTTTTTAATTGCAATATGGTTCCCCGTATCACTACACTCACTGCATCAAACATGCCTCCTAAAAACAGCATGGCAAATGCCAGTATAAATGCCCATGATAAATTACAACCCCAGAACGATCCAAAAAATTGAGTATTGGCAATATTTCCGCATACACCGAAAATAATTGTAGTTATACCAAACCCGGTAATGGCTAGTAATAATTTTCCTCCTGCATTTTTCTTTAACGGGATAAAGGAAAGTATAAACAAGGATAGTATAGAACCAATTCCGGGGGCTGCTTTCATCCATCCATAACCTACTTCTCCCACACCTAATATGTCCACAGCATATACGGGCAGCAATGCTACAGCACCGCCAAATAATACAGCGAACATGTCCAGCGAAAGTGCAGCAAGTATGACTTGTGTGCTGAATACAAATTTCAATCCCTGTTTCAGGCTTTTGGTTATTGGCTCTTTATCTTTTTTCTGTATTTCTTGTTTAGGAATAGATATGATACCAAACAATGCTACCAGTTGCATGGCAAACACGCTGATCAGGCTTGCTTCATATCCAAGTATGGCGATCAATACGCCACCTAATAAATTCCCGAATACAAATCCGCTTTGCCATGAGGTACTGCTCCACGTAGTAGCATTTACATATTCTTTTCTCGGTACAAGAAGCCCCTGTAGTGCAAAAGAAGCAGGACTGATAAATGCCCTTAATATGCCACCCATAAACACACCTACATAAATCAGGTTAACGGTCAAACCTACACCTGCTTTATGATAAAATGTGGGCCATGATAATAGCACGTAAAATGCAGATAGAAATAAATACCCCAAAACACATTGCAGCACCATTCCTTTTTTCTCACGCAGGTCTACAAAATGGCCGGAAAACAAAGAGCACCCGATCGCAGGTATTACTTCCCATAGTCCAAGCATACCTAATGTCAGCTTATCATGGGTAAGTTCTTTGTATGCCATATAACTGACTATCGCCATTTGCATATTTAAAGAAAGAATAACTGCAAAGCGTACTATCAGGTACTTGCGAAACTGTGAGTAATGTAAAGATGTGTTTTTTGCTAAAAAGCGATCTAAGAATGGCAAAATCTATCGTTTATATTACAAATGTATAGTTTAACCTCATATAGTTTATGCGGTAATTTCAGTTTCAAAAGCTAAATTTGCTATTTGTAGAATGAACCGTACCACAGGTCATATTATTTTCACAAGTATTGCACAGGCGCTGCAAGAATTAAGAGTAAATAAACTACGCACCTTTTTATCCCTCTTGGGCATCACAATTGGTATATTCTGTATCATAGCTGTACTTACTGTTTTAGATAGTATGAAAAACAACATTCAGACAGAGATGAATACTCTCGGTAGTGATGTGCTTTACCTCAATCGCTGGCCTTGGATGGATGAAGGTGGTGAATATAAATGGTGGGAGTATTGGCGTCGCCCCGGTATGTCACCAACAGAATTAAGAGCTATTGAATCGCAAGTGCCGGATGCTAAGCTCGCTACACTCTGTCTTACACTCAACAATCAAACGCTCAAACACGAAGACCTGGATGTAAGTAGTATTGTAGCTTATTCCGTTACCACAGGTTTTGATAAAATACAAAATATAGAAATTGCCAACGGCCGCTATCTTAGTTTGTCAGAATTGGAAGGTGGTGTAAATACAGTGGTTATTGGAGATGAGGTATATAAGGGGTTATTCCCGGGCAATAGAAATGCCATTGGAAATAATATTGCCTTAGGTGGCAAAAAATTTACTGTTGTAGGTATTATGAAGCGGGTGGGAAAAAATATGGCGGGTTTCGATTTTGATAATGGCGTTATCATACCATATTATGCAGCTGCGTCTTTTGTAGAAGCAAGATCATTTAATTATGATCCTGTCATTGTCGTGCAGGCAAGAAAAGGTGTGAACATAGATGAACTAAAATATGAAGTAGAAGGTGTATTGCGTCGTGTACGAAAAGTGCGTCCGGGGCAGGCCAATGATTTTGCAATTAACCAGTTGAGCCAGGTATCTGAGCGTATAGAAGCTGTTTTTGGTACAATAGACGTGATAGCGGCTGTGATTGGTGGCTTTTCTTTGATTGTGGGTGCATTTGGTATTGCTAACATCATGTTTGTAACCGTGAAGGAAAGGACAAAAATAATTGGTCTTAAAAAAGCTATTGGTGCACGTTCGAGAAGCATACTTACAGAGTTCCTTGCAGAGGCAGTTACTTTATGTATAATGGGGGGACTTATCGGCATTGTGATTGTACTGCTATTGAGTGTGTTGCTTACATATGGAGTAGATTTTAAGGTCACACTTTCTGCAAAGAATTTTTTATTAGGCATCAGCATATCTGCTATTGTAGGGGTGCTGGCGGGTTATATCCCTGCTCGCTCTGCTTCTCGTTTAGACCCTGTGGTAGCAATACGCTCAAACTGATAACATGAAAAAAGAAAAGATCCTCATTCTCGATAAAGCACGTATAGCCCGCAAGCTGCAACGCATGGCTTTCCAGTTATGGGAACATAATAGTCATGAAAAAGAAATGGTATTGGTAGGTATTGAAAAAACTGGCATGGTCATGGCAAAAGATCTTGCTGCCAGGTTGAAAAAAATAAGCCCTATAAAAGTGGAAGTTGTGTCATTGAAGCTCAATAAAAAAGAACCTTGGGAAAAAATCACTTTTACTGCAAACATCAATGGTAAGTCGGTCGTGTTGGTAGATGATGTAGCAAATTCAGGTAAAACATTATTATATGCGCTACGTCCTATGCTGGATGGTAAACCTAAAAAAATATTAATAGCGGTATTAGTTGACCGCAAGCATAAATCCTTTCCTGTGTCTTCAGATATTGTTGGCCATAGTGTAGCTACTACTATGCAGGAACATATAGAAGTGGAGACTAAGGGCGATGAAATTATTGCAGCTTATTTACAATAAATAATTACTGGTAATAAATGTACACACTGGTTATACATGGCGGAGCAGGAAATATTACACCTGCTATGATGAATAAAGAACAGGAAACCCAATACACCGCAGGCCTCAAAGCAGCTTTGGATAAAGGTTATGACGTGTTGAAAAATAGTGGCTCAGCGCTCGATGCAGTAGAGGCTGCTATCATAATAATGGAGAACGATCCTATTTTCAACGCAGGCAGAGGTTCTGTTTTTACTAAAAAGGGTTTAAACGAAATGGACGCTGCCATTATGGATGGTAGCAATTTAGCGGCTGGTGCCGTAGCTGGTGTTAGAAATGTCAAGAACCCTATTACACTTGCAAAAGCTGTTATGTTGAAATCAGGACATGTTTTTTTAAGTGGCAGTGGTGCGGGTGAGTTCGCCCTTACAAATGGTATTGAAATGGCACCTGATAATTATTTCTTCAAAAAATCTCGTTACGATCAATGGGTAAAGATCCGCGATAGCGATTATACACAACTCGATCATGAAGGTGATAATTTGAAAAGTGTGCTCCCGCAAACAGGTCATAAATTTGGTACTGTTGGTGCAGTTGCCTGTGATATCAATGGCAATCTGGCTGCCGGTACATCTACAGGTGGCATGACCAACAAACGCTATGGCCGTATTGGCGATAGCCCTGTTATTGGTGCAGGTACTTATGCTAATAATACAACCTGCGCTATTTCCTGCACCGGTCATGGAGAATTTTTTCTCAGGGCAGTTGTAGCCTACGATATATCTTGTCTGATGGAGTATAAAGGGTTATCACTGGTAGATGCATGCAATACAGTAGTAAAAGACAAGCTGGTAAAGATGGGAGGTGAAGGCGGCCTTATCGCTGTAAATGCAAAGGGGGAACATGAGTTTAGCTTCAATTCTGCCGGTATGTATCGTGCTATGCGCAATAGCGATGGTGCTGAAACAATCGCTTTCTATTCTAAATAGAAATAGCTGCTTGCACTTTTTTGGGTTTAAATAACCTGCGTATTCCTTTGTTCAAAGGCTCTTCATAAAACAGGTACAATATTAAAGATGCTGCTGTGCAAATTAAAAAAGTGGTAGTAACCAATAGTATTCTGTTCGCAATAAATCCTGATAAATAAGGCTTCGCTATATAGTCTATTATCAAAGTATGTACCAGGTAGAATGAGTACGACGTGCGCCCGAGAAATCCCAATAATTTTATAGAAAGTACTTTTTTTAAGTAAGAGCTTTCCATTACCAGGCCGTAGTACAGCATAGCTATCGGGAAGGGTAGTAACACATTGTTAAACAGTAATAACAGATCAGTATTCAGCTGTGGTTTGGAATAAATATAAGCCATGATACCGCAAATGACAGCTGTGAGCACGGTGCCTGCCAATGTCCACATCATACCCTTTGAGTGTTCAGTTCCGGATGCGTTCTTCTTACGTACAAGTAGTGCTACGAAAGCTCCTGTAAAAAAATTAATAAAATACCCAAAATAGGTTGTTGAGAATACAAACTCAGGTGTATGTAGAAAGCTTATATTTTGTTTCGAAATAAATAAAGCTATGATCGTCATTCCCACAGAAATAAGAAAAGGTATAAATAGATTATAGCGTGCGGTAAGGTATATGATCACTGGCGCAAAAGCATAGAAGCATTCCTCTACAGTCAGCGACCAACTTGGTTGAATGAGTATGGCCTCTTGGTTATGAAAGAGAGCATGAGTAAGGGTATAATTTTTCAATACTATGATTAGCGAATGATTATGCGCCAGTAATATAGCTATAGTAACGAGTAAGAAATAAACCGGGTATATCCTTGCAAACCTGTTAACGAAATAGTTTCTGAACCAATTTGTTGTCAGGTTTTTTTCTGTGTAGTACAAATGAACAATTAAAAAACCGCTGAGCACGAAGAAAAAAGCCAAAACATTGATAACTACATGGCTCTCGGGTACAAATGGAAAGTGATCGAAAAATACTACCATAGCGCCAATAGCTCTTACTCCTGTAAGTGCCGGGTATTTTTATCCGCCTATGTGTAGTTTTGGCATATTAGTCTCATTGAAAATACTGTAAATATTACAAAAACAGTTGCTTATATATTTTTTCATCTATTTTTACGCTTCATAAAAAGATAACTAAAGAGTAATGAGGCGTTTACCTTTGTCGCTACGGTATTTATTGCGCATATATATATTGGGTATTGTCTTTTTTACTTTTTTCAGGCTTGTTTTTCTTTTCAAAAGTCGGGTAGCGCTTGCACAAATACCTTTACTTATTACCTGCAAGGCCTTATTTATGGGCTTCCGTTTCGATACAGTTATCAGCGGCTATATATTGGCCCTGCCAATTGTTATACTCACCCTCGCTGACTTTGGCCGCTTTTTGTACAAACCAGTTCTCTTATGGGTCCATGTATTGCTTTGCATATTATTTGTAACGGCTTTTTTTATTTGTGCAGCTGACGTCCCGTTTTTTCTGGCTTATAATAACCGTCTCAACTACAGCGTGCTCAACTGGACCGACTCTCCTATGTTCATGGCTAAGATGGTCTTTACTGAGTGGAGCTATCTTGTTTATTTATTACTCTTCATACTCGTCGCTGTTATTTATGTTTTGCGTGCCAATAAAATATATAAGCGCTTTAACTACGAATTTCGCTCGGATGTGCCTAAACCAAAATTCTGGATGCTTCCTATCTCGCTATTGGCAATGGCGCTCTTATTTATTGGTATCAGGGGCAGGGTAGAGCAGAAATCACCTATTATGGTAGGCACTGCATATTTCTCCAATTACGACCTTGCTAACCAGGCGGGGCTCAATCCTGTTTATACATTCATCAATAGCTGCTTCGAAGCCTTGAAGGATGAAAACAAATACCTGCACTTAATGAACGACCGGGAGGCGCTGAAAAACGTACAAGACTATTTGCATGTCGTACCTTCTAAATACAATTCACCTATCGCACGCTATGTCTCCGGTTATGTGCAGCCTGTTAAACACAATGTGGTCATCGTGCTTATGGAAGGCATGAGTGCTGGCTTTATGCGTCATGGAAATAATACCAAGGGCCTTACACCTGTGTTAGACAGCATTGCAGATAAAGGCTATTACTTCAGCAATTGCTACTCTGCGGGTGTGCATACTTTCAATGGCATATTTTCTACCCTCTATTCTTTTCCCGCGCTCATGGCGCGTCATACCATGGTGGGCGCTGTCATTCCGCACTATTCAGGACTGCCTTATGTAATGAAGCAATACGGTTATCAGAATGTTTATTTCACCACACACGACGAACAATTCGACAATGTGGGCGGCTTCCTTACTTCTAATTATTTCGACCGCATCGTTAGCCAGAAAGATTATCCTGCATCTGCAGTGGTAAGCGCTTTGGGCGTGCCCGATCATTTTATGTTCGACGAGGCCATACCCGTTTTCAATACCTATGCTGCAGCGCAAAAAACATTTTTCGCTTGTTTAATGACAGGCTCCAATCATGCACCATACACCGTTCCCGATGGTATTCCGTTTACGCCCGCACACCCCGATGTGCGCGATGGCACTGTAGAATATGCCGATTGGGCTATTGGCCATTTCTTATCTGTTGCGTCCAAACAGCCCTGGTACGGCAATACCATTTTTGTTTTCGTGGCCGACCATGGGGCTTTCGATGCAGAGGGTGCCTCCTTTGGCGACATGCCTTATTCGCTCAATCATATACCCCTTATTATCTATTCTCCGCTTTTAAGCAGTGCGCCCAAAACATATACGCAACCATGCGGGCAAATAGATATTTTTCCTACGCTCTGCGCCCTGCTGCATTTTTCTTATATCAATAATACCATGGGGCAGGACGTTTTTTCTCAGCCCCGGCCCTATATGTATTTCAGTGCAGACGATAAGCTGGCAGTTGCGGACAGTTCTGACTTTTATCTCTGGCATACCGACGGCCGCGAAGCCCTGTACAATTTTAGCAATCCGCAGCAAGATGTATTGGGTGCTCATGCTACGCAGGCCGGTAATATGAAGCGTTATGCCTTTAGTATGCTGCAATCTACCGAGTGGCTGCTGCAAAACGGTATGTCTAAGCCGGCTAAATAGCTGGTCCTCTGCTTATTAGCTTTGGCTATTAATTTTCTGTTAAAAGAAACCTAACAACCTTTCTGTCTGCCTTTATTTACGGACCTTCGCGCTCTAGAAAATAATTGGTATGACAAAAAATATCCTGGTTTTGCGTGTGGTTACTGCCTTTGTGCTTGCCGTTGTTTCTATTCCTTTCTATGTAGCGGGTATGCTGAAATTGATGGAGCTGATTAAACGCTAAGTTTTTATTTTCATAGGTATTTTATTTTAATAATTGTTATTGGGTTTATTTTTCGTGTTATTGCGAGGAAGCTCTGAAAGCCCGGATGTTTGTTTACTAGGGTTATGTGATGCTTCACTTCCGTTTCACTTGAGTACATTTTCATTTCACTTTTGCTTCACTTATTTTCACTTTCGTTTCACCTTTGTTTCACTTTTGTTTCACCGATTTGGGCAGAAAAGGTGGTTTTAAAACATGATGTATTTGATTATCAGCGGTTTGTGAAAAAAGCCTTTTCACCGATACAGTTTTTTTGCGGAGAAAAGAGGTAGTACCTAATAAGTCACTTTTCTTACTTTTTGTCTTGACACAAAAAGTAACCAAAAAGTCAAGAAACGGCGATGTCTGCTGCGCCGTTTCGGGTAGCCTTGATTTGAATACATTACTACTGAGCTGCCTATCTGAGAATATGAATACTTTCATAATGTGGTTTATCTGCGCATGAGTGAAAAGTGGAGGTTTGGCAATGATGCCGCACGGTTTATATATGTCAAAGAACTAATTTAATTAGCAAATTAGCTGATATGCTGATTAGCTAATGATTCTGAGAAATGCCTCAGAATAGTGCAAGATACTATCGTTACCATGCGTTGCCTTTTTCCAGCCTCGATGCGACTGTCCCCAAACATGCTAAGAAACTCGCTACAATGCCCGTCGGCATTAGCAAACAGATACTGGAGAAGCGACTTGCGATGAAATTAAAGCAACATCAGGTGGCGAAGGTTTTGGGAGTGAGCCGGGGGCTTTTGTGCCAATGGGAACTTGGTAACACAATGCCGCAAGAATGTTATGCTGCGAAAATTAGAGTGTTTTTAGAATGTTCTTAATCTAAATGTAAAAGGTCTTGAGGGTAATCCCGAAAAAGGCAACACACAGCCGACAAAAGAACAGATGTTGCGAATACGGCTGTTTTTTGGATAGTTCTATTTGAAATCTAACAAGTCTTGGGGAGCAATCTCCAAGACTTTTGCAATTAAAGAAAGATAAGAAACGGTAAAATTCACTTCGCCTCGTTCCATTCTTGCGATTTGGGAATAATCCACCTCTTTGCATTCAAATGCCAATTCAGTTTGAGACATGCCTTTTTTAAGACGGAATGCGCGGACATTCTCTCCGATTTTTTTTAGAAACTCGGCATCACGATAATACGGCCTTCTCCCGCCCTTTTTCATTACCACAAAAAGAAATCTATTAAAGAACTTGACATAGGGATAATTATCCCTATTTTTGTTTTTCATCAATCATTTTAACTATGCGACAACTGGAAAAGAACAACCTAACACTGGCAGCGATGACAATTCTTTGTATTTCGTTCGCGACATCATGCACAAACCCTTCCTCGAAGTGCAAGGATATTTTAGAAAACGCGATCAGCTCACAAGGGAGGGGCTATCTGAAAATGAAAGACTTTCAAAAACTGGATGCGGTCGAAGGCTCTGAGGGAGGAGTACCATACTATAACATCAAATACAATGTCATGGTTGAGTGTGTAAAAGAAAACGGATGGGTCAGTGAACGCAATGGAGAACTGGAGGAATTGAGTGTTTGGGATACTGAGTGTAAAGGCACTGGGTATAACATTCTATGTCATCACACACAACTGAAAATGGGTGCTACGTACACTAT
>Ga0207138_1131_pt2 | contig 12334 bp, 12 predicted proteins | sample Alteio_BWMinHeat_6_FD_153589 | JGI IMG/M metagenome (GOLD analysis project Ga0207138, IMG submission 153589) | Enriched cells from forest soil in Barre Woods Harvard Forest LTER site, Petersham, Massachusetts, United States -... | ecosystem: Environmental > Terrestrial > Soil > Temperate forest >...
AACCCAACGTGCCCATAAAAGATTTTGCGGCCGTTCAAAACAGGGTCATCGCCGCCGCTAAGCATGATTGGATATTCCAGCTCGATATGGACGAATCCATGTCTCCGGAAATTAACGAAGAAATCCGAGAGATATCGTCCAAGCCTCCGCAGTACTACGCCTACTATGTCCCGCGCCAAACCATCTACGAGGGCAGGGCGGTCAGATACTCCACAGGCTATGAAGGCTTTGAAGATTCCGGTTATGAGATGAAGTTTTTTAACCGCACGAGCGGTTGCATCGTCATGCGCAGTCCTCATCATCGGTTGGTGTTTGATGAAAAGAAATATCCCGTCAGTTACTTGAAAGAACGATACAACGCGTATTTCACGATACCCGAGTACAACGAAGGCAAGCTGTATCCCAAGCGTTTCCTCGATATGGAAATCGCCGAAGTCCGCAAGCAATCGCTCACGCAATTTCTCTACTGGACGGTGCTCATCCGATTTCTCAAAACCGTCAAAAAGTTCTTTAAGTTTTTCCTGCTCTATATCTGCTACGGATTTAAAGAGACCTTTCCCATGCGGGTCGAGTTCGCCAAGATACAGTACTCCTGGCTCATCATGACCGGTGCCATCCGAGAGCGTCTGACCGGCCGATATAAAAAACCATAATGAAAAAAGTCTTATTCGTTTCGACAACTTCTTCAGTCATCCACGGCGCGTTGTATCGCGCGTTGCAGGCCGTTGGTCTAGAAGTTCATTTCATGGATTTCCGAGGCCATCCGGTGGCTGAAATCGGCCATCCAGTGCATAAGGCCGTCACGAAATTACCCGACAAACTCCGTACGTATATCGAAGACTACGCCGACAAAAACATCAGCGAAGCGATTCTAAAAAAAGCCAAACAGCTCAAACCCGACCTCATCTTTTTTTCTAAGGCTAAAAATATAGACATCGGCGTGCTGGAAGCCCTGCGCCACATCGCCCCAACGGTGAATTGGTATCCCGAAAGTATGAACAACTGGGATAGTATCCAGCGCATCGTCAGCCACTATGATTATTTTTTCGAGTTCGATAAATATGTCGTCAACTTGCTCCAGTCGGCCGGTCACAAAAACGTCTATTATCTGCCGTTCTGCGGCGACATGTCTAAAGACGATGTCTGGCATGATGGGCCATACAAATACGATGTGACGTTTTTGGGTTCGTATAATGCCGACTACTATCCGATGCGGCTTGAGATACTGGATAAAGTCAAAGACCTCGGGCTGAATGTCTGGGGCAATAGTGCCTGGGCCGATACTTCGCTAAAACCCTACTTCCACGGTCCGGTGAAGCCCCTCATGGAAAATCTCAAAAAAATCTACCGCCAAAGCAAAATCGTCATCCACATCGATTCCAATTTGACCGTCGGCGCCGGCACCGGCCTGACCATGCGGCCGTTTGACGTGACCGCCTCCGGCGCGTTGCTTGTGGCCCAGGATGACCGGCCGGAAATATTCAATATGTTCGTGCCCGAAAAAGAGTTCGTCATGTTCCATAATTCTCTTGACATTAGGGCTAAAATTGAGTATTATCTACAACACGAAGATGAGCGTAAAAAGCTCGCCAAAGCTGGCTTTGAACGCACCCGCCGCGATCACACGTACGTGGATCGCGTCAGGACCATCTTGGATACCATAAAGAGTCATGGCAAATAAAAAGTCTCGCAGTATCATGATTACGGGCGCGCTCGGCCACATCGGCGCCGCCCTCATACGCAACCTTGACGACAGCCTCTTTGACGAGGTCGTCCTTTTGGATAACCTCTTAAGCCAGCGCTTCCCGTCCCTCTACAATTTGCCCAAAAAGAAATTCAAATACCGCTTTCTGCGCGAGGATATTTTGACGTTTGATTTTGATACTTATTTCAAAGACCATAGCACCCAGGCGCTGGTGCACCTGGCCGCCATCACCGACGCCGCCCACAGTCACGAAATACCCGAGCAGGTGGAGATTGTAAATTTCAAAGGTCTCCAGCGCGTGGCCGATGCTTGTTTGAAAAATAAAGTTAAACTGCTTTTCCCGTCCTCGACGAGCGTCTATGGAAGCGCCGAGGAAAAAGTAGACGAAACGTCTAAGCTCAAGCCCCAAAGTCCCTACGCCGAGGCAAAGTTAAATGCGGAGAAGCATATCCAAAAGCTCGGTAAAAAGGGTTTAAAATTTGTCATCTGTCGCTTTGGCACTATCTTTGGCCAATCGGTCGGCACGCGCTATGATACCGCGGTGAATCGCTTCACCTGGCAGGCCGTCACCGGTCAGCCCATCACCGTCTGGAAGACCGCCTGGAAACAGCGTCGGCCGTATCTATACCTGGGCGATTGCGTGGCCGCGATTAATTTTATCCTAAAGAAAGATTTATTTGATAGGGAAATCTACAACGTCCTGACGCAGAATTTCACTGTCGAGGACGTCGCCACGACCATCAAGAAATACATCCCGACCATGGCCGTGAATTACGTTGATTCGCCCATCATGAATCAACTTTCATATGACGTAGACGATACTAAGTTTCGTAAGCTTGGCTTTAAGCCCAGCGGCGATTTGAAAAAAGGCGTCGGCGAAAAAATCGCTTCCCTGGCCGCCATCATTGAAAAAGGAGAGTAGGCGATAGCTGCTCCAGCAAGAGCCCCGCCAACGGCGGGGCTCTTGCTTTATCCTCCTATATATGATATAGTATGAACTCAACGAGTTTCCTTAACAAAAGGTTGGTGGGCTGTGGAAATACAGCAGTTTGGTTTGAATGTCGTCACGATTGGCTTCGTGGGGACAGTGATTTTCGCCCTCGTTGAGGCGTGGGGTCTTTGGGAACAAAACAAGACGATTTGGGCCAGCCGAGCCGGTGAATCGGTCTCGGTGACATGGCTCACGTACTTCTTTGCCGCCTCGTGCGCCTACGTCGTCTACGGTATTTCAACGAGAGAAATTGCGCCGGCCTTCAGCGGCTTTGTCGCCGGCGTCCTGCACATACCGATTCTCGTGGGGCTGTGGAAGTACAAAGGGTTCAAGAGATGGGAAAAAGTTCTTTTCTCCCTTTTCATGTTCTCTTTGGCGTCCATGATGCTCATGCCGTTCAAGGATTGGTTCTTTCTGGTGTTCGCGTTTGGTACTATCATCTCGTTGGTGATGCAGCCAATCGAGATTATCCAGAACAGAAACTCGGGCCAGGTTGAGATACGTCTCCTCTTGGCTTACCTCGGCAGTACCTTTTTCTGGACCGTGTATGCGTACGCGGCCCATGACTGGGTACTAGAAATCGTCGCGCCGGGGCAATTTGTTACCCTGGCGGTCACCGCAATCATTTGGTTCGTCTACCGAAAAATCTAACCGCGCCTGCGGGCACAGAAAGAGAGATAGGAAATGAGTTTCGATTTTGAGGGAATGAGTCCCGAGCAAATTGGGGATCGTTTGGCGCATGACTTCGAGTACATCCAGTCCAACAACGGACGTCTTCCGGCGAGAGCCTACTGGGCGCGTCTGCGGACGTTCCCGACGTTGTTCCACGAGTACATCGAGCTGGCGCCGGCGGACGACGGCAAGGGCTGGGAAGTCCTGATGGACTTCAAGCCGGCAAGCGATCCCTTCTACGGCAATCTCTGGGGGACGCAGGGCATGACGGTCATGATGGGGCAAATGGCGGCTAACCTCGTCAGTCAGCACGCTGCGGACGAGTCCGGCATCCCCGTGAAGCAGGACGATTTCCGTCTCTGCGCTGTGGTGACGGATGCGAAGTCGCCTCGGCATCATGCCAACGTGAACGTCTTCGGACGTCTCTTGCCGGGCAAGCCGAAGACGTACAACGGTGCGTGGCTGTCTGTCGACAAGCTCGATGACCTGGCTGTGATTCCGCTCTGCCGGACTTACTTGAAGCAGGTCACGGCAGTCCTGCTCCACGGTGCTTCGCCGACGTTCGTCGAGCATCGCGAATTCTTCGAGTATCTCGATTAGTACTGACATCGTCGCACATGCGGTGGTCGGGGCTTGCAAGCCCCGACCACCGCATTTTTAATTCGTGTAATTTAGGCGTATCATTATTTGTATCTTATGAATCAATACAAAAGGTTTCTCGGGCTGTTTTTAATCGTCCTCGCGGCGGTTGTTGGCGCTGGTTCTACACCTTTTAGTAAGTTTGCTTTGCGCGAGCTGTCTCCGCTTTCATTTACCCTTATTCGTTTCGTCATCGCGTCGGCAGTCATTCTGCCGATTTTGTTTTTTCAAAAAATCAGATTAACATTTTCCGAAATTCGTACGCTCGTCCTCATTTCTGCTCTTTCCACGGCCAACACGATGCTTTCTATATTTGGCACCCAGCGGACAACCGCTAATATCGTCCAAATGCTGTACACCGCCGTGCCGCTGGTGGCCGCGTTGTTTGCCTATTGGTTTCTCAAAGAGCGGCTCACTCCTCGTAAACTCTGGGGAGTGTTGGTCGGATTTGTCGGCGTTATGATTTTAATTTTACTTCCTATCATAGAAAATCATTCGTCATTTGCCGGTGATTTAATCGGCAACCTTATCATTATCATCGCGATTCTGTCGTTTTCTTTGTATGTCGTGCTTTCCAAATCACTTCACAAAAAATATTCACCGTTCCTGCTCATGTCCGCCTATGTCTTAACGACGACGGTCGTCCAACTCTTGCTCCTGCCTTTTACGAAGCAGTATTTTAATCCTGCCGCTCTGTCGAGTGGCACCTGGCTGGCGATTCTGTATACGAGCGTTGTTGGCACGATAGGGTATTATGTCGTCTATCAATATGCCATTAAAGACGCCGGACCGGTTGCCGCTTCGACCATACTATATATCCAGCCGGCCGTGGCGGCGGTGTGGGCGTTCTTCCTCCTGGGCGAACATCTCACAACCGGCCTGGTCATCGGAGGCCTCATATCTCTCGTCGGTGTAAGTATCGTCTCGAGCAAAAAGCAGCCGCTCAATTCTATTGAAAAACTCTAGATAATAGGGTAATCTGGTTTTATGAATATCAACCTCAAGCCGGTCATTGATTTTGGCAAAATGCCGATTGCAAATGGCTTTTTAATGCCCGAGCAGTTCAAAGACGAGTATTTTTTTAACATGGTTTTAGGCTACGACCCGGCCACTCACGCCATCGGCCTCATCAACAAAGTCCCACCAGAGATGATGTTCCATGCAAACTATGCATTTTTCTCGTCCACGTCCAAGGGTATGCAGATTCATTTCCGTCAGACGGCCGAAAAATTATTACCGTATGCAGGTAAAGGCATCGTCGTCGAGATGGGTAGTAATGACGGTATCATGCTGGAGGCATGGAAAGATTTGGGCGTGCGGGCGATTGGTGTCGAGCCATCCAAAAATGTCGCCGAAGTTTCCCGAGCGAAAGGCCACGAGGTTATCAATAATTTCATGTCGGATATTGTGGCTGATGAGATTTTGGCAAAGGGTAAAGTGTCGGTCGTCTTTGGCGCCAACGTTTCTTGTCACGTCGAGAATTTCCAAGCCTATCTTAATGCCGTCGCTAAACTTATCGGTAAGGATGGGGTATTTGTGTTTGAAGATCCGTATTTCATGGACATCGTCGAGAAGACTTCCTACGACCAAATATACGACGAGCATGTTTGGTATTTCACGATTTCGTTTATCAACGCCATGCTGGCGCCCATGGGCTTTCACGTCTTTGATTGCGAGCATGTCGAGGTCCACGGCGGGGAGTTGCGCATGTATGTCGGTCACAAAGATACCCACCCCGCAAAGCCCGCTGTCGCCGAGTGGTTGGCTAAGGAACAAGACCTACCGGGCAAGCTGGAAACGCTCAAAAAAAATACCGAACAATCCAAGATTGAGCTCGTTGCCTTGCTCCAAAAAATTAAAAGCGAAGGCAAAAAGATATGCGCCTTCGCGGCGACGTCCAAAGCTACGACCATTTTTAATTATTGCGGCATCGGGCCAGGTTTAATTCCTTTTGTGACCGACACAACACCAGAAAAACAGGGCAAGTTTTACCCCGGCGTGCATATCCCCGTCGTATCCCAGAGCGTATTTGAAGAAGGCAAGACCGACAAGTCAAAGTTTATTGACTATGCGTTTCTGTGTGCGTGGAATCATTCAAAGGAAATAGATAAATACCAAGCGTGGTACAAAGAAGCTGGCGGGCATTGGATTACCCACGTGCCTAAGCCGCAGATTTTATAAATGCTATCTCTGAAGGACAAAAAGATACTCGTGACGGGTGGGCATGGATTTTTGGGTAAGCATGTTATCAAGAATCTCATTGAGAAACGCGGCGTGCCGGTGGGGAATATTTACGCGCCGGATCATACCGAATGTGACCTGACCGACCCAGTGCAGGCGCGCAAAGCCGTCGCGGGGAAAGACGTGGTCATTCACCTGGCTGGTCTTTCGGTGAGCATGGCCTCAAACATCAGCCCGTCCGTGGTGCTCTACAGCAACACCATGATGGGGCTAAATGTCCTGGAAGCGGCACGCGTCGCGGGCGTGCAGAAATTTATCAGTATCGGCAGTGCCAATGAATACCCTCGCGATGCGCCGATGCCGCTCAAAGAATCATCGCTTTGGGATGGCGTGCCCGAGGCTGGTCTGCGCGCGTATAGCGTCTCCAAAAAAGTCATGGACCTGGCCGTCCAGCTTTATCCCAAAGACTATGGCTTTAACGCCGTCCATCTCATCATGACCAGCATGTATGGGCCGGGTTTTCACCTTAACATAAGCCATCTCATGCCGCTTCTTATCCGCCAAATCGAAAGTGCTAAGGCCAAAAACGAACCGCATATCACCGGCTGGGGGACGGGCAAGGCGACGAGGGACTTTCTCTACGTCGAGGATGCGGCCGAGGGTATCGTCAAAGCTACTGAATCGTACGAAGGAGACGGGCCGGTCAATATCGCGACCGGCGTAGAAACGCCGGTCGGCGACGTAATGCGGATGCTTTGTGAGTTGCTTGATTTCAAAGGGGAAATAAAATGGGATCCGACCAAGCCTGAGGGTCAGCTCCGCTATGTCCTGGATGTATCCCGCGCCGAAAAGGAATTTGGCTTTCGGGCTACGACACCCATCGCTGACGGATTAGCCAAGACGGTCAAATATTATCGCGATGAATTACATCTCTAAAAAACTACAAGTCATCCGCGCGCACGGCGGGACTGTTTTAAATCTCGGCGCGAGCGGAGAGGATGCCCTGCGCAGTTCTTTTAGCACTGCCAAGTATATCACCTTGGACATGAATCCCGATAACGGAGCGGATATCGTCGGCGATGCCCATGCCATCCCGCTGGCGGATGGTAGCGTGGATGCGGTCCTCGCGTTTTCACTCCTTGAGCATACCCACTCTCCCCATATCGTCGCGCGGGAAATATTCCGTGTGCTCAAACCTCACGGGTATCTTTTACTATCGACGCCGTTCATCCATCCGTATCATCCGGGTCGTTGTCCGGATTATTATCGGTTCAGCAAAGACGGCCTCCGGTATTTGTTTAATGATTTTTCGTCGCTGGAAGTCGTGACCGATGGCGGACTCTTTTACGCTTTATCGTTTTTTGTCCCGCGAGGTTTGCAGTTTCTCGACTTCATCATTCAGCCGATACTTCGCGGCCTTGACCGGCTGTTTACCCGTCATCGCTCATCGGGCCATGACATGATTCTCTTCGCTAAAAAATAGCCTAAACTGCTTGCTAAAAGGGCAAAAAAAGGCTACTATAACGAGATGAATTGCTCGATTGTAGTGCCGATTTATAATGAAGAGCGGAGTCTCCCGGAGCTTTTTGAACGCCTCCATGGCGCGCTTTCAAAGCTATCAGGCCAGTATGAGATTATCGCTGTCAACGATGGCTCCCGTGACAATAGCCAGGCGGTTTTGGCTGACTTGGCCAGTGCTAACTCAAACGTGAGAGTTTTGAATTTCTCACGTAATTTTGGACAAACAGCGGCCATTGACGCCGGCATCCGCCATGCCAAGCATGATATCGTTATTCCCATTGATGCCGATTTAGAAAATGATCCGGCCGACATTCCTCGTTTGATGGCTAAGATGGGCGAAGGCTTTGATGTTGTTTCCGGCTATCGCAAAGACCGTTGGCAGGGGAATTGGCTTTCCCGTAAATTGCCGTCGCTTATGGCTAATAAACTTATCTCATGGCTAAGCGGCGTTCAGCTCTCCGACTTCGGCTGTACATTGAAAGCCTATCGGCGGGAAGTCGTCGAGAACCTCCGTCTCTACGGTGATATGCACCGCTTCATACCGGCCTACGCCAGCTGGAACTTTAACGCGCGCATCACCGAAATCCCCGTATCTCACACGCCCCGTAAACATGGCAAAAGTAATTATGGTCTGGGCCGGATTTGGAAAGTCGTCCTGGATCTTCTCGTGTTGAAGTTTTTTGCCGATTACAGCCGACGGCCGATTCATCTCTTTGGCAGTATGGGGTCTATTTCTATTCTTCTTGGCCTGGTCGCGGGTGTCCTTTCGATATATTTTAAATTCTCGGTTGCGTACCATAAAGATTTTATCCAGACGCCATTACCAGTGTTGATGGCCATGCTCATCGTCGTGGGCGTGATTTTAATTATGATGGGCCTGCTCGCAGAAATATTAATCCGGACGTATTTTGAAAATCACAATCAGGAATCATATCAGATTAAAGAAAAAATAAACTTCTAGCATGTGTGGTATCGCGGGATTTGTCGGTAACGGCTCGGAACAAGACCTGAATCGGATGATTCAGGCGGTTTTGTATCGGGGGCCTGATGATGACGGCGTGCTTGTGCGTGATGGCGTAGGTTTGGCCCATGCGCGCCTGGCGATTATTGATGTAAGTCCCGCTGGCCATCAGCCGATGGCCAGCGGGACTGGCGATACGGTCATTGTCTTTAACGGTGAGATATATAATTTTGGAGAATTAAAAAGACTCGTTCCGGACTATCCATTTAAAAGCCATTCCGATACTGAAGTCATCCTCGCGCTGTACGAGCGATTCGGCGAGGATTGCTTTGAAAAGTTCGATGGTATGTTCGCCCTGGCTATCTATGATTTTAAAGTTAAAAAATTAGTTCTCGCCCGCGACCGGATGGGCAAGAAACCGCTCTATTGGTCCCGCGTGGCAGACACTATTTTTTTCGGGTCTGAATTGCGAGCTTTGATGACTCATCCGTCATTTAAAAAAGAAATCAACCAATCGGCTTTACGTAAATATCTATTCTATGAATATGTGCCGACGCCGCATACGATATTTAAAAATGTTTTTAAACTCGAGCCTGCTTCCTATCTGACGTTTCAAAATGGGCAGACAGATATAAAAACATTTTGGAAGCCGGACTTTTCGCCGACCGAGGATTCGTTTGCTCAAGCCGGTTCGCAACTTGATAGCGCTTTAGACAGAGCCGTTGCCAAGCGTCTCATCGCCGACGTGCCGTTGGGAATATTTCTAAGCGGAGGCGTTGATTCGAGTGCCATTACCTACTATGCCAAAAAACATACCAAGGATGTGAAGACATTTTCTATCGGCTTTGAAAGACAAAGTTTTGACGAGTCTTCCTACGCCCGCCAGGTCGCGCAATTTCTCGGCACTGACCACCATGAGATGATATTGACGGCTAAAGACGTCCTTAACGTCGTGCCACATTTAGCCGAGATTATCGATGAGCCGCTGGCCGACCCGTCGCTTATTCCTACCTATCTCCTCTCTCAATTTACCCGCTCCCATGTCACGGTGGCGCTGGGCGGGGACGGGGGTGATGAGTTATTTGCGGGCTATCCCATGTTTCAGGCTGATTATTTCGCCAAAATATACGAGAAAATCCCACGGGCAATCAGAAAAAATATCATCGAGCCGCTCATCCGCGCGTTGCCCGTCGGCCATGATAATTTAAGCCTAGACTTTAAATTAAAACGATTTATGAATGGCTTTGACGTGCCCGCTCGGTATCGGCATCATACGTGGCTGGCGAGCTTTAATCCTCATGAGCAAGAATTATTGCTAAAAGAAAAAGGCGGAGGCGAGCTCCTTGAAGATTTAGATAGATATATCAGCGAATCGGGTACTAAAAATACCGACCGCCAGCGGGATTATCTGTATCTGCGCACGTATTTGATGGACGACATTTTGGTCAAAGTAGACCGGGCGAGTATGCACAAAGCTCTTGAGGTGAGAGCGCCATTACTGGACAGGGATGTGGTGGATTTGGTTGATACCTTTCCGACATCGTTTAAGCAGCGCGGTCTGACTACCAAATATATCCTCAAAAAAATCATGGCCGATAAGCTGCCTCGCCATATCGTCAATCGGGCTAAAAAAGGCTTTGGCATGCCCGTGGCGGAATGGCTCTGCGGCGAGCTAAAACCTCTTTGCAATGAGCTCCTTGCCCGTGATAAGGTTATGGAGGCGGGCTTGTTTCATTGGGACTATATCGACCGATTAAAACAGGCCCATTTCAACAAGAAGGCCAACAACTACAAACAACTTTGGACGCTGATGGTTTTCCAGATGTGGTATCAGAAATGGTTTCTCTAAAAAATATCTATGGCTTCTGAACAACGCTTCGGGTTTCAGTGGAACGTATATTCCGAACTCAATTCGCAGTACGAATCACAGTTCAAAAACTGGGTTTCACCTTTGAGCAGGTCAGATTTTGCGGGCAAGAGCGTGTTGGATGTCGGCTGCGGCATGGGCCGTAATGCGTATTGGGCGTTGCAATGGGGTGCCCATCGGCTCGTTGCTTTTGACTACGACGAACGTACCGTCGCCGCCGCGCGGCGCAATCTTAAAGCATTTCCCCAGGCGGAGGTTTTATTTAAAAGTATTTATGATATCTCATGGCACGATGAGTTTGATATCGCGTTCAGCATCGGTGTCATTCATCATTTGGAGAATCCTGGCAGGGCTGTGGCGAATATGGTACACGCATTAAAAGTGGGAGGTACACTTCTCCTTTGGGTATATAGTTATGAAGGCAACGAATGGGTACCACGATACGTTGACCCGATTCGTAAACATATTACCTCTAAACTGCCGGTACCGGTCGTATATTGGTTGAGTTATTTATGCTCGGTGCCTCTGTGGCTCACGGTTAAAATATTTAAAAAATACACGACGGGATACATGCGCCAACTTTCAGGCTCAAAATTATGGCAGATTCATAATATTGTTTTAGATCAGCTTATCCCGACAATCGCGCATTATTGGAAACGAAATGAAGTTCTAGAATTGTTGGCAGGGTTACCTCTGATAGATATTAAGATTCATCATCCTCCAAACGGTAATGGCTGGACGGTTATCGCCACAAAAAACTAACATGGAATCAAGCCACTACAAAACAATGTTTACAACCGAGGAAAGGCATTGGTGGTATCGCGTGCGCCGCGAGATTGTTTTAAATCTGCTGGCGGACATACGTAAAAATCTCGGACGAGAAATATCGATTCTCGATGTTGGTTGTGGCGCGGGAGGATTATTGAAAGAGCTTGGCCGTTTCGGGAACGCCTACGGCATTGATGTTTCCGAAGATGCCGTACAGTTTGGACGGGAGCATGGGGTTCAACATATACAGTTGGGTTCAGTGAGCGCGATTCCTTACCCGGACAATCATTTTGACGTGGTCTGCGCGTTGGATGTGTTGGAGCATGTCCAGCATGACCACGCGGCAGTCAATGAAATACGGCGAGTGCTTCGTCCGGGAGGCCGAGCGATTGTGTCGGTGCCGGCGTTTCCATCACTGTGGGGTATTACTGACGTCTTGAGCTATCATTACCGCAGATACCGCCTCCGGCCGCTTACTGTTCTGGCTATGAATTCGGGATTTGAGATTATTCGGGCCACTTATTTTAATACTATCCTTTTTATACCAATCGCCTTGGTGCGTCTGACGGTCCGAATGCTTGGATTGCGCGTGGGTTCTGAGAATCAATCCTTCGGTTTTCTGAACGAACTGTTCTATCGGCTCTTCCACATGGAAACGATGTTTCTGAAGTATATGAATCTGCCGTTCGGGATTTCTATTCTGATGATTGCTCAAAAACTACAGCATGAAGAAAATATTTAATTGGTCATCAATAGTGTGTGCGATACTTGTGGGATTTATCATTGTTGCCCCACAACTGGTTTTTATTCAACACACGTCGAGCGAGTATAAGGGGATATATATGATGGGCAGTGATGCGGAGACCCACTATCTGGCCCGGATGCATGAGGGCGTGGACGGACATCTTTTTGGCAATGCGTTTCTGGCCGGTTTTAAAAATGTCGGGGACAGTCCTTATTTCACGCCGATGGAGATGGCTTTGGCCCTGCCAGCCCCGCTCCTTCATGTTTCCGTCCCGACGTTGAGCC
>Ga0207138_1136_pt1 | contig 12310 bp, 10 predicted proteins | sample Alteio_BWMinHeat_6_FD_153589 | JGI IMG/M metagenome (GOLD analysis project Ga0207138, IMG submission 153589) | Enriched cells from forest soil in Barre Woods Harvard Forest LTER site, Petersham, Massachusetts, United States -... | ecosystem: Environmental > Terrestrial > Soil > Temperate forest >...
AGCGTAGCTCACTGAAATGTCAGCAGCAGTGAACTGGTCTCCGACGAGAAACGGACGATTTGCGAGACGCTGGATGACCAATCCCAGCCGGCTATGAAAGGTCTCTAATGCCCAGCGTGTGACCCGGGCGTTTCGCTCTGCGTCGGGCGCGAGTGCGCGACCGACGAAGACGGCGTTCATTGGTCCAGCGAGCCCAGCCTCTCCCAAATGGAGAAATTGCAGATAGGCGGCGAAAGCCGGATCATCCGGGGCGACGGCGAGCGGGCTCGGGCCGTGGCGGGCGAGCAGGTATTCGAGGATCGCGATCGATTCGACCATGATCATCTCGCCGTCCTGTAGCGCCGGGATAAAGCCGGCGGGGTTGATCGCAAGAAAATCTGGATCATTCTCGACAGCGAGCAGATCGACCGGGCGCAGCCGATAAGCCACTCCCAATTCCTCAAGCAGCCAAACGACACGGAACCCACGACCTTCGCCATAGACAGTGAGCATAATTGAGCGTCCTTACGTTGGCTTAAGTGCTTTAATTCGCAGGAGCGAGATTTCCACGCAGACTGCTATCGCTCGGACACGATATGCACAAGGCTCGTCGAATACTCGGCATCATGCAGCGCCGGTCCTCCTCACTTTATGGATTCGCGGCCTAGATCACAGAAACCTACGATGAATAAACTGCCATCGTCGCCTAGGCTGCTGGGGCGATTTCGCCAAAATCCGCGCCAAGGAAGGCACCGGCTGGACCAAATATCTTTGCCTCAAGACACGCACGACCTGCGTGTGGGCCGGAGCGGACTCTGCTCAGCATCGAGCATAACCTGAGTTAGGGGCGAAAAGCGAAAAAGGTCAGAGTTGCTCTGACCCCGGTTTGACGATTTCTCAAAGCCTAAAGATTGGATTGACGGGGCGAGCGTTGATCTCTTTAGTAAACTCTCACCCGAATTCCGGTAGAGATTTATAACCGGTGCGATTGCTAGAAGAGGGAAAAAGTGGAGGAGCCAGAAAAATTCTACGTTGGATTTCTATTAGAAAATGGGAGCGTCGTAGCCCATAAATTCACAACAAGCATAAATGATTTAAAGAAAAATTCGGAAGAAACTGAAGATCAAAAACAGGAGATATTAAAGAATAAAGACCCCGACGATAATAGATTTTCTACGGTTTTCGATAATTTTGTTTCATCAATGCAAACATATAAAGATTTTATTCCGTTAACGATAAATCTCGCACCGCAAATAACTAAAATAATCAGACAACAGGAAGTTGAGAAATTCTCCGAAGAAAACGGCCTCAAACGAGAGGACTTATCGAGCGATAAGGAACATATATATGAACTGGATGTGAAACTGCTCCCTCAATTTGCGAAGCGAAGTGAAAAGGTGATCGCCGCTGTAAAAGGATCAAAATTGATACCAGAGGTATTGGTTATAGGACTAATAAGTGCATATGATGGATTCCTCGCGTCCTTACTTAAGGTTATTATAGCCTCTCATCCCGAAATCGTACTTACCTCCCAAAAAGAGCTTACATTTAAAGAGCTATTAGAATTCTCTTCCATCCAAGAAGCGCGCTCTACTATAATCGAACGCGAAGTAGAGTCGGTGATTCGTTTGAGTCACCATGAACAGTTTGATTGGATGCAAAAGCATCTAGATGTTAAGCTCAAAGAAGGGCTTAATGCCTGGCCGAAATTTATCGAACTCTGCGAACGTAGGAACCTCTTTACCCACACCGGAGGAATTGTCTCAAGTCAATATATCCGAAATTGCCAATTCCATAATTGTGATATTTCAGGTATATCTGTGGGACAAAAACTAGCCGCAAACGGGAAATATTTCAGAGAGGCCGTAAACACAATTTATGAGATAGGATTAAAGCTTTGTTATGTTTTTTGGCGCAAATTTAGAATGGATGAGACGAATGACGCCGATGTGAGATTTAACGCCTGCGCATTAGACTTGATATCGACCGGCTCAATAAAGTTAGCAGAATCGTTGCTTGAATTTAGCCATAAAGTGCCGAAGATAAAAGACGATGTAAGACGAATGATGATCGTTAACTTGGCAAACTGCGCACGACTTCAGGGCAGAAAAATCGACGCAGAGAAGATACTTTCAACCGCTGATTGGTCGGCCACCACAGACGAATTTAAACTTTGCGTTGCTTCGGTGAAGGGGGAAATAGAAGAGGTTCTGAATTTAATGGATTTGATTGGCAAACGTGAAGATCCAAATAATTACCGGATTTGGCCCGTATTCCGAGAAACACGAGATGATCCTAGATTTGTCAAGAAATTTGAAGATATTTATGGAGAACCATTTTTGAATATTACCACTTCTCAAAAAATAGAGAGCGGATCAGAGGAGCTTGAAAAAGAAAATAGAAATAGCGTAAGTCCGGATAGCGAGGAACAGAATTTACAGAAGACTGTTCATTAAACGCTTTGAATCGCACCAAAAGCCAATTTGACAAAATTTTACGACATTTCGTCGAAATAATGGGTGCGGATCATTAGATTGTCTGCACTGGTCCGCGACCTGCTTTCTACTCGCCGCCACAACCTCCGGCCGCGCGACCTCGAACGCCGCCAGCAGTTCCGCCTGTTTCGGCGTCACCTCGGCAAGGTGCCGGCGCTTGATGTGGCCGTATCCCCGTATCCGCTCGGGCACCGAGGCGATTTCCACGGCGATGTCGTAATTGGCCGGCGTCAGCCGTGAGGCCAAATCCCCCCTCATCCGAAAGCCGACCGAATATCAGGAAGGTTGGTCGATGTCGTGATGCCGCCGTCGACGAGTACCGTCGTGCCGGTCATGTAGGCGGAATCGTCCGACGCCATGAAGCAGACCACCTTGGCGATGTCTTCCGCCGCGCCTAGGCGGCCGAGCGGAATGCGTGACACGAGCTCGTCCACGATCGGCTTGTACTTGGCCTCGTCCACCAGAATCTGGGTGTTATAGGCCACGATAAATCCGGGGCACACGGCATTGGCGCGGATATTGTCCTTGCCGTGATCGAGCGCCAGCGCCTTGGTGAAGTTGATGACGGCCCCCTTGGCCGCGTTGTATGCGGGGAGCGCATGGTCCGCGTACATGCCGGACATGGAGGCGTTGTTGACAATCACGCCGCCGCCGACCTTGCGCATCAGCGGGATCGCGACCTTGCAGCAATAGAACGTGCCATGGACGTCGACGTCGAACATCCGTTTCCATTCGGCGATATCGGCGTCGGGCGTCTCGCCGAAGCTGCCGATGCCGGCGTTGTTGAACAGGATGTCGACCTTGCCGAACCGCTCCACCGCCCTGTCGAAGACGTTCTGGACCTGGTCGAACTCCGCCACGTCGGCCTGAAGGAACAAGGCGGGTTCGCTGCCCGGATCGAAGCCGCGGTTAAGCTCCCTTTCGACCTCCCGCCCGCCTTCGACGCCACGGCCGCAGATCACCACGCGGCCACCCTCCGCAACCATCCGCGCCGCCGTGGCCTGACCGATCCCCGGACGGGTCACGCCCGTGATCACGGCCACCTTGCCTTCGAATCTGCCCATCGCAAGCTCCTCCCCTTTGGCGAAGATTTTAACGCAGAGGACCGCGGAGGACCGCGGAGGACGCGGAGATTATGTATTTCTCCGCGTCCTCCGCGAAACCTCCGCGTCCTCAGCGTTAAAAGCTTGGCGTCTTGGCGATACAAACCCGGTGCGCGTTACGGTGAGAGTGCATTCAACTCGGCGCGCCGGCTTCGGAGCTCTGTGTTAAATGCACTGCCTTCGTAATTCCACCTGCCTTGGCCCGCGGCCTTACGAGTTCGCGCCACCGTCATAGACGATCTGGACGCGCCGGTTCTGGGGTTCCTTCACCCCGTCCGCGGTCGGAACCAGCAGGTCGCGCTTGCCCTTGGCCACGATCGTTATCTCGGACGGCGCGATGCCGTCCTTCTCAAGCTGCGCCGCGACCGATTCCGCGCGGCGGCGGGACAGGCGCATATTGTAAGCGTCCGAGCCGACCGTATCGGTGTGGCCGGTCACGGTGAGCTGGGTCACCTTTGCCGGGCCGGCATTCGCTGCCGCCTGGTTCACGATGGTCACCGCCTGGGGCGTCAGGTCCGACTTGTTGAAGTCGAAGAACACCAGATAGCTGCGCGGGGCAGCCATCGGCGCCTGAACCGGCGGCGGTGCATAGGCCGCGGGCGCCTCGGCCGGGGCGGAGGCAGGCTCCCATTTGAATGAGAGGTCCACCCCGTAAGTCGCCGGCGGGGAGACGTTGCCGTCCACGAAGCCGATGACCGATCCGGGCAGAATCTCGGAGAAATACTGCGTGTTGGTGATGTTCTTGCCCCACAGCGAGACCTTGCCCATCACCGGGCCCATCGGAATGTCCCCCAGGCTGACGCGGGCATTCAGGATCACTTGTTCCGGCGTCTTATAGCTGTCCAGAAGATGTACGCCAGGGGCGAAGGCCCCGGGGGCCGTGGGGCCCCAGTCGATCAGGCCGATATAATTCACCTCCAGCCTGGCCGACGGTGTCATGCCGTTGATCTCCTCGAAATTATAGTCGCCGGACACGCCGAACTGCAATTTGGGGGCGTGGTTCTCGGGAATCGCCGACGGGTTCTGGTTGGGATCCAGCGAATAGCGCGTGTAGCCGAAATTCGCCGACAAGATCAGGCGGTCCGTCGGAACGTAGGTGATCTCCGATTCCGCGCCCCAAATCCGTTCGGCGCCGGCATTCACGATGCAACCCGCCGGGTTCCCGTTGCAGTCGAGCGGGTTGAAGTCGAAGGTCTGGTAGTGCCGGTAGTCAGACCAGAAGAGGGCGGTGTTGACCCTGAGCTGCTTGCCCAGCAGGTCGGCTTTCTCGCCCGCCTCGAACTGGGTCATCGCTTCAGGGCCGAAATTCTTGCCGTTATACGACCCGCCGGAAATATAGCCGCTGCTCCCCTTGCCATAGAGGAGGATATTGTCGGACGGGCGGTAATTGACGCCGCCCAGCCAATCCACACGCTGATGGATGAATTCCGCATTTTCAAAGGAGGCAAGCGGATAGCGGGACTCCTTGTCGTCGCGCGTGTAGCGGATGCCGCCCACCAGATCGAGACTGTCCAGCAGATGGACGGTGAACTGGCCGTATTCGGCGGTGCTCACCGCATTGCCGTCGCCGATCGTATTGGTCGGGACGCCGGGGGCGTAGAATGCGGGCAGGACGCCGTGTGGCGCCAAGGAGAGGACGGGGTACCCGTCAGGGTAATGATATTGCTCGTAGAAATAGAGCTGCCCGGCCGTGAGATCGACCCAGTCGCTCTTGTAGGTGAGATCGAACTCGTTGCTCAGCTGATGCTGATTCACCTGGCCCAGGCTGGCGAACGGCGTGAAATCGGTGCCGTGGGCATCGACGAGGGCGTTACCGCCGTCCAGCTGGCTGGAGAAATCCTGCTGCAGCCGGCGATAGGCGACGATGTCCTTGAGCTGGATATTGTCGGCCAGGTCGTACGTGGTCGTCAGGCTCCCGCCATAGGTCGCCAGATAGACCTGGATCGCCTGCGAGTTCGACACCGCATCCTGCGGCGTCGTGCTGACCACGATCGTGCCCCTGGAGTGAAGAGGCCCGGGTCCGGCAGGGGGATTGGGAGCCGCGCCGAAGCCGTAGGGCGGCGGATAGTAATAGATGGCCGGCGCCCCGAGGGCCAGAACCTGGATCCCGGGCGGGGTCTCGTATTCGCCGGTATAATCGAATTTCGCCTTGAAGCTCAGGCCTTCGATATTGGGCGGATCGTATCTCAGTGCAGCCATGAACCCGTCGGCGTCGTGCGCGCCCAAGTCGCGCTGCGAGAGGCCCGGCTTGACGGCGCCGAAGGTCAGCTGGCTCGGGTCGACATAATGTCCGGCGTCCAGGTTCTTGATGTATCCATCGTCTTGCGAGTGGAGATAGGTGAGCGACAGGCGGAAACCCGCGAACTCGTCGAAGTTCACCGTCGTCTTGTTGCGGATTTCATTCAGATTGCCGAACGACAGATCCTCCGTGGCGCCGAACGCGCCGGTCGGATCCTTGGTGATGAAGTTGATGGCGCCGCCGACCGAATCACGCCCGAACAGCGTGCCCTGCGGCCCGCGCAGCACCTCGATCTGTTGCACGTCGGCGAGGTCGAAGACCTGGCCCGAGGCGCGGGCGACATAGACGCCGTCGACATAGATGCCGATGCCGCTGTCGGTCTGCACCGTGCCGGTGTTGTTGGCCTCGATGCCGCGCAGGGTCATCCACGGGGTGGAGGTGCTGCCGTTCATCGAGGCGCCCGCCATGATAAAGAGGTTGGGCACCTGGCCGGCGAGATCCATCGCATTCAGGATTCTGGCATTCGCCAGGGCGGTCGGGCTGATTGCGGTCACCGACACCGGGACCACCTGCTGGTTTTCGCTGCGCTTCTGCGCCGTGACGACGATCTCTTCCAGGGTTCCCCCGCCGGACGCCGCCGGCGCGCTGGCCTGCTGCGCCAAGGCTGAGTGATGACACAGCGCGGCGACGGCCGCGCAGGCCAACATGCGCAAATTGTTATATTTTCCCATCGTACCCTCCCCTTAATTCTTACTAATTTTGTTGGATCGTTGAGGATCTCTGTCACGAAGGGGATCATAAATCGGTTGCTGTCACAACACTCTTGTCGTTCGCGGGCGCGGTGCGAGGCTTATTGTTGGCGGACAATCGCTGGTCAAAACAATTTGGCGGCCTTACCGCCAAATCAGCTCCTCCTTTTCCTGCTTGACCACCGCCGGCTAATGGGTGCCCCCTTTTCGCTCCTTGCGCGGGAAATGCCGCTGGCGGGTTCTGGTAGCTGGAGGGAAGATGACAAAGTTATCTATTCGCGTGCGAAACGCCATGTCAGTCGGCGGCCTCCTGTCGATCGTGCTCGCAGCACCCGCATTCGCCTCGAGCGAGGCTGTCCTATTCTCATTCGGAAGCGGGAAGGATGCGAAATATCCAGAGGCCGGCCTGATCAATATCGGCGGTACGCTGTATGGCACCACCAGTGCGGGTGGCGCGCACAATTTGGGCACGGTGTTCAAGATCACCCGCGGTGTTGAGACGGTGCTGCACTCCTTCGCGGGCGGTAAGGACGGGGCATCTCCACAGGCTGGTCTGGTCGAACTCTTTGGAGCGCTCTACGGCACGACCTACAAGGGCGGCGCCAATGGCGACGGCACGATATTCAGGATCACGCCCGCCGGTGTCGAGACGGTTATGCACGCCTTCGGGAGCGCAAAAGATGGGAACTACCCTGAGGCCGGGATGATCGATGTCGGCGGAGCGCTGTATGGCACCACCAGCGCGGGCGGCACGCACAATCTGGGCACGGTATTCAAGATCACCCGCGGTGTTGAGACGGTACTGCACTCCTTTGGCAACGCGAAGGACGGCCAATTACCACGGGCGGGCTTGGTCAATGTCGGCGGTACGCTGTACGGAACCACCTATAGCGGCGGCGCGCATAATTCGGGTGTCGTATTCAAGGTCACGCCGGCGGGTGTCGAAACAGTGCTGCACGCCTTTGCCGACGGGCGAGACGGGGCCGCCCCTTCGGCCGGCCTGATCAATGTCGGCGGTATGCTCTTCGGCACAACCTATGGCGGCGGCGCCCACGGCAACGGCACGGTATTCAAGATCACTCCGGCCGGCGTCGAGAAAGTGCTGCACGCCTTCGGGAGCGCCAACGATGGGAAATACCCGGCGGCCAGCCTGATCGATTTCGGTGGAACGCTCTATGGCACAACCGTTTACGGCGGCACGATCGGCTTGGGGACGGCATTCAAGATCACGCCCGCCGGCGCCGAGACGGTGCTGCACAGCTTCGGCGGCGGGACCGATGGATTCACTCCAGCCGGCAACCTGATCGGCGTCGGCAAAACGCTCTGCGGCGCCACCGACGACGGTGGCACCCACAGCGACGGCACGGTATTCAAGATTACGCCATAGCGCGCTGTGGCGAGAGCCTGGTTATTCTGCTGTCGTTAGCGAACTTGGAACGCGGGGACACTATACCTATTCGAGAGCACGCAGTGTCGCGCCAAGCAATTAGAATAGTGTCCTTGAGTTTCCGAACAGCGGTTTATAAGGCCGCCCAAGTTTTCGGACCCACGATTCCATCCGGCACCATTTGCTTTGCAAGCTGGAACTGCCGTACCGCTGCCTCCGTATAGGCGCCGAATATTCCGTCAGCGGGCGCGATATTGAGTTTCGTCTGCAGATCCTTCACTAGATCGCCCTGCGCGCCGCGGCGAAGCGTCGGGCGATTCTGATCGTCCTTCGCCGGGATCAGAAGCGGCGGCGCCGCTCCCCCCATTATCGTCGCCACCTTGGCGCGGAAGTCATTCATGTCGAAAGTCGGATCGATCTTGCGGCCTGGCGGCGTGGCATATTCCTTGTGACCGGCGCACATGGTGGCCGGGCTACCGATATGCTTCAGGATCGCCGCCACGCCGCGCTGATATGCATCCATCTGCACAGGAGGCCAGGGTTGATCGTTCGCAACGCCGGTATTTTCCGCCTCGATGCCGATAAAGCTCGAATTGCCGGTCGTTATGCCATGCCAGTTGCCCGTGCCGGCATGATTGGCCCGCCCGGCGGCGATGACATAGAATGTACCGTCGCGGCCGAGGCCAAGCTGGGCGAGCGGCGCCGTCAGATCGGGCCGCCCATTGGTGATGACCCCGAGGCTCGGCATATTTCCCTTTAGCGGCCCTGCCGTATGGTGGCAGATCACGCCGACGATTTTCCCCACGTCGCCGTATCCTCGCGTGCGCCACCCAGGCTGCTCGGCCACCTTCAGCCCGGCATCCGTGAGCACATCCGCCAGCCAGGTCAATGAAAAGGCCATTCAGCGCCCCTTTCTTACGATCCGGCGGCCGCGACGCCGCCGGTGGCGGCGGGCAGCTCGGTGTCCGGGGTGACTTCGCCGGGCTGGACCGCGGAGTCGCACAGGCAGTTATCGTCGTCGCTGGTCGGATCCCCCGGCCTCTGCCCACCCGCCGCGCCAGGTCCGGCAGGTGTGTTATTGTTTGCACTGGCGGCCAGGTTGGCATTGGCGGGAGGAGCGCGTGGCGCGGGATTCTTTGCCGTATCAGCGGCGATTTTCCCGAGAAGGTCCGGAATCATCCGTTCGGAAAAGCCGCCGACGAAGGCGACGATCAAAATGTAAAGCCCGGGACCATCCAGGCTCCCCTGCAGGGTGCTATCGCCGATACCGATAGTCACCGCCTTCAGCTTCACCAGGCAGATCAGGAGAACGGCCGATATCGCGCCGATCACCAATCTGAGGATGGCATCGGCAGAATTGTCGCGAAAGCGAAGGTCGGTCAGCACCGTGCGGCTCCGAATGCCGAGCGCGATGGAGAAGAACGCCCCCATCGCTCCAAGGGCGGCGGCAAATCCAAGCATTTGCGCCATCGAAGGAAGATCGACCAGCTGCCGGAACCAATCGGCGCTGATCAGCCAACCCAAAATCGCGATGACAGCCGCCGCAACCGAAGCGACGATCAGGTATTCGAAACGCGCCCATGACGTGCGCTCGTCGACGATATCCTGTTTCGTGGACACCATCAAAGCCATCGCGCCGGGGAGATCGCCTTGCAGCGCCGCGATCAGGCTGTCCGCGACACGGCGATCGTAGAGCTTTTCCTTGTGGATCTTTTTGGGATCTCCACTGCTTCGCCACCCATCGATCAACCCGTTGACCTCACCGCGCACCGGATTGAGCTGGGCCAGCGCCGTCGATTGCGCCTTTGCCTCCGCCGGGTCGTCGGCGAAATGGACCATGACACGCTCGCTGGTCCTATAGACCGCATAGTCGGGCGTCTGTTTGTAATAAACCGAAAGGATGCTGGCGCCTGCCGCATCCAATGCGCCTATGGCTATTTGCGCCACACACGTCGCGGGCGCCGCGTTTGGATTGCCCACCAGCACCATCCCGAGCCTCGCGACGGTTGAAATCCTATTTTTCCATTACCCACATATCTTACCGCGTGCTTGAAACCGGGCATCCCCTAAATAGGGGATTAGAAAAGGGCTCCACCTATTCGAGAGCGCGCCGTACCGCGCCAAACAATTGGCATAGTGAGCTAACCCGTGTTTCCGGATTCAAACTAGCCCCGAGTTGACGCCTCATCCACTGGATTCGCCAATCCGCGCGGCATCGCCTAATTCCGCGCTATTCCCGCGCCCAGGCCCAGCCGGATATGCGCCAGCCGGCGTCGAGTTTTTGGAAGGCGAAGGTCCACAGGCCCGGCTCCTTCACCGGCTTTCCGTTTTCCTTATAGATATATTTCGCGGGCAGGACGGCATAGGCGCGATCGCCGGTGACGATGAGTTGCAGGGGCTTGCCCGTGGAAACGACCGCGTCGGTGTCGCCCGCCGCCTTGGCCGCCGCCGCCAGACCCGCCGCCCAATCGGCGCAGGCGGTGGCGCCCTGCCAGACATGCGGCGCGAAATCGTCGATGATGACCGCCTGGGGCGTGCACAGCGCCGCGGCCCCCGCCGTGTCACCTTTGTTGAACGCCCCGGTATAGGCCTTCACCGTCGCCAGCACGTCCGTCCTATCGGACGCCAAAGCCGGCGCCGCCGCCAGAACGAGAACCGATGCCAGGATCGTTGCGCGCATGATGAGTCTCACTTTAGCTATGATTATGCGTTGCCGGTACTTACGCCACCGCCGGTATCACCACGCGCGCATCCTTCCAGAAAGCCTCGCCGGTCGGTTGGATGTCGGGATAGTTCGCTACGGCCGCATGAACCTCCTTGTCCGTCAGGCCGCGCGGCCGATTCCAATCGGTTGCCGGTTCAGCCTTCGATCGGGTCCGGCCCTCCATGACGAGACGAGATGGCATGGGCAAAGACACGATCTCCATGGCGATATGGCTATAAACCTGCCAGGGCGGCTACCTCTTTTTGCTCGTCGGCTTTACGAGCGTCCAAGTCTGACCTGGCTTGCTCGTAGGCGGGAGCGGCTTCCCGGAAGTTGATACAGCTGTTTCACCCGTCCGACCGCCTCGGGGGCCGACCTTCTCGTAAATACCGGAACGCGGAGTGGCCGCGCCTGGGGGCATTTGGACCTCGATCTTCGATCGGGGGAGAACTCCATCTTTCGTTTTGCTCATTGGCTGGCGCCCTCTCGAAACATCGCTTCAAGGTAGGTGATCGTATCCTGTTCTGCCAGGGCGAATATATCCTCTCGCTTTGGCAGATCCCCCGTTGGAAAATGCTTAACCTCCAGGTCGTGACGCAACTGCATGAGCTTACGGCGCCTTTCTGTAATTTCCTCGTTGGTAAGTTTTGCCGAGAATACGCTTTCCCATTCAAAAAGAGTTTCGATAAACAGAGCGTCCAGGTCCATTAACAGGGCATTCGATGCCTTTTGACGTGCCGTATAAGGCACGACGTGATTTATCGCGTCCGCCAACTGCGAGGCAGCTATAACCGCGCCCCAGACAAAAGCGTACTCCTTCCATACAACCCATCCGGCGATGCTCCCGCTAGATGCAATAGCGCGAAGAAAGGCGAATCGTGTCACCCACCACGCGAGCACGTCGCGATAGCGGCGCGTATATTCGCACTGAACTTTAAGCTGAAATAATTCTCTAAAATACAGGTCCTGCTGCCTATGGCCGTCAAGTTCGGTATCAGCCACGGCGTACCCGCGATCGCCTCAATCCCTTGTTGTTCATCATAACCCCGAGAGCTGTGCTGTTACACAACCCACACTATAGAGTTGTTGATTGCCTGTCCTACAAGAACCACTCAGCGGCCACGACATCACCTCAGCCAGGTGCCCGCGCTTGATGTGGCCATACCCCCATACCCGCTCGGGCGCCGAGGCGATCTCCACAGCGATGTCGTAACTGAGCGGCGGTCAGTTCCTAAGATGGAATCTTGGACCTTCTGTGCAACGGAAAACGTACGTTTTCTGGATCCAGCATCTGCAATAGGTCGATTAATGCGTTCTGAACGTTTCTCAAGCGATCCACTGCCTGACCCATTTTTCCTGAGCCTAGTGATAAAATGTCTGCTCGTACCGCATCTATCAGCAGGTTGGTGCCGGGGGGGAAATTATTCAAGAACGCGCCATAGCCCATAGCCTCAACCCCTCGTGGACTTTGTTGAATAAGCGCTTCACCAATCGCTCTTTGTTCACCAGCAAAGATACGAAGCACCTCCGGTTGTCGATCTGTCCCCCAAAGATTATACAGATCATCTTGCAGATGTAATAGAATCCTTGTCTTTGTACTCTCTCCCAAATCTATGTACTGAATTTCACGACGTGCCAATTCCGTCCAGCAAAA
>Ga0207138_1137_pt1 | contig 12301 bp, 5 predicted proteins | sample Alteio_BWMinHeat_6_FD_153589 | JGI IMG/M metagenome (GOLD analysis project Ga0207138, IMG submission 153589) | Enriched cells from forest soil in Barre Woods Harvard Forest LTER site, Petersham, Massachusetts, United States -... | ecosystem: Environmental > Terrestrial > Soil > Temperate forest >...
AACGCAGGGTGACTGTATAGCCTCCGGCACGTGCAGGGGATTGATGACGAGCCCGGTAATCGGCTTGGGATAGAAGTAAGTTGACTTTTGAGGCATGGTTTCCCTTTGCTGGGCAACCTCTCTGACCTCCGCAATGCGGGTAGGATTCAGCCAGAAGCCAATTTGAGCAGGTTCCTGATCGAGCGCTTCCAAGGCCTTGCGGGCGCTGGGAATATACGTAACGTGGCGCTGTTGCTTCAATGAATCGGTGCGAATGCGGAGTAAATCACGCAAAATCAGCTCATGGAGCACGGTTACATCCAGTTGCTTTACTGCCGGGGCCAGCTTATCCGCAATGGCAGCAGCTTGTAGCTTCGAGATACTGCACAGGAAAAACCGATCATCCCGGGGCAAGCCCAGGCCAATGGTATGCTGGTCGCGCCCGCGCTGGTGCAAGACTTTCAGAAATTCCGGCAACGCCTCTCGGCGATTGCCGGCTGGCCAGAGATCCAACCGGTAGCGCTCCGCGAGGAGCTCCAGAAAGCTTTGCGGATGGAAGTCCGTCAAGCCGGACAGGATACGATGAAAGGGCAGAATCGTCAGGCCGGGCGCATCCATGTTGGCAATGAACATGAGAATATACTGGAATGGTTCATGGCCGCCTCCATTGCCCTGGTGCCGCCGCGCATCGCGATAGGCCAGGGCGGTCTCGTAGCGGTGGTGTCCATCGGCGATATAGAGCACGCGCTCAGCCATAGCCCCGCAGATACGCTGTATCGTTGCCGCCTCGCTGATCCGCCACAGCCGATGGCCGATCCCCTCGGTGTCGATGAAGTCCAGCAAAGGCTTTGTTTGGGTACTCGCGGCCAATGCAGATTGTACGGCCCCCTCCGGCTCTGAATAGAGCCCGAAGATGGGACAGAAGTTCGCCTCACAGGTCTCCAGCAAGCGCAGCCGATCCGCCTTGGGACCTGCCAGGGTGCGCTCATGCGGCAACACAGTTCCCGAGGAAAAGTCTTCGAGCCGGACCAACGCCAGGAAGCCCAGGCGGCTGACGACGGGCTCTTCCTCTGTTTTGTAAACCTGCTCGTAAGGATAGAGCGCGGCAACTGTGTCGCGGTGCAGTATTCCAGCATCCAGCCAGCGGCTATAGTCCGCCGCGGCTCGGGTATAGCGGTTAGCGTGGTCATCGTCAGCGGGCATTTCCTTCCCCAGGATCAGGCGTACGATATTGTAAGGGTGCCGCTGATACAGATCGTCCTGCTGCCGCGGTGTAATGGCATCGTAAGGAGGAGCGACTACCTGCGAGATATTGCCAACTTGATCAGGGACATACAGTATACCCCGGAAGGGGGCGATAACAGCCATAGGGAATGCCTTACCTCTCTCCTGGGTCATTATACCTGTGACTGGATGTAATAAACATGCAATAAGTGCGCCCGGACCCAACGCGTATCATGGAAAGGGAATGTTTACTACTGGCCTCGGTAGGAAACAAGGGGGATGGGTGACCTTCAAACTGTCAGGGCGCGAGTTCGAACAATTTCGCCAACTGATTTTGCACCGTAGCGGACTGGTCATCGAAGAATCACGTCAGGAAGTGTTGCGCTTCAGCCTGGAGCAACGCCTGGAGAAAACGGGTCATGTGTCACTGGCGGCTTATTATAGCCGGCTTCAGGAACGAGGTGACCGTGAGTTTCAGGAGCTGATTCAGTTGCTCACCATTGGCGAGACCTTCTTTTTTCGCACGGATCAACACTGGCAGTCCTTGAAAACTCACGTGCTCCCGGAACTCATTGAGCAGCGCCGCAAGGAAGCAGCGGAGCGCTCCCGTCACGCGCATACGGGTAAACTCGTGGCGCCGACCTTGCGCATCTGGAGTGCCGGCTGTGCCAGTGGCGAGGAACCTTATTCCCTGGCCATTTTGCTGCTGGAGTTGATCCCTGATTTGCCCCGTTGGAATATCACGCTGCTGGGCTCAGATATCAATGAACAGGCCCTGGACACGGCCATCCGCGGCCATTTTAACCGTCGTTCGGTCGAAACAACTATGGATCCCGCGTATCGTGACCGGTACTTCACCATCGTGGACAATAATTATGTATTGAGCCAGCGAGTCCGGCAACTGGTCGAGTTCCGGGCCCTCAACCTGGTTCACGATCCTTATCCATCATTACTCAACAACACCAAAGACATGGACTTGATCCTGTGCCGCAATGTGACGATTTACTTTGAATCGGAACTGGCGCGGGAGGTACAGCACAAGCTTTACCGTTCGCTGGCTGCCGGTGGATTCTTGTTGCTCGGGCACGCCGAGACATTCAATGACCGCCTGGCTGAGTCAAAAATGGCCGAGCGGGACGGCGTCGTGTTCTATACGCGGCCGCCGCTCGCGCCAACCCTGCCGCCCATGCAGGAATTCTATCGCCAGGATCCCATCAAGGTGCCCATTGACAGGTGGTCACACTCCCTCCCTGAATCTGTGCCCGCGCCGGCAAGACGGGGCGAGCAGCATCTGGCGCATGGCCTGGCGTATCTGCGCGAAAGCCGCTTCGATCTGGCCAAAACCGAGTTGGACGAGGCGCTGAAATTGCTGCCGTCCAACCCCCAGGTATATTGTGCCCTGGGCGAAATTTATGCCGCCCTGTCCCAAGAGGATCATGCCATTCACCAATGGAAGCAGTCCATAGAGCTTGATTCTCTCTATCCACTGCCATACTTTTTTCTGGGAATCCTCTATAAGAGCCGTAGTAACTATCAGAAGGCAGAGGAGCACCTGCGGCAGGCCATTTACCTGGATCCACAGATGGTGTTGGCCCGATTTCACCTGGCGCAACTTTTCCAGGCAGACGGCCACCGCCAGGAGGCGGCCAGAGAATACCGCAACACGCAACGATACCTGCAAAACCTGCCTGCCGATCAGTTTGTGGAACATGCAGAGGGGTTCACGATCGGCCTGGTGCAACGACTCTGTGAAAAGGCCCTCAGCGAGCTGAACAACGGCCATCACTAGAGGGTTTACCAGGGTCGGCCGCGTTGCGCCTACCAGGCAATCTAGCTCACCGGTTGGGTATGCTCGTACGGAACCGGCAAAATCGGTAACAACGAATCGCGCATTATGTTGACGATGGCCTGCACCCAGACGTCTTCACTGTTCAGCGATGGTATCAAGCGAAACTGCTCGCCTCCATGGGCCAGGAAGTCCTCCTGAGCGCGCATCCCGATTTCTTCAATCGTCTCCAGACAATCCGCCACGAAGGCGGGGCACATGACTGCAACTCGCTTTACACCCCGCTCGGCCAGTTCCCGCACCGCCAGATCGGTATAGGGTTTGATCCAGGGCGTGCGGCCCAATCGCGACTGAAAGGTAATGCGATACTCGTTAGGCATGAGGGTGAGGTGGGCCGCCAGGGCGCGCGCGGTGGCAAAGCACTGCGCGCGGTAGCAATTGCGGTTAGCCGGAACGATCTGGTTGCAGCACGCTTCCGAACGCAGGCAGTGAGCGCCCTCCGACTCATCACTCTTGCGAATATGGCGTTCGGGAAGGCCATGGAAGCTCATCACAACCATATCTGGCCGCATCTCAGCAAGTATCGGCTGGGCAACGTCGGCAAAGGCGGCGATCAATGACGGATGATCGAAATAGGGGGGCACGAATTGCAGGGTAGGAATGTTCCATTGGCGCCCTGCCTGCACGAAAATCTCCTCGATGCCGGAGCCTGAGGCGGCTGAAGAATATTGGGGAAACATCGGAAACACAACAATCTGATCGATGGCCGCGGCCCGGAATTGTTCAAAGGCGTGGGCGATGGAAGGGTTTCCATATCTCATCGCCAGTTGCACATAGGCGTCGGTCCCCAATACTCGTTGTAATTTCTCCACCAGGTCGAGACCATGAAATAAAAGAGGGGAACCGCGCTTGGTCCAGATCTTATGATAGGCCTCTGCAGATTTAGAGGAGCGAAAAGGCAGAATGACCAGCGTCCGCAACAGCCAGCGCAATATAGGGTGGATATCAATCACCCGTGGATCGCGAAAAAACTCATCCAGGTAGCTCCTGACTGCTGCCGTCGTCGGGGCATCCGGTGTGCCTAGATTTACCAACATGAGGCCCCACTTCATCAATGCACCCCTACCTCTCTTGCCCACGGTCCTGGTCGATTCTGACGCTTGTATCTTAACAAATCCCGTCATTCCATTCCGGGTATAAGAGTCTGGGGGAAAGCCCCAAGTCATGTGAGAATGATGGGAGTTCGAGCTGGTTGAGGATACATCGGGAGCACGTTGTATATGTGGTCTAGCCTAAGGCGGAGCCTGCTGCCACAGGGTCTACATCTCGATACGGGGGGAGTGCCGCCCGCGTTTGCCGCCAATTACCATAACACGATTGCCGGCTATAAATATGCCAAAGCGGTGCAGGGGCAAATTGAAGCCGACGTAGCCCGCACCGATGACGGGGTGAAGCAGGCCTTCCGCACCGACGTCCGCAACCTGCGCGCGGACTCCGGTATGGCCCAGGACCCGCGTTTGAGCGAAGCTGAGCGGCTCATTGGCCTGGGAGACAAAACCTCCCTGGGTCAGGCTGCCCACATCTTGCAAACGGTCATCGGTGAACGAGTGGCGCTGCTCAACCACAACCTGGATGAAATGCGCTGGGATGCCCGCAAGGCAGCAGAAAGCCCCCAGGCCTCACCGGATCTGCTGAGTGACCTGGCCAGCGATCCCGATCCCTTTGTGCGGGCCCAGGCGGCTAAGGACCCCAGGACACCGGCAGCAGCACTTGTCGAATTGGCCCGCGATCAGGATGCCAATGTATTCGTCAGCCTGGCCGTGGCAGACAACCCGAGTACTCCGCCAGAGGCATTGCGAGTGCTGGCGCAAAGCTCCGCCGTATCGGTCCAGGAAGCGGTTATCAAACGCCCCGACATACCCGTGGAGGCATTGCGAACACTGGCCGGTTCCCCACAGGCCGATATGCGGGCCCGAGCTGCCGCCCACCCCCAAACACCTGTGGACAGTCTGATCCGCCTGGCCGGAGATGGCGAGTGGTCGGTGCGCCTGGCCGCGATTCACAATCCTCGCACACCGGACAGTGCCCGGTTAGATGCAATTAAAGGCCTTGCTACCTGGCAACGTATTGAACTGGGCCGAGATCCCGCCCTGACTCCTGCACTCCTCAAAGAACTGGCCCAGGATAGTGATCCGATGGTGCGCAATGGGGTCGCCGGCAATCCCAATTCACCGGTAGAACTATTGCGCAGTCTCGCCAGTGACAAAGCACAGGAGGTACATTTGGCTCTGGCCGGCAATCCCCTTACGCCAGCGGAGGAGTTGCGACAACTGGCCCATGATCAGCGCCATCTGACCAGCACGGTGAAGGACATGCCACAGTCAGCGATGCGCTTATTCTTACGAGAAACAGTGGCCGGCAATCCCAATACCCCCGCGAACGTGTTGCAAGAATTGGCAGGAGATGCAAGTGCGCCCACTCGGGAAGCGGTGGCCAAGAATCCCAATGCGCCGGAACAAGCGCTGCGGACTGTCTATAGCCTGAGCAATCCCAAAATCAAAGACCAGCATATATATTATGCAGATTTTGTCATAGACAAAAGTAAGCTTGCCGCTCGGATTGCCCTGATCGGCAATCCGCACACCCCCCCGGACGTGCTTCGCCACCTGCTCAAAGATCCGGATGTGGCCGTACGCCTGACCCTGGTCCAGTTGCCCGGTGCGACGCCCGAGCAACTCCGCGAGCTGGCAAAAGACCCCGATCCGCAAGTGCGCGCGGCCGTCGCCAGTCAGCCGAATACACCCCCGGAGGTCCTGACAGGGTTAGCCGACAAGTCGCAAGACTATCAGGTGCGGGCAGCTGTGGCCCGGAATCCCCGTACGCCGTCGAATGTATTGGACACCTTGCTCAACAGTACTTTTCAACATGATTACGAAAAGCAGGCGGTGGACATTGCCCTGGCGAGCAATCCTCAGGCATCAGCCCAACTGCTAACCGCACTGGCGGGGCATGCGGACAGCCAGGTCAAAGCAGTTGTAGCCAGGCACCCGGGTACACCGGCAAATGTATTGATACAGCTAGCGGGTGACAAGAATTCGGGGATTGGCATGGCCATAGCGGGCCGCGCGGACGCGCCGCCACAGGCGCTACGTTCCCTGGCGACCAACCCGGATCGCACCGTGCGGCTGGCATTGGCTCGGCGTGCCGATGCACCGGGGGATATTTTACGCGGTCTGGCGCAGGATCGGGATGACGAAGTGCGCACGGCTGCGGCAGCAAATCCTGCAACCCCGGGGGAGGCACTACTCGCCCTGGCCCAGGACCGGCGACCGGAAATGAAAGCTATGCGGATCAGCCTGCTGCGCAATCCCGGCCTGCACCAGGTGCCCGCGCAGTTACATAAAGTCATGCGAGTTCTGGCCAGGGATCCGGACCTGGACGTGCGCCTGGCCGTGAATCTGAATGCGGGCCAGGATAGTTTTGTCTTGCATATGCTGGCTGAGGATCCCGACGCTCAAGTACGCGCCGCTGTTGCAGCTAATCCGAAAACAGCGCGTGCTGATCTGACCAGTCTCAGCAGCGATGCGGACGCCTTCGTGAGAATGATCGCCCGCCGGAATCCGCACTGTCCCCAATAACGACCATTGTTGCCGGCGGTGGCTCAACTCAAGCGCATCACGTTGATGAGGGCTTCCAGTTGCCGGAACAGTAATTTGCGGGTACGGGCATCGAGCAAAGTGGCTGCGCGTACAATATTCTCCTCGCTATCACTCAAGTAAGGCAAGGAGGACACCCCACCACCTGCTTCTTCCGTAAACCAACCCACCGGCTTGCCATACAACCCGGCCAAAGCCTTCAGCTCCAGCGCATCTACACCGCGGCTGCCCGCCTCCATTTTGCTCAACACGGCCTGGGTCAACCCGTCTATTTGATCGCAGACGTGTTGCTGGGTCAGATCGGCCTCCGATCGGGCCTGCTTCAGGCGTTGCCCCAGCCGCCCTCGTTCACCGCTCTTCATCGGTATAAAGCTCCTGCCACCATTAATTCTAATATTGAATATACTATTCATAATAGAATACTGTCAAGCATGGCGAAGCCCCACTCAGTCCTCAGCACTCACACCTCAGTCCTGTAAAGAGCCAGGTCGGATTCGAACCGACGTACAACGGTTTTGCAGACCGCACCCTCGGCCGCTGGGGTACTGGCTCAAATGAAGTTAGAAGCGTGAAGTTTGAAGTTAGAAATGGCTCCGCCTTTCCGCGAGGGGCGACTGATTTTCAAGTACGATTCATCGTGGTTCTCGGTCACCCTGTTTCACACTTCAAACTTCACTCTTCAAACTTCTTAGGCTGGGACGGCTGGATTCGAACCAACACAGCGAGTTCCAAAGGCTCGCGTCCTGCCTTTAGACGACATCCCATTAAAAGGACTGAGGACTGAGTGCTGCGGACTGAGTGCCTCCGGCGTTACCCGAAGCATTTCTCAGTCCTCAGTCCTCAGCACTTAGAACAGTGGGCAGGGAGGGATTTGAACCCCCAAGCTCTTGCAAGCGACTGGGTTACAGCCAGCTGGTGTCACCGTTCACCGCTCCTACCCGGGACCGAAGTTTGAAGAGTGAAGTTTGAAGTTTAAAATTGCTCCGCCGTTCCGCGAGCACCACGAACTGTCGCAGACTTACTCACTATCGCTCTCAGCCACCCCCTTTCAAACTTCACACTTCAAACTTCAAACTTCTTATAGGGCATATGGGATTCGAACCCATCTCCGCGGTTTGAAGGACCGCCATCCTCAGCCACTAGACGAATGCCCCAGATAGCGAAGCGACAAGGATTCGAACCTAGATAGGCAGTTTTGGAGACTGCCGTCCTGCCGTTGGACGATCGCTTCAGATCCAGTAATTACTTCATCCTTCATCCTTCCTACTTCATCCTTTTAAATAGGGTATGCGGGAATTGAACCCGCATTGGCAGATTGAGAGCCTGCCGTCCTGGCCGTTAGACGAATACCCCGTTTCAGCGCGGCGGACGAGACTCGAACTCGTACTCTCCTGCTCGACAGGCAGGCGCCTTGGCCTTTCGGCTACCACCGCAATTCTCAGTTGTCAAAGTCCTTAGGGGTGAATAACCGGGATCGAACCGGTACCAACAGGTTCACAGCCTGTCCGCCTACCATTGGCGTATACTCACCATGTACAAAAACATTTAGCCCCCCGTCTGGTGGACGGAGGGCTAAAGTAAAGACTATTGGTCTAAACTCAGGTCGCTTGGACCCTCCATCCCGGCGCAACGCTATCCTGGCATTCATGCCAGCGTTGTTCAAGGCTATCGGAATAATGGAATTGGGCGCATGCAGACGCTCCCACAGCGGTGGGAGTCGTGAAAGCTAGCATGGTGCTCAACATTTCCAGATACTCCTAAAAAAATTCAACTTGCTGAGGAAGGGTTCCGCAGCTTTCCTGACTATAGAATATTCATTCCAATTTGTCAAGTATCCCTATTGTAGATCGATTTCGGGAAAACTTGCGTAGGGCGTGCTCCATTTTGATTATTTGCAAGTTTGACGTCAGGAATTCGCTTGACAGGCCGATAGCATGTTTGCTAACGTCAAGAAGCGGAGATAAAAAATCGTGACAGGCATACGCGCACAAATGTTAAAACCGGCGGGAACCTCCCCAGCTGTGGAGATTGGCCGAGGTTATTTTGCGCGGCACCTGGTGCCCTCGCAGGGTACGGTCAGTCTCTCAGCCGGGAATAGATGGTCAGTGGGCCACGAGGTAGTGTCTAAATAGCTTAGAATCCCGGAAAAACCAACGGCCCACTGTCCAGCAGACAGTGGGTTTTTTAATGGCCGGGAGCAAAAAATGGCGTGGTTAGTGGACAATCAAGGGCAGAGGAAATATTTTAACCGAAGATTAACGTAAGAAATTGGAGAAATGTGCTACAATCAGGAGCAATCGGGACTAATCCGTAGAAAGAGCATGATAACGTGAAAACTCTGGCGACTTTAGGCAGGAAATTTAATATTTCGGCAATATTTGCTGATAATTGCGCATGGGAATCCATGTCAGTCCATCAGCAGCTGCCGACAGGTAGTCGCCGACCCGGTCTCGTGGGGACGAGCACAGGGACAGAACCGCCAGAATGAGTGGCACACAAGTGTGTTTCATTCAGGCCCTCTGTCCTAATCGGCAGAGGGCCTGAAGCTTTTAGGGAACTTGATTGGGAGATAGTTCAGCGGCAGAATCACCGGCTGTTAACCGGTTAGACGCTGGTTCGAATCCAGCTCTCCCAGTAGACCGCAGCGATGCGGTTGAAGGTAGTCACGACCGTAACCGTGGCGAAACGATCGACAGCGATTAGTGGAGAAGGTTAGCTTGCCCACGACGGCATCAGGCCAGGGCAGCTCGGCTCGACCCACTGTAAACGGTAGATCACAAGCAACATTGACGAACTTTGACAACGGAATAGCTGTACATAAGCCCAACCCTGGCTCTCGGGCCGGGGTAAGCAAATCGGGGCTTCGGGCCTACCTGACGACTGCTTTGCTGTGGAGCCAGGAGGTGATCCTAAAACAGTGGCGGACCGCCGCAGGCGGAGCGTCCAGGTAGGCCCGACTTCCCCATTTTCTGGAAATTATCAGGCCGCTGTAGCTCCAATTGGTTAGAGCTTCTGTCTCGTAAGCAGGTGTGTGTCAGTTCGAATCTGACCGGCGGCCCCTGGATCGTACCGGGTAAGGGAACCTCGGTTACCTGGAGGTTCAAGTCCTCCCTGCCTCCCAAGGAGGCTGTCGCCAATACCGGGAAAGGCAACTGACTCGCGAGCAGTTGTGTAACTCGCCGGATCGTTTCCCTGGTACGGTCCCCCGTATGCAAATATACGATAATTCACTTATTGCCAATCATGTATCTTTGGGCTGTAACTAAATCATTTAGCAAAGAACTTAGTGCCAATACCCAGGCGGCCCAGGACTACTGGCAGGGAAAAGGTTATTCAATAATGCACGATACTGTTGGACATCCGTCTTATGCATTTGCCAAGTTTCCTCCTATCATTTACCAATATCAACAATTCAAGCGCTATTTTCAAATTACTGTAGCTCCTTAGCCCTTTACGCAAATCACTGCTTTTAACTTTTGAACAACTTCCACTAGTTCCCTTTGATCATTCATAACTTGGTCAATTTCCTTATAGGCAGCTGGAATTTCGTCCAGTATTCCATCATCCTTCCGACAAATGACGCCGGCCGTTTGCTTTACCAGATCTGAAACAGTGAACAACTTCCTTGCTTTAGAGCGACTGAATCTTCGGCCAGCGCCGTGGCTGCATGAATTGAAGGACTCAGGATTTCCTTTGCCTCTGACGATGTAGGACGCCTGGCCCATTGAACCGGGAATTATGCCCAAATCTCCCCTTTCTGCTCGAACAGCGCCTTTGCGAGTGACATAGACATCCTCGCCAAAGTGACTTTCGGTCGCACAGTTGTGGACGACAACCCCTTCGCAAATGAAAGAGTGGCTGGGGTGATCGACTTCGATGTCATAAACATCCTCAAAGCCATCTTCATTAATGCTTCGGACTCGCTGAGCGAACGTGCCGCTCGGCAAAACAAGATATCCGATCTTCTTGGTATTCAAGCCTTCCGACAGCCGGCTTACGCTTCCTAAGCGATGACCATTCGGTAACCGACGAGCCTTCTCTTCGTGCCAGGGTGATATTCCACAGTGTCTGTGTAGTGAAGTTTGAAATGAATAGATTGTGCCATCACCAAAATTGGTATGACGTTCCTCCTCTCTCAATGATGTGCAGGCATACCCGCAGGCAATGGCGATTTCTCTCAGATCCCGCACCAGACTCATGTTGACGGAGGCAAATTTGGCTGCCCCCTTTGTATCAATGCAACCATCAGAATCAACGTATCCTGATAACAGAGCCTCTTTCTCTTCCAGCCTCAATGTGAAGAGTTCCCTTGAGACTCGCTTGCCTCTCGCTCTACCAGTAAGGCCCATTTCAGCAATGGTGCTATGAACCTCCTTTGAAGTGCATGATAGACCGAATGCCCCTTTGGTATTGTTCTTCCAATTGGCGTTCGGGAAGAGGTTTTGGACTAAACCGAGGTAACGCTGAGTGACTACCTCGCTTGGCCCACCAATTGCAAGACCCAGATCGTGGACATTTCTGGTGTCCTTGCGTAACCAGCCATCACCGAGGAAAGCGCCAATAAACCTGGCCTTTTGAGAACCTATGCTGTGTTCGGCGTTATAATAATCGCTGGCACAAACAATGATGTCTCTCGGTTGCAGATCTTTGGCTTCTATCCAAGAGTATCTGCCAACAGTCTTCATATCCCAAGGACGAGTAGGATGTGGCTCCTTTGATACTTTAATAACTAAGATTGGGTGGTCCTCTGACACACGGATAGCCCTATTATCCGTTTTGATGCGTAGGATTTTCTTTTGTCCTGAGTGCCAACGAGCCTTAACTCTGGATTCGACCACACCTTTGGCTTTGTCAAACGAGTAAATTACGTCGCCCTCATTCAATTGAGTTATCGTTTTTGGCCCCATCGGTGTTGGAATAAGCTCAGTGTCTGGAAGGCAATAGTTGTGATGGCAGTTGATAACCTTACTGTAATTGACATCCAGTCGCAGAGCCTTGACGATCGTCTTGAACATGCGCCGTCTGTTCCACATGGCGTACTGCTGGCACCAGTCGAGGTCGGCGAGATACTCGTCGAACTCGGGAGTTTCCTTGGCCAGGTACGCCAGATCGGGATCGGCCAACTCGATGTTCCAGACTTTCATCAACGCCTTCGCCTTGTTGATATGCACCTGCGCCACCTGGTTGCCGACGCCGCGGGAACCGGAGTGCAACATCAGCCAGGCATTGCCTTTGAAATCGTCGCAGATCTCAATGAAGTGGTTGCCGCCACCCAGCGTTCCCATCTGGTAAGGGGCGCTGTGCCAGACCCGCTGGACTCGTTCCGAGGCCGTGGTGCCCAGGATGGCCATCTCCTGCGGATCCCGGTGCTTGCTGAAACCAACCGGTACAACCTTTTCGATGGTCTTGAAGACCTTCTTCAGGTCTCCCATCTCATCGATTGTTTTGTCGAGCGGTACTGCGAGCATTCCGCAGCCGATGTCTACACCGACTGCTGCCGGGCTGATGGCTTCCTTCGAGGCGATCACGCTGCCGACCGTAGCGCCCTTACCCAGGTGGACGTCCGGCATGACGGCAATGTGCTTGAAGATGAAGGGCAATTTGGCGATGTTCTTGAGCTGGGTGAGCGTCACGTCATCGACCTCGCTCGCCCATA
>Ga0207138_1138_pt1 | contig 12283 bp, 13 predicted proteins | sample Alteio_BWMinHeat_6_FD_153589 | JGI IMG/M metagenome (GOLD analysis project Ga0207138, IMG submission 153589) | Enriched cells from forest soil in Barre Woods Harvard Forest LTER site, Petersham, Massachusetts, United States -... | ecosystem: Environmental > Terrestrial > Soil > Temperate forest >...
CTGAGGTTGTTGCTGGTCTTTATTTTCGTTCTTATCCTCATTCTTATTTTGGTTCTGCTGGTCTTTATTTTTGTCTTGTTTCTTTTGATCTTTGTTTTTTTGATTTTGTTTATCCTGTTTATTCTTATCCTGGTTCTGTTTATTGTTTTTACCTCCTCCATTATTTTGTTTTTTCAGCATCTCTTCAGCATAAGACAGGTTATACTTTGCATCCGCGTCAGCAGGGTTATTCCTGAGCGACTTTTTATATGCGTCAGCTGCATCTTCCCATTTCTTTTCACTCATGTAGGTATTGCCGATATTATAATGAGCCCCTGCCTGTTCATTCTTGTTCTTGCTCACTTTAGTGGCTGCATCCAATACTTGTCTTGATGCGTCTAACTGACCTTGCTGGTATAAGGAATTGCCAAGGTTGAAAATGCCCGGTATATTTGTAGGGTTTTTCTGCAGTGCCTTCTGGTAATCTACAGCAGCTTCTTTATACTTTTTTTCTTCGTATAATTTGTTGCCGGCATTTACCAAACTATTAGGGTTCAGTTGTGCGTAACCTGAATAACAGGCTAATAATATCATCAATAATATGAAAGCATATTTCCTCATTATGCCTGCAATTTCATTTTTTTATCAGAACCCGGCATCAGCCATTCCGCAATCAACAAAAGCAAACCAACCAGCAAGAAGTACTGGAAATAACTTGTATAATCTGTGAACACTACTGCGCCCAGGCTTTTCTGTTGCATACCGCTTATTTCATCCATTAGCTTATTGGCAACTTCATCTGCGTTGTTCAGTAATGTATAGGTGCCACGTCCTGCCGCTGCTATATTTCTTAATTCTTCTTCATTCAGTTTGCTGATCACAGGGTTACCATTTTCATCCAGTTTAGTGGTTTTGGTAACAGGATCATATAAAGTAGCACCCTGGGGAGAACCGATACCTACTGTATGAACAATCACCCCCTGTTCTGCAGCGTCTTTTGCTTTTTCCAGTGCATGCTCATCATGATCTTCTCCATCTGAAATTATGACCAGTGATTTATATTTTTTCTCATTTTGAGAGAACGATTGCATGGCCATATCCATGGCCTCACCTATTACTGTGCCTTGCGTGGACACTATATCAGGACCTGCACTTTGCAACATCATTTTTACGGTGTTGTAATCAACCGTCAATGGCACCTGCAGATAGGCACGTCCTGCAAATATGATCAATGCTACGCGGTCATTTTGCATTTTGTCCATCATACGCATGATCAATTGTTTGGCTCGAGTTAGCCTGTCGGGTTGTATATCTCTTGCCAGCATGCTTTTGCTTACATCCAGCGCTATCACTACATCTACACCTTTGCGTTGCACCTTTTCTGTCTTATCTCCGGTTTGCAGATTGGCCCAGCCGATAACCATAGCACAAAATGCGATGGCCAATAATATGAACCTGAAAGTATTTCTGCCCGGAATAAAACCGCGGAGTTGTTCAGATACCAGTCTTTCCTCACCCAGTTTTTTTAGTTTGTTGCGCCGCCACACCAGCATACCTGCAAACAAGATGATAAATAAGGGCAGCAACCCTAATGCAAACAAATACGATATATGTTGAAAACGAAACATGTTATTATCAGAACTGCAAATTTAATTTTCTGCGAATTTTATCAATACCCTTCTTTGTTTTTTTAATATTCTTTAACAGAAGCTGTTATTAAATCTAAACTAATAATTTGGTTGCTATTCCTCTTTATTGTTAATTTTACAAGATACATTTTAAATTATATGGAAAATTTCGATCAGACCCAGAATGCAGACTTCACAGTTATAGATTCGGGTATCAACACGCAACATGCATTAAAAACATTTATGTCCAATGTATTTATGTGGATGTTTGTAGGGCTGGCTGTTACAACTATTGCTGCTTTCGCATTTGCATATAATCCATCCCTAAGAGAATTGCTTATATATGATTCAGGCAATGGTACAGGATGGACATCATTGGGAAAAATACTTGGTTTTCTTCCTTTAATATTTGGTTTCGTTACTTTTTTGGGATTTAGTCGACTATCTTATCCTGCTGTAGTTGCATTATTCTTACTTTATGCTGTCACAATAGGAATGAGTTTGTTTTCAATATTACTTCTTGTGTACGAACCAAGCTCAGTTGTAAGTTGTTTTGCCGCATGTTCTGCGATGTTTGGGGTAATGGCTTTCTTAGGGTATACAACTAACCAAGACCTTACTTCGTTCGGCAGAATATTAATGATGGCTCTTGTAGGTATCATAGTTGCTGTACTTATTAATTTATTTCTCGGTAGTGCAAAATTAAATTATCTTATCAGCATTATCGGTGTGGCAGTATTTACAGGCCTTACTGCTTATGATGTTCAGAAACTAAAACGTATTGGCCAAGGTGTTGAATATGATGGGTTAAGTGCTGTTAACACGAAGAAATTGGCAATACTTGGGGCTTTTAATCTATACCTCGATTTCATCAATCTCTTCCTTATGCTGCTCCGTTTATTTGGCAAAAGAAGGTAATAAGGTCATATATTATTTCGAAAGGTCCGCTCACGGACCTTTTTTTATTCCTTGATCAGCAGCATATGCACAATTATGCCATTGAGCTATTGAGCCATTTTTAAGCTATTTTTGCGCAAATTTTTAAAACCTCATGGCATTACAGGTAGGTATAGTAGGGCTGCCCAATGTAGGTAAATCAACGTTATTTAACGCGGTTAGCAATAGTGCTAAGGCACAGGCGTCTAATTATCGCTTTTGTACTATAGAGCCCAATGTAGGGCAGGTGAACGTGCCGGACGACCGTATGAATAAGCTGGCAGAATTGGTAGTACCTGAACGCATAGTGCCAACTACAATAGAGTTTGTTGATATAGCAGGCCTTGTAAAAGGTGCCAGCAAAGGTGAAGGATTAGGCAATAAATTCCTGGCTAATATACGCGAGGTAGATGCGATAGCCCATGTTATCCGTTGTTTCGAAGATGATAATATTCTGCGTGAAGAAGGGGCCATTAATCCTATCAGTGATAAAGAGATAATAGATACCGAGCTGCAATTGAAAGACTTGGAGAGTGTTGACAAAAAAATACAACGCACAGAAAAAATAGCCAAAGCCGACCCTAAAGCCAAACGTGTACTGGAAGTCTTACAAAAATGCAAAGTACATTTAGAACAGGGGAAGAACATACGTGGTCTCGGCCTGGAAGGAGAAGACCTTGAAGCAGTTGCCGATTTGTTTCTGCTTACACAAAAACCTGTGCTCTATGTTGCCAATGTAGATGAGGCTGCTATTCATACCGGTAATACATACTCACAAGCATTAGTAAAGGCAGCAACAGATGAAGGTGCAGGCGTGATAATAATGAACAACAATATTGAAGCACAGATATCTGAAATGGAAAATGAAGAGGACAAAAAAATGTTTCTCGGTGAGTATGGATTAAAAGAGCCGGGCCTCAATCGCCTCATCACTGCTGCATATCAACTGCTAAATCTTATCACCTACTTCACTGCTGGTGTGCAGGAAGTTCGTGCATGGACCATTCACCGTGGCTGGAAGGCTCCGCAAGCTGCCAGTGTGATTCATACGGACTTTGAAAAGGGCTTTATTAAAGCAGAAGTTATTTCTTACAACGATTTTGTTACACTTGGTAGCGAAGCTGCAGCACGCGAAAATGGTAAGTTGCGCATAGAAGGTAAAGAATACATTGTACAGGATGGTGATGTAATGCACTTCAGGTTTAATGTGTAACCAGCAAGAGTAGCAGAATTATTTAATTCACAATTACTGTTCCGGTCATATTAGCATGTATCGTGCATTTATAAGGATAAGTGCCTTTAGTACTAAATTTAAAAGAGAAACTTCCTCCTGGGTTCAGCGTACCACTGTCAAAAATACCTGTAAGGCTGGTTACGGTATGAGCCACATTATCATTATTTGTCCATATTATAGTAGTGCCTGCAGTAACAGTAATAGTAGTCGGTACAAATTGCATCATAGCAACACTTACCGTATTTGCGCTACTGGAACCACTGTCACTGCTACTTTTTGTACATGATGCTATTGTCATCATATACAGCATTGCAAAACATGTAATAATGATATTGTTTTTCATGGTTGTCCGTGTTGAGATCATCTAAATTAGTAAAAAATCATGCCTATACATCATTATTAATAAACTATAATGGTGCCATTCATATTAGGGTGTATGGTGCATGTATACGTATAAGTCCCTTTTGCAATAAACATATGTACATATGTGTCACCAGGAAATAAGGTATTGCTCTTAAAGAGGCCGTCTGTGTTAGTGACTGTATGAGGTGTAACATCGTTATTAGTCCACGTTACAGCAGATCCCGCTGCAATACGCACAGTATCAGGTGTAAATTGCATTTCAGCTATTGTTACGTACATTCTGTCTGTATTACTATTTCCTGTTTTTTCGCATGAAGTAATAAAAACGGAAACGCAAAAAAATGTTAATATGCCAAATATCCTGTTTTTCATAAAACTATATTTAAGTACAGGTACAGAAAGTAAAAAACCGTGCCTGCGTAAGTATCGGTGGAAATAAACTCAGCCAAACATTTCTTAACTTCACCCTCCATCTATTTATGCTATAATGAAATACGAAACCATTAATTCGAAATTGTATACACACAACAGGGAAAGGTTTATGAAAAAGATGAAACCTAATTCTGTAGCTATTTTTCATCCTGCACCCACTTATCCCAAAAGTGGTGATGGTACTATGCCCTATAAGCAGGATGCTGATATACTTTGGTTATCGGGTATTGTACAGGAAAAGACATATGTAGTGTTATATCCAGATAATCCGGATAAAAGTATGCGCGAAGTATTGGTATTGCTACGCCCCAACGATCTTATGGAAAAATGGGTAGGGCATAAACTGCGTAAAGAAGAGGCAACTGCTATATCAGGGATAATGAATGTGCAATGGCTGGACGGAATGGATGTGTTATTGCAGGTAATGATGAATAGTGCAGATGTTGTGTACCTAAATACAAACGAACATAATCGCCTGGATACGGAATTGCCGAGAATAGATCTGTTGTTTGTGGATGAGTTCAGGGAAAAATATCCCATTCATAAATACGAACGTGCAGCGCGCATTATGAAAGAATTGCGCTGCATTAAAACAAAAGAAGAAATAGCCGTTGTACAAAAGGCAGTTGACATTACACACAAAGCATTGAACCGCGTGCTGCAGTTTATAAAGCCGGGTGTGACGGAATATGAGATAGAAGCTGAAGTGACACATGAATTTTTACGCAACCGTGCTACAGGGCATGCGTATGAACCTATTATAGCCAGCGGTGACCGTGCGAGGGTGCTGCACTATATTGATAATAACATGCCATGTAAAAGCGGCGAATTGCTTTTAATGGATTTTGGCGCTGAGTATGGAAATTACAATGCTGATATGACAAGGACTGTGCCAGTAAACGGGAAATTCACTAAAAGGCAGAAGGAAGTGTATAATGCCTGCCTTGCTGTACACAATTATTGCAAGAACATTTTAAAGCCAGGTATAAATTTGCAAGACTATATAAAGAAGATGGGTGATGAAATGACCCAACAACAACTAAAGCTTGGTCTTATCAGTAAAAACGATGTGAAAAATGAAGACCCCTCTAATCCGGCATATAAAAAATATATGTACCATGGTGTAACTCACTTTCTTGGACTGGTGGTACATGATGTAGGTTCTTATACAGATAAGGTGCAGGAAGGCATGCTTTTTACCGTGGAACCGGGTATTTATATTGAAGAAGAAAAAATGGGCATACGCATTGAGAACAATATATGGATCACCAAAAACGGACACCAGGATCTTTTTAAAGGCATACCCATAACAGCAGAAGAGATAGAAGCCGCCATGACTCACAAAAAATAAAATCATGTTAATTTCTCTTATACAACAGCCGAAAACTGCAGGCCCTGTTTTTATGTTCTATCTTAGTAGTACAATTTGAGAGGTATGAAAAAAATTGTTTTACCGGCAATACTATTATGTATAAGCACACAGGTATTTGCTCAAAAATGGTATGCTATCGCAGGTTTTGGGCTGGCTATACCACAAGCTTCTCAAACCCTTGATATACAAGGAAACCCATATAACGGCAACGCTACTTATTCCCCGGTAAATGACAGCATAAGTTCTTACAGTATAAAAAAAGCGTCTTTTTCATCAGGCTTTAAGGGTATTGTAGGTGTGGGGTATAATATTAGCCCGAACATAAGTGTAGAGGTGATAGCCGATATGGGTATCGCTACTACCAAATACAGTTCTGAAGAAGACAATGTTCTTTCTTTTAACAAAGCATACCTGGCCAATAATAAAACAACAGAGTTTGCGAAATTTCCCGTGATGTTGATACCATCTGTTGTTTTTCAAACAGCAAAACCGAAGCTGAATATATATGGCAGGCTTGGCATTGTAATACCTGTGCATAATAAAATAAGTATAGATGTGATGAGCGAATACCAAAGTGTAAATTTTAATACCGAAGAAATAGCAAGTGATTTAACCACACGTTTTAATATGGGTTTTGCGGGTGCATTTGGTTGCAAATACCTGCTGGCCAAAGGAGTACATCTATGGGCAGAGTTTAGCTATATGTCTATTTCATTATACGCCAAACAGACCACTATTACCTCGCACACAACCACACAATCGCAGCCTATCACCAGTTTATTACCGGGTACGACTATTACTTACGGATTTTCAGGGCAGGCGAGCGCAACTACACAGCCAACTTTTTCAGTGCCTTTCAGTAATATGGGGCTGAACGCAGGCATTAATTTTGACATTAAATAACACCGATAATAATTAAATCTAATTGATGAAAAAAATACTTTTTACCTGCTTTATTATTGCATGTTTGTCCCATATGGCTGAAGCAAAAGAACCGAACAGGAAAAATGAGAAAAAAGAAACAGAACGCGTAAGACCTGCATGGTACTTTCGCGGAGGATTGGGTTATGCAATGACGGATAATGGTGAGTATTTTGGATTGTATGGAGTGCCTACTAGCGGAAGTGTTACTTATATCAATAACGGATCCACTTTATCTTCTTATAAGTATGATAAAGTGTCATTTGACAAAGGTGTAAATGCGACAATTGCAGGCGGTATTATGTTCAACAGACATGTGGGTATCGACCTGGGAATAAATATTGGGTTAGCACCCCACCAATATACATTCACGGCAAATGGTTGGGACATAGATAATAATGTCGTGAATTCTGTTATTAAAACGCGTGCCAAATCTCCATTGTTCATTATGCCTTCGCTGGTAATGCAAACAGGAAGCATGCCTGTGAATTTGTATATACGTGCAGGCCTTGTAATACCTATGAACACAAAACTTACATTTGATGAACAGGATAGTTATGTGTCCAACGGTATCGGAATTGTGCAGGAGTATGTTTCACAGGTTAGCAACAGGTTTTCTTTAGGATATTCAGCTGCCATTGGTGTTAGTTATAAGTTGAGGGGTAATACAAATATTTGGGCAGAGCTAAGCCATGTATCATTAACTGCTGATGCCAAACAATCGGATCTGAAATCTGTAACCCAAAATGGAGTAAGTATACCATTAAGTAATTATAATACTACCGTTACTTATACCAACAGTGGCGGAGTGAATGATAATGACCCCAGCAGTGAGCCTTTCAGTAGTATAGGTATGAATATAGGGGTGAGTTTTCGCATTAAATAGCAATGTAAGTACAGGAATTAGTTTGGATTTAAGATAGTAACTTTATGTAGCAAGATTTTCTCATCATGTAAAACATAGCATATGAAAAAGGCGTTTACACTCGTTTTCTTTTTCAGTTTTATGTATTCTGAAGTTTATGCACAACGTAATGATGTTGTGTACCCTAGTTATTCTACCGGCAATAGCAATGTAAGTACAGTGAACAGTAATAATAGCAATAACATTTCATCAGGAAGTACTAATTACAACCAGTCCAATTATTCTACTAGCAATAGTAATGCAAGTTCGACGAACAATAATAATTCATCAGGAAGTGCTAATTATAATCAATCTCAAAATACTTCTAATGACAGAGATGATCGTAATTTGAATAATAGTAACCCAAACAATAATTATAACAATGGCAATACACGTACGGAGAATAGCTATTATAATAATGGGAAAAATGCGCCCAATGAATCCTATCGCACAGTCTACAGACCCCCGGCCTTTTATATTCGCATAGGACTGGGTTATGCATTTCCGAATGCCGGGCAAACTTTAAATGAAAATAGCGACCCCTATAGCGCCACTATGCGTTTCGATACTACAAGGATAATAAACTCTTATACCAAGATGAACAAGATATCCTTTTCATCGGGTTTGCAAGCTGTAGGTGCATTTGGATTGATGGTAACCAGGAACATTGGCATTGAAATAGATGGGTACATCGGGATAGCACCGAAAAAGTATACTGCAAATTTTTACGACGTAATGGTAAATGGAAGCTACCCGGCAAATATTACTGTAACCAACAAAGCAATATCTCCTATATTCATTGCTCCATGTTTATTACTACAAACTAATGGCAGAAGGTGCAATGTATACGCGAGAAGCGGACCTGTAATAGCGGTTAATGGAAAAGTACAGCGGGAAGAAACATATAATTTTAGCTCACCGGGATACGAAAGCTATATCAATCAACTAATAATAGGAACCAAAATAACAACATCGCTTAATATTGGTTATACAGCAGCTACCGGAATACAATACAGGTTGAACAACCGTTTAAGTTTGTGGTCAGAATTGAATGTCCTCTCTATGTCTATGTATATAAAGCAGGAATTGAATACCGAGAATATTGCTGACGGACAATCAGCACAATTATTCCCCACAGTAAACTATGGATTTAGCGGCAGTGGTGTGAACAGGAATAATCAAAGAGGTACACAACCTACGTACGCCGAGCCCTTCAGCAACATAAGTGTCAATGCAGGCCTTTGCCTGAATATACATTAACGTAGCCTATCGGCAGCTTTTACCAGCTTTGCATCTTTATTAATACCGCGTATAGCCAATATGATAAAAATGACGGCTATTACGGGTAGTACAGAAGCTATGCGATATGAACTGTTTGCAGGTGCCGGCACCTCATACATTAATTTATTTACACGCAAAAGTGTGAGCGTGATAAAACTTAAATTGGCAAGAATACCCACGATAGCAATGCCGCGTTGACGTTTCCTGTTCCTGAAAAGGAATATTGCAAATAAAGGGAACAATATGGCAGTAACAGCAATGAGTAAAGAGGGGTAATGGTCATTCACTCTCAGGCAGGTGAGCGTATCCATACCATTCACTATTATGTGCGTCTTATAGAGGCAAAAATAAAACAGGCCTATATTTATGATTGCTGATAAAAAAAGCCAGAGTGTTTGTATGCGCTGTATCATAGATAAGTCAAAAGTAAAAAGTTATCCCGAATGTTCGGGAGCCAAAAGAGAAATTATTTGATCATTTCTGCTCCAAAATAAGGTTGTAGTACTTTGGGTAATAATATGCCATCAGGGCTTTGGTTGTTTTCCAACAAACATGCCATAACACGTGGTAGCGCCAATGAGCTACCGTTGAGCGAATGCATTAACTGCATTTTACCATTACTATCTTTAAATCGGATCTTCATTCTGTTGGTTTGAAACACTTCAAAATTAGAAACGGAGCTAATTTCCAGCCAGCGTTCCTGAGCTGCACTATATACTTCAAAGTCATAAGTAAGTGCAGAGGCAAAACTCATATCGCCGCCGCACAATCTTAAAATGCGGTAAGGTAGCCCTAGTGATTGCACTAGCCCCTCTACATGTTTTACCATTTCATCGAGTGTGGTATAGCTTTTTTCGGGATGTGTGAGTTGTACGATCTCTACCTTATCAAACTGGTGCACGCGGTTTAACCCACGCACATCTTTGCCATAAGAGCCTGCTTCCCTTCTGAAACAAGGGCTATACGCTGTCATTTTTACTGGCATTTCCTGTTCAGTAAGTATCACATCGCGATACATGTTCGTAACGGGTACTTCTGATGTGGGTATCAGGTAAAGATCATCTTCTGTAACATGGTACATCTGTCCTTCTTTGTCAGGCAATTGGCCTGTACCATAGGCAGAAGCTTCATTCACCATATAAGGAGGGCGGTATTCTGTATATCCTGCATCAATATTGTAATTGAGAAAATAAGTGATGAGTGCGCGTTGCAATTTGGCGCCTTGCCCTATATATACCGGGAAACCGCTACCTGTAATTTTTGTACCGAGTTCAAAATCTATCAAACCATATTTTGCAGTAAGTTCCCAATGGGGTAGTTTTTGTGCAACTAGTTTTGGAATATTTCCGTGTTGTAGCACTACTTCGTTTTCTTCAGGTGTTTTTCCATAAGGCACGCTGCTGTGAGGGAGGTTGGGAATGCGCACAAGCATATCCTGCAGTTCTGTTTCCAACTCCTCCAATTTACTGGCCAATTCTTTTGCCTGCTCTTTATGCAACGATACTTTTTCTTTTAGCAAGTCAGCCTCCGCTTTCTCACCTTTGGCCATATGGTGCCCAATACTTTTTGAAGCACTGTTGATAGAAGCTGCAAGGCTGTCGTTCTCGGTTTGTACACGGCGTCTGTGCTCATCGATCTCTACAATAGCATCTACCCACTCCGGGGTTTTAAAGTTCTTTTTCTTTAATCCTTCAAGAATCAATTGTTTGTTCTGTCTGAATAATTGTAAAGGCAGCATAGTGCAAATATAGTAAACAACGTACAGTGTATAGTGTACTACGTACGATACACAACGAAGAGTGAATAATGTATGACTTTTACAAAAATCAACATAAAATAAAAACGTACAGAGAAGGACTCTGTACGTTGTACATTATTAATTGTTATTTGCTATGGTACTTCTACCACATTCAGTATTTCGTTCAGTATTTGTTCGCTTGTTACGTTTTCAGCTTCAGCCTCATAGGTAATACCAATACGGTGACGCATCACATCGTGGCAGATGGCTCGTATATCTTCAGGTATTACATAGCCGCGGCGCTTAATGAAGGCATAGGCTTTGGCTGCCAGCGATAAGTTAATGCTGGCACGCGGAGAAGCGCCATAGCTGATAAGAGGTTCCAGCTTCTTCAATTTATATTCTCCGGGAAAGCGTGTAGCAAATACAATATCCAATATGTATTGCTCTATCTTCTCGTCCATATATACCTCACGCACTAATTGACGTGCTCCAAGAATATCTTCAGGATTTACAACCGGGGTTATTTTAGCAGCACCTTGCGGATTTAAGTTGTAACGTATAATGTTTCTTTCTTCTTCTTTCTTGGGGTATGTGATTACCACCTTCAACATAAAACGGTCTACCTGTGCTTCAGGAAGCTCATAAGTTCCTTCCTGTTCTATTGGGTTTTGTGTTGCCAATACCAAGAATGGTTCGTCTAATTTATATGTATGATCACCAATAGTCACCTGTCTTTCCTGCATGGCTTCCAGCAAGGCACTTTGCACTTTTGCAGGGGCACGATTGATCTCATCTGCCAGGATAAAGTTCGAAAATATCGGTCCTTTACGTACTGCAAATTCATGTGCCTGCGGATTGTACACCATGGTGCCTAATACGTCGGCAGGCAACAAATCCGGTGTAAACTGTATACGTGCAAATTTTGCATGAATAGCTGCAGCCAGCGATTTTATAGCTAGAGTTTTTGCCAGGCCTGGCACACCCTCAAGCAGTACGTGGCCATTTGCCAATAAACCTATAAGCAGGCGTTCGGTCATATGTTTTTGACCTACTATTGCCTTATTCAGCTCCATGTTCAATAGGTCTATAAAAGCGCTTTGACGATGAATGCGTTCATTGAGTTCACGTATGTCTGGTGATGATGTAGTTATATCCATAATAGCAATTGGTGTTGGCTGTAAAATTTTATTTAAAAGCTATGGCGAAAATAAAGATCAAAGATAAAATATAAAGAGGGTTGTAGCAGTTTTAACTTTTTTTAAAAGAACTATGGTAATCTTACCGTAGCATGTTAAATTTTTGTTCTATGGTATGGAACAAGGCTGACAGTGGAAGTTGATTTATATTTGCAGTAATGGAAAACTTTGAGGCAAAATGGAAGGTTGTAGAGGCGACTATGAAGGAGCGGTTTGGCAAAACACCGGATATGGAAGGTATTCTGTTTCTTATAGGTATTAATGAAGTGGGTAATGTACCAGGTAAAAAGTTCAGC
>Ga0207138_1139_pt1 | contig 12257 bp, 9 predicted proteins | sample Alteio_BWMinHeat_6_FD_153589 | JGI IMG/M metagenome (GOLD analysis project Ga0207138, IMG submission 153589) | Enriched cells from forest soil in Barre Woods Harvard Forest LTER site, Petersham, Massachusetts, United States -... | ecosystem: Environmental > Terrestrial > Soil > Temperate forest >...
CAACCAGCATTAACAAATTCCTAACAGCCAATAAGGAGAGTGGCAAGAGTCCTTGCTTCGGAATCGTTTCAGTAAGTGAAAGAGGAGTACCAGTCCATGCCCTATTTTGATGCTGCTTATCGGCGAGCCGCCAGTTATGACTTGAATGGAGACGGGCTGGTATCCCAGCGGGAGCTCCCACGCACACCAGCTGCCACCGCCGTCCTGGATCGGAACCATGATGGCCGGGTAAGCGTATATGAATTGGCTGATGGATTCCGCCGCGGTGACGTAAAGATTCGCAATGGCGAGTTGAAGGCGATGTATGAACCGGATTTTCGCCCCTATGCCCCGCCACCACCTCCCCCAGTCATACTTTACCCTCGTCGCGACTATGATAACCAGCGTCGTGAAGAGCGCCGCGAAGACAATATTGTCGGTGGCACCATTGTCGGCGGCTTTCTCGGTGCCGCTGCCGGCGCCCTGCTAGGTGGCAGAGACGGCGCGGCTGCCGGTGCCATCATCGGTGGAACGGTTGGTGCCGTCTCAGGCGCTTCCGATCGCTAAACACTAGCAATCTCTCTCATCCAGGGGGGCTCGCAAGGGCCCCCCTGCTCATTTGCTTGCATAAATCTTTTTCCGATTAGTTAACAACATTTGATATTTGTGTTAACATAAGATTAAAGATTTAGATATTAGTCATAGAGGGACTGTATCGTGCTCAACAAGGTAACATCCGCCAATACACTCACTTCGTCACTTGGTGCTTCACTCCCAAGTGGTTATATACCGGCAAAATCAAAAGCGACTGCCCATTCCCTGGCCACGGCAGATCGAGTAGTACTCTCAGCGCAAACCACGGCCAAAGGCCAACAACCAGGCGTATTTCGCCCAGCCCTGCAGCCCAATGGTGTCCCTTATTTGCCGGCCTACACCTATACCAGCGGCAATAAAGTAAACATATTTTACGATTCCGCTGAAATCGAGCCGCAGATGGAAAAACTGATCGGCGAAGCCAGGGAGAGCATCAAGATCGATTACTTCATCTTTAGTGGCCAGGAAGCAATGCGGCTGGCCGAGATGATCGTTGCCAAGGCCAAAGCGGGCGTAAAGGTCGAGATTATGTTCGACCCGCGGGTCGGCAGCCTTCCTGCCCTTATGCCCGGCGAAAAGAAGGTCCTGGACTACTTGAAACAAAATGGCATCCAGGTGGTGCTGGCCAATTATGATGCCCTGCCTCCCCGCATCGACCAGCGCGAGTCAACCACCGCCCGCCTGATCGACCACAACAAGATTTTGGTGGTGGATGATCGCGCCGCCATGATTGGCGGCTGGAACCTGGCAGACTCGTTTGAACATTTTCACGATGCGATGGTGCGAATCGATGGCCCCGCCGTCGGCGATTTGGTCCAGCAAATGAGCCTGGATCGCTACTTTGCACAGCATCCTGACCAGGCCAAAGCCGAAGCAGCCACACCCGCGGTTGTCCGGCCAGATCGCACCCAGACGCAGGCAGGGCTTTCAACCGTAAGGGTCAATAGCACCGGCATCAACCGGCAGAATAATCAATGGGCCATTCTGGAAAGTATCAGTAAAGCCCAAAAGAGCGTCTATGTGACACAATTGGAACTCAATGACGATTCCATCATCGATGCGTTAATCGTCGCCAAGGACCGTGGTGTCGATGTGCGAGTACTGCTTGATCCCAGTGATTTCGCAGATGTCGTTCCCTTGTTGAAGACAGGTCCCAAGGAGTGGGTCGATGCCGAGGCCGTCAAAAGACTGCTGGATGCCGGTGTGCCGGTACACTATTTCAAGACCACTCCCCAACAAGATGTCGTCCATGCCAAGATGGCGGTGTACGACGGCAACGAAGTGATGCTTGGTTCGGCCGATTGGCAAACTCTGGAACTGCGCAACACAAGCGACACCAGTGTAGAAGTGCACGGTGGCCCCGCCCCGCAACGGGCCCAGCAGGTTTTCCTGGATGACTGGCAGCAAAAGTCCACGCCGGCCGCTATCCCCGCTTTCTACAAGCGGATACTCAGCCGCCTGTACTTTGCGTTTTCTTGATAACCGGAGCGTGTTTCCTGCCAGGCCCGGGGGCTAGTGACGTGCAGCGACGCCCGCCCTACGGCCGCTAAACGGTCTTCTCGGGCCAGGGCTTGCGTGCGCGTAACAGCGGAAACAGCGACTGCGGATGATCCACCTGCACCGATACAAACCCGGCCCGGGCGACAAAGCGTTGCCACTGTGATTCCGGCATGGGCACGGCCCCCAATTCGGCGGGGCCGATGAAAAAGGCGATTCGGCCTCCCGGTTGCAGGACCCGATATATCTCCTGAAGCACCTGTTGGCGCCATGAGCGGGGCAGCGCCAGCAGCAACAGGCCGCTCAAGACCAGAGAAAAATGGTTGTCTGGGTAAGGCAAGGCGGTCGCCGGCGCCTGGCGGAATGTAACCGATCGGCCGGATCGCGCCGCCAATGCCCACCCTTTGTCGATCGCCTGTCCCGAAGAATCAGTAGCATCCACTCGCTGGGCAATGCGCGCGGCGGCCAGGGCAATAAGGCCTTGGCCGGTACCGACGTCCAGCACGGAATCGTCGCTCTGCACCAGCTGCTGCACCAGGTCGGCAACTGCCCCCCGATACCCGGAAACCCACAAGAACACCGTCCGGTATAGAGGCGCCAGGCGAGCCCGCAAGGCTCGCCCCGGAAGCCAGCGTTTGGCTCGCTGGCGCGCGTTCAGCAACCGGTTGACCAATTTCCGTTTATCGGGGCGCGGGGTTGTTGGAGCCGGAAGGGGAGCGAGCTTACGCACAGGCCGTATTACGGCCACCATGCTGCCGATCGCCAGCAAGGTGGCCAGCCCTAGCCAGATTTTACCGCCAAAACGCGGCGGTCCCTGCGTGTCCATAATTGCCTCTCCCTTTCATATTACCCTGGCAATCCAAACGCGAACGGTCAACGTACTAGAGGAGGAAAAGATTAAGTCTCTCGGGAGGAGGCGTGGGTTGTCCCGTTCAAAATTCTCTGGTACGCTGTTGCGGACTATGAATCGGGGAGGGCTTGATACTCCATCTCTCAAGGCCACCACTTTCGTTCAGGGCGCATATTGATATGTGCTCACGCCGGCAAGGCAAACTGGTATAGACACTTGGCACCATCGGATTGCAGAGGAGATCGCAAATGAACAAAAAAATCCCCATTGTCACCATGGCTCTAGGAGCAGCAGTTGCCGCCTGCCTGGCAGCCGGCGTGGTAAAGCCTATTGCGGTGCGGGCTTCCGACCATGACGACGGCGTCAGCGAGATCAAGTCGCCTAACCTCAACCTGACGGATTTGTTCGTATTCCGCGAGAAGGATCAGAATCCAGCGATTACCACCAGCGATCTGGTTTTTATTATGGACGTCAACCCGCGTTCGATTGCCCAGCAACAGTATTTCTTTAATACCCAGGCGCGCTATCAGTTCAACGTGACGCGGGTGACGGACGTCAATGGCCGGCCTTCGTTTACGGTAAAACCAAACTCGGATAATGCCAACAACGTGGCGGATGTGACCTTACGTTTTCAGTTCGGCGCACCCGCAGCCAATGGCACCCAACCGATTACCGTAACCGCCATCCAGGATGGCACGGTCTCCTCAGCGACCACCACGACCGGTGGCAGCAGCATACTCACGACCACCCTGGCCGGCGCTGCTACTGAAACGCTCAATACTGTATCGGTCGGCGGTCAGTCACTGACCGTATTTGCAGGGCTGCGTGAAGATCCTTTCTTCTTCGATGTAGACCAATACTTCAAGGTCCGGGCCAGCGCCGCCGCCCGCCTGGGTGGTTCCAGTGCCCCACAAGTGACCTTCCGGCCTGCCTGTCCGGCAGCTGGCTGCGCCATTGATTCATTCATGGGCTATAATGTCTTGTCCATTGTAGCCCGGGTACCCATGGCCCTCCTTCAGGGCAGTACCACCGCGACGGCGTTCGATGTGTGGGAGACCATCCACGTGCCATCCAACATTTCGGTCCAGGCCATACGGAATTCGTAGTGAAGTGAGGATAATTGCCATGAAAAAGAATATTAGCAGGCTCTTTATTGTACTGGCCGGCGCGGCGCTGGTCGTCGGCGGGTGTACCGATCAGCCCACCACCCAGAACTCCTTTACCCCACCGCCTTACCCGACCACCCCGGCGCCCATAGTACTAGTGGGCTCGGTGTCGCCGACGGCCGGCGCGCCCGCGACGGCCGCCCCTTCAATGTTGCAGGTCGAACGGTTGGCCCGCCCTGCAGTCAATGAAGGCCTGATTATCTCCAACTCCAACCTCAACCTGTGGAACAGCGTTGGTCCGGAGGTGGACGCTACTTCGGCGGCTACCGGCATTGCTACTGAAGCCGGCACAGTGCTCAAAGCATTGGGGAATGGTGATATTAGTGACCCCGCCAGCCGCACCAATACGCTGCTGAAGGCGTTTGTTCCAGACGTAATGCGGATTGACACCACTGTAGCCAGTGGCTATGCCAATAAGCTGAACACGCTGGGTGCTCCGGTGGCAGGCCGGCTCATTGCGGATGACGTTATCGATGTCACTCTATCGGTACTGGTCGCGCCGGCTGTTGCCTCGGCTGTCCCGGGGCTGACCGCGGACAATGTGTCATATACGTCTGTCGATGCGACCGGCCGCAAGCATCAGCCGTTGCAAACGGCCTTCCCGTTCCTGGCTCGGCCGAACTAAGAGCCGCCAACTAAGTAAGAGCGCTCCCGCAAGGCAATGTCTGCTCTTGCGGGAGCGCTTCTGATTCATATACAGTGACCATATGCAAAACACAGATTCGACACAACGTAACAGTGGCCCGACGGTGCTGCATTTATTGTGGGTCATGTTGTTGGCCACCTGCGTCACCTCCGTGGTCTTGATGGGCGTGCCGGCAGGGCTGCAATACTGGGCCAGGGATCACGAAGGGCTGGCGGCCCCCAGCATGGTGGCTCCCTATCGCTTCCAGCTGCCCACCGAAGGCAACCTGGACCACGAGCTTTCCTTTTACCAGGACCGCATCAGTCGTAATCCGACGGCTGGGGTAGATATGGCCTCTCTGGCCGGCGTTTACCTGAAAAAAGCGCGCCTGTCCGGCGAGCCCTCTTGGTATTTGCTGGCGGAACAGACCGCGCTCCGCTCGCTGACCAACCTGCCAGTCAACAACGAAGCGGCTGTGCTTATACTGGCGCACGTCGCCGAGTCCCGCCATGAATTCAAACGGGCCATCGAATTGGCACATCGGGTAGCAAAGGTCCGGCCGGCGGATGCGCTTGCCGTTTACATAACTTCCTATCTCGCGATGGGCAGAGTAGCCGACGCAAGCCACGCAGCTGATATTTTACTGGATAATGCGCCCGGCATCGGCCCCCTGACCCAATGGGCATTGGTTGAAGAGGCTCAAGGTCGCGAGCGGCCGGCCATCAAGGCCCTGCAGAAGGCGCTAACCATGGAAGAGCCCGGTGAAATCGAGAGCGCTGCCCGCACAAGGATGTTCCTGGGCCGGATCCATTTCAAACGGGGGCGCTATGCGTTGGCCCAGGAGTATTACCGTGAAGCACTCCTGATACAACCGCAGTCTTATATGGCGATGGGGTATCTGGCCGACGCTGAATACGCAACCGGTAACTATCAAGATGCCATGCGCCACTACAGCCAGGCATTCGCCATCTTTCCCCAGGCGTTATACCTCATGGGCATGGCACGGATCAGTGCCGCCGAGGGCGATACGGCCGCGGCCGGCTCCCTGCAACAGCAGGCTGAGGTATTGTTGCGGCGTGATTTGACCGGCGGCGCATTCGGCCACCGCCGTGATTTGGGGCGACTGTTGCTGGAGCGGGGGCAGCCGGCCGATCTTAAGGAGGCCATGTCGCTCATGTTGGCCGAGCAAAAGCTCCGTACGGATGCAGAGACCATGGATGTTCTGGCCTGGGCGTTGAGCAGCAACCACCGCTGGACTGAAGCCCTTGTGGCTATGCAGCAGGCGCTCCACTGGGGGGTGCGTGATGCAGATATGTTCTATCGCGCCGGCAGCATTGAACAGCAATTGGGGCATAAAGCCGAAGCCCGCCGCTATTTTCAAGCAGCCTTGGCGACCAACCCGGCAGCCGAACATGCGCAAGCCGCACGCGAGGCGCTGGCTGGAGGACGCTGACAGCAATGATTACGCCTCGTTTGTGGCAATACCTATACGATTATTTTTTCCCCAGGAGCGCTCAAGGCTGGCGGCTCCAGGGGTGGTCGCTGCTGGGCTTCTGCACAATAGTAGTCTGGAGCGCCCTGTGTACCCCTGTCTCGGCGCATTGGGCCGATCTGGCCGTGGCGGAAATGACACTGGGCGAGCGAGATGCCCACGTTAACCTGACGATTCCCACCGGCCTCATTGCCCCGGCGGTCAGTAGCAAAGATGGACGGATCACGGCCCCCGAAGTCAGGCATCACCAGTCGGAACTGTTGGCCATCCTGGGCAAACATATCCAATTGGCTGATGGTGGCGATGTCAAGGGGGTTCTGACAATCATGCCTTCACTGGCAGCGCCGCTCCCCACTGATGTCACCGGCAACAGCGGCCCTCATACGACGCTGCAACTCGTTTACACCTGGCCACAGGGCATACATAATCTGAGCATCCATTATGACTTATTCTTGCCGGGAATTTCCACAGCCCGTTGCCTGGCGACGATCCTGGACAAGGGCCAGACGTTTACCTTCGTCTTCACGCCGGAGAGGGAAGACTTCAGGTTGGGTAACCAGACTACGTGGCAGACGTTCGGCAGTTTTCTGGTGCTCGGTATTGAACACATAATCACCGGCTATGACCATGTCCTATTCTTGATTAGTTTATTAATGCTCGGCGGCGGCATGAGCTATCTGCTGCAAGTGGTCACGGCCTTTACGGTGGCCCATTCGATCACATTATCGCTGGCGGTGCTCAATATTGTGACCCTGCCTTCCCGCGTAGTAGAAAGCGCGATCGCCTTGACTATTATTTATGTGGCGGCTGAGAATTTCTGGCGCAAGAGCCTGAAAGGCAGGTGGATGCTGACATTTTGCTTTGGGCTGATCCACGGCATGGGCTTTGCCAGTGTCCTGAAGGAAATGAACCTGCCGCGTACCAACCTGGCCATTTCCCTGGTCAGCTTCAACCTGGGCGTGGAGGTTGGACAAATAATCATTGTGTCCATTGCCTATATGATTTTGCGGTTTGTGCGGCAGCAGCAGTGGGAACCCACCATGCGGCGCTGGGTCTCGGGAGGTGTGATCGCCGTGGCCTTCGTCTGGTTCGTGCAGCGGGCGTTCCTAACGGCCTGATTCACTGCCCGTCGTTGTTGCGCCGCCCTGGTGTTCGATGGCTTATTTGCGGCGCAGTTGCCGGATAAACTGGCGTATTTGCGGGGCATCTTCGGAGTCAGGGGCGTATTTCAGGTACAGTTCCAATTCATGGGCGGCTTCTTTGTATTGCCTCAGGTTGAACAGGGCATTGCCCAAGTTATAGTGGCCATCAGCCGCTTTGGGATTAACGCGCAGCGCGCCTCGAAATGCGACGAGGGCTTCCTGGTAACGTTTCAGATCGAATAGCGTGATGCCCAGGTGCATATAAGCTTTGGCATAATCAGGATTGATATGTAACGCCTCCCGGTACTCAGAGATGGCTTCCTCATACCGTTTCAGGTCGTAAAGCGTGGCGGCCAGGTTATAGTGAGCGGTAGCAAATCCGGGATCAAGGCGCAAGGCCTCCCGGAACTCGACGATGGCTTCCTCGTCCCGATCGAGGTTGCCCAGGGCGTTGCCCCGGTCCAGGTGAGCGGCCGCGAGATCCGGATTTAAGGCAAGTGCCTTGCGGATGTACCGGTGATCAGGGTTTTTGCTGTTGCCACTGGCGACCCAGAGTTCGTACCAGTTCTCCGCGTCGTTGGGATTGAGTTCAAGTGCTTTGCGCGCCTCCGTTTCCCGCTCCGGTTTATTGAGCACGCCCGCCGCCTGGCCAAAGGCTCGATGTGCCTCCGCCAGGTCGGGATTTAATTGCAATGCCTTCTGAGCTGTCGTATAAGCCTGTTCGTATTCATCCTGGGAGGCTTTTCCGTTTTGCTGCTTCTGATAGCCCCAAAAATCCCAGGTCTCCGCCAGCGCCGCCAAAGCCAAAGCATACTTGGGATCCGCCTCAATGGCCTTGTTATACCATTTCACCGCCTCGGAATAGCCTGCGGGCGTGAACAAAAGGAATGCCTTCCTTCCCTGGAGGTAATAATTATAGGCCGTCAAGTTGGTGGTTGATTGCAAGACTTTCTGAATACGTTGCTGCTGGACAGCAGTTACCTTCAGGCTACGATGCTCCAGGAATGAGGATGCCAGTTGCTCCTGCAAGCCGAAAATTTCAATGAGTTTGCCCCTTACTTGCCTGCTGGCCGTGATTTGCCCGGTTTCAACGTTGACGAAATTAGCCGTTATGGCGATCGCTCGGTCGTCACCGATACCTACGCTTTGAATACTGCCGCTGATCAGGACTTGAGCCCCCAGTATTTTGCCCAACTTGACGGCGCCAGTGGGATCGACCAGCCCCGTCTGGGCAAATTGTTGTTCCTTCATCACCCGATCGATGCGCCCCCGGTCTACCATAATGAAATTGGGCACAACGGAGAAGGATGAAATCAGGCTGTCCATCGTGCCGGAGCCATACTGCTCCATATCCGGCTGATCTTTGGCTATCTCGAAGGGCAGGATGCCCACCGTGACCTTCTGCAGGCGGGCACTGGGATCGACAAAGGCCGATTGCTGGAAGGTTCGTTCGCGTTCGGTGGCAGTGTCGGCAAAGGCAACAAGCGGTGACTGTAAGAGAATCAGGATCAGGGCCAGCAGCAAGCTAAGCATCGGAACCTCTAAATGGGAAACGGCTTTACAGAATTTTACCGAGCATTCACTAGCCTCAGATCGGTAGCTAGCTTGAAAGTAATGCTCAAGCCAAAGTCGTCACCCGAGGTCAGCTTGAAACGACTAAGCAGAAAGAGGGCGAACGAGGGGAATCGAACCCCCGCATGACGGATCCACAATCCGTTGCCTTAACCCCTTGGCTACGCTCGCCGCGAATGCGAAAGTATTATATCACAGCCTCTGTGAGACGTTAATAACCGGCAGGCGAGCCCACAGTCGTCTTACCGCTGTGATTCAGGAGGCATCGGCCCGATGTGCCCAAGGTCCTTCTAAGGCGGGGGATAGGCCTGCTATAATCCATTAGTCAATCGATGGGGGCTGATCAATCACGAAAGGAAACAATATGCGGTCGAACTTAGGGGCGACTCTGCTTAAACGCACGGCAGGAACTATTTTGGCGGTGTTGACCGCATGTGCGCTATTGGGCGCGGACTCCCCCTCGGTCAAGCAGCGCGTGGCCATCTTGCCGTTGACCACCCCCAAGAACCAACCGGATCTGGAACAATACGGCATGGGAACAATGGATACGCTCATTCAGGCCCTGGCTAACGTGCCTGAGTTTGTCATGATTGACCGCGCGCGCATCGAAGCAATCCTTAAAGAGCAGCAGTTTGGGCAAACCGGTTTGGTGGATCAACAGAGCGCCGTAGCCGTGGGCAAGATCGTCGGCGCGCAAATCCTCGTGACGGGAGACCTGATCAAGGCGGGTGACAATGTCCGCATTACCGCCCATTTTACCGACATGTCTACGGGTCAAATCATCAAAAGTGAAGTCGTCACAGGCCCCTTAAGCACCATCTTCGATTTGATGGATCAGCTGGCCCAGAAATTCATTGCCGCACAGGGCGTCCAGATAACGCAACAGCAACAACAACGTGTTACGGCTGTCACCAAGGCAACTACAAATCTCAATGCCTATGACCTTTACCTCAAGGGACGCAATGCCTATCTGATCGCCACCGTGGAAAGCTGGCAGGAGGCTATCGACCTTTACCAGAAGGCAATTGATATCGATCCCAAATATGCGCTGGCTTATGCCGGGTTGGGGGAAACGTATTCTTCCTGGGGGTGGCAGCGCGAGACGAACAGCCAGGATGCAAAAACCTACTACGATAAGTCGCTGGAAAACAGTCAGAAAGCCATTGAGCTCAATCCCACACTGGCCGAAGCCCATCAGGCCCTGGCCCATACCTACCAGAATATGGGCAAATTCCAGGATGCTGAGGTAGAAACGCGCAAGGCCCTGGAAATCAATCCCAATTATGCGGAAGCGTATTACACGCTCTGGAAGCTGACTGATCCGGACAACCCCGACAACGAAAACATTCGCAAAGCCCTGGAATTGAAGCCTGACCTGATCGCGGCGCACAATGACCTGGGAATTGCGTATGACAACAAGGGCGACCTGGATGCGGCGATCAAGGAATACCAATATGTGTTGAATCTGGTCCCGCGCAAAGCAAATACCCACTACAACATCGGCCTGGTTTATAAGAAAAAGAAAATGTATGACGAGGCCTTTGATCACTTCAAACAAACGGCAGAGATAACGCCTGACGATCCGGATGCCCAATACCAACTCGGGTTGATTTACCGCATTCGCAATCAAGACGATCAAGCAATGGCCTCATTCAAAGAGGCCATTCGGCTCAAGCCGAACTATGCTTATGCCCATTACTACCTGGGCATAGCTTATCTGAACAAACAGATGTACGAGGATGCTCTAGATGCAATGGGGAAGGCGCTGCAGAGCAAAGACAAGGACGATGATTCCAATATTCACTACTTCATCGGCATCATCAACAACAAATTGAAGCAGCCTGATAAAGCCATGGAAGCCTTCCAGCGCGCGGCGGAAATTAATCCTCAAGATCCTGATGTCTTCATCAACATTGGCAACATCTACCTGGACAAGGAAGAATTGGATAAGGCACTCGAGACCTACCGCAAGGTGATCGAGTTGAAACCGGATTATGCGAACGCTTATTACAATGTGGGACTGGTGATGGTCCGGATGGGCAAGAATGCCGCCGCCGCTGAAGCCTATGAGTACTACCTGAAGTATGCACCGAACGCCGATGATGCCGAACAAGTACGGGCCAAGATCAAGCAGTTGCGCAGCGGCGCATAGTCAGCTCCTGCCCGTACTGCTGGCGCTGCTGGTGCTGGTGCTGTGGCCTGCTCCGGCCACAGCTACAGAAGCGGTGCGCATCGCCATTTTGCCATTTCAGGTAAACAAACCATCGCCTTCTACCGATGGCTACGGGATGGGGATGGTGGATTCCATAGCCAGCGCGCTGGCCAATACGCCGCCCTTTGTGGTGGTGCAACCCCAACGCCTGCAACACGTCCTGCACGCGTTGAAACCTGGAGCGATTGACTCGGAGACGGCCCTGCGTTTAGGCAAAGAGTTGGGTGTGCAGGCCATCATGACAGGCTCATTGGACGTGGATGGTGAGGGCATGCACGTTACCGCTCGCTTTTACGACTTGCTGGCCCATCATTCAGCCAGTTCCGGGATCCTGTCCGCCCCGGTCGCCGACTTGTTTGATCTGCAAGCCCAGTTAGCCACCAAGTGGTTGGATGTTCTGGGTGTCATGATTACGCAAGAGCAAGGCACTCGCCTGGATAAGGTCCTGAAGGCCACCGTGATGCGTCAGGCTTACGATTATTACCTGCAGGGTCGAGTGGCACAACGCAAAGGCACCCCGGCGGGCTGGACGGATGCCACAAGCTATTACAAGAAGGCCATTGCGGAAGACGGACAATATACCCTGGCCTATGCCCACATGGCCGAAGCGTTGGCCCAACTCGGGCTGAGCAAGGTGCGCCGGGGCGAAGACGCAACCAACTCTTACAATATGGCGCTGGAGTACGGGCAACGGGCCGTCGAACTGGGGCCGGACCTGCTGGAAGCGCGCCGGACGCTGGGCATGATTTACCTGATGACCGGCAAGCAAGATCTGGCTGCGGCGGAACTGCGGCGCGCCTTGCAGCTTCATTATAATGACCCGGAAACCTGGTACCTGCTATGGAAAACGCTGGATGGGGAAGCGGTTGACAGCGCCAATATACAAGAAGCACTGGCGCTGGATCCTAGCTTCATACCGGCGCTCCGGGATCTGGGTATCCTGTATTACGGCAAGAGCAACTATGATCAAGCCACTCAATACTTTCAGCACATTCTGGCAGTAGCACCGGAAGACGGGCTTGCTCACTATAACCTGGGGTTGGCCTTTCGTCACAAGAATTTATTGGACAAAGCGCAGGCGGAGTTTCAACAGGCCGTCCACCTTGCGCCCGATTTTGCCGATGCCAG
>Ga0207138_1140_pt1 | contig 12250 bp, 3 predicted proteins | sample Alteio_BWMinHeat_6_FD_153589 | JGI IMG/M metagenome (GOLD analysis project Ga0207138, IMG submission 153589) | Enriched cells from forest soil in Barre Woods Harvard Forest LTER site, Petersham, Massachusetts, United States -... | ecosystem: Environmental > Terrestrial > Soil > Temperate forest >...
ACCTGATCCACTTTGTACAAAGTCTCCATTGACGAAAATGCTATCGCCGGTGTCATTTAGTTTCACGGTTAGATCGCCATTCGCGTCGCTGGAAAGCGTGACATCGCTCTCGGTGATGTCCGCTCCCATGACAATATTGCCGGTTCCGCCATTCAGATTGACGGTCGCGTGACCGTCGCCCTCGTCGAATTGTAGAATATTGATGCCACTGCCGCCGTGGCTGGTGTTGCCTCCAGTGACGATGTCGTTCCCTGCGCCCAGGTCGAACACGTTGGTGCCGAAGCCCGAGCCCGTCAGGAAAGTATTCGACGACGTGCCGATCCATGTGAAAGTGAGCGGCTGTCCGCTGCTCGGCGTCGGTTGGCCGATGCTCAGCGTCGAGCCGTCAGCGAAATCGATCTCCTGCAGCTGGCTGGAAACACCCCACCAGTTTTGCTGTAGATCATTGGTGAAGGTGATGCTGTCGGAAGCATCGCGCAACGCAACGATGAGGTCGCCGGAATTATCCGCTTGCAAGATAACGTCGCTGGCAGAGATATCGGCTGCCATTTGCACAGTGCCGGTCCCGCCGTTCAGGTTGACGGTCGCGTGATCGTCGCCCTTGTCGAATTGTAGAATATTGATGCCACTGCCGCCGTGGCTGGTGTTGCCGCCGATGACGATATCGTTCCCTGCGCCCAGGTCGAACACGTTGGTCCCGAAGCCCGAGCCCGTCAGGAAAGTATTCGACGGTGTTCCGATCCACGTGAAGGTCAGCGGTTGGCCGCTGCTCGGTGTCGGTTGGCCAAGTTCCAGCGTAGAACCATTGGCAAAAGTTACGGTGGTAACATCACTTGAAACACCCCACCAATTTTGATGCAGATCGCCAGCCAGCGTGACGCTATCTCCAGTGTCGCGCAATTTGACTGTTAGGTCACCGGAATTATCGGCTTGTAAAACAACATCGCTCGGTTGAATGCCAGCCTGAACTCGAATTGTGCCGGTGATGTTGCTCGAAGGAATCGTCACCTGACCACTGCCCCGACTCAGCAGATAATCACCCGCACCGGCCGCCACGAGAGGAAGCGCATTCTGATCGATGGTATTGCGATCCCAAACGGTACCATCAGCAAACTCGATTTGCGATATGCCGCGCGTCAATGCTTGGAAGTGGTCAAGATCGTGTATCACCTTTCCGGTGGCATTAATTGTAATGTAAAGCTCGGTGCTATCTCGGGTTAACGTCACATCCGCCAAATTGAGATCCGTCAGCCTCAAAGTGCTAAAGTGTTGTGAATCGAAAGCTAGATAATTAATCGTGTCGTTTCCGTAGCTCGATGCATAAATGAAAGTATCCGATGCGCCAGCAAAATCTTGATAAGTGTCGTTACCGCCGAGCCCATTGAAAACTTCAGGATCATTGATGCCACCGCCGCCGCGCGCGAACGTATCGTCTCCTGGTGTGCCAAAGATTGCTGCATTGTTATTGATATAAGATCGATCCCACACAGTCCCATCGTCAAAGACAATACGATCGATGCCATCCCCGGAAGATTCGACCGGAAATTCATACGCTATCGTGACGTTTTCGCCTGTGACTGTGTCAGTAACGATGAGATTGTGGTCGACTCGTGCAAGCTGAATGGCGGATGGATCAACATCTTCGAGCCGCAATGTATCGGTACCGGCCGTCTTGATGCCATCGTAGAATGTATCGCTACCGTCGCCCGGCGCCCAAATCAAAGTATTAGAACTTTGAGTGCGACCGAAGATCGTCGTCACGCCAGGGGTCGCCTGCATTGCGATCGACCCGTCGCCAAAGCCGATATTGTCCAGCGTGTTGTTGCCTGGTGCTGCGATGTAGGCGGAATTATCCAGAATTTGTTCTGCATTCCACGTCGTGCCATCGGCAAAGACGACGCGCTCAATGCCAGTGCCCGCGCCTGGCCATGTGTCTCTGCCATCGCGAGAGGCAGAGAAAAACTGCCCCTGCACCGTCAACGTTTCGCCGGTCGCCTTGTTGGTAATGCGCAGGTCGTCGAAGTTGTTTTCCACAATGTTGAAGGTGACGTCGCCGGGATTCAGCCCGGTGAGCCGGACCGTGTCGGCCTTCTGCCACGGGTCGTAGTTGTCCTCGGCGATGGTATCATTGCCGCTGCCAGCGCCCCAGAAATAGACGTCGTCACTTGCCGTGCCGTTAAGTAGGTTGGTCGTGCCGTCGAAGGCGCGCGCATTGGTGCCGTTCGGGGTGGTGGCGATGCCGCCGTCGGCCTGAATCAGTAGATCGGAATAATCCCAGATCGTACCATTATCGAACACGACCTGTTCGATCACGCTGTTGCTGTTGTGCGCGGTCTGGTTCTGCAACACGATTGGATTGTGTTCGGGTGACGTGAGGATCAGATCATTCGCCGACGGATCTGGATTGCGGGTGACCGTCAGCTGCGACGGGTCGACCCCGTGGATCAGCAGCTTATCGGTCTCGTTGCCGAAGCTGCTGTCGAGGCTGCCCTGGTCGGAAATCCAAGTCGCGCCATCACCGGCATTCCATACATAAATGTCGCCACCGGTGCCACCGATCAGCGTCCTCGTACCGATTCCAGCTGTTAGCGTGTCGCTGCCACCAAATCCATAAACCGTGATGTTGGAACCGATCTGCGCTTCTTCCTGCGCAATGAGCATTTGTTCGATGTCAGCCTCAGTCCAGACGACACCATCGGAGAACACGAACCGGTTGATCGCCGCATCGGCGGCGTTCTCGCCATAGGCGAACTGGCCGGAAATCGTGACTTGGCCCTGCGGCGTGCCGTTCTGCCCGTCGATGCTGATGACGAGGTCGTTGATGCCGCGGCCTGGCCAGCGCAACAACGTGACGTCGGTCGACGCAATGTCAGTGAAGGACAGTGTATCGACAAATCCTGCACCGAGCTGTTTTTCAGGGACAATGTCCGTGAATCCGTCGCCACGACGATAAACGTAGGTATCATTGCCGTTACCACCGGAAAGCACGTCATCACCGGTGCCGGCGTTGATCGTGTCGTTGCCATCGAAGCCATAAATGTGGGTATTGCCGGTCGATGCCGAGGCCTGGTCGATCAACATCTGTTCGACCTGCACCTTGATCCACACCGTGCCGTCGTCGAATACAATCCGATCGAATTGCAAATCATTGACGCGCGACGGACCATCAACCAAAAGCCCGGAAGCACTTGAATCCTTCGCTGCAATAAGAATGGCAGCGCCCAAGTCGGCGTTGGGATCGGGCAAGCGCACGCGCTGGACATCGACGTCGTTCGGATCGATGCCGGAGACGCGCAGCGTCGGCGTCGTCCCTTGCTGCTCGGGCGGCAGCGTGACCGAGGCGTAGCCTTGCGCGAGATCGTAATCAACCTCGTAGTCGCCGCCATTGTATGTCGGCGTCGCTGGCTGGCCGTTCTGCATCGTCTGCAGCACCGGCGCCACGTCCGCGCCGGCCACGAGGTCGGCCGTGCTCCACGTCGTACCGTCAGAAAATTCTACACCGCCAATGCCCCCGAAGACATAGCCGTTCGGCGTGTAGCGGCCATTATCGATGTAAGCAATTCGATCGTTAGACCCATCGAAACTAAACACCATGCTGGTGCCAAGCAGATGCGCATGCACCATGTCGGGAGTAATTGTCGCGCCAAATTCGATGGTATTGGGTGGATTATAATTCGTGTCGACCGGATCGAGAATAACGTCGCGTCCACCGCCTATATTAAACAGATAGCTATGGCCGCCATCATTGTTGTTGCCGATATAAACATCGTTACCGGCGCTATCTTGAACAACAACAGGCCCAAGCCGCAGATTCTCCTCATCGGAGACAACCATCGTGTCGTCGCCGACGGTGCCGTTAAATACAAGGTTCGCAACATCGGCAAGACTGAGCGTCGTGCCGTCCGTGAAGGCAAATGAGGTGACACCTGCCTCGTCGAACCAGGGCGCGAATTGGCCGAGCACGGTCAACGAATCGTTGGAATTTTTCAGTTTGATAACGAGATCCTGACCGACCGCGGACCATTCCACATCGGACAGCGCAACGTCCGGCTTGAAGCTGACCACCTCGCTGTTGCGATCAAGAATGTTTGTCCAGTGCACATCAATCGTGTCATGGCCATAACCGTGGCCGAAGACATAGGTGTCGACGCGGGTGCCGCCGCTGGCGTCGCCACCAGAGATATAATGATTGCCAATACCCGGATCGAGCACATCGGGATAAGGGGAACCATAAATCACGCTGTTCGTCGGTGTTTCTGATTGCGTAATAATCTGGCTGAGGATTTGATCCCACGTCAGCGCCGTGCCATCGGAAAATTGGAAATTGTTGACCAGGTCTGTGGACGTCGAACCGACATTGATCTTGTACTCGCCCTTCACCACCATAGTTGAGCCGTCGCTCAGTGTGATGACGAGGTCGCCGCTGTCGCCGCGCAGCGCGAACGATACGTCCTGCTGCGTCACGCCCGGACCAAATTCGATCGTATTCGTCGTTCCGCCGAGCGGATTGGTCCAATTGTCCTCGACGGTGTCGAAATTGTAACCGAAGTCGAAAATGTAGGTGTCGTTCTCGTTGCCGCCGGAGAGGTAGTGCACGCCAGCGCCGGGATCGAGCGTGTCGGCATAATCGAAGCCGTAGATCACTGGCTGGCCCGTAGCCTGCGCGTCGAGCGTGCGGATCACGTCTTCCCAGTTCAACGACGAGCCGTCGTCGAACACGAAGCCGTCGATGCGGTCGACCCAGAGTGGGCCTAATACACTGTAGCCCGCCCCGAACTGGTCGAGGACGGTGAGCGTGTCGTTGGTGCCGTTGATCGCGATCTGCAGGTCGTTGGATTTTCCCTGCCGCGAGAACGTCACGTCTGAGGTAGTAATGCCGGGGCCGAACTTGACGTAATCGGTGGCGTTGTTGAACGTATCGGTGCGCTTGACCTCGATCGTGTCGTGGCCGTAGCCGCGGCCGAACAGGTAAATGTCGCTGCCGTCGCCGCCCGAGAGATAATTGTTGCCGCCGACGCCGCCGTCGAGCACATCCATGCCCGGCGTGCCGAGCACGATTGCATCGTTCGGATCGGGCCGCGACACCGCCCAGGCGATGTCCGGCATGTCCCACAGGACGCCGTCGGAAAAAGCGATCTGCGCGACCCCAACGTTGTCGTTGAAGTTGCCGCCAAGAAAGCTGAGCCGCACCCCGGTGAACTCGCCCGTGACCTTAACCTCTTCGTTGGTATTCTTCACGTCAAGGATCAAATCGAGGCCCTGACGCGTCGCCACCACGTCGGTCGATTTGACGTTGGTGAAGCGCAGGATGCTGGGATCCTGCCCGGTCAACACCGGCTCATCGTCGGTGATGACGTCATGGCCGAACTGACCGCCCATGACGAAATTGTTCATCCCGATGCCGGCGGTCACGGTCTGATCGCCACCGTGCAAGTAGTAGATCGAGGACGTGTTTGGGCCGCTGAAATTGTCGCCGCCCTCAAGAACGAGCCCCCCCGGCAAGCCGAGCGCTTCTGCAGCCTGCTCGATTGAGATCGGCAGCGCAGACGCTTCATAAGCGCGAACCATGCTGGCGAATTGATAGCCGTAAGTGACTTGCAGGCCCTGGCCGCGGTCGAAATTACCGAGCACGATGTCAATAATCGGATTCCATTCTGCGAGCCACGTGGACGCACCGGCGGCATCGGATGGCGCGGCGTTAAAGATCGCCTCGTACATCGGCGTGAGCTGCTGATCGCTCGTTGCCGAGAACATGTTGGACGAGGAGTCATAGGTGATGCCGGGGAAATAGGATGAAAGCGGCCCCGCCTGCACCGCGAGCCGCACCGCTTCGATATTCAGCGCGGTCCACGCACCCGAGATAAACAACTGCAAGGCGTCGAGCATAGCGCCCGGATTATCCGGGGTCGCATCGAGCGGCAGCGGATGGCCAAGATAGCGTTCCATGAAGCCGATCTCGCCGGCGGTAAGTGCGGTCCAGTTAGATTGCGCCATCACATCGGCCAAGGTCGGCTGGCTGATCACGACACCCTGCACGTTGGTAACGGCATTGCCGCTCGCGAGCTTGTAATAGGTGTTTCCGTTGGTGTCGCTGAACCGGTAGGCGAAATCGTCGACCACTGTCTGGCCGCTCGAATCCATGTGCACCAGCACCGGCAGGTCACTGTGGCCGGTAGCCGGATCAATGGTCTGCGGGTTGCCGTCCGCATCGAGCAATGGCACCGCGCGCGCCCAGGCTTCGAAGATTGGCAGCGCCGCGTGGCGCAGCGCCTTGAGATCGACGATGTCGAGATTGGGCAGCGTGGCGTTGACGACGTCAATCAGCGTCGGATCGAGTGTCATGGCGACGCTCAGGTCGGCGAGCGTGCCGAAGCCCTTGAGATTGGGCAGTGCCGCCGCGGCGGCGCTCACGCTGGTGTCGCCGAGATATTGCGAATGGAAGGGATCTGTCGTGAAGGAGACATCGTCGATTTGGCCGGTCGAGCCGTCGGCACGGGTAAAGCTGCCGGTGGCGAGGATGGTGTTGCCAGCGTTGGTCACGCCGATCTGCGCCGTCGATGACACGTTAATCGAAGCAACACCGGCCTGATCGAGAGTTTCGATTTCGCCTGGATCGACGGCTGCGTCGGCGTTGATGTCACGCCAGACGCGCAGCTGCGACCAGATTGGATCGTTGGCATCGATCACGCCGTCGCCGTTGGAGTCGTATTGCGCAAGCGTGGAGAAACCGCCGCCCTGCTCGCCGATGATTTGGAATTGTCCGTTGTTATCGAGCCCGAGGATCCCCAGATTCGACTCGACCCAGCCGGTATGCACCGCAAAGCCTGTGTGGTTCGTGTCGAACATCGGCGCAGCGACGCTCTCCGCGGTGAGGTTCATGCCGTCGCCAGTGAGGTCGAGCACCAAAGGGTCATAGTTTGTGTTGAACTCAGTCTTGCCAGTCTCTGTGAACACAAGCTGGTTGCCGAGCTTGAACGTGGTGGCGTCGGAGTAGGGACGCTTCAGATCAAGCAACAGTTCGGCGTGGATGGAGGCAAGTCCAACGAAGATGCCGGCGGTCTGTTGGTCGAACGGCACGCTCGGTCCGCCTTGGTAATTGGCGATGTACGTGATGTTGCCGAGCGTGTCCTTGATTGCAAGCTGGCCCTGGTTGTTGAGGCCATAGCGCGTGCCGTCCGGGCCGACGATCCACTGATCGTCGCTGCCGATACGGCCTACTGCGCCATGCAGAACGTAACCACCATCGGTCACGATTTCGTCTGAGGCCTTGGCGTTGACGATCAGGATGTCGTCGGAAATGCCGATGGTCGCCTTGCTGTTCTGGTCCGAATTGACATTGATGACGTTGCCTTTGCCGGCGTGCACGATGACGTCGTGACCCGTACCGAGATCGATCGTGACGTTGACGGCGTCAGTGGAGAGGCCATCTAAGTTGCCATTACCCATCTCAATGCGGCTGAGATACGGATCGTCAGCGGCATGTAGGTTCACTAGATTGTTGCCGTTGCCGAGGATCAGCGTGCCGAAATTGGTGAAGCCAACCCCTGTATCCCCGCTGCCGCCGGCGCGGCGATAAACCTCAACTGCCCTTTCCGATCCCTGATTTGAGTTGAGATAGACATTGGAGCCGTAATCCGAAAAATCCACCGTGTCGCTGTTTTGCGGCCTGGTTGCACCAAGGTCAGTGATGGGATCGATCTTGATTGTGGGAAGCGGGCCGATTTTGAGCGTATTGGCCCCAGTGCCGAGCTTGATGTCCTCGACCGAAGTCAAATAATCGGTCTTACCCGTGGCTCCATCGGTGACGGTGATCAGGGGCTGGCCGTTGGCTAAGCGGTTTGCGTTCGAAATGGTCTCCGTTAGCGGATCGGTGAAGGGAGTTGAAGTTCTTTCGCCGGTCAGCGGATTGATCTTCACGTATTGAGCCTTGTCGTCACCGCTGCCGCCGTCGACCCAGTTGCTGCCAACTTGACCGAGGATGAAAGTGTCGTTGCCGGCACCGCCGAACATTAGATTCGCGCCGATTCCACCGATCAGCGTGTCATCACCAGCGCCGCCGACCAGTAGATTGTTGCCCTGGGACGCGGTCAACGTATCGTTGCCGCTGCCGCCGACCAGCATGGCACCGTCAGTCGGATCGTTGTTCGGACCGCCGATTCCGCCGTCAGCGACCGCATCGAGCGTGGTATTATTGGCGTCTGTTGTCGCTGCGACCAGCTTGGTAACGTTGTCAGTCTTTCCGCCCCAAAGCTTTTCGACCGCTTCCTGAATCGAGGACGGAACTCCACCGCCGAATTGCGAAACGGCATCCGCCAGGACTTTCTTTCCAATGACCTCCGCTTGCAGCCCCAAAGACCCGTCAGTGTTCTTTAGCTTCCACAAATCGTGACTGAAATCGCCGATTAGGCGGTTGGCAGTGGAATCATAATACAAAGCTCCTTTTTCGTTGCCGGTATTGCCAGTTGTACTCCCTGTAACGATGACCTGGTTTTGCGCAAGCAACCCAGCATACTCGGCAATGATGTCCCCAAGTGCACTGAGAACTTTTCCATCTTTTAAATATGACGCAGTGCTATTAGCACTTACAAGCCGACCTAGCTCATTAGCGTCATCGTAATACGCACGGATCCCGGCGTTACCGAAAGGCATAGAGGCGGGATCACTGCTGTCGAGCGCGGAATAAGCGATCGCAGCCATCATTCGCGCTGACGGAGTGTACCACCCATTTTCAGTTGTTTTAACGAAGCCTAATTGCTGCGCAATGGAGTCGTTGAATAACGCATCGTAGAGTGCACCACCCACGTTAGCCCAATCAGTATAATTATTGACGTTGGCATAGAGGAGCAGAACCATCAAGGACTGGCTGTGGAGGTTTGTTGGCAAAACTATGCCGGCGTTTGCGGACAGTTTTTGAGAATTGACCGTGTTGTCGAGAACGAGTCCGTCAGCGACCAAAGCCGCGGCCGTGATCGGATCTATTCCCTGAGCAAGAAATTTAGTGAATGACAAAGGTCCCGTTGAAGCACGCAGTAGCGTGGCTATCTCAAGGTTCGTAATAAATTGTTGCACAATCGCGGACGACGTCGGCAACGCTTGGTATTGTTTTCCGGTGACAGGATCGTATCCAGAAAATACAAAGGCGGGATACGTCATTCCCTGAGAGAGGTCATGCGACAGAACTTGAGCAACAACCCCCGTACCAAATGGAATGTTGTTGAAGATATCCGCACGAGCGCCGGTAAGATCGCTTACAAAGCCGGCCAAGCCGCCGCCAAGCGAATGGCCCGTGAGCTGAATATCTTGCGCATTGACGCCGGGCAGGTTTGCGACCTCCGCCCAGAAATCCAAGGCCATTTGCGACTGCGCGCCCAGAAATCCGGCGCTCAGAGTCCACCCGTTCAATACATCGCCGAGATCTGGAAGTCCCGGAAACGTCGTGCCTCGATAAGAAATAACGGTCTCACCGTTCCAATTATAGGCAACGGCATAAAAACTAGCGTTTTGACTAGTTTGATCGTCTGTAGCCCGTAATATCGTGGCATCGCCGATTTGTGTTCCCAGGGCCGTCGAATTGTTCGGAATTACCATGCCGGGGTTATAGCCCCGGTTGTAAGCATCGAGCGCTAGAATAGCGAGGAACAAGTCACCCTGTGTTGCCATGTCACTTACCGCTTTCTTTTGAATCGTCAGACTGGTCGAAGTCAGCTGTGTTTAAAGCATTGGCGAGCGTGTTTTTGGAACGGTAATGCTCGCCGTCTAGCATTGAGCTGCGATACGCCGGTATCCAGGGTAACTTCTGAATAATACCTTTGGTGATCGGTTCGTCCGTGCTCTCGAGAATAATTTCATTCCAGCTGATATTCGGGCCGAGCGTTGCCTCGAGATTGTTGGGATCGACTTCAATCACGCTCTTCGGATCATTGACATCAGCGAAGGTCACAAGATCCGGCAAATCGGTGGGATTGATCTTGCGCGCGACGCGCATATGAGCCAGACGCGCCACGTCATCCATGAAATCCTTCGAAAGTACGCCAGATAGAAGCAAGCCGAGGGTCGGTCCTGTTTCGTATCCCCAACCCTGATTATCTTTGCGCCATTTCGAATGAAGACGGCTCGTCAACAAGGCGACCAGCGGCCGCGCGCCAGGGCCGAGGTCGAGATACAAGGCTTCGCCGCGAAGCTTATGCATGGTGCCGCGTTCAGGGATAAAGACATCGTAAAATTTCACTTCACAGACGCTCGAGCCGCGCTTGACGCCGTCGGGCGTATTCACAACCAGCGTCAATTTGTACCGGTAGGTTTCGCTTCTCCCACAGGCTGCAAGCCCAAGAGCCATCGCGGCAACCGCCGCAAAACGCAGGAGAAATAGCGGCATCACCGACATGATAGGGTGCTCCTCGGTTTCTGTTTGCTCCGCCAACACCAGGGCACCGCTCTCTCGCATCGGCGCAGCGACGCTCTCAGCGGTAAGGTTCACGCCGTCGCCAATAAGGTCGAGCACCAACGGGTCATAGTTTACGTTGAACTCAGTCTTGCCAGTCTCTGTGAACAGAATCTGGTTGCCGAGCTTGAAGGTGGTGGCGTCGGAGTAGGGTTGCTTCAGCTCAAGCAGCCGTTCGGCGTGGATGGAGGCAAGTCCAACGAAGATGCCGGCGGTCTGTTGGCCGAACGGCAGCGCGGTTGCACGCAACATCAGGCGGCCCCCTTCATGGGGCGCCGCTGCGCCGTCGGTAAATCAGGATCTCCCGCCTCCATCGAGCCCCTCCCCAGCGGCGCGACGTGAACCCGTCCGGGTTTCTACCTAGAGTGGAGGGTAGCGTGCCCCATGCTGCATGCAAGTGAATGTTGCATGACGGTGTGAATAGAACCCAGGGTCGCGCATCTATGAAATAAAAATCTCCAGCAAAGTAATTCTTTGGAATTTTTTTTTAAGGGAGTGCTCAAATCGAACCTACGGCTGCGACGGCGGCGCCATTTGAAATGTTTAGCTCAGCGCGCCGCAAAAGAAATTGTTTGCGGCAACGAGAATTTTGAGAGGTAAAATAATATGGGCGACGAAAAATCCAGGCAAACAAATTAGAATTACCAGCTTGCGGCCATCATAGTAGGTCTGCGCCTCCGCAAAGTCGTTCGCGCCAAGATGCGTTATCCCGCAGGCCTCTTCGGTGGTCATGGCGTCACTTTCCTTGTGCCGTCCGGCGTCCCAATTCCGGATGGCGATCCAGGCCATTCGTGTGTGGTGTCGGAAGACGCCGGAGCTAAGATTGCTAACTCGGGGCTGTACCGCTGACGTCGCTCATGGAGCAATCAAAAAAAGGACGCTCTAGAATAAAGGCGGGTGTCATGCCATCCTTGCGTTGCGCGTTCAGTCGCGGCAGATGCGCTTCAGAGAAATATTCGCGAAGCGATAGACGAGGACGATCATTAAGACGAGCATGCCACATTGAACACCGGTCACAGAATAGCCGGGCATTGCATGAATGATCCGCGCTTGCAGCGCATTTCAGGGGGATAATGATGGCGGAGGACAATGCTAAACAATCGCAATGGAGTTATCAGGATAGTCCGCTTCTGACGGAAACCTTCGCCGATACGGTCGGATCCGCTTATTTCGAGGGCGGGACCTTGCGCATCGAGTTTCTGACGACACGGATCAATCGCAGCAAGGGTCCCGGAACTTCCGCCATGCGCAAGGTGCCGGTGTGTCGCTTGGTTCTCAACGCCAATGGCGCGATCGAGCTTCTCAATCATTGCCAGCAGATCACAACGGCGTTGGAAAAAGCCGGTGTGGTCAAAACCGGCGCGAAAGAAAAAAATGCGGGCGACAAGGCCGGTCCTAAATCGAAATGAATGACGTGCTGGCTTATGCCGTGCTGAGATCGTTACGTCCAGCGCCTCAATGACATCAGTTGTTTTGAGCTTCCGTGCTACGCGGATAGTTAGGTTCCCGCCGGTGAAGTGACGGATCGAATTGCCTTAAAATCGATTCCGTTGTCAGCGCTCGCGCAGGCTTTCCTGCTTGTAACGCAGCAGCGGCGACAGCACGAATTCGATAATTCGCCGCTCATCGGTTTTGATTTCGACGGTCACCGCCATGCCGGGAGCGAGATCGACCATTTTGTTGTCAATCTGCATTTTTGTTTTCTCGAGCGAAACACGCGCCGCATAAAGCAACTCCTGCCCCTGCAGCTCGCTTGAATCCGATAGAGCACCAGTGGTTTGCGGCGAATTGGACTTATCGGCGGGCTTT
>Ga0207138_1141_pt1 | contig 12224 bp, 12 predicted proteins | sample Alteio_BWMinHeat_6_FD_153589 | JGI IMG/M metagenome (GOLD analysis project Ga0207138, IMG submission 153589) | Enriched cells from forest soil in Barre Woods Harvard Forest LTER site, Petersham, Massachusetts, United States -... | ecosystem: Environmental > Terrestrial > Soil > Temperate forest >...
CCTTCTAAAACGGCCTCTTCGTGACCTTCTACGTCAATCTTGATCAGCGCAATGAAAGTGTTGTCAGCAAAGCCATCGTCCAGGCGGGTCAACGGCACCTCAAAGTGAGCATTAGTATCCGTACTGTCCGTTCTTTGCAAGAAAGCCAACCCTCTGTTCTGCTCAAATCCATCAGGGACAACAAGCATCCCTGTCCCGCTCTGATTGGATACGCCGGTCTGCAGGGTGTCGACCCGAGCACAACCAGGACGGGATGCCCAGTTGTCAACGTTAAACTTCAGCTCATCGAAAAGCACAGGATGAGGTTCAAATGCCGTCACTTTGCCCATTTTACCGACACGGGCCGCCATAATGCTTGTCATGTACCCGATGTTCGCCCCGATATCCACAGCTTGATCGCCAGGTTCGAGCAAACGCCAGATCGTTTCGCTGACAACCAGATCAAAAACGCCCGATCGCCATATGGTAGAAGCGATTGCTTCGTTGGGCCTCAGGCGCAAATCCAGGCCCCAGGCTAGCCTGACGGACTCCCACGTTTCACGAGACCCAAAATAGGGCCTTTTGAGGCGACGGAGCAATTGGATCGGCCTGAAGAAATATTCAGGCTTATCGAGTACCTTCCACATCATGAATGAATCCGGGGATCCACCTGTTGCTTTGCCTCCCTGAAGACCTGCAAAAGCCGATCGGCAATATGATCCCAGCTGAACGTACTGTCATATAAATGCTTTCCCGCCTCTCCCAGGTGAGTGCGCAGCTCAGCATCCTGCGCAAGACGCAGCACTTGGGCTGTGAACGCACCTGGTGTCCCCACCGGCGCCAATAGAAACGCCTTATCTTGTTCCTTCAACAGTACTTCATCGGTCAGAAAGCCGACCGTACTCACTGTCGGGATGCCATGTTGCAGCCCTACCATAAAGGAGGTTCGCCGCGTGGAAACACCATCGAGAAAGGGAGCAAGGTAAATGTCCATCGCTGCAAAATGTCGAGATACGTCGGCAGGCGCCAAATATCCGGCATCAACCAGAGTCACGGTGGGCATCGCCGCCTGCACCTGGGTGCCGTGTGGTCCTATATACAAAATCAAGACATCCGCAAATCGCTTCGTTACCTCATTCACTGCGCCGCCAACGTAGTCCAGGAGATGAGACGAATGAGCCGTACCGAATACACCGATCACCAGGGTACAGTCTTTGATACCTAATAACTGCCGTGCCTCTCCCCGCGACAAGGGCTCACGCGGAATGGCGGAGCCCACAGGCAGGTGCCGCACGGGCCTATTGGGAAACCATCGTTGAAACTTCCTTGCCCAGGTCTCGATCGATAAGAACATCACGTCAGCGCTGCGCCCCAGCATCCATAGCTGCCAGCGCTGCCAGATGGTCATCAGTGCAAACTGCCAGCTGGTCACCGGTACGAAAGGCTCATGAACCATAACTGCTATGCCTACTTCCGGCCAGCGCATCTTAATTTCCCGGATAGCCAGGGGCAAACTTAGATTCAGCCCCCAACGCCCATAGCAAAACGGATTATATTGCAATAAAAGCCAATCAGGCTTATCTAAACCTATGACGTGAGTCAAATTCCGCGTACTTCTTGTATCAGCAATGCTGAAGAATTGTTCAATTACAGTACCGGGTATCAGGGTAGGTTCTAGCCCTTTTGCCGTCAATACCTTGACTCTAACTCTTGTTGCTAACTCAGCCGCCAATTGAGCAGTGTAATCGGCAATGCCATCATGCTCGGGGGGTAGCGATGCCGATACTATCTGTATGTTCATGAGATGTACACAATCAATTACGTTTAGGTTGTACGAGCAAGCAAACTAGCCATGCTGGTGTGAATCCTGCGTTGGATAGCTAACGGCAATAATCCACTGAACATTTCCAAAGCGTTGACCCCAGTGCGTGGCAGCAATTTGAGTAATGGCTCTAACTTGATATGCCCATTTGTCAACGAATTGGTAAACAGCCGGGTTTCAATAATAGATAAACCGGCTTTCTGCGCCAACAGATGGACTTCGTCCAGGTGCAGCAAGAAAATGTGATCCTCGGCATCCGGGCCAAACTGAATGCTGTCAAACATGGAGGGATCGGTGCACTCTGAAAACTTGGGCAAACGATTGCGAAAATATTCGCCATTGGGCGTAGTCATGACAACGTAGCCACCCGGCTTTGTTAATTCAGCGACGCGCCGCAAAAATTGATCCGGATGAGCCACATGCTCAATTACTTCCGTGATTAATACTAGGTCGAACTGAGGAAGATCGAGCGCGAAGATGTTGCCCGTAGCAAAGTGAATCGTACCCTGTTCGTGCTTCAGCTTTACGTAATCAACCAATTCCTCCCTCAGGTCATTCCAGGTCACGTTATAGCCCAGTTCCGCCAGGGCCAGGCTGAAATTCCCTTGAGCCGCAGCCACATCAAGAATTGTGGCACCGGGCTTGCTGACTTTTTGCACCAATTCCAGGGTGTGCCGGCGGCGATTGGCATAAGCGTATGCGTAACCGCGGCAACTCACCTCACCATAGACTTCCAACAAGTCGTAGGCATAGCTGGATTGCCAGGTGCCAGGCCAACCGGCTTGCGGAGTAACTTTCTTCGTAATGACCAGGTCCTCTCAGCGGCCCCTGTCCTGCCCGGCCAGCTCATACAATGACATGAGCCCATGCAGGTGTTCTTTCATTGTAAAGCGGGTTTCCGCCATTTTTCGCCCCGCTTCGCCCAGGCGTTTTGCCAGATCATGATCCAGGGCCAATTTTTCCAGGCTTTGTGCCAATCCGGGAACGTCGTGCGGGTTCACCAGCAAGCCGGTTTGCCGGTGAAGCACATATTCGGGGATGGCACCGGCTCGACTGCCGATCACCGCCCGGCCGGCCGCCGCGGCCTCTATGCCGACCAACCCGGCCGGCTCGTGCCACACCGACGGGCAAACCAGCGCCCGGGCCGCCTGTAATAGCTTCCTGGTCTGCTCTTCGCTCACCCATCCGTGGAAGGTGACCTTGCCCGCAACTCCCAGGCTGTCGCCCAGGCGGCGCATTGCAGATTTCTGAAAACCATCCCCGGCAATATCCAGGTGCATCGGCACCTTTACTGCCCGCAAGGCCTGCAGGAGCCAGGCAAGTCCCTTCTGCGGCACGATCCGTCCCAGGAAAACAAAATGGGGTACATCCTCGGCAGGTGGCGGCGTATACTCGCTGCTTATAGCAGCAGGTGAATAGAGGATTTGAATCAAGTTCTCGCTGTACCCGGATCTGATCATTTGATCTTTGAGAAACCGGCTGACTGCAATCACCGGGAAATGGGAGAGTGTGGCCATTTCTAGCCTGGTGTTTTGAAAATTGGCGTACAGATTTTGGGGACGGGCACTGCCGCATCGATCGACCAGGTGTCCCCACAAACATCCGGCCAGGCTGTAGGCACGATCGCAGGCTGAGTCCCAGCGCTCCAGATACCGGCTGCCGCTGGGACAGTAAGGGTGATGCCCATGTACAGTGCGAACTATGGGCACATGGTCGGGCGGAAGCTTACTGATGGTCCAGTGGACATGCAGGATGTCCAACTCCAGCGCCCGTGCCTGTGCGAACAATTCGGCATCGTCCTGCACAAATATGAGGGATTCGGCAAGGCCAGCCTGCACCTGATCGTGGGGGCGGCTGTCCATGTAATAGACGGTATGACCAGCCGCCCGTTGGGCCGTACTGATGCGGTGGATGTAGGACGCCACTCCTCCCTTTTCCAGGATGCCATGCATGTAATGTCCTATGCGCATGGACTGCATCTTACCTAATGAAACGGCCGCGTGTAATTGAGCTGGTAGTTTTGGGGGCTCTTACGTTTACGAATCGGTCGAGCCGGGTTCCCAGCAGAAATTGTGTCCGGATCGACATCTTTAGTAACAACGGCACCGGCACCAACTACAGCGCCTCGCCCAATCTTAACACCTGGCAAGATGATAGCCCGTGTCGCGATCCATGCATAATCTTCAATGACGACTGCTTCTGTGATACCGGAAAAATTATCGACATCATCAGGATCGTGCGAGGCGGTAACCACCATGACTTCAGGAGCCAGGTTGACATTGTTGCCGATCGTGATGCTTCCTCGGCCATCCAACACGCAATCCCGGTCGATGACGGTATGTGAACCAATGGAAATCTGCCCCCTGGTGTATAGCCTTAACCCCATGTGGATCGAGCTACCTTCACCGATATTGATTTTCATTATGTTACGCAGGAAGAACCTTCTCATAGCATGGCTAGGGATGCGCGCCACGATAGAGTTATGAAAATAAAGAAGGGCATCGGCGGCAGAGGACCGCATTACGCTTATGATGCTCATTGTTCCCTCACTATAGCAGGCATAGAGGCCTGCCCTGCGGAAGCGCTAACGTCATCTGGCTTCATGACATTGTCAGAGACTTTCCTGATTTTGCCAGCAATTCCAATCTCTCCAGAATCGCTTCCCAACTGCCGGTGGGAACCACGTAGCCATTTATGCCTTCCCGCACATATTCCTTCATACCAGTATCTTCCGTTACGATAGTAGGCACGCCGCAGGCCAGAGCCTCCATGGGCGCATAACCAAAGGCATCTGTAAAACTAGGATGCACATAGACATCGGCGCTCTGCAAATGGGGCAAGGGATCGCCCGGGACGATGCGGATACGCGGGTCACGGCGCAGCCACCCTTGCAAATACTGGCGCATCGGCCGGCTTCCCCAGCCACCCACCAATGTCAATTGTGCGTCTTGACGCTTCAAACGTGCAAAGGCTTCCAGTAAGATCGGTATCCCTTTCATCACGGTCAAGCCGCCCACATAGACAATTCGGAATATACCGTCATCCGTGCGCGGTACCGGTGGTGTGAACCGTTTATCCACCTGCAGTTTCCGCAGTTGCAACTTGTCGGGAGCAATGCCCTCCTCCAGGAACGTCTCACGAGACAGCTGCGAGGTCACCACAACAGTATCGGCCAGGTCATATTCGCTCAGAGTTTTTCGGCGTTGAGCCTCATTGAGCCAACCCCTTTCCAGGCCAAATTGTCGATAAGCTTTTTCCTGCTGCCGAAATACCTGGTTCACATGCACAGACCCGGATTCCAACAATAGTGTCTTATACCCTAATTGGCGTGCCCGGCTCAGGCTGTTGAATGCCTGACCGCTAAAACCCTGAAAACTTTCGGCCGGCGTGAGCCTCCAGGCCACATTGCGATCGAAGGTGGCCCTGACCAGATACCCCTGCCAGCCCGGACTGAGGCGCAGGACGGTGTATTGGGCCAGCCACGCCGCCATTCGGGTGCTTACGGCCTGCCCCGCCGCATCGTCTGGCTTTACCGCCGTACAATAATAATTTGCCAATATTCCTTGCCCTCTGGCCTCCTCCACCACCTGGGCAAGGTGCTGCCCCAATCCTTCCTTGCCATAGGGAGCTGCACAGGCGATTATTCTCATTCCAGGCTCTCCCGGCGCAGCTCAGCGTTCTTCAGGCGTCCCGGACAGAGCCATGACAAAGCAAGCTGTTTCCATGCCCACAGCAGTGTGGGATAAGATCTCAGGGCTTGCCGAAAATGCGATCGAGCCTCGGCCATCAGGCCCTGCCGTGCCAAACTGCGCCCCCATACGACATGCCAGCTTGCCAGCTCCTGCTTGATCATTGACGAGTACCGTGCGGGTAAGCCCTCCTGCAGGATTCGCGCTAAGGTCGTGCTGGTTTGCTGGAATACCTGCTCCCGTTTAGCCAGAGAATTTTGATCGGGATGGGAGGTCATGATGAAGTCGCTCTCCCCAATGAATATACCGCTTCCCAGGCCGGCGACCGCCAATCGGACGTTGAGTCCAAGGTCGAGGACCAGGTCATCATGGGCGATCGAGTCCCATACTTGCAGAACTGCCTTCTTGCCATACATCGAAGCACCAATGAACCAGCGTCGGGCCAACGCAGCCTGCAGCAATTCCCTGCCTTCCAGACGAATAGTCTTGTTTTGATCCTGGTTCTGTACCGCTAGCAGCATTCCATTACGGTCACGAACGTCGTATTGAGAAAATGCCACGATGACCCCCGGAGGCCCGTCGCGCATACTCCGCAACCGATTCATAACAAAATTCGGTCTCAACTGGTCATCATCCGCAAGAAAAACGATAAATTCCCCCTTGGCAAATTGGAGGCCGGTTCCCCAATTCTTTACCATTCCCATATGGTTCGGTTGGCGGAAGTAGCTCAGGCGGCTATCCGCAAAGGCTGCAACTATGTCAGCAGTAGTATCATCACTACAATCATCTATGACGATTATTTCACAGAGTTCATGACTCTGATCTAAAGCGCTTCTTATAGCCAAAGGCAAACCCCACACACGATTGTAAGTTGGAATAATAATACTAACAAGTGCATTGGTAGAATCTTCTGTCAAGGAAAGATTCATGGTTTCTTACATTGCAAGATCTGAAAGCCAAATATTATCTTTCCAAGTGCAGCGATAGGACAAATATCCGGATTCCAGATGACGGGTTTTAGAATTTCTGTATACGGCAAGTCGGCCTGTTTCCCTCGGTTCAATAATTTAGTATCGATTCTCCCCGCGATTACCCGTGACAGATATGACAGATGAGATAATTTTAGAGGGTACATAAACGAACCCAGATGCTGCTTTAACTCTGCCATTTTGACAGGATGTAATTGAACATATACTTGCTCAATGCGAAAATGCCTTGCCATTATTTTTTGAAATTCGAGAAATCCCCATTCTCTTATATGATAAGGGTTCCCACAGTGTTCATCTAAGTCCATTGCGGAAATTGGAGTAGAGACAAAGAAAGAGCCGTTATCCGCCAATGAATCTTGCATGTGTTGCAAATAAGTATCAACATTTGCCAGGTGTTCAATTGTTTCAAAACTAACGATCACATCAAATAAGCGGTTCGTGGTAAAACCTTCAGCATCTCTGACATCAAACGTAACGCGCTCATGTCGATTGCGAATTGAAGCGTACTTGATAACCTTCGGATCGATATCACAGGCAAGTACCTCTTTCGCTTTTCCCTCCTCAGCTAATATATAACTCCCACGTCCCGCACCGCAGGAAATATCCAGGACCCGCTTATCATTGACGTATTGACTGACCCATCGATATCTTGCGGCATGCTCTATATCAACGATTCCAGCGGTGTAACCGGGAACCCAGCGCTCCAATATACCTTGTGTTACAATTCCTGCCAATGTCTCTAGCTCAAAAGCCAGGCAAAATACATCATCCTTTAGTTCTCGTAGTTCTTGATGATAAGTCGTATCTACCATTTCAATCACTTACAATTTATTTCTTAATATAGCAAAACGGCCTGCATAGGTAGGTGGCAGCGTCATTTCAACTGCATCACCATGGGCAGACAAGAATTCGTCTACTGCTGTTTTTGCGCCGGATGAGAAGAACCCATAGTCGTCAACAATCGCGTATCCCCCCTTCGCCCAGCGGGTGGACAACAGCTTTAACGCAATGGCCGTCGGTTCGTAAAAATCAAAATCGATAAAGGCAAAGCAAGTCTTTTCAGGAAGTTGCGCCTGATTCATGGTTTCTTCAATATAACCAGGGATTATCCTTACTCTGGACTCGGGGAAGCCGGTCTCCTTTAGCCGAGCCTGTACTTCGGATGCTTGATGGCTTAACGTGCCCTGGTAGGCTTCAATGGAGCCCAATCCAAGAATATCGTCCAGCAACTGATCCTTGGCGGTTGGCTTACCCAGGCCCGTGAATGAATCGAATAGCCAAAGATTCTTGTCCGTGTGCTGCAATTCGTTGGCAATTAGTGCTGAAGTCGTTCCCTGGGCAACACCAAACTCGCATACATCCCCTTCCCGCTCACACGCTTTGTGCAAACAATCGAGTATATACATGGCTTTGCTAATACCGCAGCCCCCGCCAAGGTTGGCCAGGAATTGCACCCTGTTTTCCATAACAGGTAGAGTAGGAAAGACGTGCTGTATATAGAATCCGTGGAACTCAGTAATGCAGCGAATGTAGGTGGCCATATCCACGCCTGGCGGCTCGGGCCTCGCAATTTTTAGACCAAGCGGGGACAATGCCCTGTTGATTGCCTTTTTGACTAATTTGCGCATTCTTGTCTCCCTGGTACCTCAATCGTTCGCCAATTGACCCGGAGCAGGGCGAAGGTACTTGTGAAGCTGTTCCACAAGCGCTGCCCGCAGCCAACCGGGGCCTGTAATCCAGGCGGTTCCTGCATAGACGATTATTACTGTAAAGGTTGTGACAAGTGCTTGCAGGATCAATGACAAAGGAGCTAGCCTGGTCAGGAATCCTACACCTATACTAGCGGTCATCGGAAGAATTACCCAAGCAACCGGGAATAACACTCGACGCATTGCGCCCTGACCCAGCCCCCGGAAAACCCACGGATTGGTGAAGGTTGTGGCAATTAGGTACCCTAGAGGTACACCATTGAAGCCGATCAACAGCACCAGGGGAATGCTGATGGCAATAATGGCAAAGCCTTTCAGCAATACGATACGAGTCGTAAAATCCACCAGCCCCAAACTGTTCAAAGTAATGCCGACAATACGACCGATGACCTCGACGTTCAAACCCATGGCGAACAGGATCAGCGCGGGAATCGCAGGAGCCCACTTATCTGTGTAGATCCAGATTACCAGCGGCGGTCCTGCGACCAGCAGGACGGCGAACCATAGCCCGGTGGGCAATAGCAGGTAGGTCAGGTAGCGGGACATTTGTATCTCTACCTCGTTACGATCCTCCTGGATACGCGAGAAGTGAGGAAAGGCAACACGCATGACATTGTCCACCAGCATCAAAGGCTTTTGACCGTTGCTGGAGGCCCATGTGAGCAAACCTACGGCCTGAGGGCCAATCACAACACCCACCAGTACCGGCGTAATCCAGCCGGTTACTACCTGGTTGGCCAGCATTTGCACCTGGAAGGGAATGCCGAACTTTAAGGTACTGCGCGCCAGTTCACTATCCAATTTGAGCCTTACCGGCCAGGGGGCGGCCAGAAATACCAGCGCTGTTCCCAGCAGACCGCGCGCCAGTGTAGCCCAGACAAGGCTCCAGACTCCATAGCCCGCGATGGCCATACCCACCGCAATACACTGATAACTGAGCGTTTCCAGTACCTCAATCTGTGCCACTCGGTCGTAACGCAGATGGCGTTCCAGTTGCAACGCACTCATACTCCGCCATGAAGTCAAATAAAGGCTGAATGCCAGCGTCCGCACCAACCATACTGTCTGCGCCGGTGCCTTGGGATAGAGAGCGGCCAGCCAGGGCGCGCCAACCATTAGCAATGCAACGACACATGTAGTCAGAATCTGTTGCAAGGTAAAGCCCACCTGCAAGTCCCGATCCGTCAATTCGGCCTTGCGCTGGATGAAGGAAGGGGCCAGGCCAAAATCACCCAGCAGCGCCAGCATGCTGACCCAGAAGGTGGCGATGGCGTACAGGCCGAAATCGGCCGGATCCAGCACGCGCGCCATCACGATGCCGCCAGCGAAAGTAAAGACTTGCAGGAATACCTGGCGGATCATCAGCAGCTTGATCCCGCGCCGGGCTTGAGCGTGAATATCAGTCATCAGCCAATCGTTTGGGCATGCTGCCGCTATGTTTGCTACTCCAGGGCAGCCTGCGCCTCAATGCCAGGGCCAGGGTATGTTGGAAGACGCTGGCGACAAAACGGACACGCTTGCCGTCAATCAACGTAACATTACCGACTGCCGACAACGTGTGTATGCCATCGGGGTACGAACCCTTTGTATCCGGATTGATGAGGGCGGTCGGTTCCTCTTTGAATTCCGTTGGCGTAAGCCTGACGACACGATTGAGCACGATCTTCTCGCCATAAGTCCTGGAACAATCCTGCGCCGGTCTGTATAAGCAATTGTTATAGAAAAAAGGCGTGCCGGCCGGGCGGGAAGACCGCACGTCCATCTTGATGGGGTTGCCCGCATGCGCGTGCCAGGGTCCTAATAGATCCGAGGCATACCAGGCGAACAAATTGGCAAACGGATAATGCTCTTCATCGGTGCCCAACAACCACCACCTTCCTTCATGCCGGAAGATAGTGTTGTCAACACCTGCAAACCCCTCGATCAGTGTGGTTATCTTGGTCCAGGAGCGCGGGAAGTCATTTGCCTTATACAAGCCGACCTCATGCAATTGTTGTGTCTCAGGTACACAATAGATCTCACCTTCGTGCTGAAATACGTAAGGATAAGACATGTGAACTGGTAATTCAATTGCAGTTTCAGAGTAATAAGAGACATTCGATTTATTATCAATCATTTCAAGCAATTCGAGCGCCGATATTCTTCCTTTGAAGCTTATATAATCATATGTTTCACACAGAATAGTCAATTTACCATTATTAATAATTCCGAACGGATCTGCATAAAATCCACTCTTTGCAGGGTGCTGAAGATAGTTGATGTTGTGCTGTGCACCTTGATTAAGAAATACATGTATAGGTTCATGAATGATACCGATATTCCATTCATCGTGACGCAGCCATGTATGCAATTTGTTGATTATGTAATTGGTGAATAACTTCTTTATAAATAGGAGCGTTTTTATATTGTCAGGATCACGGTATATAGGGGCTTTTATTGGATGTGGAGGATCATCAATATACGCAGCATTGCCATTTAGTATATCAATACATACTTGCGCAGGCCAATAGATACTCTGGTTATAGATCTTGTCAATAGTATCCGTGTAGGAATAATTGACTGTCCTGAAGAATCCCTTTTTCAGGATAATTCCTGCATCCAAACGCTCAGTCAACCTCTGTAGCATCGCAGCACTTATCATATCACCGGTATAGATTTCCCAGAAGCAGGGAGGCCCGCCTCGGTATTTTTCTTCATCGTCGTGATGGAAAGACCATACACCGTAGCGGGCAGCGTCTAATATCTCACCGCGAATGATGCCGAACGCAAAGCGCAAAATGAAATCCAGCTTGTACGCGCGGATAGTTCGCACATCTGTATCCTTGAAATACTGGGAAAACTTACCTCGCTTGATGATTTTGCAATGCATGGCTGGAACGTGCTTGAATAGCTCACTCAAATCCACTGGCCGGCATGCCTGGGGCTTGATGAAGTACCGCCTGTACAAATGGAAAAACAGCCGTTGGTGAGGTATCTGCTTGATCTTGTCAAACCACGTCCGCGGCCCTTCTTGATCATTAATGATTACCAACGCCACTGCGACGTTGTCAATCGCCAGGAGACGTCGTAAACAACTGGCTTCCCACTCCTGCAAGGTGGTGCCGTTGCACATTACACCAAAGCGGATCGTGCGTGGCCCTGGCTCCCCATGGGTCTGGTCGGGCATGACCGGAAGATCAATCCTTTTGTAAAGGAGGACAATTGGCTACTTCAGATCATAGTAGCGCGCTGGCGTTGCAATTGCTGTTGCAGCAGGGTGAAAAAATCTGAGTGAAGATTAGCCGGCGTGGACCATGGTCTCCGCGGCCCGCAGGGGCGGATGCTTGGGGCCTTTGGGGGGCAGGATGACGCCCATGGGAGCCATGCCACCTTCCTCGTCCAGGCCGGGGAAACGGCGCTTGATTGTCGTGGGCGGTACGTTCCGGCCGGGAAATTCGACGCCCTTCGGAAGAAACACTTGTGCGGGAGCACCGCTGCTGCCGCCACCCTTTTTGGTCATTTTCTTGACGGCGTCGGACAGGACGATCATGTCGGTCTTAATCGCATCGCTGCCGGTGGCAATGCCCTTGGTGACGGTCTTTTCGAGGGTGGTGCCGCCCGTTTCCGCAATGCTGCGGATAAAACGCCCCAACTCTGAATCCCCAGCAGCTCGCCATAAATTGCGTCCTGCCTGGATAATCGGTTGGTCTCCCATGCTCTTTCCCCCTCGAACACTCTCTTAACACCCAGGTTATCGGAGGGAGCTTCCGGGAACTTTCTTAGCGTTGGGTGGTATGGAGGCTAAATTAATTTAACCTGGCTTAGCCAGGCGTTAATAATGTATTCTCGACAAGAGGGCTCAAATGAACAGAAATTGAAAGCAATAGCAGGTGCGCTACGTGCAGTCGTTGCAACGGACGACGGACAGCTAGCAACTAACGAGCTTGTTTGCGAATTCCTTCTCGGGGGCTACGATCCTTGATGTCCAGAGGGCTGATGGATCCGCCGGGACCATCGCTATTAGGAATGATTTTCAATAGGCGGACCATCGTTTCAG
>Ga0207138_1142_pt1 | contig 12196 bp, 14 predicted proteins | sample Alteio_BWMinHeat_6_FD_153589 | JGI IMG/M metagenome (GOLD analysis project Ga0207138, IMG submission 153589) | Enriched cells from forest soil in Barre Woods Harvard Forest LTER site, Petersham, Massachusetts, United States -... | ecosystem: Environmental > Terrestrial > Soil > Temperate forest >...
AAATTAAGATTGATGGCCATGATTTTATTCAAACATTAGTAAAATATAGCGGAGATTGGAGATTGTACTTGAATACACCTATGAGGAAGGCTGCACGTAAAGATGTAGGAGATACTGCAATATTTGAAATCAGGTATGATCCTGATGAAAGAAAAGTGGCAATGCACACAAAGCTGAAAGAAGCTTTGAAGAACAATAAGGATGCTAAAAAAGTATTTGACGGACTGGCTCCTTCCCGCCAATTGGAAATATTGCGATACATTTCTTTTCTAAAAACAGAGGCATCTGTAGATAAAAATGTAGTTAGAGCAATCAATTTTTTATTGGGTAAAGAACGTTTTATAGCGAGGGATAAGCCATAATTAAAATATATAAAGTTTTAAAACAACCAAAAGGTTATTCTTTATAATGATATACATTGATACTCATACACATTTGTATGATGAGCAATTGAACCCTGATGAAGATGCGATGGTACAGCGTGCTGTAAATGGCGGTGTTGCAAAAATGTATATGCCCAATTGCGACAGCAGTACGGTAAGCAGTATGCTGCGCATTGCAGACAAATGGGCACAAAATTGCTTTCCGATGATGGGCTTGCATCCTACTTATGTAAAGGATAACTATAAACAAGAATTGGACAGTGTGAAGCAATGGCTGGGGAAAAGAAAATTTTATGGGGTCGGGGAGATAGGCCTGGATTATTATTGGGACCTTACCTATAAAGCTCAGCAAATAGAGGCATTTGAGTTGCAAATTGATTGGGCATTGGAGTATGACCTTCCCATTATTATACATAGCCGAGAGTCAATTCAGGATTGTATTGACATTGTTAAGAAAAAACAGAACGGTAAACTGAAAGGGATCTTTCATTGCTTTGGGAGTAGTATAATTGAGGCAAGACAAATAACAGAACTCAGTTTTTATATGGGCATTGGTGGCGTGGTAACATTTAAAAAAAGCAATTTACCCGAAGTGCTAAAAGAAACAGGGTTGTCGAATATTGTTTTGGAAACTGATGCCCCATACCTGGCACCTTTGCCTTACAGGGGCAAGCGAAATGAGAGCGCATATATACCATTGATCGCAGGGCAAATAGCTACCATAACTGGGATGCCTGTAGAGGAAGTAGCTACTATAACAACGCGAAATGCTGAAATGGTTTTTAATAAGTGAATCGATAGATTAAATTTCTGAAATGATCAGGGTCCCATTGCATTTTTCAAAACCAAATCATTATTTTTATTTTCTACTAACAATCTGTAAATATGTTCATTGGACATTTTGGTCTTGGCTTCGGGGCCAAGAAGATCAATAATAGACCTTCTCTGGGCACACTTTTCATGGCAGCACAATGGCTCGATCTAATCTGGCCCATTATGTTAATACTTGGTATTGAAAGGGTAGAGATTCAACCCGGCAATACTGTTGTTGCTCCTTTAAATTTTGTTTATTATCCATATACCCATGGCTTGTTCTTTGTGCTGATATGGTCGTTGTTATTTGGGTTAGTATATTATTTATTTAAAAAAGATGCAAAAACTGCATTCTTCCTTGGTATATTAGTTTTGAGCCATTGGGTGCTTGATTTTATTACTCATGGACCCGATCTGTCTTTATTTCCCTGGATGGATAAGAAAGTAGGCCTTGGTTTATGGAATTCTTTCGCCGGAACCATTATTGTTGAAGTGGCTATATACGCCATAGGGGTTTATATGTATTATACAGCTACCAAAGCAAAAAATAAAACCGGCATTTATAGTTTTTGGATCCTCGTGGCATTTCTCTTTCTTATACACATGATGAATTTGTTTGGCCCTCCGCCAACAAAAGTAGAGCCCCTTGCTTATGCAGCATTGATACAATGGCTCATCATTCTGTGGGGGTATTGGATCGATAAGAACCGAGTGGCTGTTTAAGTATTTTATTTAAGAAAAACACCTTACAATAAACTGTTTTGGCTGAGAGGCAGGTCCCTAAACCTACCTTCCTAATATCTTGATCATCAATAAAAGAGTGATGTCTCAAATTTCCTACTCACGAATACTAACTACTCTTTAATTTGCAAGAACTAAAATTTACGTCGTAAATATAATTAAAACTATAGGCCTAACAGAAAGTTTATCGAACCGGTTTATTGGAGATTTTAGATTTAATTGCTTAAATAACAATAATCAACAAATATAGTGTCTACCTATTTCTCACGTTGTTTTAATACCGCTTCTACTTCTTCCAGCGACACCTCTTTGGTTTTCAGCAATATTAAAAAGTGAAATAGCAGGTCTGCCGCTTCGTTTTTGAAGAGTTCTACATTATTATCTTTCGCCTCAATAACAAGCTCCACTGCTTCTTCACCAAGCTTTTGTGCAATCTTATTAGTGCCTTTTTTGTAAAGTGTATTAGTATAAGAAGCTTCAGTATTACTGTTAATACGTTGATTGATCCTTGACTGAAGGCGATATAAATATCCTTTTGCGGTTTGTTCTTCAAAACATGTTGCCTGTCCTGTATGGCATACCGGGCCATATGGAATAACCTTGATAAGTAATGAATCACTATCACAGTCCTGTAATATTTCCACTACGCGCAGTTTATTGCCTGAGGTTTCTCCCTTCACCCAAAGCCTTTGCTTTTGCCGGCTGAAAAAAGTTACAAAGCCAGCTGTTTGAGTGACAGCAAATGCTTCTTTGTTCATATAACCAAGCATAAGCACCTGCATGGTTTCTGCATCTTGTATGATCGCTGGTAACAAACTATTACCTTTTGAAAAATCCGGTTTCATCTTATTGGGATCTGTTTATCTTTTAAGAAAATTTTTAGTTCATAAATACTAAGTTCTCTGAAGTGAAAAATACCAGCAGCAAGCGCTGCGCTTGCGTTCGTTTTTTCAAATAATTCCTGAAAATGAATAGTATTGCCTGCACCACCTGATGCTATAACCGGAATGCTTACCAAACCAGCGATTTGCTCTGTTATCTCCAAAGCAAAGCCATTCTTGGTTCCATCGTGACCCATTGATGTGAGTAACAGCTCACCTGCACCAAGCCGTTCTGCCTGCATTGACCAATGCATAGCATTATAGCCGGTGTTTTTTGTACCCCCATCTATATATACTTCCCACTGTCCTTTTGTTAAGCGGATATCTAAAGCCACAACGACACATTGACTGCCGAATCGTGATGCTATTTCCGTAATCAGATCGGGACGCCGCACAGCTGCAGAATTAATACTTATCTTATCTGCCCCTGCTCTAATCAAGTTAGCTGCATCTTCAACACTATTAATTCCTCCACCCACTGTAAATGGAATGTTGATCCTCCTGGCAATATGCTCTACTAATGGAATCAGGGTTTTGCGTTGTTCTGTAGTGGCTGATATATCTAAAAAAGCAAGTTCATCTGCCCCCTGCCGGGTATATTCCTCTGCCAGTTTTACGGGATCTCCGGCATCTCGCAGTTGAAGAAAATTAACCCCTTTAACCGTGCGGCCATTTTTTATATCCAGGCAGGGAATGATTCGTTTCTTTAACATAAGCGCTGTAATTCTGATAATGAAATAAATCCCTCGTAAATGGCTTTCCCAATGATTGCACCCGTGCACCCAATCGCTGCCAAATTATTCAGGTCTTCTATAGAACTAATACCACCGCTTGCTATCAATTGAACACTGGATTTATTCAATATTTCGGTATATAGATTGACTGAAGGCCCTTGTAGTGCACCATCACAAGCTATGTCTGTACAAATAACCTGTGTAATACCCTTTGCCTCATGGTCAAGGATAAAATCAATCACATCAATAGCACTTTTCTTTATCCAGCCTTCGGTAGCTATGAATCGTTCTTTACAATCAGCACCCAGCAAAATCTTTTCGGTTCCGCAACACAATAGCAACTCAAGTAGCATGTCGGGCTGTTGCACAGCAATACTACCACCTGTTATTTGCGCAGCACCACATTCAAAGGCTAACTGTGCGTCATCTAAACATTTGATCCCTCCCCCAAAGTCAATTTGCAGGTTAGTATTTGTAGCTATACTTTCCAGCACCTTATAATTGACAATGCGCTTGGCTTTCGCACCATCTAAATCAACAAGGTGCAGATACTTAATGCCTTGTGCTTCAAAAGCCTTTGCTACTTCAAGGGGTTGTGCGTTATAGACTTTACTTGTGCTAAAATCTCCTTTGGTGAGCCTGACACATTTACCATCAATAATATCAATAGCGGGTATTATCCTCATAACGTTAAAAAGTTTTTAAGAATGATTTCACCTATACCTGAAGATTTTTCAGGATGAAACTGCGTAGCATAAAAATTATCTTTCTGCAAAGCGGCACTAAAGGGCAATATATAGTTACAGATAGCTACTGTAGCAGAACAAGGCTGTGCGTAATAACTATGCACGAAATATACATCTGGCTTAAGGCGCTCAATAGAACTAAAAAGTAAGCCTTTCATCTCTTCCAGCGTATTCCATCCTGTATGCGGCACTATTTGTCCGGTTGGAAATCTTTTAACAGCGCAATCAAAAATACCTAAGCAATTAATTCTGCCCTCGGAAGAGCTTTTGCAAAGCAATTGCAGTCCCAAACATATTCCAAGAACTGGTTGTGTAAGTGTAGGTATTATATCTGCAATGCCTTTTTGTTGTAGTTGTTGCATAGCTGCGCGAGCTTGCCCCACACCAGGCAAGATTACTTTGTCTGCACTACAAATAGTATCTGTATCATCAGTAATAATACTCTCATAACCTAAACGAGTAAGTGCATTTTGTACCGAGCCGGTATTACCTGCATTATATTGAACTATCGCTATCATAAAACTCCTTTTGTGCTTGGTATTGTCTCCTCGCCAGTCTTGTGAACAGCCATTTTTATTGCTCTTGCAAAGCTTTTGAATATGGCCTCAATTTTGTGGTGCTCATTACTGCCATCTGCTTTGATATTGATGTTGCACTTTGCGGCATCACTGAATGATTTGAAAAAGTGAAAAAACATTTCAGTTGGCATATCACCAATCTTTTCGCGCTTAAAGTCCGCGTCCCATACTATCCAGGGGCGACCACCAAAATCTATTGCAACCCGGGCAAGGCACTCATCCATTGGCAGTAAAAAGCCATAGCGCTCTATTCCTTTCTTACAACCCAAAGCTTCATCAATAGCTTCTCCGAGCGCAATGCCTACATCTTCAATTGTATGATGTTCATCTATATGTAAATCACCTTTTGCAATTACGTTTAAGTCAATTCCTCCATGACTGGCAACTTGTTCCAGCATATGATCAAAAAAACCAAGCCCGGTATTGATAACACTTTGACCACTGCCATCCAGGTTTATGTCAACGGTTATTATTGTTTCAGATGTTCTGCGTATTCTAATTGCTCTTCTGGGTTCACTCTTTAAAAACCGGTAAATGTCACACCAGCTCATAGTTGTTAGCACCGCACCTTCTGCCTGTTCGTTACTTATATAAATAGCTTTAGCACCAAGATTTTGGGCTAATTGTATATCAGTTAAACGGTCACCGATCACAAATGATTGGCTAAGATTATAATTGCCATTCAAATATTTACCAAACATGCCCGTTCCGGGTTTACGAGTTGGAATATTTTCAAAAGCGAAACTTCTATCTATTAATATGTCAGCAAACCAGATGCCTTCATTTTTAAATGCCTGCAGCATCTTATTATGTGCTGGCCAAAAAGCTTCATAAGGGAAAGATGTTGTTCCCAAACCATCCTGATTAGTAACTATTACCAACTCATAGTCAAGCTCCCGGGCTATACAGGATAAATAGCGAAATACACCAGGATAGAATTCCAGTTTTTCCAGGCTGTCTATTTGCTTGTCTATAGGTGGCTCTATAACAAGTGTACCATCACGATCTATAAATAATGCTTTCTTCATTTTTAATTTTATTTATCAATAATTCTTTTGTTAGCTAACAGATCTAATACGGTTAATAGACGCTCATTTTCTTCAGGATTACCTATAGTGATGCGGATGCAGTTTTTTACCACATTATTCCGGTTGCGGATAATAATTTGCCGGGTGATCAATTCACTATATAGTTTATCAGCATCAGTCACCTTTACTAACAAGAAGTTGGCATCAGAGGGGTAAACCTTTTTTACGATACTATTTTCCAAAAGTCGTTTTGCAACACGGTCGCGTTCTGATATCAACAATTTTTTTTGTTCCTGATACATCTTTTCATCTTCAAGAGCTTGTAAAGCAGCAGCCTGATTTAATCCGCTTACATTATACGGTGGCTTTATCTTATTCAAGAGATCAACGATTAAGCTGTTACTATAGGCTATACCTATACGCGCGGCTGCTAGCCCCCAGGCTTTACTCATTGTCTGAATAACGATCAGTTTTGGAAATTCATTCAACTTAGCGGTCCATGATTCAGCTGTTGCGAAATCTGCATATGCCTCATCTATAACAATAATTCCTTTGAAGATTCTTAAAATTGTATCAATGCCATTGAGCAAATTTCCTGTTGGATTATTTGGCGAGCAGATGAGCAACAACTTTGCCGTTTCATCATGTATATACGGCTCAATTAGTTTTTGCTCTATCTCGAACTCATCATTTAAGGGTAATTTAATTAATGCAACATCATTCGTAGCTGCTGATACCTCATACATACCATATGTAGGTGAAAAGGTGATTGCCTTATCAATACCCGGGCGACAAAAAACACGGTAACACAGATCAATTATCTCATCACTACCATTGCCAATAAAGATCTCGTTCTTGGGGATACTGCGGAGCAAACTCAATTTGGCTTTTAGTGCGCATTGTTGTGGATCAGGATAGCGGTTCAGTTTTCCAAAAGGATTTTCATTAGCATCAAGGAAGGTGCCTGTATTGCCTTTATATTCATCCCTTGCACTTGAATAAGATTTTAGTTGCAGTATATTCGGACGTACTAATTGTTCTAATGGTCTCATTTTTTGTTGTGATAATTGTTTAATAATGGAATAGCTTTTGTTGTTTTTTCTTCCGTAACCGGATACTAACAGCTTCTTTATGAGCTGCTAACCCTTCAGCTTCGGCCATCAATTCTGTCGCGGGACCTATATTTTTCAGGCCTTCTTCTGTTATGTTTTGAAAAGTAATTTTCTTTACAAAACTATCAAGTGACACGCCGCTATAACTACGGGCATAACCGTTGGTAGGCAGGGTGTGATTAGTACCGCTGGCATAATCTCCTACACTCTCGCAACTATAGTGACCAAGAAATACGGAACCCGCATTTGTAACATCAGCTGCTAAGCTTGTTGCTTTATCGCACGCAATAATTAAATGTTCAGGTGCATAACCATTGCTGAATGCAACACAATCCCGCATGTTTTCTAAAACAATAGCCTTGCTATTCTTAATTGCTTCTGTAGCTATATCTCTGCGAGGTAATTGCGGTAACTGATATTCTAATTGTATAATTGTTTCAACAACCAGGTTTTTACTATTCGACACCAGGATGGACTGGCTGTCTACTCCATGTTCTGCTTGTGATAGCAGATCTGCCGCTACAAATGCCGGTGTAGCTGTTTCATCTGCTATAACTAATACCTCGCTTGGTCCTGCCGGAAGGTCAATGCACATGCCATAGCGTTGTGCATAAGTTTTAGCAGCAGTTACGTATTGATTACCCGGCCCAAATAGTTTATCCACTTTCGGAATGCTTTCCGTACCAAGTGACATGGCAGCTATGGCTTGTATGCCGCCAACACAGAAGATGGACATCACACCCGTTAATGCTGCTGTGTATAGTATTGCAGGATCGATCTTGCCGCTTTGATCAGGGGGTGTGCAGAGTATTATTTCTTTACAACCCGCAATCCTTGCAGGTATAGCAAGCATTAGCACAGTTGAAAATAAAGGTGCTGTTCCACTCGGAATATAAATGCCTACACGTTCTATAGGTCTGCATTCGCGCCAGCAGCTTACGCCAGGCATAGTTTCAATACTTTCAGGTATTTCTTTTTGCGAATTGTGAAACGTTTCAATGTTCCTGGTAGCCAAAGTAATTGCATCTTGAAGCGAAACAGGTACGGCAGATCTGGCTTCAGCTATTTGTTCAGGTGCAACTTTTAGTACATCTGCTGTTGCCCAATCATATTTGCGGGTATATTTTAGAACGGCAGTATCACCTTCACTTTTCACATTGTCAAATACAGCTTTGATTGTTTGTTCTAAACCATCTGCTTGTTTATTGGGGCGCTTCCAGAGTAACGGCCATTCAGCATATGATGGGAATAATATTTGTAGCATAGTATAAATAATTTAAATGATCATTTTTTCAACGTCCAATACAAGGATGCCTTCAGCCCCTAGCTCTTTTAGCTTAGCAATAATTTCCCAAAATGCTTGCTCCCTGATTACACTATGTATACTGCTCCAACCTGATAGTGCAAGCGGAAGGATAGTCGGGCTTTTCATGCCGGGTAATAATTCAATGATTTGATCAAGTTTATTATTAGGAACATTAAGCAGAATATACTTATTACATCCTGCATTCTTAACAGCTTTAATACGGAATAATAGCTGTTCCAGGATCAGCAATTTTTCTTTATTAAGATTTATATTGCTTATCAATACTGCTTCGCTTTCGGTAACTACTGTCACCTCTTTAAGGCCATTCATTAGTAAAGTACTGCCCGTACCTACTATGTCAAAAATGCCGTGCGACAATCCGATACCGGGTGCAATTTCTACACTGCCACCAATTTCCTCTACCTGTGCTTCTATCTGCAGATCTTTTAGGTAGCGTTTTAATATGCGTGGATAGCTGGTAGCTATCTTCTTGTTCTGAAAGTACCCGGGGCCATCATAGTATTCATCTTTCGGAATCGCCAACGACATACGACATTGTGCAAAGCCAAGCTTTCGTACTTCTGTTACAGTTTTGCACTTTTCCCATACCTCGTTTTCACCAACTATACCAATATCAGCAACCCCTTCTTCTACGTATTGAGGAATGTCATCATCACGCAGAAACAGCACTTCTATCGGAAAGTTACTGGCCTCTGATTTTAGTTTACGGTCGCTGTTTGAAAGTTTAATGCCGCTTTCTGCAAGAAGGCTCAAAGACTTTTCGCTAAGCCGGCCGCTTTTCTGTATCGCTATCTTTAGTTTGCTCATGACTTTTTTGATGTTGCCTGAGCCGAAAAGGAGCATAAAAAAGCCGCCTGATGAACTCAGGCGGCTGTGAATATTATTCAGCTAGGTGCATATCATTTCATGCCCGCCTGCGCGTGGTATGGAAATGATGATGATGTAGCTGTATGAAAAACATTATTTATTATCGCTTTGAACTGCAAAGGAACAAAATATTTTTATTTCTGCAAAAACAATTTTGGATCTAATTTAAAAAGAATGATTATGTAGCGTGTAGAACTTAAAATCTATCTGAAATAATTACAGCCGATTTGACATCCAAAAAGGATAGCCTAATTGTGCTCGAATCAGCTATTATTGAAAATGAAAAAACTGTCATGGAAAAGAGATTGATAGAAATAACAAAAGCCGCTTATGAAGCAGCTTTTGAGATGTAGACTTTGCCTCGCTCAACAAGTTCTCTATGTTCTCAACTTCATTGGGATATATTTCAGAATCTGCGAGTGTGTTATCGAGTTTCAACTAGTCTGTTATCCATCTCATCTAAATAGGGATTTACGGTGTTGACAATCTTTTGTCTTCCCAATCAATAATTAGTTTTCTTTTTACAAATAGCCATCGATTATTTTGACGGGTATAAGTATCATAATAGCGAATAGCTTCGGTTTGTAACATTCTTTTTCCATTTTCAAAAAAGATATGATGGGCAAGACATTGGACAGTCCCGGTTGTATCATCCCCGAATTTGATCGAGTTCTGTCCGTTAAGGTGAAACGTCATATTGTATTTTTCGAGGCCTTTGAACGCTTCTTCTAATTCTTTGCGCCCTTTCAATACGATGATAGGCTTACTTGTATCGGGCTCTGACTGATAAATTTCCAACGTACCATTTTCAACAAAAAGAGCCGCCTGCCGTTGAGCTTTAGTCCTGTCCGCGTAATATGCAAAACTGTCAATTAACTCGCGTATAGCAATGCGATTTCTGAATTCATTTGAATTTAGTGGCATTATGGAACCAGGGACGGTCTGCGATCTTACAGAAAAAGTCTGTATTATAAATAACAGGGTTATTGTTACATTTTTCATATAGTGCATTTGAATTTGTCGGCCATATTTTTTTGTTAATGTTTATATTTTCGTTTATTTCAATGACCGCTAATATCCTGTTAGCGGTTTGTTGTTATTGTCTGTCCACTGTGTAATTCAGTTCAGTTACCCCACAAGTAAATTGTTGGGTAGTCAATAGGTTTAGTTTTATTTTTTCTTTGATGTCTACAAACAATGGAATGCCTCGTCCAAGAATAATTGGATTAACAAACAGCCAATAGCCATCAATTAAGTTCTGTTGAATAAGTGAATGTGTGGCTGTAGGGCTACCAAAAAGCAGGATTTCTCCACCTGCCTGTTGTTTTATTTCGTTTATTTTATCCGAAACGTTATCGCTAATAATTGTTGTATCAGTCAAATCCGCGTCTTTCATTGTTTTCGATAAAACAACTTTGTGAACTTTGTTATACCACTTTGAATGTTTAATGTCGTGCGTGGTCGCATTCGGCTTGTCTCCTGCGGTAGGCCAGTAATTTTCCATCATCTGATAAGTTACTCGTCCGTATAATGCCGTATCGGTTTCGCCTATCCGCTTACCGACATGATCAAAAATTTCTTCACCAAGTTTGATCCAGTTCATCTCTCCGTTCGGTCCTGCTACAAAACCGTCAAGCGATATGTGCATAAATGAAATTACTTTTCTCATATTTTCTGTTTTTTTATTATTTATTTATGATTTGTTACTTCCTAATATTTTAATATAGTTTTCAAGTCGATCTAAAGTCTGCTTGGCGCCTTCAATGGCATTTACCCTTCTATTTAATTCTTCAATAATTGCTTTTGACTTAAATACTGACTTCATTATCAGTAATGTTTTTTCTTCAACTTCTTCAAATAAAATTGAAACTGTGAAGTTATAATCTTCGCTTTCCCCAAAATGTTTATAAGATAAAAGGGAAGGTTTTATTACTTCCACATACTCAATTTTGTTATAAAAATCCTGTCCCCAACCATGCATAATGGAGTCCAAAATTTTGCCTGGTTCTACATTCATTGATTTTATAGTTAGCGAAAAACTATCTGGCCCCCACCATTCTTTTAAATGTGCTGGAGTCGTCCACACTTCCCAAACTAAATCCCTTGGGGCGTCAAGAATTTTTGTATGTATAAGAATGTTCTCTTCTTGTTTGAATGTATTATATTTTTTCATTTTTCTATTTCTTCTTTTTTTGAATTTTAGCCAGATAACTTTCCAATGAGTCAAATTTATTGTCCCAATATTTTCGGTATTGATCTATCCAGTCTGTTACTTCATTTAATTTATCGAGTTTAGCTTCGCAATATCTTTCCCTACCTTGTTGTCTGATCACAATAAGACCACAATCATTAAGGAATTGTACATGCAATGAAACTGCTTGTCTGGTAATATCAAACTCCTTTGCAATAGCATTAACATTTAGTGACTTCCGAGCCAGCATACCTATAATTTGCCTACGAGTTGGATCTGCTATTGCCTGAAAGATGTCTCTTGTGTGTGTCATAATGCGCAAGTAATTTCTTGCAAATATATGCGCAAGGTTTGACTTGCGCAAATTTATTTTAACTATTCGTATAAAAAATAGACCTATTATCGTTTTCGGGCTTTGAGACAATACACTATACAGGAATTTGTTCCTTTTTCTAAAACGATTGCTTAACGATAATGAATAGCAACATCATATTTACTTAACAACGATTCCGTTAACTATCATCAACGCGTACCACTGATTTATAATCGGTGGTACGTAGCTAGTGTAAGTCTTTTGTCTCTTATGTATATGGGGAAAGGTATTGATGATTTAAAAAAGAAATAGCCAGCTAAAAATCAAGGCTTTAGCTGGCTATTTGTATCACAACGCGGAGAGACAGGGATTCGAACCCTGGATACCCTTTGACAGATATACACACTTTCCAGGCGTGCCTCTTCAACCACTCGAGCATCTCTCCGTTATAAGGGGGGCAAATTTAATGATTTAAAACTATT
>Ga0207138_1143_pt1 | contig 12168 bp, 10 predicted proteins | sample Alteio_BWMinHeat_6_FD_153589 | JGI IMG/M metagenome (GOLD analysis project Ga0207138, IMG submission 153589) | Enriched cells from forest soil in Barre Woods Harvard Forest LTER site, Petersham, Massachusetts, United States -... | ecosystem: Environmental > Terrestrial > Soil > Temperate forest >...
CTGGATGCTTACAATGATTCTATGAAACCAATAGCTACAGTAGTTTTGGATTTTTTTCCGAAAAAAATATACGAAACAAAATTTATTGCTTACAACGATCAGATCATCATATTATATCAGGCACTGGAAGGAAATAAAATAGTTCAATATGCTGCCTTGCTCGACGCAAACGGGAGGTTGAAGAAACAGCCCATAGTATTAGATAACAACAAAACGGGATTATTTGGTCCTAACAGAACTTATTTTTCTTCTGCTATATCTGATGATAAAAAAACAATTCTTGTGTATAGTAAACGCACAAAGGGTAATGAATTGAGTTTTGACGGAAAATGGATTGACGATCAATTGAATATCGTAAAGCGAAGTCATGCAGAATTTAGTTCTGTAAACGATCTGGAAACAGGAGAAGCTATTATAGCAAACAACGGTAATTTATATATACCAGCATTTACACCCGTAGGCAGTAAAGATTATTCAGATAAATTCTGGTTGCTGTCTTTAAAGAATAATGATACAAAATTCAAAAGCACAGAATTCTTATTACAGGATATATATGCCACCAGCATCTATATGAAAATGGATAACGTTAAAAATAGGATATACGTAGGTGGTTTTTATTCTGATAAGAAAAATGGTGATTATAATGGCATATTGTATGGCTATTACAATGCAATAGACGATTCTTTACAAAACAGGAAAGTAATACCTTTTGATGCGCAATTGTTACAACAGTCTGCTACAGGGAATAAAAAACGTGCTTTTAATGATTTTAAAGTCAGGCAGATCATAGTGAAAAATGATGGTGGCTTCGTAATGCTTTCAGAATACTTTTACTTCGCAGTGCGTACTACTGCCATGCCCGGATTTGGTTATTATTCTTTTTATTATAGCCCTTACAACACACAGGAAGTTAGAGAATATCATTATAATGATATTATGGCGCTGTCGTACGATGGAGATGGCAATCGTCAGTGGGATGCATTTGTATATAAAGAACAATATTCTATGGAAGATGCTGGTCTGTTTTCTTCTTATTTGTTAATGAATTCAGGGGGGGCACTTGGCTTTTTGTATAATGACTTTAATGAACAAAACTCAAGGGTACAAGTGGCAACTATAGATGCTGCTGGCAAAGTGGAGGTACACTCATTTTCAGGTTCCGGCAAAAATGAACCTGACTGGATGCCACATTCTGGTAAGCAGGTATCCGCCCGCGAAGTGGTAGTACCTTGTTTACGAAGAAAAGAAATATGCTTTGCAAAAATTACTTTTTAATTTAGCAGGTATATTAAGTGCTTCCCATATTCAGAAATACAAGTCCTTATACAGTAATTTTATTATTGATCATCACTGTGCTCTTAAAGCTAAGGGCGTTGCTCCATCCTATAGCTCCCGTAAGTGCTGATGAGTATTATTTATACGATCATATATTACGTGGTCTTAACATTATTTTCAATGGTAATGCATTTGCATTCACTTTACTGGCTGCCTTTAATACTTTTTGTCAGGCCATGTACCTGAATGGCATCTGCAACAGGCGCAAGTTATTTTTAAGAACTGGGTATATACCCGCGCTTACTTTTATTCTTCTTTCGTCTATATACCCTGCGTTTAATTATTTTAGCCTGCCTGTATTGCTCATTTGGTTTTTATTGGGCAGTTTAGATGTCGTTTCTTCTTTAGGGCAAACGCTGCAGCCACGTAAACAGATATTTAATGCAGGCTTTTTGCTGTCTATGGCTGCTATGATGCAGTTTTCTGCAGTAGTTTATTTTATTTTCCTGCTCGTTTGTCTTATTGTATTACGCCCTTTCAATATTAGTGAGTGGGTAGTAGGATTAATGGGCTATCTTACCCCTGTATATTTTAGTGCCTGCATTCTGTTTCTACTGGACAAGTTGGAAATTTTATATGATATGCCAGATGTTGGTATTTCACTGCCGGGCAAAATAGGTTGGCAGTTGCTTTTTCTTATTAGTGGGCTTCTTATATTATTTTTTAGCGGATTATATGCCCTGCAGCTACAAACAACCAAAGTGAGTATATATGTGCGCCGCAACTGGGTCGCGTTTATAATTTTCCTTATTTTATCTGTAGCAGTGGCTATATTTACAAGTGATGAAGTAAAAAACCCTTGGCTTATAACCATACTTCCCTTGAGTTTGGTGATTTCCAATGCTTTTTCGCTTGAAAAGAGTAAATGGTTTAGTAATTTTGCTTTTTATTTTTCGCTGCTCTTTGTAGTAGCTTGCCAATGGGCTATAAAATAAATGAATTGTATTCAATGAAATTTGGAGTTATTGTTTTCCCGGGTTCTAATTGCGACAGAGATATGATGCATGCGTTGAAGGATGAGTTGCAGCAAGAAGTTATTATGCTATGGCACAAAGACAAAGACCTTAGCATGTTCAATAAAGAAGATTGTATTGTATTGCCGGGGGGGTTCTCTTATGGAGACTATTTACGTTGCGGTGCTTTGGCGCGCTTTAGCCCTATGATGGAAAAGGTAGTAAAATTTGCCGATAATGGTGGAAAAGTATTCGGTGTTTGCAATGGCTTTCAAATTCTCTGCGAAGCTGGTTTGTTACCCGGTGCTCTTTTATTGAACGATCATCAAAAATTCGTATGTAGGAATGTATACATCAAAAGTGAGAGTAGCAAAAATCTGATTGGCAAGAATGTAGGTGATAAAGTATTGAAAATTCCTGTGGCGCATGGTGAAGGTAGGTATTATGCAGATGCTGCTACTATGAATAAGTTGCACAGTAATAACCAGATTGTATTTCGCTATTGTAATGAAAAAGGAGAAATACATATCAATTCCAATCCCAACGGTGCTATTAACAATGTGGCAGGTATATGCAACGAAGCCAGAAATGTATACGGTATGATGCCGCATCCCGAGAGAGCCAGCAGCAATGCCTTAAATAATATTGACGGTAAACTCATACTCGAAGCCTTTACCTATATGAACTGATAAAAACCACCCCTATATGCAAAATAGTATTACAATGAAAGTTTTGAAAAGTGTGGTATATATTATCATACTGATCCTGTTGCTAAGCGTTCCGTTAAAGAAAAGTTTCGGACAAGGAATGGAAGATCCCACTACATGGACTTACGAGATAAAGAAAAAAAATGCCACTGATTATGAAGTTGTTTTTTCATCTCACATTAAAAGACGGGTGGCATATATGGTCAGTAAACCCCGGTGGAGACGGCTACGAAATAGCCCCCTCCTTTGTATTCGACCGTAGTGATAAGCTTATATTAAAAGGTAAAATTAAAGAACAGGGTAAAGCCGTCACTCAAAAGATCGAAGGTATGCCTAAACCTGTGACTTATTACAATGGTAAAGTAGACTTTGTGCAAACCATTACAGTAAAAAATGGTGAGGTAAAACAAATAACAGGAGAACACCAATACCAGGTATGCAGTGAAAATATATGCCTGCCGCCTAGAACAAGGAGGTTTGTATTGGATGTAAAAGGGTAGGTCCTTTTTCTATTAACAGGTTTAACGATATTTTAGTAATATTTACCTATACTTTTGAAAGCTGTGTCGGGTCTTATTTCGTAGACTATAGGGTAATTTTCTAAACAAATACACATGAAGCTTCAAAAGCTGATATTATTTTTCACACTTGTTTCGCTATTTTCAGTTCGTTCATTTGGGCAACAAGACCCTTCTCGCTGGTCTTTCGAAGCAAAGAAGCTGCAGGGTAATAAATACAAAATTCTTATTCAGGTTAGTCTTGAAAAAGATTGGCATGTTTGGTCACTCACACCCGGTGGGGATGGTTCTTTAGTGCCTGTTTCATTCAAATTTAATAAGAATGCAGATGTAAAATTGATAGGTAAACCAACTGAAAAAGGGAAAGTAATATCAGAAGACTTAGATGGTGACGGCACTAAAGAGAACTATTTAGAAAATAAAGTTGAGTATACACAAGAGGCGGAAATAAGTGCCAATACAAAAGTTACCGGCACTTATACCTATCAAACCTGCAATCATTCTTTATGCCTGCGTGGTAAAACAATGTCTTTTTCTATACTGGTTACTGATGCTGGCGGTGGTGTTATTGACACTGTTTCAAAAACTTCAGCAAATAATGGAGACACTTCCTTACATCCGGCAGCTACAACAATTGCAACCGATACTTCTAATACAAAAGCAGCAGTAGTTGCTCCCGTGTTGAACGAGCATAAAGATGAAATGTCGCTCTGGGCCTTATTTTTCATATGCCTCGGCGGCGGTTTGCTGGCATTGCTTACACCTTGTGTTTATTCCATGATACCTATCACCGTTAGCTTCTTCACTAAGAGAAGTAAAACTAAAAACGAGGGTATTAGGAATGCTATTTATTATGCGCTTTCGATCATACTCATATTCACAATATTAGGAGTGATCATATCAGTTGTTTTTTGGCCCTACCGCTTTATATAAACTATCTACTCACTGGATATCTAACCTCTTCTTCTTTGTTCTTTTTGTTGTTTTTGGTATCTCGTTTCTCGGTGCCTTCGAGATCACTTTGCCCTCGTCATGGACAAGCAAAACAGATTCAAGAGCAGGAGTAGGAAGTTTTGGCGGCATATTCTTCATGGCGCTTACATTGGTTATAGTGTCGTTCTCATGCACAGGAGGTATCATAGCCCCATTGATAGTAGTAGCTAGTAAAGGTAGTGTGGTTGGCCCTGCAATAGGCATGTTTGGTTTCTCATTAGGTTTGGCACTGCCATTTGCATTATTCGCTGTCTTTCCTGGTCTTATTAATAAAATGGCTACTTCAGGTGGTTGGCTCAACCAGGTTAAAGTAACATTGGGTTTTCTCGAATTAGGCTTTGCTTTAAAATTTCTCTCAAATGCTGATTTGGTAAAGCACTGGCGTATACTCGACAGGGAAATATTCATCGCTATCTGGATCGTCCTTGCAATTTTATTGGGACTCTACTTATTGGGTAAACTAAAATTATCACACGATGATACAAATCCTAAAAACATTTATGGACAGGAATATGTGTCCATCTTTAAGCTCTTCCTGGCAATAGCATCATTTGTATTTGCAGTGTATTTATTACCCGGCATATGGGGTGCTCCGTTAAATGGTTTAGGACAATTCATTCCTCCTATTGGAACACAGGATTTTGTTTTGGGTGCAGAGGTGGCTTCTTCGGTTGAGAATTCAAATGATAAACCCATAAAGTATGTAAAAGACATGCATATCTATGAGCCTTCTTCAGTAAAAAAATTAGGCTTGGTTACCTATTTCGATTATGAAGAAGCTCTTGCTGCTTCCAAAAAATTTAAAAAGCCTGTTATGCTCGATTTTACAGGCATCACTTGTGTTAACTGTCGTAAAATGGAAACACAGGTTTGGGCGCAGCCTGAAGTGCTGAAAAGGTTAAGAGAGGATTTTATTGTCGCTTCACTTTTCTGCGATGCTGTTGAGGTGAATTTGCTAAAACAGGATCAATATATTTCTAAACGCACTAATGAGCCCATAACTAATCTCGGTGATAAAAGCCTTGACATACAAATATCAAAATTTAAAACAGGCGGCCAGCCGCTTTACTATTATGTGGATGAAAATGGCAACTCCCTGATTGATGGTGGTTATGGATATAATCCGGATGTAGAAAAATTTATCTCTCATTTGGAGAAAGTAAAAGAGAATTATAAAAAGACACACCCATAACCTCAGATTACCCTGAACTACTATTATGGAATATCAACATTCTGAACTTACTGGTCAAATTATTGCAGCAGCGATCGAAGTTCATAAACAATTAGGGAATGGGTTTCAGGAATTAATATTTCATAAAGCACTTACAATTGAATTAAATTCAAGAAATATTAAATCAGAAAATGAAGTTTCTATTCCTGTATACTATAAAGAAATACAAATTGGGTATCGTCGTGTTGATTTTCTTGTTGATAAAGCTGTTTGTGTAGAAATAAAAGCGTTATCTCAACTGGAAAACCAGCATTTAGCTCAGGCGCTTAATTACCTCGAAGCTTTGAATTTGGAGATTGGGCTATTAATTAATTTTGGTGCCTCAAAATTAGAGATTAAACGTCTTTATAATAAAAAATATAAACCCAATATTACAACCAAATAATAATGAAACAGTGTAATCAGTTATTAGCCTATTTTGTCAGGGTAATCTGAGGTCATTTTTAGGATAATACCTAACACAATGGTAAAAACAATACAAGTATCGCTTGCTCCAGCGCAGGCTACAGATGAGGCAGGTATAAAAAGGACCGCTGCATTGGAATGTGGTGTTGCACCTAAGCAAATTACAGGCTATACAATTATCAAACGCTCTATTGATGCCCGGTCGCAACAACCGCAAATTATTTTGCAACTGCAGGTTTTTATTGATGAACAATTTGTAGAACCGCTTCCTTTTGATACGCAATTAAAGAATGTTAGTAACGCCACGCATGTAGTAATAGTTGGCGCCGGACCCGCTGGCCTTTTCTCAGCATTGCGGCTCATTTCATTGGGCATTAAACCCGTTATTATTGATAGAGGTAAAGATGTACGTAGTCGCCGTCGTGATCTTGCTGCTATGAACAAAGAAGGCATTGTAAACCCCGAATCCAATTATTGCTTTGGCGAGGGTGGAGCGGGTACTTACAGCGATGGTAAGTTATATACACGTTCCGGCAAGCGTGGCAATGTGCAGCGCATTTTACAATTGTTCCATCACTTTGGTGCAGATGCAGATATTTTGTTTGATGCCCACCCGCATATTGGTACCAACAAATTACCGCAAATCATTACTGCCATGAGGCAGCAAATAATTTCCTGTGGGGGAGAAGTACTATTTGAAACCAAACTCACAGATATAGTATTAGACGGCGACAAGATTAAAGCCATAAAAACAACTGCCGGGCAAACAATTGATTGCAAAACTATCATTTTGGCTACTGGTCATTCTGCCCGTGATATATTCATATTGCTGCATGCTAAAAAAATTCACATTGAAAGCAAGCCATTTGCCCTGGGTGTGCGTATTGAGCATCCTCAATTGCTGATAGACAAAACGCAATATCATTGTCTGGTTCGCGATCCTTATTTACCCCCTGCAAGTTATTCTTTGGTATCTCAGTCCCGTGGCAAAGCAGTGTTTTCCTTTTGTATGTGCCCGGGTGGTATTATTGCTCCCGCCGCAACTGCTCCAGGCGAAATTGTAGTAAATGGTTGGTCACCTTCCAAACGCAATAACCCATTTGCCAATTCCGGCATGGTAGTATCTGTTGATGAACATGATTTTGCCGCTTATAAATTTTCAGGCCCTTTGGCCGCAATGCAGTATCAGCAAATGGTTGAACAAAGATCATTTACTGCTGGCGGCGGCAAATTGGTTGCCCCTGCACAGCGAATGGCAGATTATATAGATGGCAGGTCCTCCTCATCATTACCGGCTTGTTCTTATTTGCCGGGTGTCAGTTCGGTATCGTTAAAAGAGGTATTACCCCAGGAAGTACATGCATCTTTAAAACAGGGGCTCATAGATTTCGGAAAAAAAATGAGAGGTTATTATACAAACGATGCAGTGTTGGTAGCTACAGAATCCCGTACCAGCTCACCTATACGCATACCTCGCAACAAAGAAAACTTACAGCATCCGCAAATCAAAGGCTTATATCCTTGTGGCGAAGGTGCAGGCTATGCTGGTGGCATTGTGTCTGCCGCTATGGACGGTGAACGCATAGCTGAAATGATAGCAACACACCTATGAAAAAGATATACCGTTGGGCAGGTTTGGTAAAGTAGAAACTCTTCTATAATATTATGCGCCGGGTAGCGTTTTTGCTTGGAGATTTTATGATGCGCATCCTCACTTTTCTTTGTATAAGTATTTCCTTTCTGTTGCTTGCTTGTAATAAGCAAAGTCCGGCTCCTTCGGGTCAGAATATTAGCTATATGAATATTCATTACCAGCCCGATACTATGCAAATAATGGACGTATATGTTCCCGGTACTACCCAAAAAACGATCATTCCTGTTTTTATCTTAGTCCATGGTGGTGGTTGGTTTGCCGGCGACAAAACCGATTTTGATAACAATGGCATTTATAATATACTTATGGGCTATGGTTATGCAGTAGTGAATATTAATTACAGGCTGGCGCCAACATATACATATCCTGCTCCTTTAGATGATATAGATTCTGTTATTGCTTTTTTGCAAAAGAAAAGTGCTGTCTGGGGCATAGACCCTACACATATTTGTATTGCAGGCAGAAGCTCGGGTGGGCAAATTGCTTTAATGTATGCTTATACCCGCAACCAGGCAGGCAGAATAAAAGCGGCTGCCGATTTTTTTGGTATTACAGATCTCACCGCATTGCAGGACATGGCTGTCCGTCTCGATACGCAAATAGCTAATTACATGGGTGTTGCATATCTCAATAACAAACCGCTTTGGCACAATGCAAGCCCGCTCTACCATATGGATGGTGCTATACCTACTGCTATTTTTCACGGAAGCGCAGATCAAACTGTTTATCCTACTCAATCACAATGGCTGCGCGATTCTTTGCAGCAAAGAGGTATACCTTATTATTATCTCAGCTTACCGGGTCTTGATCATTATTTCGATTCTACCACCTGGCAATCCACTATGAACACAACAGCCAATTGGGTGAATGCTTATGTATTTTAATAGATAAGGTACAAGCATTATTTCAGCGCTCCGGCTATTGCTTTATCTTTTGCTGCCTTTTCTTTATTACCTGTCAGGCCATACAATTCACTGCGTAATTCATATGCTTGTTTGTATTGCGGGTTCAGTTCTATTGCCTGGGTCATATCTGCTATAGCACCTTTATAGTCTTTCAGTTCTTTCTTAGCCTTGCCCCTGTTGCACCATGCTTTTGCATTTTTAGGGTTGATCTTTATTACGGAGCTCAGGTCTGTTATCGCCCCCTGGTAATCTTTTCTCACCTTTAATTTTACAATGCCCATATTATTCAGTGCCGCCTCATATTTTGGATACAGCTTCAGCGCCATCCTGTAATCCAGCATCTCACTGTCAGATTCACCCATAATGCCGTACAATACACCCCGGTTGTAATAGCTCGATGGGTCGAAAGGGGCTAATTCCAGTGCTTTTTTAAAATCTACTTTTGCAAGCGGTATTTTACCTGTATACCCTTCACATACCGCCCGCCCGCTATAAGCAGCAGCATATTTTGGATTAATGACAATGGCAAGCGTATAATCTGCAATAGCCTGGTCATAATTATGATAATAGCTCAATATCTGTCCCCTGTTGTAGAGTGCAAAAGCGTTTCTGCTGTTTAACTTCAGTGCATGTTCGCAATCCTCTTTTGCCTTGTCTAATTTACCAAGTGTGAACCATGCCCCTGCGCGGCCAGAATAAGCGAAAGAATTATTAGGATTCAACCTGAGTATACTATCAAATATTTCTATACCTGCTTCAAACTTGCCTTTACGGCAAAACTTAGTAGCTTGTTCCAGTAGTGCCGCTTCATTGGCTGTAATTATTTCTTTAGGCGCCACGCTGTCTTTAGTTGTTGCTGTGCTTGTAGCGGATGGCGCAGGCGTATTGTCATTATTAGCACTGTTTCCGGTAGAATTGCAGGCCGCAACACCCATAAGGCTTGCAAAAAAAAGATATATAGGGTATTTCATGCCTCCAAATGTAATTGTAAAAAATAAAACTACCGCTACCGTCAGCACCGTTATATACGGTCAGACGGTTCCCGTATAGCAATATATCCCTCACAATTTCACCCCTTCGCTCCGAGAAAACAATTGGTGGAAGGCTTGCCTTGTTACGTCTATAATAGCATGTGTGGATTCCCTTTTTATGGCCAACTCAAAGGTCTTTAGGGCTTTTTGCATTTTGAATTTTTAATTTTGACTTTTAAACTTATCTTTAACCCCTCTTAAAACAAAAAAACAATTATGAAAAAAATCTTTACACTCATCGCTTTTATTGGTTTGGCTTTTAGTTCTTATGCAGTGAGACACTGTAATGTAGTTATTAAGCACGCAACTCTTACTAGTTCCGGAGGTAAATACCTCGGTGATAGTAGTAACGTTCCATTTATTGCTACTATTGTTAATAATGGCCCCGATTCAGTTAAACTTGCAGACTCTATTATTTTTTATATAAAATCTTACGACATATACACACATACTTTTAGTGTTCCTAGTAATGCTGTATTCATTCAACGCTCTCTTAAATCAGGTGATTCATTAACATTTTATGATACTGCTGCCCCAATGCCTCGCATGTTTAGATGGAGTGGTTTTGCATCTGATTCCACAGGTAACTTGTGTTTAGGTGTATATGCATTAAATAGAACTTCAGATTCGGTAGCCACAGATACGGCCGCAGCTAGTATAGGTTGTGCTAATGTAACTTACGTTCTTGTACATAATATTGCCACTCTTGTAGGTGGTGTAGATGTATTTCCAAATCCTGCGCATAGTGCTGTTAATATGGAGATCAATCTAAACGTTAGTGGAAACGTTACGCTGGCGATATTAGATATTACTGGTCGTGCTGTCTTAACAGAAAACAAAGGAAAGCTTGATGCTGGTGTTCATAGATTCTTGATAAATACAAACGATTTTCAAGATGGTATATATATATATAGGGTTATAGTCAATGACGAAACTTACACAGGAAGGTTCAGTATTTCTAAATAAATTATAGAAAAACATTTTCAAAAAGGCGGCCTTTATCGGCGGCCTTTTTCTTTTTAGACTATCAGCACTGTTATATGTTGCTACACAGTTTAATGATTGGTCTTTCATCCAACCAAAGCCACCATTCGTCCGATAAGGTAGTCACTCCGTTCAATAGCTTCTAAACTATCATATCTCTTATTTATATTTGATATACCATCTAAAAACCACCTATATGATCCTTCCTATCCCTTCTTTTAATGCTACAAAGCCTTTGACTTATTACAATTTTTGTTATAGATTTATTCTCGAAATATCCAGGTCCCTTATGAAAAGATTTTTATTGTGCGTTATTAGCATCTGTATCGGTGCAATTGCTATGGCTCAAAATATAGTTCCTAATCCCGGGTTTGAGAACTATAATGCATGCCCTCCTACATTGTCCGGCTTTGCATATACGCCAACTTATACCTTATTTCCATATTGCACTAACTGGATAAATCCAAGTAATTTTTCCTCCTCAGATTATTTCAACGCTTGTGCCAGTTCCGGTTCGGGGGTTAGTGTCCCTGTAAATTTCGTAGGGTATCAACCCGCTCATGGCGGCAATGCTTATGCAGGCTTCTATGCATGGTATTCTAATTATACACCTACAAAGCCATATATGGAATATGTGGAAACAAAACTAACAGCACCAATGATTACAGGCCATAAATATTTGGTTAGTTTTTGGGCAAATCTTGCAAACAATAGTTTTGGTTCTGCATTAGTTGGTATCAATACTGTTGCAGCTCATCTTTCTGATACTGAATTATACGATCCTACATCTACACCATGCATGTTTGCTTCTGAAGATGTATGGGATACCACTGTATATGTAGATGATACATCAAAATGGGTGCAGATAAAAGGTGTTTACAAGGCCAAAAGTAGTGAGCAATGGATAACGATCGGGCATTTTTGGGATACTACTTTTTCACAGAGTTATCATGTTATTTCAGGTGCCAGCGGTGGTAATAAAATAAGCTATGTATATGTAGATGATGTAAGCATAACACCCTTCTCAGATACAGAAACAAGAGACACAAGTTTTTGTACATCAGTGTTTCCGTTTAAGATCCCCGGTTTAAAAGATACGGGTATATTCTCATGGAGTACCGGTGATACTACGCGATACATTACTGTCGATACAACAGGCTGGGGTGGTAACAATAATAAAATAAAATCGCACTGGTATGTACGCACCACTTTGTTGCTGCCTGATTCTTCATTGCGAATAGATTCCGTACTTATTTCATTCGATCCAAAATTGCACTTGGTTGCACACGATACCATTGTTTGCCCGGGCATTCCTGTTACCCGTTGGGCTAATTATGCTACGTTTGATTCTTACTCATGGGATTCCGGTGAAAAAACAGATACGCTTACCATAAAAAGTCCGCAGAAATATATTCTTACAGTTACCAATAGTTGCGGTATTCAAAGAGATAC
>Ga0207138_1144_pt1 | contig 12107 bp, 17 predicted proteins | sample Alteio_BWMinHeat_6_FD_153589 | JGI IMG/M metagenome (GOLD analysis project Ga0207138, IMG submission 153589) | Enriched cells from forest soil in Barre Woods Harvard Forest LTER site, Petersham, Massachusetts, United States -... | ecosystem: Environmental > Terrestrial > Soil > Temperate forest >...
CGCGCGAGCTTCACGATGAGCTCGCGCAAAGCTTGAGCGCCATGAGCGCCATCGCCGCCTCCATTAAGGCGACGGCGGAGCGCGAGTGCCCCGCACTCGTGCCCGAGACAGACAATCTGTCGCAAAGCTCGATGGCGATGATGAGATTTCTGCGCACCACCCTGCGGACCCTGCGCCCGCCGGAGATCGACGACTTCGGACTTGCCGCCAGCCTTTCGGCTCTCGCCAAAAATCAAGAGCGCCGGAGCGGAGGAGAATTGAGGATATCCCTTGCCATCGATGGCGACCTCGAGGCGCTGCCGCCGACGGCGGCATCCCATGTCTATCGAATCGTCCAGGAGGGCCTGACGAATATCGGCAAGCATGCGAAAGCGGGTCGGGCGCGTGTTGCTCTCGGCTTTCCCACGGCGCCCGAGGGGCATGCTGCATGCCAGCAACGCTGGCTCGCGCTGACGATCGAGGACGACGGATGCGGCGGGGCCGATCGCAGCAAGACCAGCGAAGGCGAGGGGTTCGGCCTGATCGGGATGCGCGAGCGCGTGATGGCGCTCGGTGGACAATTGGACGTCATCGACTTTGGCGAGCGGGGTTTCAGGCTCCACGCCATGATTCCGTTCGAAGCGCCGAGGGCGCTCTTGCCGTGAGCCGGAGAACGATCCGTGTCCTTCTCGTCGACGACCATGCTGTCGTCCGCGAAGGCTACCGCACGCTGCTCGCGAAGCATGAGGGGTTGACGGTCGTCGGCGAGGCCGGCGATGCCGCTGCTGCCTATCGATGCTACAAGGATACGCAGCCGGACGTCGTCATCATGGATATCTCGATGCCGGGCCGGGGCGGCATCGATGCGATCGAGCATATCCGCCGGCTCGACGCCGCGGCGTGCATCCTGGTATTCACGATGCACGGCGATGCGGTCTACGCCCTGCAGGCCTTCCGCGCCGGGGCGCGGGGCTATGTGACCAAGAGTAGCCCTCCCGAGCTTCTCGTCGGTGCCGTGCAGGATGTTGCCGAAGGCCGCATGGCGATTTGTCCCGAGATGAGTGAGGCGCTCGCCTTCGATCGGGTACAGGAGGAGAGGGTGGGGCTGGAGGATCTTTCGCCGCGCGAGTTCGAGATCTTCCGCATGATCCTCGATGCGAGATCAACCGACGAGATCGCAGCCGCTCTCAATGTCAGTCGCAAGACGGTGGCGAACTATCACTATGTCATCAAGTCGAAGCTCGGCGTGGCCTCCGACATCGAGCTGCTCTATTTCGGCTTGCGGCAAGGTCTGGTGAGGCCCGTTTCCCCCGCAGCGGGAACCTAGATCCTCCCGCGGGCAATTTTCCCGGGATTCCACGGGCAACTCTCCATTTTTTCGGCGAGGGCAAGGCGGCAATCTCGGCTCGGCATTGCTGGCACCCTGAAATCGAGCCCGGAGACCCAAATGGTCGAACCCCATAGATACGCACGCCGCTTCGGTATTGCCGCGGTCATCCTCTGCTGCTGGACGGCCTTCGCTGCGGCCGATAGCCCGCCCGCACCCATCAAGATCGCCGTCTTCCCTTTCGAGCTGGAGGATTTCAGCGCGGCCAATGGACAGGGGTCGAGCCCCGTGGAGACTTCCTATCTGGCCCAGTCCACGGAGGAAGCGAAGCAGCAGCTCCTTCAATCCGGGCGCTATGGCCTCGTCGATACCACGGCCGCCGATGTCAGCGCCGCGCAGGGGCGGGGCTTGCGGAACTGCAATGGTTGCGAAGCCACCATCGCCCTGAGGCTCGGCGCCGATCAGGCTCTGATCGGCGTCGTGACCAAGATCAGCATGATGGAATATGTCGTTCAGGTGCGGGTCACCGATGCGCGGAAGGATGCGACCCTCGCCAGCTTTACGACGGGCCTGCGCATGGGCGCGGACTACTCATGGTCCAGGGGAGTCCGCTCGCTGATGAAGAACCAGATGCTCGCGGCAAAATAGCGAGTGCCGGCAGCCCCGGCGCGGACTCTCCTCGCCCTCGGCTCCATCATTCCGGCGGCAGGGGTGCGGGCGGCGACCAGGGCCTGCTCTGATCGAAATCGCATGTCGTGAGCTGCTGGGTGCAGGATCCGTTGGTCCAGCCGCGCACCGTTCCCGCGGGACCGTCGGATGTCAGCCGCGGCACCATGCCCTTCTCCAGCGCGAGCTCGACGCGAAACCAATCGCCGGCGCAGGCCAGGATCCGGCGCAGCTTTACGCTCTGGGGGTTCGAGACATTGCCGCCGGCGTCATCGACCTCCAGATCGACGACATCGGCCGATGTCTCGCTCGGCCCCTGCTTCAGCATGTTGCGCAGGAGCTCGGTCGTCAGCATGTTGCCGGCGATCCAGCCGCGGCCGGTGTAAGGCTTCGGCCCCTGGGCGGGCAGGTCCGTGGCGCTGTAGGGACCCGCTTCGACCAGAAACCAGCCCTTCTCGAAGCCGATCACCTGGACTTCCGCCAGGACCTTGGTGTCGTCGTCGCCCAGGGCGGAGGGGGGCGGCAAGCGGCCGATGACGGGCGCATTCCTGTCCGGCGCTTCGTGCAGATTGAGGCCAGCGGGATCGAGGTCGCGGCTCAGCGCCGGGAAATTGCATTCGGTTATGCCCGCCGGCAGTGGCGACCAGGAATAGTCGAACTGCGATCCTTCGCAGGGCTTGTCCTGCTGTTGCGTGCAGGATCGGTCGGTCCAGCCGCGCAGTGTTCCGTCTCCCGGCACCGGTGTGCCGAAGACGCCCCGTCCCCCCGGCAGCCAGAGCTCGATCTCGAACCACTCGCCCGAGCATCCGAGGATTCGCCCCGCTTCGAGGCTGTAGGGCGAGTAGGAGAATCCCTCGGGATCGGTGCCGGAGAGATAGACGACATCGGCCGCGGTACTGCGGGGGGCCTTCTTCAGGGTATCGCGAAACAGATGGGTGGTGATGAGCTTGCCATCGACCCAGCCCCGGCCCGCATAGAGCTTCGGCCGACCGGGTTCCTGATAGGTCGCGCCTTCGACCAGAAACCAGCCGTCCTTGGAACCGATGACGTGAAATTCGGGAATCTCTCCGTCTCGGCCATAGGCGCTGGCAGCGGCATCCCTGACGGCGGGAAGCCGGCCCAGGACGGGTGCGTCGCTGCGCGGCGCGTCATGGATGGCGAGACCGGCGGATTGCGGATCCTGCTTACCAGGAGTTTCAGAATGTCTCCAGATATCTCCTGACGTCTCACTTATGCCCATGGAATAAGGGCTTCTTGCATTTTGGTCGATGGATTAGGATATCTCCATGGATCCAGAAATCTCCCAATGACTGGGCGATATGGTATCCCCCGGAGCGACCCTAATGAGCAAAGTGCGACTAACGGATTCAGCAATTGCTAAGGCAAAGCGTGAAGCAGAGGAGTGCGGTGCGCGGATAGAATTGGGCGATGACGACCAACGATGGCTTAGGTTGCGGGTGACGGAGAACGGAGTCATGAGTTGGACGCTTCTGTGCAAGGACAGCGTAGGCCGAACACGGAGATTCATGCTTGGGAGTTATCCGGGGCTTGGATTAAGTGGTGCTCGTGCGAAAGCACGAACGTTGAGAGAGCGGGTGAGGGATGGATATGATCCGGTCCACGAGGGAAGGCTGGCCAGGAACGCACAACGAGCAGCGCGGGCTGAGATGGAGTGGCGCAGCACAGCGCTCACCATGAACGGATTGTTCGATCTGTACGAAGCGAAAGGTGGTGGGCGCGAACTGAAGTCTTGGGTGCCAGGGCGCAAACGGATAACAAGCTTCTTCAGCGAGATTATGGATGGAGCTTTGGGCAACTTGAAGTTGAGCGATCTGCAAAGAGTCGTGGATGATGCGCCGAGTGGCAGCAGCGCTGGCTTTGCTGTACGGACCATAAGGCCGGTGCTGAAGTGGGGTTGCGCGCCTGGGAGGGGATTGTGTGGGGAGGAGCTGGCCAAGATCGTGGTGCCTGCTGGCGGGCGGCTCAAAAGGCGGCAGAGGGTGCTCGACCAGAGCGAGCTGGAAAGGGTATGGCCCGCATTAGTGAGAAGGGCAGGGGAAGCACATGCTGACTGTATGCGCTTCATCCTGCTCACGTTGATGCGTAGGGGTGAAGCTGAAAATGTGCGATGGAAGGATGTGGACCTGGATGCGAAGACAGTGCGGCTTGCGGTTACCAAGAACGGCAGAGAGCATGTTGTTCCGTTGAGCAGGCAGGCTTGCGAGGTGCTGGAGGGCAGGCAGAGGTTTCCTTACGCAAGGAAACCGGATGAGCTCGTGTTCCCTTCTGATGCGGGGACTGTGCTTGGTGGTTGGAGCCGCGCACAACGCGCGATCCATCATGCGAGTGAGACTAAGGGCTGGCATAGGCATGATCTCAGGAGGACAGGGGCAACCATGCTGGGGGAGATGGGGGTGGAGCCTTATGTTATTGAGGCGGCGCTGAATCATGTGAGCATCCATAGCCAGATTGCTGCCACGTATAATGTGGCGCGCTACAGGGAGGCAGTTCGTGGGGCTTTGGCAAGGCTTGGGGAGAAGCTTGCGAGCCTAGGCTCTTAAGGGCCGCGTATAAGCTGGAAGCCCAAAAAAATATGAACTTGGGAATTGGGGAAGGTTTCATGAAACAATTGGCGTTGGCAAGTGTAGCAGCCTGGGTGACATTGAGCAGCGCACAAGCAGGAAATCAATCAGTGTGGGCGACAGGCCAGGGCACTTTAAGCTGTGGCACTCTAGTAGCGGCCGCACCCAACTCCGGCACTAGCAATCCCGCGCAGTATCTCGCCTTTGACGCTTGGGTCGACGGATTCCTTTCGGGAGCTAACAATGCTCGCGATTATCCCGGTCAGAACTCGATGGTTGGGGAGGGGACAGACCCTCCTGGACGAGACGCTTGGATTTTGAATTACTGCCAAGCCCATCCCCTCGACACTGTGTTCAAAGCAGCAATGGAGCTGGAGCAGGAGCTGCTCAAGAGATAACTGTTAGCCCGAGCATATCCCCGGACCCAGCATGAGCCTTGGCAGCATGTAGAAAGCCACTGTTTATGCTGGGTTTTTGGTGCTGGAGGTAAGGATCGGGTATCTATCAATCCATGCTCCGCAGTGCGTGCGCCCTCATTGACAAGGCCATACTGCTAAGAGGGCCTGCTGTGTTATATCAGGTGCCGAGTACTGTCTCCATTCAGGACGGGCGACGAGATAGTTGACGATGATGTCGCTAATCTGTTTACCAGTGACATCGACGGGAGGGCAAATCTTCTTGAGCATTGATAGCGTGTCGCTCATGCCCGCTGAGTACCAACGGCAGGACTGCCTGTCGTAGGGGTTAGCACTTTGGCAGAGGGCGAGAAGGGCATTTCCGGATTCAATTGCGACAAACCTATCGTCAGCAGCAGCAGTGCGCACAACTAGCATGACCGTCACAGCGGCCACGGTGAGGAGCCTTCTATCCATGTAGTCCCACTATCTCTCTGATCCCAAACGAACTGGCAACTATTGTGGAGAAGGAGAAGGCGCCACCGACTTCAACTGCTCTTGAACACCGGCCATCTGGCCCTGCACGTAGGCCAAATCTTTGGTGATGGTATCCAACTTACGCCCGTTTTCTTCGACGACGCTGCGGGTTTGGTGGATGTCATCACGGAGTTGCTGGCCAGTGGTGTTTAGGACAGCGACATTAGTCTTGTCTGTCCCTAGTTCGGTATTGAGCTTGTCAAACTTGCCACTGAGATCGGTGATGGAGGCGTCGGTCGAGTCGATTATGTGTACAGCCAAGTAGGCGCTAATCGCGACAAAGGCGGACAGCGTGCCAGTCAGAATCCACTCTTTGGTGGTCATTGAGCTACTCCGTGGGTGTAATCGGCTCCAATGTGCCAGTCTCAGACGTGGCGGTGGCGCTCAATTCGATTGACCAATGTAAACCTGGAGCACCACCAGCACGACTCAGATATCGGGTTCCGCTCTGCCAAGCTTCTTGCGAACCCGCTCGACAATTTTTTGATGGTTCACAGCATCGAATGGTTTTCTCCGAAGGTTGTCGTCGATCTTCAGCCAGGGAACCATCCTGTCCGTACAGTAGTGATACAAGTTCGGCGGCCACTTCTCAGGATGATCGAGGCTGCCAACCATCACACCAATATCAGGGTCATGAAGGTAGCGCATGTACAGCGGTGTTCCGCAGTCCGGGCAGAACGCCCGCTCCGCGACCTCAGAGGATTGACGAATCTTTGGCGTCCCGCGCGTAAACTTGAAAGCGGAGGCGCGAAAGGAGGCAAACATCCCCACAGCGCTTCCGAGGGCCTTCTTGCACATATCACAGTGGCAATACCCCACCATGTAGGGCTCATCTGATGACTCAAACCGAATAGCGCCACACAAACATCCGCCCGTCACCGGTTCAGGTTGGTCAGCCATGTTACGCCTCCAATGTGTTTGTGGTTTCGTTCTCCCAGAGTGCAGCACGCTGCCTTAGTGCTCCCTCATCAAGCAGGTGGGTCACAAGGATCATCTGGCATCGTGGCGTGAGTCGCTTCCATAGCTTCCAATTCCTTCTGAGCCATGCTGACGGTATCGCGCAATTCACGCAAGTCCGCACCGGCCTGGGCGAGCTCAAGGGTCATGCGTTGAAGCTCCACGCGCTTGGTTTGGAGTTGGGCTTGGATGACCGCCTGTGGATCGAGGGGTGGAATGTAGGTAGAGATGGAGGGGCGCAGCGAAGCGGCTGCCGGGCCAGTGGTGTCCAGTAGGTCTGCTGACTCCGGTGATCCCAGATCCTTGAGCTTCCCGTCGGGCCACGAGCGGATGGTGGTGTAAGGAGTGTGCCGGCCAGTGAGGCGATAGACTTCATCCTTGACCAAGCGCGCTACTGAAGGCTTGCCGTACGCCAGACGCAAGATGGCCTCCATGGCCAAGATAGAGACGCGTGGGCGTGGATCGTCGATCAGGGCCTTGAGCTTGGGCAGGACTTCTGGAGCCTCTGAGCGGCAGGCTTCACTGATCAGTTTGCGGGCCCATGGTTCATGCTCGCCATAGGAGTATGTTCGTGGGCCACTAATGCCAGCGCCTTGTGGCCTGCTGCCTGGAAGGAGACGGCCAAGGGCATCACGTTCCACTGTTGTTGGTTTGGGTGTATCGCTCATTAATTCATGATCCTATGATGGAGATGAGGAGGGAGTATCCTTTAATCCATGATCGGAAATGCGCGGTTTTATTGGTGATTCTTACTGCTCGGATCGAGGTGCGTGGCGGAGGGATACCAGGGGGAGACGCTGGATTGGAGCTTTGTACCATTGATTAATTCCAATATTATGGTTGCTCGATACTTAAATAATGGTGCGTGGTGCATGTATTTAGAAGGATGGGGCGAAGCGATTACATCAATGTTCAAGTGCAATAACGGTAATTCGTTCCCCGTTCGTTCGGGGAGGCAGGGGAGGCGGGGAGGCAGTTTAGTCTAAGAAAGGCTCGATTTTTCGAGCGAAAAAAACTCTCCTTCCCTAAGCGAAAGTGCCTCCCCGCCTCCCCTGGCTCCCCTTTCGAAAAGGGAGCGAGGGGCGGGGGCTTCCGCCTCCCCTGCCTCCCCTTTTGACGAAAAAGGGAGCGAGGGGAGAAAGCTTCCGCCTCCCCTGCCTCCCCTCAAGTACCATGCACCATCCATCATCCACCCATCGCTCGTTTCTTCAATTCAGCCTCAGCATCAAGCGCCTTGTTCCTCGCATCTTCCTCAGCCTCCATCTTTTTCTGTTCAGCATCAGCGAGCTTCGCTTGCCTCTCCCTCCCAACTGCCAAAGTCAGCCACTCACCATCTTTCGGTCGCCTGCCAACCTCACAAAATCCCCAAACAACAGCTTGATGCTTCTTCCTTACCTGGACAAACATCATCCCATCAAACGGTCTATTCTTGTGATAACGGAGCCACGAGCCACAATCCGATGCACTTGGTCTCTTATCCTTCATCTTGCAAACCATCAGCAGCGCATTGAATAATTCCCCATGGCTACCAGCACCCACAGTATCATCAGCTTCATCAATCCACTCCTGCACGGTGAACTCGACACCAGATCCATAATCCTTCTTCATCACCCCCATTACTTCATTCACCATCGACCGATCAGGATCGCTCTCTGTCATCCACTCCTGCGAGACGACGCAATCAGCACCATGATAGAAATTTATCGGTGATCTGACATAGTCGCTCCACTCTCCAAAGCCAGCCAGTTGCGTGAGTTTACCAGCATGCTTATGCCCTAGAACAATGGTCAGGCAATCAATCAGCACCTCGCACCTATTAGCTAGGATATATTCATGAGGCTTAGTTTTGTACTTCTTCTTCTCAGGATGCTCCATCCTTGAGTCCAGATGACACATGACTGATCTGCGTATCATGTCCTCAGTAATTGTTAGGTTGTTGCCGTTGATGTATGGTGTCCCTCTGTACGGCACCAATTCAGTCGTCTCGTTCTGGTTGAACGGACGCACCTCCACAAGTATCTCGCTCACCAGCTGATTGAGCAGTGAACTCCGCACCTCCCACGGAACATTGTCCATGTTCAGCAACGGATGCGCTTGACGGATATGCGCTGTCACAGACGTATCCAGTTCCTCCTTCCGTGAGCTGACGGCCAGCGCAGGCACGGCATGCCCGAGGATCAGACATCCCACCAAGAATATCAGATAAGACTTGCCTGTGCCTGGGGTGGGGCCATTCACGCAATGCCATGGAACTCTGCCAAGCATGCCTCTGGCGGCTGGTGTTAGGAACATAGACAGCGCTGTGGCGACGGACACTGCTTTGCCACCTCCCTCATCATCAGTGCCGTATCCAGAGAAGGCCACCTCAGGCAATATGCGCTTCTTGATCCTGCCCAGGGCTGCCAGCACATCTTCCTCTGATGGATCTTTGATGAACCTTTCTTCAATGCCCCTGAATGCCGGATCGCCCACGTGCCATAGCTTGGTTGGGCGGTCCCAGCCAGGTTTGTAGAGTAAGCTTCCGTCGGGGCGGAGTGTGGGGCAGGTGACGATGCCGCTGATTTGGCGATACTTCCAGCTGCGGTTAGGTGCCAGCATAGGTTTGATGATTACTTCTGGCGCTCTGATCAGTTTCTCCTTTGGCTCTCCCGTCTCCTTGTCCTTGCCCTTCAGGAAGCACTTCCACTGAAAGTCTCGGTTCAATATGGTTGTCATCCAAGCGATTGTCATCGGCAGCAGCACAATCCCTTCCGACCCATCATCAGATTTCACTCGCTTGGGTGTGACTAGGTTCATGCCACGAACGAAAATCTCAGCTTCATCCTCGACCAATTTATACTCGACATGATCAATGATGGCGTTCATCTTCCCTTCTTGCCAGACGATGCCTTCGCCATCATTCCATGTACTAATATTCTTGCGTTGGGCGATGTGTGAAGGCGGCATCCAGTCAGGATCAACTTCCTTCGCCATGTTGTAGAGGACACCAAAGCCGCTGTGGACTCCAGGACCACGATCCATGCCTGCCCAAGCAATGCGGCAAGCATATTCTTCGTCCATGAAGCCTTCTTCACCTTCATCCACAGACGGATGGAGCAGGGACCAATCGGTCCAAGCTTGTTCCCCCTCCTCGCTGCCACCACTCGCTCCATGTGTGGCATATCCGACGCGTATCCATTCAGGCCTATCAGCACCACGATTACCGATTACCCCCAGGGCTGCCCGTATGTCCTCTATTGGAGCTTCAGGCTTAAGCTCACTGTCCAGTTGCTGCGCCTGCCTCCGTCTGTGATAGGAGGGTTTGACGCTAAAGATGGAGGCGACACCGTCCAGGAAAGCATGAATTGCTTCTTCGCTGACTTGTGGAAGGACACTGCGTGCTGTGTTGGACGGGTCAGCTCCATCATCCCACTCAAGCTCACCACCTTCAGGATGCTCGCCGAAACAAAATAACTGCTGGCCTATACCGAGAAGCTCGACCTTCTCCAGCTTGTCGTTTAGGTTCTTTTCGGTTCCTGTTTGAACAAGCTTCCTGTGCTCATATCCATCCTCAGGCAGATACAGAGAAGCGAACCTGTTGGAGCCTGTCCTCCGTCTAGTCAGCGCCGGCTTGCCTAGCGTCTTAATCATTCGTGCTTCAATAGCCTGCGACCGTGCCTTGTCATCTACGTCATCGTCAGGCACCACGAGCCCATCAGTCACTAGGCCGGTGTTGAGAGCGTCGTCAGTTACTGCGTCCCCTTCCTTCCAATGATGTTCCTTGTTCCACTTCTTGCGCTTGGGGATTTTTGTTCCTGTGAGTAATTCGATAGGCTTGAAGCCATTGCGTAAGAGGGAGAGGCGGAGCTGGGTGACGGATTCAATGGTTGGTTTATTAGACATGATTGAAAATATCCTCCTTGGATTATGGTTGGTGATGAAATCCTTCTTCCGTTTTATGCGTGGTGTTGGTTAGTCTCTGCCATCGAAGCGTGCTGATCAGGCTGCATTAGCTGGTTTCCCTTTGCGCCTCTCCGCAGCCATCCTACGTCTCCCAGCGCGGTTATCCGGCAGCGTCAGCGGTTCTATCGTGGCATCGAAGCCAAAATTCCTGATATCCCGCAGCCCAGCCCATGCCCCAATTTTTGCAGCACGAGCCTCGCGACCTGAGCCCTGGCGGTTCTTCACTGAATGGTGCTCCCTGTTCCGCTCATTGCCCTGGCAACTTCCTGCAGCATGAATACGTTTGCGACCGCAATGAGCATCGCCGATGTTTGCGTCGGATTCAGCTCACTGACTGAGTTGATCTCGTGCAGTGCTCGGCGAATTTGATCAGCCAGCAACTCAATTGCCTCAGCATCGGATTTGTTGGAGATGGCTTGCCTGAGGCCAAAGATCATGGCGTTCATGAGCGGATCGTTTTGCTGATCATTCATGCGTTCACCTGCCTAACGATATCCAGTGCTCGCCGCATGGCTTCTGGCTGCTTGTAGCTCGGATAACAGCAGGCAAGGCAAATGCGATGCACAAATGCTGATGGGTGCTTTGGATGCGTGTCGAGCAGCCTGAGCAGCATGGTGCCGCCCACGCTCGCGTGCTGGTGGCTGTGAGAGATCGTTCGGCCACAAGTTAAGCAGCGAGTGAACCCTGTGCCCAAGCACTGCGCATCAACGTTGCGGTAGATGGTCGCTGAATATGTGTCCATGATGCGCTTCGCATAGGGGTCACCTGCATTCGATCGCTCGATCCATGGGTACACATCATCATCAAAGATGAAGGTTGCGTTGAGTGGCTCGATGTCTTCATCTGCAAAGATCAAGACGTGATCCTTGTAAGTAGAGGCATAAGGGCCAGGTTTGATATGCTTCGCATCAGGTAACATTTTGAGAATCTCCATAAATAAAAATCGTTAGGTCCGGAAAATAGCCCTGTCTTTTTACTATCGGTTGTAGTACGCTCGCGAGGCGAGCGGGCAAGGGCTTTTACTCTTGGCCAGTTCGTAGTCCGCTCCATCGCAATGATCTCCTTGGGGCTGCCAGCGGATTCATCCTCCTCTCTGGCAGCCCCAATCTTTATGTGGCGCCTCAGGTCATGAGGTTTCGGCCACTGCCACTGTCTGTTCCTGTTCATCATGGCGCGCCATCTGCTTGTTTGCGGCGAGCATGGCCTGCACTTCAGCGACCGCTTGCTTGGTGTCGGCAAGTTCAGCCTCAATCCTTGTGAGGGTCTCCGCAATTCTGAGACGATGCCGGAGCCCACGCTCACCACTCGTCATCGCAACAGCGCCACTCGGTGGACGTCCCATGACTTTCATTCTGGATTCCTTCTGCAGTTAGAGTTCCCGGTTAAGGGCTAGTATAGCGCGTTCCGAGCGGAAATAATAGGCTAATATTATTTCGCGAAAACGGACCAATGTCATGTATAGCAGTTCAGTTTACTTGTTTAGAGCGATGCAAAATGCCAAAAAGAAAAGCGCCCCATTACAGGGCGCTTCCCAGGTTCACTCCTCAGAGTCTGAAGGCTCAGATTTTAGCAGCTCAGAATTTGAACTTGAGCCTGCACTCTGGTGTGATGGAAACACTTTGCGGAGCTCAAAATAGAACCACTTGCCACCACCCTTTGCAGGCAAGCTGTAAAGGCGCCCAAATTCACCAGTGCCATACCTTCGATTGGTCTCAGCCTTGC